>OMNT01000035.1_pt1 | contig 152192 bp, 145 predicted proteins | sample 1672551 | NCBI WGS metagenome assembly OMNT01 (sample SAMEA3136698, study PRJEB25190) | human gut metagenome | reverse complement strand
CGCGGAAAAGGGGCCTGCGCTGCCACCAGCCGACGAGGCGGACGCTGCGCCGCTCCAGGACCCACGGGAAAAGCCGGGGCTGGTGGGGGCTTTCTGCCGTGCCTACAGCGTGCCGGAGGCGATCGCGGCCTTTCTGCCGGAGGTCTACACGCGGGGGGATGCGCCGGATCGCTATACCTACGCGGCTGGCACGACGGCCAACGGCCTGGTGATCTACGACGGCGGTCTGGCCTGCTACGACAACCATTCGACTTCGCCTGCAAGCGGCAAATGCCTGAATGCCTTCGACCTGGTGCGCCTGCATAAATTCGGCGCGCTGGACGCTGGCAAACGCACGAAAAATCCGACGAAGCTTCCGAGCTACGCGGCGATGCTCGCCCTTGTGAAGGACGACGCGCGCGTGAAGCAGGCGCTGTTCGGCGAGGAAGAGGACTGGAAGGGTCTGCTGGAATACGATGGCAAGGGCCGTGTGGCGAAGACGATCAACAATATCTTCCTCATTCTGACGCACGATCCGGCGTTTGCAGGGAAGCTTTACAACGACGTTTTCGCCGGGCGCGAGATCGTGAGCGGGCGCTTGCCATGGTCTGATGAAAGCGATCCCGCTGCGCCGCGCGACTGGACGGATGCGGACACGGCGGGGCTTATCCTCTATATGGAGGCGCAGTACGATGGGCTGAAAAACAAAGGCGACACCGAGATTGCGCTGACAAACGCCTTTATGAACAACAAGCGCCATCCTGTGCGCGATTATCTGGAAGATCTGCCAAAGTGGGACGGCGTGGAGCGTGTGCCGACGCTGTTGGTGGATTATCTAGGCGCGGAGGATGAGCCCTACACCCGCGCTGTCACGATCAAGCATCTCGTCGCTGCGGTTCGCCGCGTGATGCAGCCGGGCGTTAAATACGACACGATCCTCATTCTCAGCGGTCCGCAGGGGATTGGCAAATCGAGCCTCATCCGCCTGCTCTGTCCTGAGGAGGGCTGGTTCAACGACAGCCTCTACGAGCTCAAGGACAAGGACACCTTCATGTCGCTGCAGGGAAGCTGGATGGTGGAAATTCCTGAGCTGGCTGGCTTCAACAAGGCGATGATCGAAAGCGTCAAGGCCTTCCTCTCGAAAAACAGTGACAAATATCGCCCGCCCTACGGCAAACGCAGCGTGGTCGTGGAGCGTCAATGTGTGTTCTGGGGAACGACGAACAACCGCTTCTTCCTCGGGGATATCACCGGCGAACGCCGCAACTGGCCGGTTGCCTGCGGCGTGCAGCCAAAGACGAAGGACGTGCACAGTGATCTCCCTCGCGAGCGCGAGCAGATCTGGGCGGAGGTGATGGCGTATTACCACGCGGAGGTGTCGCTGGTGCTATCGCCGGAGCTGGAGCGAATCGCGAACGAAAAGCGCGCGGATTTCAGCGAGGAGGACCCGCTTGTGGACACGGTGAAGGCCTTTCTCGAAAAACCGCTGCCGTCGGATTGGGCCGAGCGCGAGATCGAAGCGCGACGCCGTTGGCTGCGACAGTGGGAGAACTGTCCGAGCGGGCAGAAAACCTTCCAGCGTAAGCGCGTGACAGGGCTGGAATTCTGCGTGGAGGAGCTGGGTCGCCCGCTGACAGAGGTGAGAAAGGCCGACGTTCGCGAGGTCAATAACATTCTCGCCAATCTCCCTGACTGGGAGCTTTCGCCAGAACGCCTGAGCCTCGACAAGGCCTACGGCGGACGCCGCCCGAGCAAAACCTTTGTACGCAAAAGGATAGCCTGAGCCTCGACAGAAATGGACAGCCACCTCTGGCGGTTCTGTCCATTTTGTTTTTCGTCAAAATCGCTGGAAACCGCTGTGCAAAGGCATTTCTCGTCATCTGTGTCCGTCTGTCCGATAAAATACCAAAAGAAAACCTCGGAGATAAAACAGGAAAAACGAGTTATAAATCGCTGATAGATAATAAATACAACTCGTTATTTCTGTGTGTATGATATATAAAGAGTGCAAAACCGCTGGACAGACAGACACACCACCGCCCCCGATTTTCACAAATCCCCACCCATCTGCATAAATCCGTCGTGCGCCAGCCTCTGCGCTGGCAGCGGCGCGCGGGGGCTGGTGGTTTTGGCGGAGGCGGGGTGGCGGATTTCTCTCGGGCCAGCTTGCGGCGAAAAGATTTACAACATGGTGACATTTCATTAATTTGTATAAAATTTGCCAGAGATTGCCAAAAATGGCTTTACAAGGCGTTTTTGGATTGCTATAATATGGTTAAGTCGAAAGGAATTTTTGTTGAAACGGCATCATACAGGTTGTGGCACCTGAGTTGCGGGTTCGAATCCCGTGGAATTCCTAACGTCGACGCACTCGCCAAAAAAATGTGAGTGCGTTTTTTTATGCCCAAAGTCACGGCTTTCTTGCGGCGCTGCGGCAAAAATGCTATGATGGATGGGCAAAGAGACAGGAGCATGCGATTATGAACATTCTATTTATTGGCGATATGGTGACGCCGGATTCGATCGAGATGGCTGCGCGCTGTATCCGCCAGTTGAAGCAGGAAAAACAGATCGATCTGGTGATCGCCAACGGCGAAAACATCCACACGCAAAACGGGCTGAATCTGAAGCAGTATCAGGAGCTTAAACGCATCGGGGTGGATGTGGTGACGCTGGGCAACCACGCCTGGAACCAGCCGCAGATCTATCATTTCATCGATGAAAACGAGGACATTGTGCGCCCGTTCAACTATCCGCCGGACACGCCCGGCCGCGGCTGGACGATCACGGAGGCGGACCATCGCCAGGTGGCGGTGGTTGTGGCGATGGGCAATGTCTATGTGTCGACGCTGACAAGCCCGTTTCAGGAGATCATGGGGATTGTGGACGCGCTGCATGCGCAGGGCGTGAAGACGATCATTGTCGACATGCACGCGGAGGCGACGTCGGAAAAGCTGGCCTTTGCCCGCTATCTGGACGGCAAGGTGAGCGCGGTGATCGGCACCCACACGCACATCCCGACGGCGGATGCGCAGATTCTGCCGGAGGGCACGGCTTATCAGACGGATGTGGGCATGGTTGGGCCGGTGGATTCTGTCATCGGCATGAAGGTGGAGGCGTCGATCAATCGCTTTCTGACGCAGCGCCGGGTGAAATTTCAGCAGAGCGAGGACGACGCCTTTCTCTTCCAGGCGGTGCTTTTGGAAATTGATGGCGACGGGCGCGCCAAGCATATTGAACGGATCGACAAGCGCATGACGATAGAAAGGACTCGGATATGAAAAACGAACGCAAGGAAAAATACGTCCACGAGGTGTTTGAATCCATCGCTGGCAAATACGATTTTATGAATCTGCTCATGACCTGGGGGATGCTGCCGCACTGGCAGAAGCTCGTCATGGAAAAAACGGAGCTGGGCCCTGGCGGCAAGGGGCTGGATGTCTGCTGCGGCACGGGGGAGATGACCTACCAGCAGGCGGAGATCGCCGGACGCTATGGCCAGGCTGTGGGGCTTGATTTTTCGGCGCAGATGCTTGTGGCAGCGCGCGCGAAGATGAAGGACCATCCGAACTGCCATGTGCAGTTTGTCGAGGGCGATGCGCTGGCGCTGCCGTTTCCAGACGACAGCTTCGACGCGGCGACGAGCGGCTTTGCCCTGCGCAATGTGAGCGATATTCCGCTGGCGATCCGCGAGATGGCGCGCGTCGTGCGCGCAGGCGGCAAGGTTGTCTGCATCGATGTCTCGCGTCCGGGTTTTCCGCCGGCGCGTGCGTTCTTTAATTTCTACTATTTCAAGGTCGTGCCATGGCTGGGCAGCCATCTCGTCAGCGGCAAAACGATCTCCAACGGCTTCCCGGCCTATACCTGGCTGGCAGAGAGCCTGAAGACCTTCCCGCCGCGCAATGAGATCGCGCAGATGTTCCGCGATGCCGGGCTGGCGGCGGTGGAGGTGCATCCCGTTGGCTTTGGCGCAGCCACCATCTACAGCGGCGTGAAGACGATCGCAGACTATGATTTCGCGGCAGAAAAGCGCAGCTGTCCGCTGCAAAAGCTTGAGCGCGGCGCCGTGCGTGCGCGCGGAGCCGTCGCCAAGCTCACCCAAGCCGCGCTGCGTCTGAAAAAATGAGCGGTTGCGCACGTTTTTAATGATTTTGTAACGTTCTGGCAAACTTTTTCGTGTATGATAGGAGCAGATACACGCGCTCGATCATGATTGGGAGGAATACGCATTGACGTGGGAAATGGAATATAAAACAAGAGGCGAGTACATCTCCGCGCTGGAGCAGGCCCTCGCCGGTAAAGACATTCCGGACGCCGACAAAATGGTGACGGATATCAAAAATTATTTCTTTAAGCGCAATCGTCAGTCCGTCGGCGACACCGAGATCATTAGCACCCTGCCGGATCCGGAAACGCTGGCGGCGCAGTATCAGGGCAAGGAATACGGCAACAAGCGCGCCCTGAAGAAAAACGGCTCCGCAGGCTTTTTCAAGCGCTTCGGCATCTTTTTCGTGAGCCTTTTCGCCGTGATCTTTGGGCTGGTGCTTTTTCTGGGATTTTTGGCCATGTTTCTGGCCGGAATTCTTTCCATCGCGCTCGGGGTCATCTTCCAGATGAACCTTGTGGACAGTCTGCCAGCGCAGGTGATGTCCATCCTCGAGAACGCGCCGTATGAGATCTTTGAAAACAATCCCGTCGGCGTCATCTTTCTCGTCGCTGCCGGTATTTTTCTGCTGCTGCTCTCCGGCACCGCCCTCAAGGCGCTGCGCCGTCTGCGCAAAAAATACCACACCTGGACGCTGAAAAAGATCAGCGGCTGCTATCGCCTGCCAGTGACGCTGGACGACGTCTACTCCAGAGCCTGGCGCCTGTGCGTCTACATCTTCCTGCCGCTGTCGATGATCGTCGCCCTCGTCAGCATGATGATGCTCATCATGGGCGTCGATTTCATATTCTGAGCATAAAAAAACGATTGTCGCAGCCGGGCAATCGTGGTATAATGACCATAGAAAGAGGAGCACTGCCGGTAGACGGTTCCTCAGTGTTAGACTAAAATAGCCGCAACCTTTGGCTTGGGGCGGCTATTTTTTACGTTCGCTAAATGCCAGGTTCCATGGCAGAAAAAACGATTGCCCGCAGCTGGCAATCGTGGTATACTATCTATAGAAAGAGGAGCACTGCCGGTAGACGGTTCCTCAGGTTTGGACTAAATAGCCGCTACTGTGGAAGGGGGCGGCTATTTTTTACGTTCGATATAAATGCCAAGCTTGACAGCTGCAAGGACAAGTCCTATTAGCGCAATAATTGCCTGAATATCCATAAGAACCACCTCACTTTCGATGAGATCGAAAATGAGGAACCGTCCACCGATCTATTGATCTACCGATCTATGGCAGTGCTCCATATCTTTAGTATACCATACAGACGTCCCCAGCGGGCGTCTTTTTTTGTGCCAGCGCAGAGAATTTGCCCTGAAAAACAAATGCTTCCGTGGGATTACTGTTGGCGCGCGTCCGTTTTGTGGTATAATAAACGCTGTATCATAGAGAGAAGGTAGGACGTTCCGCCCGAACGTCCGAAGGAGAATATCATGGAGAAAGAAAAAATCAGAACGCTGCGCGAGCTTGAGATCGGCGAATCCGTCCAGGTCGTCGCCGTTGGCGGCGAAGATCAGCTGCGCAAGCATCTTTTGGACATGGGCCTCATCCCAGGCACCTATGTCAAGCTCGTCAAATTTGCCCCCCTCGGCGACCCCATGCAGCTCACCGTGCATGGCTACGAGCTCACACTGCGACTGGCCGACGCCGAGCACATTCAGGTGAAAGCCATCGATCCCGCACTCTTGCACACCCACGAAGCCGCACCGCGCACACCGCACATCGCGCATCCCGGCCTCGGCGAAGGCGGCATCTATCACGACAAAGAAAACGAAACACCCCTCGACGACAGCGTCACACTGACCTTCGCCCTCGCCGGCAACCAGAACTGCGGCAAGACCACCCTCTTCAACCAGCTCACCGGCGCCAACCAGCACGTCGGCAATTTCCCCGGCGTCACCGTCGACCGCAAAGACGGCGTCATCCGTGGGCATGACAACACCCTCGTCACCGACCTGCCCGGCATCTATTCCATGTCGCCGTATTCCAGCGAAGAGATCGTCACCCGCCAGTTCCTGCTCAAGGAAAAACCACGCGGCATCATCAACATCGTCGACGCCACCAACATCGAGCGCAACCTCTATCTGACCATGCAGCTCCTCGAGCTCGGCATCCCCATGGTCGTCGCCCTCAATATGATGGACGAAGTCAACGCCAACGGCGGCACCATCCACGTCAACGCCCTCGAGGAACAGCTCGGCGTGCCCGTCGTGCCAATCTCCGCCGCGAAAAACCAGGGCATCGACGAGCTCATCGACCACGCCATCCACGTCGCAAAATATCAGGAAAAACCACAGCGCGAGGATTTCTGCAAAGACGATGAACACGGCGGCGCCGTGCATCGCTGCATCCACGCCATCATGCATCTCATCGAAGACCACGTAGAACAGGCCGACGTGCCAATCCGCTTCGTCGCCACCAAGCTCATCGAAGGCGACAGCGTCATCGAAGAAGCCCTCCACCTCGACCAGAACGAAAAGGACGCCATCGAGCACATCATCCAGCAGATGGAAACAGAGCGCGGCCTCGACCGCGCAGCCGCCATCGCCGACATGCGCTTCGATTTCATCCTCGACGTCTGCAGCGAAACCGTCGTCAAGCCCCACGAAAGCCGCGAGCACGCCCGCAGCCGCAAAGCCGACCAGATCCTCACCGGCAGATGGACAGCCATCCCAACCTTCATCGCCATCATGGGCGCCATCTTTTATCTCACCTTCAACGTCATCGGCGCCTGGCTGCAAGGCCTCCTCGAGACAGCCATCGGCTCGCTCTCCGATCTCGTCGTCGGCTGGATGGAAGGCGCCGGCGTCAACAGCGTCCTCGTCAGCTTCGTGCGCGACGGCATCTTCGGCGGCGTCGGCACCGTCCTTTCATTCCTCCCCATCATCATCACATTGTTTTTCTTCCTGTCGCTCCTCGAAGACAGCGGCTACATGGCGCGCGTCGCCTTCGTCATGGACAAGCTCCTGCGCAAGATCGGCCTTTCCGGTCGTAGCATCGTGCCACTCCTCATAGGCTTCGGCTGCTCAGTGCCCGCCATCATGGCCAGCCGCACCCTGCCAAGCGAGCGCGACCGCAAAATGACCATCCTGCTCACACCATTTATGAGCTGCAGCGCCAAAGTGCCCGTCTACGGTTTTTTCACCGCCGCCTTCTTCCCAGATAACGGCGGCCTCGTCATGACCCTGCTCTATTTCGTCGGCATCCTCGTCGGCATCCTCGTCGCCCTCCTCTTCCGCAAGACCCTGTTCGCCGGCGACGCCGTGCCGTTCGTCATGGAGCTGCCAAATTATCGCATGCCATCCGCCAAAAGCGTCGGCATGCTCCTCTGGGATAAATCCCGTGACTTCATCCAGCGCGCCTTCACCGTCATCTTCGTCGCCACCCTCGTCATCTGGTTCCTCAATCAGTTCACCATCACCCTCAACGTTGCCACCGATCCCGCTGACAGCATGCTCGCCGCAGTAGCCGGTGTCATCGCGCCCGTCTTCGGGCCAATGGGCTTTGGCGACTGGCGCATCACCGCCGCCCTTATCAGCGGCTTCATGGCCAAGGAAAGCGTCGTCGCCACCCTGCTCGTGCTATTCGGCAGCGAAGCCGCCGTGCAGGCCGTGCTCACACCCCTCACCGCAGCCGCGCTCCTCGTGTTCTGCCTGCTCTACACCCCATGCGCCGCCGCCGTCAGCGCCGTGCGCCGCGAGCTCGGCACAAAATGGATGTGCTACGTCATCGTCTTCCAGTGCGTCATCGCCTGGATCTGCGCCTTCATCGCCTACCTCGCCCTCAGCGTTTTTCTCGCCTGATCATCCATATTTCAGAGAGATCGGAGCATCTTCCGATCTCTTTTTCTATTTTATGAAAAATTCTTGCAAAAAATTCGTGATTGGATGACGACCTCAGCGGGAAGTTATGCTATAATCAAAACAAGAAGTTAAGGATATGGCAATGATGTTGGACCACAACAACCCATCAGCCAGTTTTCATCCTGTACAATATAATCATCGCTCGCCGATCAAGGGGGAATTAAAATGAAGTGGAACATCATCGCAGATTCCAGCTGCGACATGTTTGACAATCAACTGCAGGACGACAGCGTCCGCTTCTGCACCATACCGTTTTACATCAACGTAGGCAACGTCGAATTCGTCGACGACGAACATCTCGACACCGGCGAACTCGTCGCAGCCATGGAGCTTTCCGAAGACGCCAGCCAGACCTCCTGCCCATCGCCATACACCTGGTTTGAACAGTTTGAAAAAGCCGAGAATTCCATCGCCGTCACCATCTCCGGCAATCTTTCCGGCAGCTACAACAGCGCCAAAGTTGCACAGCAGATGATCGCCGAAAAATATCCAGAGAAAAACGTCGCCATCATCGATTCCTGCTCCGCCGGACCAGAGCTCATCCTCATCATCGAGAACATCTACCAGCTCATCCACGCCGGCATGGAATTTGACGACGTCGTCGCCACCACCCGCCGCATGCAGCAGCACACCCACGTCACCTTCGCCCTGTGCTCCTTCCACAACCTCATCAAAAACGGCCGCATGAACAAATACGCCGGCCTTCTCGCCGGCAAACTCGGTTTCTGGGGCATCGGCATCGGCACAGAAGAAGGGACCATACAGATCAAAGGCAAAGCCCGCGGCAAAAAGAAAGCCATCGCCGCCATCGTCGACGACATCAAAGAGCGCGCCGGCGTCGCCAAAACCGTCCTCATCAGCCACTGCCACAACCGCGAGTGCGCAGAAATGCTCGCCGCCGCCGTGCGTGAAAAATGGGCCAACGCCGAAGTGCGCATCATGCCAACCCGCGGCCTCTGCAGCTATTACGCCGAGCTCGGCGGACTCATCGTCGGCTTCAGAGACAACGTCTGAAAAATCCTCGCGAGATCGAAACACCTCCGGTCTCGCTTCTTTGTAGAAGGAGGCCGTTTTATGCAGCCCTTACAAACCATCGCCGAGCTCCAAACCTTCGTGTGCCACAAGCCCATCGTCGTCGTCGAGATCGGGAGCATCCGCTGCTGCGCCTGCTCCGCCATCGCCCAAAAGCTTTCCGCCCGCTACAAGGACGATCCTCTTGTCACCTGCGCCAGCCTTCCCCTCGAAGCCGCAGCCGACACCTGCGCCGCCCTCGGCATCTACAGCGCCCCAGCCGTCCTCGTCTACGTCCAGGGCAAGCTCACCATCCGCGAAGCCGGCGTCATGAGTGTCGAAGACATCGCCCGCCGCATCGCACGCTATCGGGAGATCGTGGCAGAAAATTGAATACAAAACGAGCAGGAAGCGCCGGCTTCCTGCTCGTTTTTGGTATGGGAAACAAATCCACCAGCACATAATGCACTGGTCGTGAAAACTCAGAGATGATCTTCAATTTGGCGGCCGCCGTAGATGATTCGGAAAATCGTCACCGTTTCTTCCTCGGAATCGATGAAATAAAAGAGCACATAGTTGTCGACCGGAAGAACATGAAGATTGCCGTCGCGCCAGGCACCTTTCGTGTATCGTGGATGGCGCTCTGGGAAAATATCCAGAGAATAGATGGCGTCTTCAAGTCGGGAAAGCTGCTTTCGGGCATTCAGCGGCGCTTGTAGATGAAAGGCGATGTGCTCATAGATCGCGTGCAGATCGCGCGCCGCATGGTCAGAGATGTATACGCGATAGCTCATAAGTCGTACTCTTTGCGAAGATCGTCAAATACTTTTTTCGCCGGCTTCGTACGCCCGGCTTTCATATCAGCATATCCTTTTTCAAGTTCTCGGGAAAGCGCTTCCTCTGTAAGCTGATTGAGATCGAGCAATTGAGAGCGTGGAATCGTGACGTCAAACGGCAAACCGTTGTGCAAAATAATCTGTTTATAGAAAATCGTGATTGCATTCGAAGCAGGGATACCCAGAGTGGTTAAGATCTGCTCAGCCTGCTCTTTAACTTCAGGTTCGATGCGTGCGTAAACACTTGCGGATTTGGACATGATCGTCAACTCCCTTCCTGGTGATCTTATGGTTTTATTATACTAGGATGACTGGACAATAGCAATACAAATGAAAGAAACGGCCACCACATTAAAAAAATCTACCTTTGCCACAATTCTGCAACATTTCCGTGATATACTGGAGCGGAAAGGGGTGATCCTATGCGACGGATTTTGATCGTGGAGGATGATGTGCTGCTTTCGGGCACGCTGGCCTACAATCTGCGGGCGGAAGGCTACGAGGTGGCACAGGCGTTTTCCTGTGCTGAGGCGCGATTGGCGGTGCAGGCGGACGTGGTGCTTTTGGATGTGAATCTGCCGGATGGCGATGGGCGCGCGCTCTGTGCGCATTTTGCGGAGAGTTATGTGATCTTTCTCACGGCGAACGATACGGAGCAGGACATGCTCGCAGGCTACGCAGCTGGCGGGGCAGATTATGTGACGAAGCCGTTTCGGTGGTGGTGCTCTGCCAAAAACTCGCGGCTGTTTTTGCCAGGCTTGAGACACACGCGCCACGACACGAGATCTACAACGATGGTGTACTGGTGATCGATTTTTCGACGCAGACAGCGACTTTTGAAGGCGCGCCATTGACACTGACGCCGCAGGAATATCGCGCACTGGCGGTGTTCACGAAACATCCACGCATCATCCTGACAAAGGGGCAGCTCTTGGATGCGCTCTGGGCAGAGGACGGTGCGTTTGTCGACGAGCACACGCCAGCGACGATTGTCAGCCGCTTGCGCAAAAAGATCGAGCGCTCTGGGCACAAATATATCAAAACGGTCTACGGTCTGGGCTATCAATGGATCGGCGGTGAGACACTGTGAGAAAAATGCTTGCAGGCTTTTTCGCCCTTGCTGCAGGGATGCTGGCGATCATCTGCGTGCTCTTTGCGCGCTGGACAGGCGACGGGCGCATGCTGTTTGCGCTTGCGCTCATGAGTGCGCTCGTGCTCCTTTGGGCGGCGCTTTTTCTGTGCTTTTTTGAGCAGCGGCTCACGCGTTTTACCGATGCACTCATGTGCACGCTTGACGGCATCCTCGCTGGCCAGGCGCCTTCTGCAGCTGCAGACGAAGACACGCTTTTCGCGAAACTCGATCATCGTCTGCTCCGACTTTACGAGACGGTTCAGGCGCGTGAAAAGAGGCTGGATGCAGAGCGTGCCAAGCTGCAAAGTCTTGTCAGCGACATCTCCCACCAGACGAAAACGCCGATCACGACACTCAAAATGCTCACCGACACCTTGCTCACCCAGCCCATGAGTGAGCCCGAGCGTGCGCAATTTCTCGATTGCAGCGCGCGCCAGATTGACAAGCTCGATTTTCTCATCCAGGCGCTGGTCAAAACCTCGCGGTTAGAAACCGGCGTGATCACGCTGGAAAAACGTCCGCAGCCTTTGGCAGAGATCATCGCGCTGGCGGCAAGCGGCGTGCTCGCGGCGATGGAGCAGAAAGAGTTGCAGTTTTCCGTGTCCTGTCCAGAGACGATCACCCTTCCTCACTACCGCCGCTGGACCGCAGAAGCCCTTGCCAATCTCCTCGATAACGCCGTGAAATATACGCCTGCTGGCGGACGCATCGCACTGCGCGTGGAAGAATGGGAGTCGCAGGTGAAGATCGATGTTTCCGACACCGGCTGTGGCATTCCCGAAGCAGCGCAGGGCGCCATCTTCCAGCGCTTCTGGCGCGCGCCCGCCGTGCACGAGGAGGAAGGCATCGGCCTCGGGCTTTATCTGGCGCGCGAGATCATCACCCTTCAGGGCGGCTATATCCGCGCCAGCTCCGCGCCCGGGAAAGGCGCAACGTTTTCGGTATTTTTGCCGAAAGAAGACGCGCGATAGAAAATTTCGTCCCGCCACAATTCTGCAACATTTGGCGCGTATACTGAACGTATCAAATAGGAAGGGGATGATCCTTGTGATCGTAGAAACGAAAGGCCTCAAAAAATATTACGGCGAGGAACCCAATATTGTTCGCGCGCTGAATGGCGTGGATTTTTCAGTGGAAGAGGGCGAGTTCGTCGCCGTCGTCGGCACCTCGGGCAGCGGCAAATCGACGCTTTTGCACATGCTCGGCGGGCTGGACACACCGACGGCAGGCAGCGTCATGGTGCGCGGCAAGGAGCTCGCGCAGATGGACGACGACCAGCTGACGATCTTTCGCCGGCGCAATATTGGTTTCGTGTTTCAGAATTATAATCTCGTGCCGATCCTGAACGTGCAGGAAAACATTGTGCTGCCGGTGGAGCTCGATGGCAACCGTGTGGACCCGGCACTCATGGAGGAAGTTGTGGGAATGCTCGGACTCCGAGAAAAGCTCGAGAGTTTGCCGAACACCCTCAGCGGCGGACAGCAGCAGCGCGTCGCCATCGCCCGCGCCCTCGTCGCGGGGCCTGCTATCGTGCTGGCGGATGAACCCACAGGAAATTTAGACAGCCACACCAGCGCTGATGTCATGGGTCTGCTCCGTCGCATGAGCACCGCCTTCCACCAAACGCTGGTGATGATCACCCACAACAGCGAGATCGCTCAGCTTGCCGATCGCATCGTGCGTATCGAGGACGGGCGCATTGTGGAACGGGGGTGATAACATGGCACTGCCTTTTGAAAATAACATCGATCGCGCAGTCAAAAAACTCGCCCGCGCGAGTTTGCGAAGTGAAGGGCGGCGGAATCTGCTCGCTGGTTTGATCGTTTTTGGCGCAGCTTTTTTGTTGAGTTTTGCAGCCATTCTGGCTGTGAATGCGGCGTTGGCGCTGGAAGTGTCCGAGGGCGTGACGAGTGATCGCGAGCTTGTGACGGTGCTTTTCGGCGTGGCGCTGGTGGTGCTGCTGGCTGCGGGGCTTGCGATCCGCAACATCATGTATCTCTCAGTGCTCGGGCGCACGCGGGAATTTGCGCAGTTGCGTACCCTTGGTGCGACGAACCGACAAATACGATGCATCGTTAGCGCCGAGCGCAGGCGCATGACGCGCAGCTGGCTGGCGACTGGTGTGCTCGCAGGTTTTTTCGGAAACGTCCTGTTGCCGCTGGAATTTTTCTGGGTGCAGAGCGTGAGTATGGCAGTGGCTGCGGCGGCTTTTACCTGGTTCGTTGTTTATCTTTCGTTCCGCGCACCGGCCCAACAGGCTGCACGCGTGTCGCCGATGGATGGTTTGCGACAGACGGAGATGATGGGTATTGGTCAACCCAGGAGAAAAGGCCGTTTGGTGCGCCCGACGTCTCGGCCTATTGCGCATCACAGCGCGCATTTGTCGCCAAGCGCGATTGGCCGCCGGTGGCTTTCCAGCGATCAGAAAAAAACAGTGCTCACGCTGGCGTCGCTTATTTTTAGCGGTGCGCTGCTTTTTGTCCTCTTCACAGTGATGGCGGCGATCGACATTGATACACTGGCTCGTCAGCCGTATTATGAAGACAGCAGCCTCTACATCAAGATCAATTCGACAGCTGACGAGGATTCGACCTATCGCATTATGCGCGCTGCGCCTTTCAGCGACGCGCTGCGCGAAGAGCTCCTGGCGATTCCCGGTGTTGAGCGCATTGTGCCGCTGGCGATGCTCGATGTCACGCTGCCGGATGCGGGTTTTGAGGGCGCCATCCAGAGTGTGATGCCGCGCACGTTAGCACCGCAATTGGTCGAGGGAGTGCTGGCGGGGAAAGCGACGGAAGAGGACATTCTTCCGGTGACGATCAATCGCGCCTCGCTGTATTACCAGGAGGCCGGACTTGATCTGTCCCTCGGCGACCAGCTCACAGCCACCATCGACACCGGTGCCGAGGAGCGAGCGGTGCAGTTCGAGGTCGTGGGCATCCTGGAAAACAAGGACGATGGCGTCGTGTTCTACACCGACACCGAAAACTTGCAGGCGCTGGCGGCGATGGACTGTACCCTCGCCTGGTACATTGTGACAGCGCCGGAAAGCGCCGATGTCGTCGCGCAGGCGGTGCAGCAGCTTGTGGCTTCTGACGAGAGGCTGTATGTGGCGAGTCTAGCGGACGACATCGCGTCTTACGAAGCGTACTTTGCCACCGCGCGTTTGGCAGTAGGCGTGTTGGCCATGCTCATTCTCGTCTTTGCGTTTCTCAATCTGCTCAACACCTGCATTGTGAATAGCGTCATACGTCAGCGCGACTTTGCGCTTTTGGCAGCTGTCGGCATGACGCGGCAGCAATTGGTGCAGGCGCAGCGCGTGGAAAATGCCGTCTATTTCGGTGCAAGTTTTTTCGGCAGCTGGTTGATCGGTGGCATATTGGGCTGGGCGATCTGTCATTGGCTTTCTGAAATTCCGGGACTTGGCTATATCCATTATCAGTTTCCGATCGCTTTTCTCCTTTGCTACGCGCTTTTTGTGGCTGTCAGTGCGTTCGCTGTACAACATTGGCAGACGCATCGGCTTGCAGAAAAAAGTATTGTTGAGCGATTGCGCGAGATCGCGTGAGGATGTAGCGAAGTCTGTCGCTGCAGAAAATGGCGGTGGAATGATTCGTCCTGTTGTTTTTGTCGCAGGTGTGGTATGATGGAGAAAACCTTTAGCGAGAAAGGAGCACACAGCCATGAGCGATCTGCAGAAAATCCCCGGCGTCGGGCCAAATATCGCCGCCAATCTGGAGGCCATCGGCATCCATTCCGTGGACGATCTGCGCGGAAAAGATCCAGAGGCGCTGTATGCGCAGGACTGTCTGCAGAAAGGCTTCACCGAAGACAAATGCCAGCTCTACGTCTTTCGCTGCGCCGTGTATTTTGCAGAGACAGACCATCCCGAGCCAGAAAAACTAAAATGGTGGTATTGGAAAGATAAGCGTTATCCAGAAAAATAGGAGGAGAGCACCATGAGAAAATGTTTGCGCTGCGGCCAGGAAATGAAAGAAGGCTGCGACATCAAGATCGAAGGCGGCGGCAATGGCATCGTCCTTTCCGCAGATGCCGCCAGGCTATTCGGCGGACGCATCGGCAAGCCAAACGTCGCCATCTGTCCCGCCTGCGGCGAAGTGTCCATCTATCTTGACGATATCGAAAAGCTGAAATAATCACAAAAGCCGGGTGAAAGCGCCCGGCTTTTCTGCTATAATAAACCTCCATCAAAAATCAGAACGGAGGCAGAAATATGTTGGACATCAATGCATGGATGGAGGATTTTCAGCGCGCCCTCGCTCAGACCTTTCCCGGGCGGCTGTGGTTTGTTGGGCTGCAGGGCAGCCGCGCGCGGGGAGAAGCGACCGCAGAGAGCGACATCGACGTCGTTGTCGTGCTGGATACGCTCGCCGCAGAGGACATCCGCCACTACAGCACCATGCTGGACACACTCCCAGAGCGACACCTTATCTGCGGCTTTCTCTCCGGACGCGACGAGCTCTTGCATTGGGCTGCCAGCGATCTCTTTCAGTTTTGCCACGACACACGCCCCTACCTCGGCAGCCTCGACGACGTCCTCGCCCTTGTGAGCGAAAACGACGTGCGCCAGGCCGTGCATCTCGCAGCCTGCAACATCTACCACGCCTGCGTGCACAACATCGTGCATGAAAAAAGCCCGGCCCTCCTCGCCGAGCTCTACAAAGCAGCCAGCTTCAGCGTGCAGGCCATCTGCTACCTCCAGACAGGGCGCTACGTTCGTGAACACGCCGCCCTCGTCGAGATCGCCGCGCCAGAAGAACGCACCATCCTCACAACCCGCCAGGCCCTGAAGCGCGGCGACAGCGTAGACTTCGCCGAAGCATCCGACGCCCTCTTCCGCTGGGCACAAGCGTGGATCATCGCGCAGCGATAAGAAATATCCGTCAGCATTAGCTGGCGGATTTTTGCGTTATCGGGGGATCTGCAGAATGAAACGTGCGCCTCCCAGGGGGCTCTCTCTGCCTGCTCCGCGGTCATTCACCTTGCCGCCCTGGGGCGCTGGTTCGTAAGCGACGCTGGCGCCGAGCGCATTGGCGAGGGCCTGAGCGATGGAGAGACCGAGCCCGCTGTGCTTTTTGCTGCTGTGGGAATGGTCGGCGCGATAAAACCGCTCGAAAAGATGGGGGGCGTCTTCGGAAGGGATGCCGGGGCCGTCGTCGCTGATGCGCAGAAGAAGGGCATTGGCTGTGCATTTTGTGTCGATGCAGATGTGCGTGCCGGCGGGCGTATGGCTCTGGGCATTGTCGAGAAAAATGGCGAGGATCTGGCGCAGCGCGGCGGCGTCGCTGGCGATGGTGGGGAGCGGCGATTCAGGCAGATCCAGCTTGAGAGGATGACCGCTGCGCGTGCAGAGGGGCTGGTAGGTGTCGTAAAGATCGATGAGCAGGCTGTCGATATCGACGGCCTGTTTGACGATCTGGCGACCGCCGGCGTCGATGGACGTGAGCAAGAGTAGATCGTCGCCCAGTCTGGCGAGGCGGGCGCACTCTCTGTCGATGAGAGCGAGATGCTGTTTGGCTGGCTTGGAGAGCGGTTCCTCAGAAAGACACTCGGCGTTGGCCATGATCACGGCCAGCGGCGATTTGAGCTCGTGGGCGGCGGTGGCGACAAATTCTTTTTGACGACGCTGCATGGCCTCTGCTGGCGCAAAAGCGCGGCGCAGGAGCAGACGCGTTGTGAACACGATCAGCACCAGAGCGGCACACCAGCAGAGGAGCGCGCGTGGAAGCGCTGGCACGATCAGCGACCAGAGGGAGGGCGTTTCCTGTGCGAGCAGAAGGGAATACTGCGCGCCGTCGCCAGAGACGATGGTCGCTTGCGCGAGCTCATAACGCTGGCCGTTTTGCGTGATGCTGACGATGCCGCTCTGGGTGCTCGCTGGCTGGCCATCTGTGAGCGGTGTCGTGCCGATGCTTTGTGCGGCGTCACGCGCGAGCGCTGGCATATCGATGGTGCTGCTTTCGTAGAGGATCGTGCCGTCGTCTGCGGAGAGTAGGCAGGAGACGCTCATTTCGCGCGCGTAAGCGGCGAGCAATTGCGGGGCGTCGTCGATGTTTTTTTCGAGCTGGCTGGTGAGCAGAAAGCTCATGCGCTGGAGATAGGTCACCTCGGCTTCGCGCTGCACGGCGACGCTGCTCTGGAGAAAAACGGTGAGGAGCAGTGTCACAGAGAGCATTAGCACACAGCTGGCAACGCATAAAAGTCGGCGGCGGAGGGTGTCAAGCATGATGTTGCACCTCCAGCAGATAGCCGCTGCCATAGACGGTGGTAATGACGCAGCGGCTCCCGAGCGCGCGCAGGCGTTTGCGCAGAAAGGAGATGTAGTTGTCGAGATTGCCGCTTTCAACAGCGGTGTCGCTGCCCCAGACGCGCAAGAGCAGCCGTTCTTTTGCCTGCAGGGTTTCGGGATGCTGCATCAGCGTCGCCAGAAGCGCGGCTTCTTTAGCGGTGAGCTGGAGACTTTCGGCGCCGCAGGAGAGCGTGCGCGCTGCTTCGTCGAGGGTGAGATCGCCGTACTGCAGCAGCTGTTGTTCGTGAAATGTCTGCGGGCGACGTGTCAACGCGCGCACCCGCGCCGATAATTCGCGCAGGTGAAAGGGCTTGACAAGATAATCGTCGGCGCCGCCGTCCAATCCCTCGACGCGATCGTCCAGCCCGCCCAGCGCGGTGATCATGAGCACTGGCAGCTGGATGCCCTTGCGACGCATGGCGCGCACGATCGAAAGTCCGTCGATCACTGGCAGCATGCGGTCGATGATCGCGAGGTCGTAGCCGTACTCAGGATTCAGCGCGTAGAGCAGGCCGGTTTCGCCGTCGCTGCAGAGATCGACGCTGTAGTGTTCTTTTTCAAGCGCGCTGTCGATCAGCTGCGCCAGGTCCGGATCGTCTTCGATGAGCAGAAGCTTGAGCATGATCATCCCTCCAATTTCTTCTATAAGTATAGCAGAGTGATCCTCTAAAAGTTCTCTAAAAAATTGACAGCAGCAATGTGATCCTGTGAGGATTTTTCGAGAGGAGGCGCAGTATGATTGAGCCACAATCTCAGAAAGGAGAGATCACGATGATCCACAGATTTCTACAAAAAATACTCGCCGCAGGCTGCTGCATGCTTCTGCTTGCCGGTTGCGGCACAGGCGCAGCAGAAAACACGCCGCAAGCGATCACCAGCGAAAGCGAGGGCGATCGCCTCATCGACAGCGCTGATCTGATCGGGAGCGTTACCAGCGTGGAGGCAGACGGATTTGCGCTGCAGCCGACGGAAACAGATGGCGACATCGCGATGCAGGCGGCGGAGGACAGCGACGCTGCTGGCACTGGTACGCGTGTGCAGCTTGGCGAACATGGCAGTGTCGAGAGGGCAGTCATTGATGTTGCAAGCGGCGCTGTGACGACGACTGCAGCAGCTGCAGCGGATATGCAGCGCGGGGCTTATGTCGCTGTTTTCGGCGACACGCAAGCGGATGGCAGCATCCTGGCGACGCGCGTGGTGATCGTGCAGTATACGCAGGCGACAGGCCAGGGAGGTGGAGAGGAATGAAAACAGCCCAGCGCGCCTGGCGTTGTCTGGCGCGGAATCCTGGCAAAACACTGCTGCTCGCGCTGGTGCTTTTCGCAGCCAGCGCGCTTTATCTGGGAACGACGGTGATCCTCGACGCTGCAACGCAGGCGCAGGAAACCCTTGCCGCAAAGACGCAGGCGAAGATCATCTGCGAAGCGACAGACGCGGCGCAGCCCCTTGCAGCCACAGATGTCGATCGTGTCGCAGCGTGTGCAGGCGTCGCGCGTGTAAAACGGCAGCTGCAGGCGCCAGTGACGCTGGAAAATGGCACACCAGTGACGCGCAGCGATTCGACAGCGCGCGCAAACAGCCAGCTCTCGCTCATCGGTCTGGACGATCTTGCGGACGATGGTCCTTTTGCTGATGGCAGCTATCGTCTCCAGGAAGGGCAGCGCGACGTTGGAAAGGACGGTGTGCTCGTCAACGCGGTGCTGGCGGCGCAGAACGACTGGCAGATTGGCGACGCGATCACCATCGAGGCTGCTGGAAAAACGCTGCAGCTTTCGATCTACGGCATTTTCAGTGCAGGCAACGAGGAAAAGCAGAGTGCGAACACCCTTGCTCTGGGGCGCATCGAGAACCAGCTTTACGCGAGTGCGGAGCAAGTGGCAACGCTCAGCGATGCAGCGACGCTCGTGCGGCTTTACGCAGTCAGCGACGCGCCCTGGCGGCTGGATGCGCTTGCTGACGAGCTGCAGCAGCTTTTTGGCAGGCGCGCTGAGATCACCACAGCGGCTGCGCTTTATGAGCAGACGGCTGCTCCGCTGGCGCAGCTGTCCCTGGTCGTGAATTTGCTGCGCACAGTCGCAGTGGTGGCTGCTGCGTTCGTTACGGCGCTGCTTCTGACCATGTGGCTGCGCACACGTCGGCGCGAGATGGCGATCCTGCTCAGCCTTGGCGCGCAGAAAAGGACGCTCTTTGCGCAGGTGCTGCTGGAGGTGGAGGCGGTTTTTGCGGCGTCTGCCTGTACAGCGCTGGCTGTTGTCTGGCTCCTGGCGCAGATGTGGCGCGCGTCGCTGGCGCAGCAATTCGGCAGTGCGCTCAGCTTGCAGCTGCATTTTGGCACGATCGCTGGATTTATTCTCGCTGGCGGCGTGCTGCTCGCTGCCTGCATAGCGCTGGCGATGCTGCCGATCTTGCGCAAGCATCCACGCAGCCTGTTATCAGAAATGGAGGAATGAGAAATGAACTGTTTTCAACGCGCCTGGCGTTCATTGTGTCGCAAGCCGATGAAAAGCGTGCTGCTGTTCTGTGTTGTGCTGGTAATCAGCCTGCTTCTGCTCTGCGGCTTTTCTGCACGCACTGCCACCATCGCTGCCAACGACAGCACGCGACAGGCCGTCGGCGCCAGTTTTTTGCTGGAGGCGAATGCGGAAAACCGCGCTCAGCGGCTGGCGGCAGCGAGCGCGAAGATCGGCGAACGCGAAGGAACCGCCGACGGCGTGCATCAGGAAAAACGCATGGTGAATGGCGAGGAAATGTGGCAAATCTGGACAGACAACAGCTTTGAGACCCTGCAGCGCGAGGATATTGAAAAGCTTGCGCAGACAACAGGCCTCGCCGACTACACGATCACCACAGCGCCAGAGGCTGTGAAGCCCGTCGGCTTTTCACGCATTGAGGACGCAGGCGCTGATCAGAGCGGCGATGCCGGCGGTGTTGCGCTCTTTGGCGAGCGCCAGATGCGCCTGAACACGAACGTCAGCGCCGGCATCCTCACGCTCGCGGAAGGGCGTTGGATCACGTCTTCTGACGACCACGCCTGTGTGATCTCGCAGGCGCTGGCTGAGAAAAATGCGCTTGATCTAGGCGATGACATTTCTTTTGCCAGCCTGGATGGAAAGGGCAGCACAGAAGAGGCGACGATCGTCGGCATTTTCCGCGAGGCGCAGCCGCTGACGCCGTACATGAGCGGCGATACCTATCGCGCAGAGAATGTGATCTTTTGCGATCTTGATCTGCCAGAGCAGGTGAGCGACGAAGGGGCGCTTTACGAGCGGGCGATCTTTTCTGTGGCGGATGTCGACAACTACGACAGCGTGAAGGCTGCGCTGCTGCAAACGGACATCGACTGGTCGCGCTATGATCTCATCGATAACAACGGGAATCTTGAAACGCTGGCAGCCAATTTCGGCAGCCTCGCACAGACCAGCGATGGGATGATCACTGCCTGTTGCGGCTGCGGGCTGGCAATGCTGCTTTTCGTCCTCGCATTTTGGGTGCGCACGCGACGACGCGAGCTGGGCATCCTCTGCGCACTTGGTGCGCGAAAACGCGCGCTCTGGCTGCAGCTCCTCAGCGAAGCGCTGGTTGTGAGCGTGCTCGCGCTGGCCTTGTCGTTTGCCGCAGCGCCGCTTGTGAGCGATGGGATCGGCAGCGCGCTGGCGCAGCTCAGCATCGAGCAGGAAAGCCTTGCAGCAAAAGCAGAGGCAGGCAAGATTGCGACGGATTATGTGGCGCCGGAGATGACGCTCACGCAGATTGAAACTGCCCTGTCGCCGCGCGTGCTGGCGCTGGATGCCGCAGTCACAGGCGCGCTCGTTGGCAGCGCTGTGAGCCTTACGCTTGCCTGGATACTGCGCCGCAAGCCGCAGGAATTGCTGAATACATTGCGATAGGAGGAAAAACAATGATCCTTGAAGCCAGAGATCTCACCTACAGCTACCGAAAAGCCTCGTCGCCAGTGCTCGATCATGTCAGTGCAGCGTTTGACGAAGGAAAATTCTACGCCATCGTCGGCGCGAGTGGCTCCGGAAAAACGACGCTGCTTGCGCTCCTTGCCGGGCTCGATGTGCCGACGCAGGGAGAAATCCTCTACGACGGCGCCGACATTCGCAGGACAGGCCTCCATCGGCATCGGCGGGAACACGTCGCGCTCGTTTTTCAGAGCTACAACCTCATTGATTACCTCACCGCAGAGGAAAACGTGCGTCTTGGTGGCGCTTGTGACGCGTCTGCCCTCCTCGCAGAGGTTGGGCTGCCAGCAGAGATCGCACGCAAAAATGTGCTCGCGCTCAGTGGTGGGCAGCAGCAGCGCGTCGCCATCGCGCGAGCGCTTGCCAGTCCTGCCCGCGTACTCCTTGCCGACGAGCCGACAGGCAATCTGGACGAAACCACAGCAAGCGGCATCATCCATCTTTTGCAGCGAACGGCGCACGATCGCGGAAAATGTGTCGTCGCCGTCACCCACAGCCAGATGCTGGCGGCTGCCGCCGATATCGTGCTGCGGCTGGAAAGCGGCAGGCTATCTTGAGCAAAACGAAAACCCGGATGCTTCTGCATCCGGGCTTTCTGCACGCACTTTGTAGTGAGGATTATTTCGTAGCAATGTATTTTGCGAGGTCGACGACGCGGTTGCTGTAGCCCCATTCGTTGTCGTACCAGGCAATGACCTTGAGGAGGTCGTCGCCGACTTTCATCGTGGACAGGCCGTCGACGATGGAAGAGCGTGGGTCGGTGTTGTAGTCGATGGAAACGAGTGGCTTGTCGCTGTAGCCGAGGATGCCTTTCATTGGGCCTTCAGCGGCTTCCTTGAGGAGCGTGTTCACCTGTTCGACGGTGAAATCTTCCTTGATCTGGAAGACGACGTCGGTCAGGGAGACGTTTGGCGTTGGCACGCGCAGCGCGAAGCCGTTCATCTTGCCGTTGAGCTCAGGGATGATCTTGCCCATGGCTTTGGCGGCACCGGTGGTCGTTGGGATGATGGACTGGGTGCAGCCGCGGGCGCGACGTGGGTCTTTGTGACGGGCGTCGAGGTTTTTCTGGTCGTTGGTGAAGGAATGAACGGTGGTCATGATGCCGGCGACGATGGTGAAGTTGTCGTGGATGACTTTCGTCACTGGTGCCAGGCAGTTGGTGGTGCAGCTGGCGTTGGAGACGACGTTCATGGATGGATCGTAGGTGTCTTCGTTGACGCCCATAACGATCATTGGCGCGTCGGAAGATGGCGCGGTGATAACGACTTTCTTGGCGCCCTGCTCGAGATGCACGGAGGCAGTTTCGAGGGTTTTGAACTTACCGGTGGAATCGATGACGATGTCTGCGCCGACTTCGCCCCATTTGAGATTCTTAGGGTCGCGGTCGCTAAAGAGGGTGATGCGCTGGCCGTCTACGATCAGCACGCCGTCTTCATAGGACACGTCGCCCTTGAAAATGCCGTGGGTGGAATCGTATTCGAAGAGACGCGCGGTCCCTTCTGCGTCAGAGGTGGAGTTGATGGCGACCAGTTCCACTTCAGGATCCATCACAGCGATGCGAGCGACGAGACGACCGATGCGGCCGAATCCGTTAATACCAATTTTAATAGACATGATATCCTCCTTAAAAAAGAAAGCTTGTATTCTCTTATAGGATACGCTATTTTGATGAAAAAATAAAGAAAAAGTCCTCATAATTCGGCTGATTTTGTAAAAATGGTGCAAAAATCGTTGCCTGGACGAAAAGTTTACAGATTCTGCATAAAATCGTAAAAAAGGGCTTGCAAATCTGGCGCTGGCGTGGTATCCTAATCAAGCGTTAAGGGAACGGATTACCGGGCCCTAAACGACACGCGGAAATGGCTCAGTGGTAGAGCATCGCCTTGCCAAGGCGAGGGTCGCGGGTTCGAATCCCGTTTTCCGCTCTCAGCACTCCAAGCGGAGTGCTTTTTTTGTTACCAGGATATTTTATTTTGAGATCAGGAGGATGCAGATGCAAACGGTGATCATTGCTTCCGGCAATAAGGGGAAGCTGAAAGAATTTCAGGAGCTGATGAAGGATCTGCCGGTGGAGGTGAGATCGCTGGCGGACTATCCGGAGATCGGCGATATCGAGGAAAATGGCACGACTTTCGCGGAGAATGCCTACATCAAAGCCAAGGCCGTTCATGACGCGACAGGCTGCCTGGCGATCGCAGACGACAGCGGTCTGGAGGTGGACGCTTTGGGCGGCGCGCCGGGGATCTATTCTGCGCGCTACGCTGGCGAGGAAAAGAGTGATGCCAAAAACAACGCGAAGCTTCTCGAGGCGCTGGCAAATGTGCCGGAAGGCGAACGCGGCGCGCAGTTCCATTGCGCGATCGTGGCAATTTCTGCCGACGGCCGCCGCTTCGACGCAGAAGGCATTGTGCGTGGTGAGATCCTGCGCGCGGCGCGCGGAGAAAACGGCTTCGGCTACGATCCGCTCTTTTACGTGCGGGAATTTGACAAGACAACGGCGGAGCTTTCGATGGACGAAAAGAACGCGATCAGTCACCGCGGCCAAGCCGTGCGCAAGATCGTGGCGATTTTGAAGGAGAATGTGTTTCTCAGGTAGGAGGTAGTCGCGCCACGAACCAGCTCGCGCTGCTCGCTGGCAGGTGGGAAAAATAATTTTTCAAGCAGTGGTCGAACCCGCTGCTTTTTTATAATTGAAATTATAATAATCTGTAGTATAATAATGGCAAGAGGTGAGAGTGATGAAAAACTTCATTGACCGGGAAGATGAGTTGGCAACTTTAGAAAACGAGTATCGTCGCGAAGGTAGTGCTCTTGTCATTCTTTATGGACGCCGCCGTGTTGGCAAAACAACGTTGATCTCTGAATTTATCAAAGATAAAAATGCGCTGTTTTTTTTGGCCAGTGAAGAATCAGAGACGCAAAACCAACTGGCCTTTAAGGAAAGAGCAGCGGAATTTATTCACAGCGAATTATTGGCGAATGCAGATGTTAAAAATTGGGAACTCTTGTTTAAGGCTATTATGGAAACGCATTTTGAAAAGAAACCCATCATCGTCATCGACGAGTTTCAGTATATCGGCAAGTCCAATCCGGCTTTTCCGTCCGTTTTCCAGCGTATATGGGAAGAAGTCTTAAAAGACAAAGATGTCATGGTCATTCTCTGTGGCTCGCTGATCTCCATGATGGAATCACAGACACTGGCTTACGACAGCCCGTTGTACGGCAGACGGACTGCGCAAATTCGCCTGACACAGATTCCTTTTCGCTATTATCCAGCATTTTTCCCTGACAAAAGTCGTCGCGAACAGATCGAACTGTATGCGGTGACGGGTGGTGTGCCAAAATATATTGAAATTTTTTCAGAAAGCCCGGATATTTACACTGCTATTGGGTACAATATCTTAAATCGTTCCAGTTATTTGTATGATGAGCCGAATTTTCTCTTGCAACAAGAAGTTACGGAAGTTGGCAGTTATTTTTCCGTGATCAGAGCCATTGCGACAGGCCATAGCAAGCTGTCGGCGATCGCATCTGTGCTGGAAGTGAAGCAAACAAACCTTTCGAAGTACCTGAAAACGCTGATCGATCTGGACATTCTCGAGCGAGAGGTTCCCGTCACTGTAGACAATCCAGAGAAAAGCAAAATGGGACTTTATAAGATCAAAGACAACTATCTGCATTTTTGGTTTGCCTTTGTTTATCCGAATCGCAGCTATATTGAGAGTGGGCACAGAGAAATTGTGTTGAATAAAATCCGCAATAGTTTTATCAGCGGACAAGTTGCTTACGTGTATGAGGATGTCTGCCGTGAGCAAATGTGGACACTGAGTGCGAAGGGTGTTTGGCCTTTCCAGTTTTCGAAAATCGGTCGCTGGTGGGATGCTCATCACGAGATCGATGTCGTCGCCCTTGATCCGGAAGGCGGCAATATGATCCTGGGTGAGTGTAAATTCTGGCGTGATCCTGTAGGCGTGAATGTGCTGCGTGCGCTGGAAGAGAAAGAAAGCAATGTCGGCTGGAAGAAAAATAACAGGCAGGTTTGGTATATTCTATTCAGCGCGTCGGGTTTTACAGACGATCTGAAGAAGCTCGCAGAAACCAGAGAGGATTTGATCCTGTGGGATGACAGCCAGCGCTGAGAGGCTTCAGGAACACAAAACGACCCCGAACGAGATGTTCGGGGTCGTTGTCGTATGTGATTATTTCAGGCGTTCTTCCAGAGCGTTCAGCTCGTCGTAGAGGGCTTGTGGCATTTTGTCGCCGTAGCCTGCGAAGTGGGCTTCGATGGATTTTGCTTCGTTCACCCAGGCGTCGTGGTTGACATCGAGGAGGAGCTCGACGTCTTCGTTGGAAACGTTGAGGCCGGAGGTGTTAAGGTCTTTGATGGATGGCAGATAGCCGATGGCGGTTTCATGGGCGCCGGCTTTGCCGTCGGTGCGGTCGAAGATCCATTCGAGGACGCGGATGTTTTCGCCGTAGCCTGGCCAGATGAACTGTCCGTCGTCGTCTTTGCGGAACCAGTTGACGGAGTAGATCTTAGGCAGCTTGTCTGGATCGGTGGCTTTGCCCATGTCGAGCCAGTGCTGGATGTAATCACCGACGTGGTAGCCGATGAATGGCAGCATGGCGAATGGGTCGCGGCGCACTTTGCCGAGCTGGTCGGAAATGATGGCGGCGGTGACTTCGCTGCCCATGATGGAGCCGAGGAAGACGCCGTGCTGCCAGTTGAAGCTTTCATAAACGAGTGGGATGGTGGATGGTCGACGTCCGCCAAAGAGGATGGCGTCGACTGGCACGCCTTCTGGTTTTTCCCATTCTTCCTGAGCGATGATCGGGCACTGAGAAGCTGGGGCGGTGAAGCGGCTGTTTGGATGCGCGGCGCGGCGGTCGTCGTCTTTGGTCCAATCGTTGCCCTGCCAGTCGATGAGATGATCTGGGGCTGGGCTGAGGCCTTCCCACCAGACGTCGCCGTCGTCGGTGAGGGCGACGTTGGTGAAGATGGTGTTCTTGCTGATGGTCTCGATGGCGATCGGGTTGGAGCGCACGGAGGTGCCTGGGGCGACGCCGAAGAAGCCGTTTTCCGGGTTGATGGCGTAGAGGCGGCCGTCTTCGCCGATGTGCAGCCAGGCGATGTCGTCGCCGATGGTCTCGACTTTCCAGCCTGGCAGGGTTGGCACGAGCATGGCGAGGTTGGTCTTGCCGCAGGCGCTAGGGAAGGCGGCGCAGATGTGCTTGACGCGGCCTTCTGGATTGGTGATCTTTAAGATGAGCATGTGCTCGGCCATCCAGCCTTCGTCACGCGCCATGACGGATGCGATGCGCAGTGCGAGGCATTTTTTGCCGAGCAGGGCGTTGCCGCCGTAGCCGGAGCCGTAGCTCCAGATCTCGCGGGTTTCTGGAAAATGGGCGATGTATTTATTTTCCATTGGTGCGCATGGCCAGGCAACGTCGTCTTCGCCGTCTGCGAGCGGCTTGCCGACGGAATGCAGGCATGGCACGAAGAAGCCGTCGTCGCCGAGTCGATCGAGCACTTTCTGGCCGGTGCGGGTCATGATCTTCATGTTGAGGGCGACGTATGGGCTGTCGGTGATCTGCACGCCGATGCGGGACGCTGGGCTGTCGATCGGTCCCATGCAGAATGGGATGACGTAGAGGGTGCGTCCCTTCATGGCGCCGCTATAGAGCGCCTTCATTTTTTCCTTGAGTTCTGCTGGCGGATACCAGTTGTTGGTTGGGCCGGCGTTTTCTTCTTTTTCGCTTGCGATGAAGGTGCGTTCTTCAACGCGGGCGACGTCGGAGATGTGGGAACGGAACAGGTAGCAATTTGGATGTTTTTCCTCGTTGAGCTTGATTACAGCGTCGTGGTCCATGAGATCCGCAAGGATCGCTTCTTGCTGCGCGTCGGATCCGTCAAACCAGACGACTTTGTCCGGCTGGCAGAGAGTTGTCATCTCATCGACCCAGGACAGCAGCGCTTTATTGTTAGTCATGATCATTCTCCTTGAATAAAATCGGTAATATAAAATTAACATATCCTACACATTTATTCAAGGCATTTGGGGCGATTTGTAATCATATTTAATGAAAATGACTCATAATTAAACCCCTGTATTTATTATGGAAAAAAGATTGGCTGAAAAATATTGTTGAGGAGCCCAACTCATGCTATTCTATTTGAGGACATACGGAGGTGAATCGGGTGAACGAAATCATCGTTATCGGCGGCGGCGCGAGCGGCATGATGGCTGCGCTGGCTGCAGCTGGCGCAGGCGCGCAGGTGGTGCTTCTGGAAAAGATGGGGCGCTGTGGGCGCAAGATCCGCATCACTGGCAAGGGCCGCTGCAATGTGACGACGGACAAAAGCCGCGAGGAGATCCTGGCGCAGATCCGTCGCAATCCAAAGTTTATGTATTCGAGCCTTGCGGCATTTGACAATCGGGCGGTCTGGGATTTTTTCACAGAGCGCGGCTGTGCGCTGAAGGTGGAGCGCGGGGACAGGGTGTTTCCGCAGAGCGACCAGGCGCAGGATATTGTCGACACGCTTCTGGCGGAGGTGAAGCGGCGAGGTGTGCGTGTGCACACGGAGACGCCGGTGACGGGGCTGGAGGCCCTCGCAGAGGGCGGCTTTCTTGTGACGGATGCGCACGGAAAAAGCTGGCAGGCGCGGAGCGTGATCCTGGCCACTGGCGGGGCGTCGTATCCTGGCACGGGCTCTACAGGCGATGCGTACGCCTGGCTGGAGGCGCTGGGGCAGAAGATTGTGACGCCTTATCCGGCGTTGGTGCCACTGGTGGCGAAGGAGGACTGGGTGCGCGCGCTGCAGGGACTCTCTCTGCGCAATGTGCGCTTTTCTGTTGCGGATCCGCGGGGCAAGGGGATCTACAGCGAGCAGGGAGAGATGCTCTTCACCCATTTTGGCGTGAGCGGGCCGATCGTGCTCTCTGCAAGCGGCGATTGTGCGGCCTATTGGCAGAAAAAGCAGACGGTGCTCTTTGCGCACATCGATCTCAAGCCGGCGCTGTCGGAAAGCCAGCTTGACGGGCGGCTGTTGCGCGAGATCGGCGCGATGCCGAACAAGCATCTGACGAGCCTGCTGAAAACGCTCCTGCCGCAGAAGCTGGTGCCGGTTTTTGAGGCGTTTGTGCAGATCAGCCCGGACAAGGTGCTGCACCAGCTGACGAAGGAGGAGCGGCTGCGGATCGCGCGCGGGCTGAAGGATCTTTCCTTCACGCTCACAGGGACGCGTCCGCTGGCGGAAGGGATCGTCACGGCAGGGGGCCTCGCGACGAAGGCGGTGGACCCGAAAACGCTGGCGGTGAAGGCGATCCCGGGACTTTTTGCAGCTGGTGAGCTGATCGATGTGGACGCTTATACTGGCGGCTTTAATCTACAGATTGCATTTTCTACAGGGCACGCTGCTGGATTGGCGGCGGCCAATTATGTGCACGACGAGGAGGCAGGACTATGAATACGAACAATGAGAGAGTTGTCGCAAGAGCGGCGGTGACGCTGGCGATCTCAGAGGATCGCGAGAGCGAGCGCGCGCTGAAGGCGGCGTATGCCGAGCAGGGGATTCGTACGGCGGCGGTGGACGTCGGCGGTGAGTTTTTGAAATCGATGCACCGGATGGTGGAGCAGGCGATCGTGGCTGCGCGCCGGGAAGGGCTGATCGAGGAAAATTCGCCGCGCAGCGATGGCTCGATCGCAGGCGCTCTGCACGATGCGCTGAGCCAGGTGGCGCAGAAGGCGAGCGGGCTTTCTGTGGGCGGCAAGATCGGGCTGGCGCGCTGCGAGGATCACATCAGCGTGGCGGTGTTCCTTTCGATCGGGCTCTTGTATCTGGACGATGTGGCGTTGGGCCTGGCTCACCGCCTGATATGAGGAAGGAGGATTCTATGCAGATCGCAATCGATGGACCGGCTGGCGTTGGCAAGAGCACGCTGGCGAAGGCGCTGGCGGAGCATCTGGGGATCATCTATCTCGACACGGGGGCGATGTATCGCGCGGTGGCGCTCCTTTGTAGCCGGGCAGGCGTGCCGGCGGAGGAGGGGCCGGCGCTGGAGAAGATCTTGGCGGATTGTGCGCTGTCGTTTCGCATGGTGGACGGGAAGAAATGCCTCTTTGACCACGAGGAGAATCTCGAGGAGGCGATCCGCAAGCCGGAGATCTCGAAGATCGTCAGCGACTACGCGAAGCTTGGGCGTGTGCGCGAAGCGATGACGCGCCAGCAGCAGCGCATTGCCGAGGAAACGTCGGTGATCATGGACGGGCGCGACATTGGCACGGTGGTGCTGCCAGAGGCGGATTACAAATTCTTCCTCGTTGCTTCGGCGCGCGAGCGCGCACGCAGACGCTATCTGGAGCTGGAGGCCAAAGGCATCCACCAGGATTTCGAAGAGCTGGTGCGCGATATTGAGCGCAGAGACCGCCTGGATAGCACGCGCGAGATCGCGCCGCTGGCGCAGGCAGCCGATGCGATCCTTGTGGATACGGACGCTTTGGACGAAAAAGCGGTGCTGGAAAAAATAATTGGGATTATTTCAAAATAATGTTTGGCATTGCGCCCATTATTAGGTATAATAAGGTGTAATTGAATGTGCATACGTTTGAGAGGGTTTAGAATGGAAATCAAATTAGCGCCAAACGCCGGATTTTGTTTCGGTGTGCGAGCAGCCATCAACAAAGGTGAAAAACTCATTGAGGAAGGCAAGGGTCCTATCGCAACGCTGGGGCCGCTGATCCACAATCCCCAGGAGGTTGCCCGACTGGAATCGCTGGGCATCCGCTCCTATGACGAGCTTTCCGATATTCAGGAAAAGAACGTTCTCATCCGTACACATGGCGTTGCGCCTTCGGTTTACGAGGATATCGAGAAAAGCGGCCACGCGTATTTTGATTGCACCTGTCCAAAGGTGAAAAAGGTGCAGCAGATCGCGCGTGAGCATGCGGAAGCTGGCTATCAGGTGCTGATACTGGGTGACAGAAACCATCCGGAGGTGATGGCGATCGTCGGTTGGACTGGCGATACGGCCATTGTCTTTATCAGCCTGGATGAACTGAAGGCACTGTCTCTTGCAGGCAAGAAGATCTGTCTGGTCAGCCAGACGACAGAAAAACTTGAGCGCTTTGAAAGCGCCGTCGCCTATCTCCAAAGCCTGGAGCTTGAGGAGCTCGTGATCCATAACACGATCTGCGCGGCGACAAGAGACAGACAATCCGATGCTTCAGACCTGGCGCGCGAGGTCGATCTGATGGTCGTTATTGGCGGCTACAACAGTGCGAACACGTGCAAGCTTGTGTCGATCTGTCAGGATGCCGGCGTGATGACAAAACACGTCGAATCTGCGGCGGATCTTGAAGACGAATGGTTCAGAGGCATCGAAAAAATTGGGTTAACAGCAGGCGCATCGACGCCTGACTGGATAATTAGGGAGGTCATTGACAAGATGGAAGAATTAACAATGGAACAAGGTTTAGAACAGGGTTATGGTACTTTGGAACCACTCAATCTCTATGATGTAGTCACCGGTACCGTCGTAAAGATCAATCCGGACGAAGTTATGGTAGACGTGGGTGGCAAATCCGAAGGCGTTATTCCAATCAAGGAGCTGTCCTTCCAAAAAGATCCAGATGTCGAAGACATCGTTAAAGTTGGCGATGAAATTCAGGTTATGGTCATTAAGATGGAAAACAACGAAGGTCACATGGTTCTCTCCAAGAAGCGTGCTGATCAGGAAAAAGCTATGGATGAACTTCAGCAGAAATTTGAAAACGGCGAAGTCATCGAAGCGAAGGTTGTTAGCGATGTCAAAGGCGGCGTTATCGTAGATATCGGTGCACGCGGCTTCGTGCCAGCATCTCATCTCGACACCAAATACGTTGACGACATCAAATCCTTTGTAGGCAACACCTACCGCTTCAAGATCATTGAATTTGATCCAAATCCAGAAAACCGCAAGATCATCCTTTCCCGCCGCGCTGTGCTGGAAGAAGAAGAAAAAGCGGCTCGTGAACAGTTCTGGGCGAACATTGAAGAAGGTCAGACCATCAAAGGTCGCGTACAACGTATCGCAAACTTCGGCGCATTCGTGGATCTTGGCGGAGTAGACGGTCTCCTTCACATTTCTGAAATGGGTTGGGGCCGCGTAAAACAGCCTACCGACGTTGTCAGCGTTGGTGATGAGATCGAAGTTTACGTTCTCAGCGCAGACCGCGAAAAGGGCAAGATCAGCCTTTCTCTCAAGAAGCTCATCGCAAACCCATGGGATAATGTTGCAGAAAAATATCCTCAGGGCGCTGTGCTCACCGGCAAGGTTGTCCGCATCGCTCCATTCGGCGCTTTCGTTGCGCTGGAAGACGGCGTAGATGGTCTGGTCCACATCTCCCAGATCGCTTGGGAACATGTTGAAAAGGTTGAAGACGCGCTGTCCATCGGCCAGGAAGTTCAGGTCAAGGTTCTTGAAGTTGATGAAGATCGCAAGCGCATCAGCCTCTCCATCAAGGATCTCAAGGAACGCCCAGTGGTTGAAAAGCCAGCTGCTCCTGCAAAGCCAAAGAGACAGCCAAAACCAAAGAGCGATATCCCAACCGTTAATGAAGAACTCAGCAACGATGCTTTCGCACACCTGGCTGAGCTCATCGAAGAAAACGAAGACTAATTCTAAACCAGAAATGCCTCGCAGCAAACGCTGTGGGGCGTTTTTTTGTGGGCGGCGGAGGGCGGAAAAATACTTTGCAAAATTGTTGTAAAATCTCTCACAAAATGATTGACGAATGGAGAGCGCCCTGCTATAATAAATATCGTTGTAGCGCAACAAACGGCGCACACGGCGACATAGCCAAGTGGTAAGGCAGAGGACTGCAAATCCTTCACCCCCAGTTCGAATCTGGGTGTCGCCTTCTCGCCGGAGTGGCGGAACTGGCAGACGCACAGGACTTAAAATCCTGCGAAGGTAACACTTCGTACCGGTTCGATCCCGGTCTCCGGCATTCCCGGCTTTCGGAAAAAAGGACTTTCTCAAAGGAGGAAGTCCTTTTTGTTTTGCTGATTCTTAACAGAAAATGGGTTGAACATTTTTCTTTCTCGTGGTATCCTTATTTCAAGAACTGGTTATCATAATTAGATGGTATTCAGAGAAACGAAGATAGGAAGTGATCGTATGTCATATCTGGCAAAAGCGAGGGAGCCGATCTCGAGCCTGAGCCACTGCATCGGCGCGGTGGTGTTTGCGGCGGCGACGCTGCTTTTGGTGGGCAAGACCCTCTTTGACGACTGGAGCCCGAAGATCCTTGTGGGTGTGATCGTCTTTGGCGTGTCGTTGGTGGCGCTTTATTCGGCGAGCGCGATCTACCATTTTTCCAATGGCTCGGCGAAGCGGATCCTGCGGCTGCGTAAGCTGGACCATTCGATGATCTATGTGCTGATCGCCGGGAGCTACACGCCGATCCTCCTGAAATATCTGCCGCAGCACGAAAGCCTGGTCTTTGTGAGCGTGATCTGGGGCTGTGCGGTGCTGGGCGTGGTGATCAAGCTCTGCTGGTTTTCGGCGCCGCGCTGGCTGCAGACGGTGCTCTACATTGCGATGGGCTGGGCGGTGCTCTTTGATGTGTCGGTCTTCCGCGATATGAGCGGGGCGGCGGTGTTGTTGCTTGCGCTCGGCGGCGTGAGCTACACAGTGGGCGGCATCATCTACATCGTCAAGCGGCCGAACATCAGCGAAAAATGGGGCTTTCACGAGCTGTTCCATCTCTTCATCCTGTTGGGGAGTGTGTGCCATTATCTGATGGTGCTCTTCTATGTGGCCTGAAAGGGCGCGGCTCTTCCAGTGATCTTCTGCAGCCCTGCTCTTGACAAGCATCCGCAAGATTGATACAATCTATCACATAGTCATATAATAACCGGGAGCTTGTTGGGCAGGCTGAGAGGAGATCAGAAGATCTCGACCGTACCTGATGTGGATAATGCCACCGTAGGGAAATATAAACGATCAACCAAATGCCTGACGAGTGTCAGGCATTTTTTCATGCCGCCGGACATTGGGAGTAAGAAGGGAGCATATACAATGACTTATCATACCCAAATGGAAGCCGCCCGCATGGGGATCGTTACCCCTGAGATGGAAACGGTTGCCGAAAAAGAACACATCGATGTGAATGTGCTACGCGAACGCGTCGCCAAAGGGACGGTCTGCATCCCTGCCAACGTCAACCACAAGAGCCTCTCTGCCGAAGGCATCGGCGAAGGCCTGTCGACGAAGATCAACGTGAACCTCGGGGTAAGTGGTGATGCCCACGACTACACGGAAGAATGGCAGAAGGTTGAAACGGCGCTGGAATTTGGCGCCCACGCCATCATGGACCTTTCCAACTACGGCAAGACGGTGGAATTCCGCACCAAGCTCGTCGAAGAATCCACGGCGATGATCGGCACTGTGCCAATGTACGACGCCATCGGCTATCTCGAAAAAGAGCTCAAGGACATCACGATCGACGATTTCTTTGAAGTTGTGGAATACCACGCACAGCAGGGCGTCGATTTCATGACGATCCACGCTGGCATCAACCGCCGCGCCGTCTCCGCCTTCAAGGAAAGCGGCCGCATCATGAACATCGTTTCCCGCGGCGGCAGCCTGCTCTTTGCCTGGATGGAAATGACCGGCAACGAGAACCCATTCTACGAACACTACGACCGCCTGCTCGATCTGATGTACAAGTACGACGTCACCATCAGCCTTGGCGACGCGCTGCGCCCAGGCGCCACCCACGACGCCTCCGACGCTGCGCAGATCTCTGAGCTGATCGAGCTCGGCCTGCTCACCAAACGCGCCTGGGAGCGCAATGTGCAGGTCATGATCGAAGGCCCAGGCCACATGGCCTTAAACGAGATCCAGGCCAACATGCAGCTGGAAAAACGCCTCTGCCACGGCGCACCATTCTACGTGCTCGGGCCACTGGTCACCGACATCGCGCCTGGCTACGACCACATCACCTCCGCCATCGGCGGGGCCATCGCAGCCACCTACGGCGCCGATTTCCTCTGCTATGTCACCCCTGCTGAGCATCTGCGTCTGCCAGATCTGCAGGACGTGCGCGATGGCGTCATCGCCAGCCGCATCGCTGCCCACGCTGCCGACATGGCCAAGGGCATCCCTGGCGCACGCGACTGGGACGATGAAATGAGCCGCCGCCGCAAAAACCTTGACTGGGAAGGCATGTTCGAGCTCGCCCTCGATCCTGTGAAGGCGCGCAACTATTTCGAAAGCAAGCCACCAGAAGATCGCCACAGCTGCTCCATGTGCGGCAAAATGTGCGCCGTGCGCACCACCAACGCCATCCTCGCAGGCAACGACATCCACCTGCGCCCAGGCAACTGCTAAACCCGTTTGCCTCCTCGCTCAGGTTCCGTGTTCACGCGGAGCCTGGGCGTTTTTGCTTGCACGCAGGCGGGGCAGATGCGATAATGGATGCATTGGAAAAACAAGGAGGACGAAGTATGCAGATCATCGAATGTGAGGAACGCGAAGGCGCGCTTCCCGCGGCGCTGGTGGATGTGTGGGAGCGCTCTGTGCGGGCGACGCATGCCTTTTTGTCAGCGCAGGAGATCCTGGCGATCCGGGAGTTTGTGCCGCAGGCGCTCTCTGGCGTGGAGAAGCTGGTTGTGGCGCTGGAGGGCGGCGTGCCGCTGGGCTTTATGGGCGCAGAAGCAGGGCGGCTGGAGATGCTCTTTCTGGCGCCGGAAGCGCGGGGGCGTGGCCTGGGGCGGCAGCTGCTGGAGGAGGCGATCGCGCGCTACAGTGTCGAGGAGCTGACGGTGAACGAGCAAAATCCCCAGGCAGTCGGCTTTTACGAACACCTGGGCTTTCGCACCTACAAGCGCACGGAGCTGGACGAGGAAGGACGGCCTTATCCGCTGCTTTATATGCGACGCGAAGCTACGCTTCGCGAATGATTAATGATTAATGTTTAATTAGTAATGAAGGTTGGATTGCGACGATCGTGACGCTAACGCGTCTCGACCGTCACAATCCTTTTTATTTTTTCTGCAGGCGTGCGCAGGGCTGGAAATTTTTCGCTTTGGCCCGTCAGGGACAAAGCATTCCTGAATTAAACATTACTAATTTCTAATTAATCATTCCTACAAGCTGCTGTTATATCACAGTCGCTGCACGCCGACGGCTGCTGTGGGACAACGCGTGGCGTTGTGGGAAAAACAACGAGAGCTGCCTTCTGCCATTAGAATTCGTGTTATAATACAATTAAATATCTTTGATTGCCAGATGCCTAAGAAGATGGTAAAATAAAATTGTGTATAAGTTTCAAAATTTATGCGAGGTTTTGAATAGTTGAAAGGAGGACGCAATATGGAAACAAGAGTGGCTACGCTGGGGATCATTGTGGATCAGTCGGCAGACACAGAAGCGCTGAACGCGATCCTGCATGATTTCCGCGAATACATCATTGGCCGCATGGGCATTCCTTATCGCCAGAAGGGGATGAACATCATCTGTCTGGTGGTGGATGCGCCGCAGGACGAGATCAACAGCCTCACTGGCAAGGTTGGCAGCCTGGAGGGCGTGAACGCCAAGGCCTGCTATGCGCAGGTGTGAGGGCGTATGAAGGAACAGACGCTCACTGCGCTCATCGACACGCTGCGCCAGACGCGCACGCTGAGTGATGCCGAGCTCTCAAGGCTCTACCACGAACGCACGCCGGAGACAGACGCCTATCTCTACGCCCAGGCGGACGCTGTGCGCCGGGAGGTGTACGGCAATGCGGTCTATCTGCGCGGGCTCATCGAGATCTCGAACATCTGCAAAAACGACTGCCTTTATTGCGGCATTCGTCGCAGCAATGGCGCGGCCTCGCGCTACCGCCTGACGCTGGAGGATCTCCTGGCCTGCTGCGAACATGGCTACGCGCTGGGCTTTCGCACTTTTGTGCTGCAGGGCGGCGAGGACGCGTTTTTTACAGACGAGGTGCTCGCGGAATGGGTCGGCGCTGTGCACCAGCGTTTTCCCGACTGCGCGATCACCCTCTCCCTGGGCGAGCGCAGCCGCGAAAGCTACGCCCGGCTTTACCAGGCTGGGGCGCGTCGCTACCTGCTACGCCATGAGACGGCGACAGCATCTCACTACGCAAAGCTGCATCCGCCGGAAATGAGCCTGGCGCACCGCCTGCAGTGTCTGGACGATCTGCGTGATCTCGGCTATCAGACGGGCTGCGGCATCATGGTGGGCTCGCCCTATCAGACGTGGGAAAATCTGCTCGCCGATCTGCGCTATATGCAAAAGTTTGATCCGCAGATGGTGGGCATTGGCCCCTTCATCCCTGCGAAGGACACGCCGTTTGCCGACGCGCCTGCTGGCAGTCTGCGCGACACGCTCTGGCTGCTCGCTGTGGTGCGGCTCGCGTTGCCGCGGGTGCTCTTGCCTGCGACGACGGCGCTGGCGACGCTTGATCCAAGGGGGCGCGAAGCAGGGCTGCGCGCTGGCGCAAATGTGCTCATGCCAAATCTTTCGCCGCTTTCTGTGCGAAAGAAATATGCCCTTTATGACAACAAAGCAACTTTAGACGGAGAAGCCGCCGAAAATGTGGCGGCGCTGTCCGACTGGCTTCGCGGCATTGGCTACGAAGCAGTGGTGGACAGAGGAGACTATAGGACCTAATGGGAAAGCCCTGCGCTGACCCAGAAGAGAGGAGTAAATTTTATGTATAATCCAAAATCACTGAAAGCAGAAGAATTCATCAACCATCAGGAAATCCTGGATACGCTGGCTTATGCCGACGCCCACAAAAACGATCTCGCCCTTGTCGATGAGATCCTCGAAAAAGCCAAGCTGCGCAAGGGCCTGTCCCACAGAGAAGCTTCCGTGCTCCTGGCCTGCGACGATCCTGAGAAGAACGCCGAGATCATGGCGCTGGCTGAGCAGATCAAGAAGGACTTCTACGGCGACCGCATCGTCATGTTCGCGCCGCTGTACCTGTCCAACTACTGCGTCAATGGCTGCGTCTACTGCCCATACCACGCCAAGAACAAGCACATCGCCCGCAAGAAGCTGACCCAGGAAGAGGTCGCTGCGGAGGTGCGCGCGCTGGAGGATATGGGCCACAAGCGCCTGGCCATCGAAGCCGGCGAGGATCCGGTGAACAATCCGATCGAGTACATCCTCGAATGCATCCACACCATCTACAACTCCACCCATGACAATGGCGTGATCCGTCGTGTCAATGTGAACATCGCTGCCACGACGGTGGAAGAATACAAGATGCTCAAGGATGCCGGCATCGGCACCTACATCCTCTTCCAGGAAACCTACCACAAGGAAAGCTATGAGCAGCTCCATCCAACCGGGCCAAAGCACAACTACGCATGGCACACCGAAGCGATGGACCGCGCCATGGAAGGCGGCATCGACGATGTTGGCCTGGGCGTGCTCTTCGGGCTGGAGCTTTATCGTTATGAATTCGCCGGGCTGCTGATGCATGCTGAACATCTGGAAGCTGTCCACGGTGTCGGTCCACACACCATCAGCGTGCCACGCGTGAAACACGCCGACGACATCGATCCAGACGAATTCGACAACGGCATCGACGACGATACCTTCATCAAGATCATCGCCTGCATCCGCATCGCTGTGCCATACACCGGCATGATCATCTCCACCCGCGAGAACCAGGAAGTCCGCGCGCGTGCGCTGCACGTCGGCATCAGCCAGATCAGCGGCGCTTCCCGCACCAGCGTTGGCGGCTATGTAGAGCCAGAACCAGAAGAAGAAAACTCCGCCCAGTTCGATGTCAGCGACAACCGCACGTTGGATGAAGTCGTGCAGTGGCTCATGGGCATGGGCTACATCCCAAGCTTCTGCACCGCGTGCTATCGCGCTGGCCGCACCGGCGACCGCTTCATGAGCCTGTGCAAGGCTGGCGAGATCCAGAACTGCTGCCATCCAAACGCGCTTTTGACCTTGCAGGAATTTCTGCTGGATTATGCATCGCCTGAGACCCGCGCCATCGGCGAAAAAGTCATCGCCGAACAGCTGAAGCAGATCCCACGCGACAACGTTCGCCAGAAGACCGAAGAGTATCTGGCCCAGATGGAACACGGCGAACGCGACTTCCGCTTCTGATAAGGAGGAAACGGCATGAGTCTTCAGGAAACCCCAACCGCCAACCGCCTGCACATCGGCTTTTTCGGGCGCTGCAACAGTGGGAAATCGACACTCATCAATGCCTTCACCGCTCAGGACGTGACCATCGTTTCGCCAGTCGCCGGCACCACCACCGACGTCGTCCAGAAAAACATCGAGCTCCATGGCCTCGGCCCATGCACGCTCTTGGACACCGCCGGTTTTGACGACAAATCCTCCGACCTCGGCAGCCTGCGCCTTGCGCGCACTGCCCAGGCCGCGGAGAAAGTCGACATCGCCGTCGTCGTTTTTGATGCCGAGGATCTGTCCTACGAGGAAGAATGGCTCGCCCATTTCAAGGAGCAGAACACGCCCGTCGTCGCCGTCGTCAGCAAATGCGACCTGCGCACGCCGGATCCAGCGTGGCTCGCAAAGATCGCCGCGCTCGTAGATGACGACGTCCTCACCTTGGACATCACGCGGCGCGAGGACATGAACGCCCTGCGCTACAAGCTCGCCAGCGTCAATCCCCTGCGTGAAGAGCCAGAGATCACCCACGGCCTCGTCCAGGAAGGCGATCTCGTGCTCCTCGTCATGCCCCAGGATATCCAGGCGCCAAAAGGCCGCCTCATCCTGCCGCAGGTGCAGACCATCCGCGAGCTTTTGGACAAACGCGCACTGGTCCTTTCTGTCACGCCGGACCACCTGGAGGATGCTCTGGCTGCGCTGAAAGAACCGCCAGCGCTGATCATCACCGACTCCCAGGTCTTCGCCTACGTCCACGAGCGCACACCAAAGGAGACCAAGCTCACCTCCTTCTCCGTGCTCTTCGCCGGGCTCAAGGGCGACATCGCCACCTACATCCAGGGCGCTCAGGCCATCGCCGAGCTCACGCCGGATTCGCGCGTGCTCATCGCCGAGCTTTGCAGCCACGCCCCCCTCGAGGAGGACATCGGCCGCGTCAAGATCCCGCGCAAGCTGCGCCAGCGCTACGGCGAGAGCATCCAGGTGGATATCTGCGCCGGCGCCGATTTTCCCGAGGATCTCTCCGGCTACGACCTGATCATCCAGTGCGGCGCTTGTATGGTCAATCGCAAGCTCGTGCAGAATCGCATCACCCGCGCCAAAAAAGCAGGCGTGCCGATCACCAACTACGGCATCACCATCGCCTGGCTGAACGGCATCCTGGACAGCATCGTCTATTAAGCCGACAAGCTTGTCATTAATCATAGTATGATGAGGGTGTATCAGCAAATTCAGGATTACATATAAAATACGCTGAATAATCCTGAAAATAAAAATGTTCCGAAAATTTGGTAGATATTGTATAATACCAAGTAAGAAGTTAGAAGCAAGGGTTAAAGAAACAACCTGCGACGGTTTTTAACCCACACGTGCACAATTAAGGGGTGTTACAATGAATTACGAAATGTTAGACAGAAACAAATTGAATGAGCTTGACGCCTACATCGAATCCTTCGAAGACAAACCAAGCCATTTGATCATGATCCTCCATCGCGCACAGGGTTTATTCGGTTATCTGCCAAAGGAATTGCAGATCTATGTAGCTGAAAAAACAGGCGTACCTGCTGCGAAAGTCTATGGCGTCGTCACATTCTATTCCTTCTTCACGATGAAGCCAAAAGGCCGTCACACCATCTCCGTCTGCATGGGGACCGCCTGCTTCGTAAAAGGCGGCGAGCGCATCCTCGACGTTGTCAAGGACGAGCTCGGCGTAGAAGTCGGCCAGATGACAGAAGACGGCATGTTCACCCTCGAACAGGTGCACTGCCTCGGCGCCTGCTCGCTGGCGCCAGTCATCTCCATCGATGGCAAGGTCTACGGCCATGTCACCCGCGACAAAGTCAAAGAGATCATCCAGAGCTACTACATTGAAGAGGAGGATGTATGATGAGCGAACGTTTGAATTCCTACGAAGCACTGAAGGCGAAACACGATGCATTGCAAGCTGCCGAATCCGCTCAGGACAGCCCAATCGAAGTGCGCGTAGCCATGGGCACCTGCGCCATCGCTACCGGCTCCAAGGACGTGCTCGATACCATCGAAGCCGCCGTTGAAGAAAACGGCCTCGATAATGTGGTAGTCAAGTCAACAGGCTGCATGGGTTATTGCTATGCAGAGCCTACCGTCGAAGTTGCCGGCATCGCCGTTGATCCAGTGATGTTTGGCTACGTTGACAAAAAGATCGCCCGTGACATCATCGAGCAGTATGTCATGAAACAGGAACCTGTTGACGCACGCATCGAAACCTGTCACGTGAATGCGTAAAGGAGGAGGTCACACTATGGAAACGAAAAAGCCTGTTCAGCAGCTGCGTATTGCCCTCAGAAACTGCGGCGTCGTTAATCCTCGCGACATCGACGACTGCATTGCCCACGACGCTTACATGGCACTCGGTAAGTGCCTTTTTGAAATGACACCAGCCGACGTCGTCCAGGAAGTGCTTGATTCCGGACTGCGCGGCCGCGGCGGCGCCGGCTTCCCAACCGGGAAGAAATGGCAGATCGCTGCCGGCTATGACGCCGACGTGAAATATGTCATCTGCAACGCCGACGAAGGGGACCCAGGCGCGTTCATGGACCGCTCCATCCTCGAAGGCGACCCACATTCCGTGCTCGAAGCCATGGCCATCTGCGGCTATGCCATCGGCGCACACGAAGGGCGCATCTACATCCGCGCCGAATATCCACTCGCCGTCAACCGTCTCGAACACGCCATCGAACAGGCGACCGAATATGGTCTGCTCGGTAAGAACATCATGGGCACCGATTTTGATTTCAACATCGAGATCACCCTCGGCGCCGGCGCCTTCGTCTGCGGCGAAGAAACCGCCCTGCTCCACTCCATGGAAGGCAAACGCGGTGAACCATCCACCAAGCCTCCATATCCAGCAGAATGCGGCTTCATGGGCAAACCATCCAACGTTAACAACGTAGAAACCTTTGCCAATATCCCAACCATCATCAACAAAGGCGCAAAATGGTTCTCCTCGATCGGTACCGAAAAGAGCAAGGGCACCAAAGTATTCGCCCTCGCCGGCAAAGTCAACAACGTTGGCCTCGTTGAAGTACCAATGGGCACCACCCTGCGCGAGATCATCTATGAGATCGGCGGCGGCATCAAGGGCGGCAAGAAATTCAAAGCCGTTCAGACCGGTGGTCCTTCCGGCGGCTGCATCGCTGAGAAATACCTCGATCTGCCGATCGATTACGACAACCTCGTCTCCATCGGCTCCATGATGGGCTCCGGCGGGATGATCGTCATGGATGAAGACGACTGCATGGTCTCCATCGCGAAGTACTATCTGCACTTCTCCGAAGAAGAATCCTGCGGCCGCTGCACCCCATGCCGTATCGGTACCCGTCGTATCTCCGAGATCCTGAACATGATCACCGATGGTCGTGGGAAGATGGAACACATTGACGAACTCAAACGCATTTGCTACACGATGAAAGATACCGCCCTCTGCGCACTCGGGCAGTCTGCACCAAACCCAGTTCTCTCCACCATGGAAAACTTCTGGGATGAATACGTCGCCCACGTCGTTGACAAACGCTGCCCAACCGGTACCTGCCGCAAGATGACCCGCTACCAGATCGATCCATCCCGCTGCGCTGGTTGCTCCCTCTGCGCACGCAACTGCCCAGCCGATGCCATCAGCGGTGTTCTGCGTTCCCCATTCACCATCGACCAGAGCAAGTGCATCAAGTGCGGTACCTGCATTGAAAAATGTAACTTCGGTGCGATCTTCATCGGTTAAGAGATAGGAGGAAAGAGAAGTATGAGCGATGTAACTTTAACCATTAATGGCCGCGAAGTCACTGTCCCAGCGGGCAGCACCATCCTTGACGCTGCCAAGAAACTTGATATCTGGATCCCTACGCTCTGCCATATGAACCTGCATGGCACAGAAATGGACAACCATCCAGCAAGCTGCCGTGTCTGCGTTGTCGAAGTCAAGGGCAAACGCGCCCTCATGCCATCCTGCGCAACCCCTGTATCCCCTGGTATGGAAGTCATCACCAACTCCGCCCGCGTCCTGCGCGCCCGCAGAACCGTTGTGGAACTCCTGATTTCCGACCATCCAAAAGCCTGCCTCACCTGCCTCAAGAACGGTGACTGCGAGCTGCAGGAAGTGGCTGCCCGTCTCGATATCGACGACGTCCGCATCACCGGGAAATCCCAGTCTACCTACAAACTTGACAATACCTACACCCTCGTGCGCGACATGAACAAGTGCATCATGTGCCGTCGCTGCGAGACCATGTGCAACGAAGTACAGAAAGTCGGCGCACTTTCCGCCGTTGGCCGCGGCTTTGACGCCGTCGTTATGCCAGCGTTCGAAAGCCCACTGCTCGAAACCCGCTGCGTACATTGCGGCCAGTGCGTTGCCGTCTGCCCAACTGGCGCCCTCGTTCAGAAGGATGCCACCTGGGATGTTATCGACGCCATCGCTGATCCTGAAAAAGTCGTCGTCGTACAGACCGCGCCATCCGTCCGCGTCGCCATTGGCGAACCATTCGGCATGGAAGCCGGCTCCATCGCGACAGGCAAAATGGTCACCGCGCTGCGCATGATCGGTTTCGACCACGTTTACGACACCGATTTCTCCGCCGACCTGACCATCATGGAAGAAGGCACCGAGCTTCTGCAGCGTCTGCGCAGTCACCTTGCCGGCGAGGAAGGTCCACTGCCGATCTTCACCTCCTGCTGCCCAGCCTGGGCCAACTTCTACGAAACCCAGTATTCCGATCTGCTGCAGCATCCATCCACCGCGAAATCGCCACAGCAGATGTTCGGTGCTGTCGTGAAGAACTATCTTGCAGAAAAACTCGGCGTGCCTCGTGAAAAGCTCGTCATGGTCTCCATCATGCCATGCCTCGCTAAGAAGACCGAAGCCGTCCGTCCGGAATTCTCCGAAAACGGCAATCCGGATGTCGACATCGTTCTCTCCACCCGCGAGCTCGCACGACTCATCAAGCTCAAAGACATCAACCTCGCAGAGCTGCCAGAATCTGAATTCGACGATCCACTCGGCGAATCCACCGGTGCCGCAGTCATCTTCGGCTCCACCGGCGGCGTTATCGAAGCAGCAGTACGTACCGCTTACGAGATCCAGACCGGCAAACCACTGCCTAAGCTCGATTTCGAAGAGCTCCGCGGCTTCGAAGGCATTCGCGTCGCCACCATCGACGTCGACGGCATCCCTCTGAAGATCGCCGTTGCCCACGGCCTCGGCAATGCCAAGATCCTCTGCGATGAAGTGCGTGCAGGCAATCCAAACGGCTATCATGCCATCGAAGTCATGGCCTGCAAGGGCGGCTGCATCGGTGGCGCCGGGCAGCCATACCACCATGGCGACGAACAGGTGCTCCTGAAGAGAATGAAAGCCATCTACGAGATCGACAAGAACATGCCGATCCGCAAATCTCACGAGAACCAGTCCGTGCTCGCGCTGTATCGCGACTACTACGGCGAACCAGGCAGCGAACTGGCTCATCATCAGCTGCACACCCACTACATCCCACAGGATAAATATTGATTACCACAGACACACCTGTCTCAGGGGGCCGCGTTTTTCGCGGTTCCCCATTTTTTTTCATCCAAAATTCCAGCCGTTCTGAAAAACTGAGCGATTTTGCATAAAAATGAGCATTTTTCAGGAAAAATGTTCAAAATTAACAGATAAATCCCACGAGTTATGGTAAAATGATATCATGCAGCAGGAAAATTTTTCCTGCACCAATAAAAAATAACGATTGAAAATTGTCTAAGGAGACAGAGGGCAAAAGGTGAATAATATGTCTAGTGAGATCAAAATTTGTATGGGCAGTGCCTGCCATATCAAAGGCGCACCAGATTTGGTGCATGTATTTCAGAAAGAGATCGAGGAACGCGGCGCCAGCGACAAGATCAAGCTCATGGGCTGCTTCTGCAAAAAACGCTGTCTGGAAGGGATCAACGTTGAAGTGAACAACGTCACCTACGGACACGTATCGCCAGAGGATGTTCCCCGGTTGGTGGATATTGCTTTGGGGGGAGAAAAATGAAACATTTTCCATTTCCGATCGTCAACAAGGACAACTCAAACTGCCTCGACTGCTACCGCTGTTTGAGAAAATGTCCCCTTGATGCGATCGAATTTTCGTCCGGACGCGCGCGCATCATCACAGAATCCTGCATCGTCTGTGGGGATTGCATCCGCGAGTGTCCACAAAAGACCAAGCGCATCATCAGCGACATGGATTTCGTCATCCGCGCGCTGAACGAAGGCAAGCCGCTCGTTCTCAGCATCGGCGAAATGGCCCTCCTGGCCACCAAGATGTCGCCGATCGAGCTCGCCAAAAAAGCCTACAACATCGGCTTTGACTACATCGAAGAGCTCGACGTGCTCGAAGAAGAAGTCATCCGCGAAGTGAAGGAATACGTGCGCGCCAGCGACAAGCTCGTGCTCTCGAGCCATTGTCCCGTCATCGTCAACCTCGTTGAGCAGCACTATCCAGAATGGATCGAGCATCTTCTGCCGCTGACAAGCCTCGCCTCGCTCCATGCCAAGGATCTGAAGAAACGCTTCCCAGATCACATGGTCGTGCACGCAGCAAGCTGCCCCGCAGAATTTTACAACCGCCAGAACGACGAAGACATCGACTATCTCATCACACTTTCCGAGCTCGAGCGCATCATCCGCTACACCCCAGCCGTGCGCAGCGCCGCAGACGCCGAAAATCCGTACTATATCGAATTTGAAGGCGGTTACGCCTTCTCCGTCGTCGGCAACCTCTCCGCGCGCCTCATCGATGATGGCGTCGTCGATCGCAACGCCGTCGAGTGGTATTCCGGCGTCGAAGCCTGCATCGACATCCTCAAGAAAAAAGACCAGGGCCTCTGCGAAGAAGTCCAGTTCCTCGAGCTCATGGCCTGCGAAAGCGGCTGCGTCACCAGCGTCGACATCATGATCCCCGACAGCGTCTTCGGGCGCTGCCTGCGCATCAAGCAGTACAACGGCGACCGCATCTATCTGCCAACCTTCCAGCTCAGCGTGCCGCCAATCACATCAACCTTCGAAAATCGCAAATACGAGCAGCCAAAGGTTGACGCCCAGGCCGTGCGCGCCGAAATGGACGCCTGCTTCAAGGATACCGACGCCATCACCTTAAACTGTGGCGCCTGCGGCTACGACACCTGCTACGCCAAAAGTGCCGCCGTCGTGCGCGGCGAAGCCACGCGTGACATGTGCATCAGCTATCTCAAGGCCAAGGCTGAATCCTTCGCCAACTCCGTCGTCAACAACATCGCCAGCGGCATCCTCGTGTTCGACAAAGATTACACCATCCTGCAGATGAATCCGTACATCGAGAAAATGTTCGGCCCATACCACATGGAAGTCGGCGGTCTCCTCAGCGATTATTTTGACGTGCGCTACATGCGCAAAACCGTTGAAAAAGGCGAGATCGTCCGCAACCTCAAGATCGCCTTCAAAGACCTCGGCATCTGGACCCAGCAGACCATCCAGCCGCTGGACAGCGCGCGCTACGTCGCCTTCATCGTCGACATCACCGACAGCGAAAAGCAGCGCGAGCAGTTTAACGCCGTCAAGCGCGAGCTCCTCGTCAACGCCAACCAGGTCATCGACGACCAGATGCGCACCGCCCAGGAGATCGCCAACCGACTCGGTGAAACCACCGCAGCAACAAAGATCACCCTGCTCAAACTCATCCAGGAATTCGAGCGGGAGAAGGAGTTGACCTAAGATGGCTATTATCGGTGAAGTCGGCATCGCGCAGCTGCGCCATGTCGGCGAAGAACTCTGTGGCGACAACGTCGAGATCATCCGCAATCCCGACGAAACCGTCATCGTCCTTTCAGACGGCCTCGGCAGCGGTGTCAAAGCCAACATCCTGAGCTCCCTGACCGCCAAGATCTGCTCCAAGATGATCGCAGCAGATGTGCCCATCGAGGACGTCGTCGATACCCTCGTCAACACCCTGCCAACCTGCTCCGAGCGCGGCGTCGCCTATTCCACCTTCTCCATATTGCGCCTGTACAATAACGGCGTCGTTTATATGGTCGATTTCGACGGCTGCCCAATGGTCCGTATCACAAAAGATAAAGAGATCTCCGCCATCGAGACCAACCCAACCGACGCCAACGGTAAAACCATCCACGAGACCAGCTTCCGCCTCGAAGCCGGCGAGACCATCGTCATTGTCAGCGATGGCGTCGTGCAGGCAGGCCTCGGCGAAATGCTGCCATTCGGCCTCGGCACAGATGGCCTCATCGACACCCTCCAGCGCTTCTGCGACCTCGACGACAACGTCCAGAGCATCGCCTGGAAGATCGTCAACATCTGCAAAAGCTACTACATGGGCGAGCCAGGCGACGACACCACAGCCGTCGTGGTCCGTCTCAAGGAAGAGCAGAGCATGGTCATCATGACCGGCCCGCCTGTCAATCCCGCAGACGACGCCCGCATGGTCTCGCGCTTTGAAGCCACCGAAGGCACCCACGTCATCTGCGGCGGCACCACCGCCCAGATCTACGCCCGCGAGACCGGCAAAAAAATCTTCTCAGATTTCAAATACGTCAACAAAAAGATCCCGCCAACCTCGCGCATCGAAGGCGTCGACCTCGTTACCGAAGGCATCATCACCCTCTCCGCCGTGATGAACCTCCTCGAAGACCAGGAGCTGCCAAACAGCGACGACGGCGCCACCCTTCTCCTAGAGAAGATCATGGAGAGCGACCGCATCATCTTCCTCCAGGGCATGGCCACCAACATCGCCATGAAAGACAACATGCCCGTCGACCTCGACCTCCGCGACGTCATCGTCGAAAAACTCGCCGCCAAGCTCCGCAGCATCGGCAAGATCGTCGAGATCGTGCAGTATGATTGAGGGTGCGCTGGATAAATCTCAGATATTTTACCTCGTGTGTTTTGTGCACGAGGTTTTTTATTTTTTGCCAAATCTTTCTGCGAAAATGTCTGGCTTTGGTGAGAAATATCCGGTCTTCATGATAAATCCACAATCCTGTGATACACTGGCCAGGAGGTGGTTTATTTGAAGAGAATTTTGATCGTAGAAGACGAGCCGGATATCCAGGAAATCCTGGAAACCTATCTCCAGCATGCAGGCTATGAAACGACGCTTGCTGGAGATGGCGTGGAGGCGCTGGCAAAATTTCAGGAAGGGGCGTTTGATCTGGTCCTCTTGGATGTCCTGCTGCCGAAAATCGACGGCTTTGGCGTCTGTGAATGCATCCGCAGAACGTCCAACGTGCCGCTCCTGATGCTGACGGCGCTGGATGGCGAAGAGGAGCAGCTGCGCGGCTTCGGGCTGGAGATCGACGACTATGTCACAAAGCCATTTTCCATGCCCATCCTGCTGCAGAAGATCCGGGCGATATTGCGCCGCGCCTCAGGCACTGGCGAAGAAAATCGTCTGCTGCGTTATCGGGATCTGACGCTGGATCTCGATGGCATGGAGGCTGTTCTGGATGGGCGTTCGTTGGATCTCACTGTGCGCGAGTTTGAATTGCTGCAAGCTTTGATCGCCAGCCCGGGACGGGTGTTTACGCGGGAGGTGCTGTTGGCAAAGCTCTGGGGCTACGATTTCTTTGGCGATGAGCGCGTGGTCGACAGCCACATCAAAAACCTGCGCCATAAGCTGGGGGTCAATTACATTGAAACAGTGAGGGGAGCGGGCTATCGTGTTGCGAAAGAAAATCCGTAAAAGCCTGACAGCAAGAATTTTTTTGATCACCGTCCTTGTTTTGCTGGGGGCCGGCACGATCACTTTCGGCCTGATCGCCTGGGCAACGCCGAGCAGCTATCGTGCAGTGATCGACGCTGATCTCACAAGAAAGGTCCAGGCGCTGACAGAGACGCTGCAGGACGTTCCTCTGGCGGATTGCGGCCCAGCGCTGGAGGATTTTGTGCGCGAGGCTGGCGCAGATGTGACATTGGCAGCGCCGGATGGCGGGATCGTGTTCTCCAACGAGCAGCTTGCAGGTGAATCTCTCACAGAGGCCGCCACAGCGACAGACGAAACAGAAGCGACCATCGCTGTGACGACAGCGGAGCAGGCGACACTCACAGCCGAGGTGTTCTTTTCTGATCAGGCGCGCTCTTACACGCTCTATGTGACGCCGCGGCTGGAAGCAGAAAACGTGGCTGTGCGCGCGCTGATCCAGATGGCGCCGTGGGTGCTGTTGACCGTGCTGTTGTTTTCGCTCTTGGGCGCCTTTGTGTATTCCCGATACATCACGCGGCCGATCGTTCAGATGAGCGACATCGCTGGAAAAATGGCGGATATGGATTTCGACTGGAAATGTCAGGAAACCAGAGAGGACGAGATCGGGCATTTGGGGCGAAGCCTCAATCAAATGGCAGAGAAGCTTTCGCGCGCGCTGGAAGCGCTGAAAGCGTCCAACGAAGCGCTGCGCGGCGAGGTGGAGCAGGAACGGGCGCTGGATCTGCAGCGTAGGGCGTTTTTTGCAGCTGCTTCCCACGAGCTGAAAACGCCGGTGACGATCCTTCGCGGCCATCTTTCGGGACTCTTGGACGGCATCGGCATCTATCAGGATCAGGAGAAATATCTCGCCCGCTCCCTGCAAACGACAGCGCGCATGGAGCATCTGATCCAGGAGATCCTGACTGTTTCGCGGATGGAAGCCAGGGACTCAGCGATGGTTCAGGAGCGTCTTGATCTTTCAGCGATCACAGAAGAGCAGCTGGCGCTGGCCGCCGATCTGCTTGAGCAAAAAAATCTGCGTGTCGCTGCTGATCTTTCTCCGGCGCTGATGGTAGATGGCGAGCGCACGATGCTCGCGAAGGCGATCGGCAATCTGCTTGCCAACGCTGTGCTCTATTCGCCCTGCGGAGAAAACATCCGCATCTGGTCCGGAACGAAGGACGATGCGCCGACACTCATCATCGAAAACACTGGCGTTCACATTGGTGAGGACGCGCTGCCCCATCTCTTTGATGCGTTTTATCGCGAGGAACGCTCGCGCAATCGCCAGACAGGCGGCAGCGGGCTGGGGCTTTATCTGGTGCGGATCATTCTGGAGCGGCATGGCGCAAGCTGCGCGATCGATAACACGGCAGCAGGCGTCCGGGCGACAGTGCGCTTTGACCAAGCTGCACACAAGACGCACAGCTGATGCACGCAGGTGTGCGTTTCTTCATATAAAACACATATTGGCGCCAAGTGCGCTTCATCTTGCTGCGATATTCTGAGGGTGAATCTGAACAGAAAGGATGAAGACAATGAATATTGAATGTCAAGATTTGAGCATGGCCTATGCGAATGGGAAACAGGCGCTGCAGCATGTGGATCTGACGCTGGAAGCGCCGAGCCTGATCGGGCTTCTGGGGCCCAACGGCGCTGGCAAATCCACGCTGATGAAGCTGTTGGTGTCGGCGCTGGTGCCGACTGGCGGCGATATCCTGATCGACGGGCAGCCCCTTGCCAAAAGAGAGCGATTTTTGAAATCGCACTTAGGCTATCTGCCGCAGGATTTTGGCCTCTTCGACGAGCTGACAGTGGCGCAATTTTTAGGCTACATGGCAGCGCTGAAAGGCGTGCACCGTCCAGAGCAGGCGATCAGCGCAGCGATCCAGGCGGTCAATCTGCAGGAAAAATCCCGGGCGAAGATCCGCACCTTGTCTGGCGGGCAGCGTCAGCGCGTGGGCATCGCGCAGGCGCTTTTGGGCGAGCCCTCGTTGCTCATTTTCGATGAGCCGACAGTGGGGCTGGATCCTGAGGAGCGCATCCATTTTCGCAATCTCTTTTCGCGCAGCGCGCAGGATCGTTTGGTGCTGCTTTCCACCCATATTATCGAGGATGTGCAATCGGTGTGCGATCAGATCGTCGTGATGGATGGCGGCCGGATCCTTTTCGCTGGAACACCGGCGGCCATGATCCGCGCAGCGGCAGGACACGTTGGTGAATTTCTCGAAAAGGATCTGGCGCAGGAGGAGGGCCTGCACATCACAGCGCGGGTGAACACCAGCCAGGGCATCCGCTGTCGCGTGGTGGCAGACAAGCTTCCGGATTATGTCAGGATCGCAGAGCCTTCGCTGGAGGATGCGTATCTCTATCTGATCTCGCGGGAGGAGGCGCAATGAACATGCTGAAGCTTCTGCCGTTAGAATTGAAAAGACTGCTGCAGAGCCGTTTCACCTGGCTGGTCATCGCGCTGACAGCATTTTCGCCTGTGCTGGGACTCATTCTCTACAAGCCAGCCAGCGCCACGACCATGCTGTCGATCTATCTGGCGAATCCAGCCATCGCCGGCGGCGCAGCAGGAGGGATCCTCTTCGGCGTGCTGACCATCTGCGAATGGGATCGGGCAGTCCGCCATCGCGTCGAAGTGCTGATGGATGCAGTGGTCTCTCCGCTCAGCCTGGCGCTGGTGCGATTGTCAGCGCTGATGGTCTGCGCGCTGTGCGCTTTTGCGCTCACGCTGCTGGCCTGGCTGCCCATCAGCAAAGGGCTGATCGGCGCTGTGTTCGATCTCAGCGATTATGCGCTGGCCTATCTGCTATTTATGGGCCTGGCGCTGCCGCTGGGGATCTTGGCAGCAGCGGCAGCCTACCAGTTTTGCCGACGTGTCGATCTTGCGCTACTGCTGTTTGCAGCCTTTGCGGCGCTTTCCCTGACTCTGTGGGCGGACAACTGGCAGCTCTGCTGGCTCAATCCCTGCGTCTGGGCGCTGTCCGACGATTTTTCAAACGTGCGCATTTTTCGCTCCGTTGGCTATATGCGGCTGACGTGGCTGCTAGCGCTTTCCGGCGTGTGGACGCTTTCCTGGCTCTGTGTGCGGCAATATGGCAAGGGGCTTTTGGGCTCGCTGCGCCAGAATATCCGGCGCATCTATCGTCCAGCCATCGTGGTGATCCTGCTGGCTTGCTCAGGCACAGCCTACGCCGCGCAGCCCTTCGTCGATCACAGCAATCTGGACGAAACAGCGATGACCTTTTCCGAGCTGGACTATGCTGAGGGCGTGGTCTGCACAGCGCGTTCCGCGCAGGTTTTTCCGGATGTCCAGGCAGGAACGCTGTCTGGCCAGGCCAGCTACTGGTTTGCAAACACCTCTGGCAAGGAGCAGGTGGTCGCCTTTGGCGTGACGCCAGGCTACGAGATCTCACATGTGCAGGCAAATGGCGAGGATGCGCCATTTACGCTGAGCGATTATCAGGAATACAACGAGGCCAAGCTGGAGGTGACCATTCCTGCTGAGAAAAGCGTGGAAGTGACGCTGGATTACGCAGGCTTTCCTCAGGAAAATCGCATGATGTCCACCATGCAAGGCAGCATGGAGATCACAGGGGAATATCTGTGTTTGGAAAATGCCGCCCTGTCACCACGCTTGATGAATGTGCTGCCAGCTGGCGCGCTGTATCCGACGACGATCGAGATCACGCTCCCGGCACAGATGACGGTGATCCCTTTTGGCGATAGCGAAGCAAAGGCGATCGACGAGCACGAAGATGGAACGACAACCTGGCGCTACGAAACAGACAGCAGCGGCGGCATTCTCTATGCAGGCGACTACATTCGCGAAGACCTCACAGCCGGCGATCTGACGATCGCGTTCTACTACGGGCGCAAGCATCAAGCAGTGATGGAAGCTGCCGAAGCGGTGGATGCAGTAAGATCTGTGGTTGATTATTGCAGCGAGCACTATGGCCCGCTGTCCTTTGGCGCTGGTGAAACGCTCAAGCTCATCCAGAGTCGCGTGTCCGGCGGCGGCTATGCGGCAGATGGCGCCAGCTTGCTGGATGAGGCAGATTTCACCGCAGAAAATCTTGCCAACGCTGACAAAGGCGCTGGCGCTGGAGAAGTGATGATCCACGAGCTGGTCCATCAGTGGTGGGGGCTGGGGAATATGTTTGACCAGTCCGATCCAACCAGCCCCTGGTCCGCAGAAGGACTCACAGTCTATACGACCTATCGCATCGCCAAAACGCTCTACGGAGAGGCGTATGCGCAGGCGCACTACATCGACAGATGGCAGCAGGCTGTGGACGATTATTATCAGGATTTCTACGTGCGCAATCCCAATGCGCTGGCAGCGCTGCCAGAGGAAAAGCAGCTGGAGATCTCCAACAACCTCACCTATGTGCGGCAGTATTGCGAAATGCCGCTGAAGATCCTGAAGGCCGAAGCGCTCGTAGGCGGGGAAGAGGAGATGGACCAGATCTTGCACAAACTATTCACGCGCGAGATCGATCCCTTGTCGCCGTATCTGACCTATGAGGAATTTCTGGCTGCCTGCGGGCTGGATGAGGAGGCGTTGAACCTTGCGTAAAATATTTTTCTATGAATGCAGGCGACTGCTCTGCAACAAATTCTTTCTGGGCCTGCTGCTGGTGATCCTGTTCTACGGCTGGCAGGTGCTGAATCGTGTGACAATCTTTGGCATCGCGCACACAGCGCCGTATTCTCCCTGGAGCTTTGGCGACTATCTCTGCCGCATGCTGCCGCTTTTGTGGATGGGCGCGCTGTTTTTCCTGAGCTTTTTCAGCGGTAAAGCCGAGGCGCGGCGAAAAGCGCTGACAGCCGCCACGCCTGTGAAACCAGCCGTTTACAGCATGGTGCGCTGCAGCGCGGCCTTCGTAGGAACAGCGCTTGTTGCCCTTGTGGTGATCCTGCTGGCGCTCGTGTTTTATGGCAGGCTGTTTCATTGGGCAGAGTGGCGCACGCTGATCTTTCCCGCTGTGATCACGCTGCTGCCGCCGTTGGTTTTTGCGCTGGGCAGCGGCTGGGCGTTGGGGCGTTTTCGCTCCTGGCTGCTTTATTTGTGGATGCTCTTTCCCGTGGTGTGGATCGCGTTGCCCTTGCCGGATAGTTTCGGCCTCGTTACTGGCAGCGCATTTGTCGAGCGGCCGCTCGCGCTGAACACATTGGATCCTGCTTTTTCGCTCTCGCAGGAAACGATCATTTGCCAATGCGCGCTGTTTTTTGCAGGCACAGCGCTGTTGTTCCTCCATCCCAAGAACAGGCGCTCGTAATTGCGCTTGAGATATCGGCGCGATGCCAGTACAATAGAGTCAACGAATGACTAAGAAGGGAAGATCAGACCATGAAACTCACCGTGCTGGTTGACAACAATACCACCATCGATCGCTACTTTCTCGGCGAGCCCGCTTTGAGCTTTCTCATCGAGGATGGCGAAGAGCGCGTGCTTTTTGATGCAGGCTATTCGGACGCCTTTGTGCAGAATGCAGCAAAGCTCGGCGTCGATCTTACGCGCATCACGCAGATCGTGCTCTCCCATGGGCACGACGACCACACGCGCGGGCTGCCGGCGCTCTTTGCCCTCGGCGATTTCCGCAGCGTGCCGCTCACAGCGCATCCTGACTGCTTCTGGCCGAAGCGCAGCGAGGGCCTCGCCATCGGCATGCCCTACAGCGCAGAAGCGCTCGCCGAGCGCGTGGATCTGCGCCTCGTGCGCACGCCGCAGCGGATCAGCGAGCACCTGATCTTCCTCGGCGAGATCCCACGCCTGCTTGACTTTGAAGCAAGCTACGCCATGGGCGAGCGTTTGCGGGAGGGCGTCTGGGAGCCAGATCTCATCAGCGAAGACAGCGCACTCGTCTACGAAAGCACAGACGGCCTTTTCATCATCACCGGCTGCTCCCACAGCGGCATCTGTAACATCATCGAATACGCCAAGCGCGTCTGTGGCGACGCGCGCATCACAGGCGTCATCGGCGGCTTCCACCTCTTTGCCGACGACAAACGCCTGGCGCAGACCGTCGATCACCTCGCCGCGCAGAATATGACGCACGCCTATCCCTGCCATTGCGTCTCCCTCATAGCCAAAGCAAAAATGCTCAGCGCCGGACTCCCAGTGGAGGAAGTCGGCGTCGGCATGGCCATCGAAATCGCATAAAAATAACGACCGCGACAATCCGTCGCGGTCGTTGTGCGTTCAGCGGTGGGCGGGAAGGGATGCGTGCTGTAAGGAGAGGCAAACTAAAGTCTGTTTGGCATATAAAAGACTGATTGGAGCGGAAAAATCTGTGTACTTTGTTAATATGTTCTATGAAAGCGCCGAGGGGCGCTTTCAAAAACGCTGTGAGTTAGCGGAAACAAATTAAAAGGAGGACTTTTCATGACAAAACAGAGTGCGAATAAAAAGATGCGAGGAAAAGATCTGATCACGATTGGGATCTTTTCTGCGATATATTTTGTGATCAATTTTGCGTTTATGCTGATGGGCGGATTTCATCCGATCTTGTGGATCCTGATGCCTGGATTTATTGCTGTGTTCGCGGGGATCCCGTTTATGCTGATGACGGCAAAGGTGCAAAAGCTGGGCGCTGTTTTTTTGATGGGGCTTATCACTGCGCTGATCTACTTTGCTACTGGTCAGTTTACGCTTGTGATATTGATCTCGATGGCGTCTGCTTGCATTTTGGCAGAAGTCGCTCGAGTGCTTACGGGGTATAACAGCTTTAGCGGAAATGCGGTGGCTTATGTATTTTTTTCGCTGGGCATGGTTGGTTCACCGCTTCCGATCTGGCTGTTCAAGGCGGATTTTCTGGCTCAGATCACAGCGCAGGGGATGCCTGCTGACTATGTCGCGGCTCTGGAAGCGTTGTCATCGAATGCAATGCTGGTTGTATTGTTTGTCGCGCCAATCATTGGCGGCGTTATTGGCGCATTCATCGCCAGAGGTTTGTTCAAAAAGCATTTTGAGAAAGCGGGCATTGTGTGATGGATGCGGCTGGCAAAAGCCATTTGTTAGAATTCGATCCACGGACAAAGCTGCTGCTCTTGGTGTTGGCAAATGTGGTCGCTTTTACACAGCATGTGCTGTGGGTCGAGATCACGTGGGTTGCTTTGCTGCTTCTCCTGATCGTCGGCTGCGGATGTGGAAGATCTGCGTGTAAGCTGGCGGTGGCCTTCGGAATTTGTCTGGCGTTGCAATACTATGTGCTTCCAAACGGGCCAAAAATTGTAGCCAGCAGCTTTACGATCATCGTTTCCTACGCTAGGAAGATCTTTCCGTGTTTGATCGTTGGCGCGATGATCGTGCAGAAAACGTCGATCCGGGAATTGATGGTCGCTTTGCGAAAATGGCATGTCCCGCAGAGTTTGATCATTCCGCTGTCGGTGACGATGCGTTATTTTCCTGCCTTGAAAGAAGAAACCGGCTACATTCGCGATGCGATGAAGCTGCGTCATATTCGTGGCCTCAAGAAAATAGAATGCCTGTTGGTGCCATTGATGATCTCTGCGCTGCAAACAGCGGAAGAATTGTCTGCAGCTGCTGTGACACGGGGCATTGAAAATCCTGCGCCAAAGACGAGCATGATTGATATGAAGTTTGGCGTGCAGGATGTTTTATGCCTGGCGGCTGGCGTCGCTTTTTGTGGAATTTCGATCTTAATGGGATGAGGAGGCGGTTTGTGTGATCCAAATTCAGGACGTATCTTTTGGCTACGAGGAAGAACAGGAAACGCTTTCCCATGTCGATCTGGAGATTGCGCAGGGAGAATGTGTTGTCCTCGCGGGAGAATCGGGCTGTGGGAAAACGACGGTGACAAAACTGATCAATGGCTTGATCCCACATTTTGCCAGTGCGGTGTTTTATCTGACCAGGTGTTTGTTAATGGGTTGGAGGTAGTAAAAACGGAAATGTATCGCCTGGCGGAGGAGGTTGGCTCTGTATTTCAAAATCCGAAGTCGCAGTTTTTTAATATCGACTCGGACAGCGAGATCACTTTTGGTCTGGAAAATGCGGGTGTCGAACCCAAGAAGATCAAAGAACGGTACGATGCCACGGTTTCTGCTTTGAAGATCCGGCCGCTTTTGGGAAGAAACATTTTTTCCATGTCTGGCGGCGAAAAACAGAGTCTTGCCTTTGCCAGCGTCTATGCCATGAATCCGTCTGTTTTTGTGCTGGATGAGCCGACGGCCAACCTGGATGCTGACGCGATAGAGACGTTGCGCGGGCAAATCTTTCAGCTTAAAAAAGAAGGGCGGACGGTGGTGATCGCTGAGCATCGGCTGTATTTCCTGATGGATCTGATCGATCGTGCTGTTTTTATCCAAGATGGAAAGATCGTGCAAATATTTTCTGGCGCAGAATTTCTCCAGCTTTCGGAAGAACAGCGCATCGAGATGGGGCTTAGAAGTCTGGTGACTCCTGTTCTGCACTTGCCAGAAGCCGATCCACCAGGAGCGCAGGAAGGACTGTCTGTAGAAAAGCTTTCCTGTGCCTTTGAGAAACAGCCAGTATTCAGCGATCTGAGTTTTTCTGCAGGGCGGGGAGAAATTCTGGGCGTTGTCGGGCATAACGGCGCAGGAAAAACAACGCTCGTGCGCTGTCTCTGCGGGCTGTTGAAAGAGACGACGGGCAGCATTCGCCTGGATGGACAGATTCTATCGCCAAAACAGCGGAATAAGGCCTGCTTCTGCGTGATGCAGGATGTGAACCATCAGCTTTTTTCTGACAGTGTCTGGAACGAATGCGAATTGGCGCAGGCAGATTGTCCGCCGGAGCGGACCCGAGAAATTCTCAAGTCCTTTGATCTGCTGGATCTCAAAGAGCGCCACCCGATGGCGCTTTCTGGCGGTCAAAAGCAGCGGCTTGCAGTGGCGACGGCCCTGCTTTCAGACAAGGACGTGCTGGTATTTGATGAGCCTACAAGTGGGCTGGACCATCGTCATATGCTGGCGGTTGGAAATATGATCCGGACGCTGAATGAGAAAAATAAGGTGATCCTCGTTGTTTCGCATGATGTTGAGTTTTTGAGCCAGACTTGTGATAAGATATTGAGCATAGAAGGAGGCTGGACAGCGAGGAGGTAGCATTCATGATTGATCTCTTGCAGAAAATTGATTACGGTTCCAATGTGGAATGCCTGATGGAATCGGAAGAGTGCCAGGTCATGCGGCTGCGCGATGATTCTGGCGAAGGCAGGATGACATTGTATCGTGTTTTTCCCAGCGTGGTCCTGATGTATAATGACTTTCATATGAGCACGTGCGTTTCCGAGTTTCAGACGGCTGAAGATCTGCTTTGCATTGATCACTGCAGGGAAGGGCGTATTGAACAGGAAGTTGGTCAAAATGTTTTCAGCTATCTGGGCGCTGGTGACCTTCGGGTGGATCGGCGCATCCATCATTCTGGCAAGGTGGCGTTTCCTCTCTGCCACTATCATGGCATTTCCATCAGTTTTCAGATGACGGCTGCAGCAAAAGAACTCCCGGAATATATGAAAGATTTTTCTGTTGACCTTTTCGCCTTGCAGGAAAAGTATTGCGGCGATCGCTCGCCCTATGTCATTCCGGCAGAACCGGCGATAGAGCATATTTTTTCGGAGCTCTATCATGTTCCGCGCAAAATCAAACGGGACTATTTCCGGATCAAGGTGCTGGAGCTGTTGCTGTATCTGGATGCGCTGGAACTGGCAGGACGCACAGAAGAACGCCCGTATTTCTATAAAAGCCAGGTTGAAAAAGTGAAAGCGATCCAGGCGCTCCTGACACAGGATCTGACCAAAAAATACACCTTAGAAGAGCTGTCTGCGCAGTTTGACATCGCTTTGACGCCGATGAAAACATGTTTCAAGTCGGTGTATGGCAGTCCGATCTTCACCTATATGAGAAATTACCGGATGAACGTGGCGGCGTCGCTCCTGCGCTCGGACAAATCGCTGAAAGTGGCTGAGATCGCCGGGCTTGTGGGCTATGACAGTCCCAGCAAATTTGCAGCAGCGTTTCATCAGGTCATGGGAAAAACACCGCTGGAATACCGAAAATCCGTGAACTGATCGGAGCAGAAACGGCCCAGTGGAGCGGACGAAAAAACAGGATCGTGATAGCATAAGGATGGTTAGCAAAGTCTGACCATCCTTTTTTGTTGACCAGATTGATTGAAAGAGGTGAATGTTTATGGAGCAACAAAAAGAAAACTGGATCAGAACGCTCTTATCTTTTGAAGGCCCCAGCAAGGGAAAAATGATCCTGTCGGTTTTCTGCGCCATCTTGAGCGTGGGTGGTGGTTTTGTTCCGTTCTGGGCGGTGTATGAAATTTTGATCCTGTTTATCGATCAAACAGTCACACTGAGGGATATCCAGTTTTGGTGTCTGGTGGGTGTGGCTGGATATCTTGTTCGCGTGGTTTGCTTTGGCGTCTCGACGATCTTGGCACATATTTCCGCTTATACCATATTGGAAGGTCTTCGGCTGAAAATTGCAGATCGATTGATGCGGGCGCCGCTCGGCGAAGTCATGGGACGACGAATCGGCTATTTGAAAAATATCATCATGGACAAGGTCGACGATATAGAGCCGCCGCTGGCACACATGATCCCGGAGCTGACGTCGAATTTGTTGTTGCCCCTTGCGATTTTTGCCTGGATGCTGGTGATCGACTGGCGCTTGGGGCTTTCCGTTCTGATCGCGCCAATCCTGTCGATGATCCCGATGGCATTTCTTATGAAAAATTACAACAGTCAGTACGCAGCCTATATGGAGGCGAACAACCACGTCAACAGTGTGATCATTGAATATGTGGAAGGCATTGAGGTTGTCAAAGCGTTTAATCAAAGCACCAGCTCCTATGAAAAGTTCGTGGGCGCTGTCGAATCTTTTAAAGGCTTTACCCTTGACTGGTTCAGGAGCACATGGAAGACCATGAACCTGATGCTGGCAATCATGCCGACGACGCTCGTTGGCGTGCTCCCTGTCGGACTTTTGCTGAATCGTGCCGGTCAGATCACGCCGGCAGAATTGGCGATGGGGATCATTCTTTCTCTGAGCATTGTTGGACCATTGATGAAGGTCACGACATTTATCAACGAAGCCAAATCCATGGAATATGCTGTCGATGCGGCCAATGAGCTGCTGAATCTGCCTGTGCTGCCGGATTCTGGCAAGATGGTTCCGCTCCGGCACACGGATATCGTTTTACAGGACGTGTCGTTTTCCTATGGGATGAATGGCAGCGAAGAAAACGACGTGCTGCATCGCATCAATCTCACAATGCCAGAAGGAAGTTTTACAGCACTGGTTGGGCCTTCTGGCGGCGGGAAATCCACCATCGCCCGGCTGATCGCGCGATTTTGGGATGTGACCGGCGGGAGCATTTCCATTGGCGGCAGAAACATCAAGGAACTTTCCATTCGTCAGCTCTCCGAGCTGGTCAGTTTTGTGACGCAGGACAATTTCCTCTTCAACTGTTCGCTCAAAGAGAACATCCGCCTGGGCAATCCAAATGCGACGGATGCGGAGGTATTCGCCGCCGCCAGAGCAGCTTGCTGCGATGAATTTATCGCGCGGCTTGAAAAAGGCTACGACACCTCAGCCGGAGACGCCGGCAAAAGGCTTTCCGGCGGCGAAAAACAGCGGATCGCGATTGCGCGGGCAATTTTGAAAAATGCGCCGATCGTGATTTTGGACGAAGCGACGGCTTTCACCGATCCGCAGAACGAGGATAAGATTCAGAAATCCATCATGGCGCTTTCTCAAGGAAAAACCTTGCTGGTGATCGCACACCGATTGTCTACGATCCAAAACGCAGATCAGATTGTCGTTCTGCAGAAAGGCCAGATTGTAGACTGCGGAAAGCAGGAGAAACTACTGGCACGCTGCCCGCTTTACGCAGATTTGTGGCAGGCGCACATTGGTGCGAAAAACTGGTCGGTAGGCGAGAAAAAGGAGGGAACTGCAGGTGTTTAAGACGATGAAGCGTATTATTCGGTGGGCAGGACGATACAAAAAGCGGCTCTATCTCGGCTCTGTATGCTCATTTTTCAGCAGCCTGGCAACGGCCATTCCTACAATGGTGGCAGCCTATGCGCTGGACAAAGCGATTCAGGCGTACTGGACAAATACGGCGATTGAACCTGCTTTGATCTGGCAAACGCTGTGGATCATTGTTGGTTCGATCGCACTGAATTTTTTGCTTTCCTATCTTCGCGCCGTTTTGCAGGAAAGCATTGGCACCGAAGTGGCCGCTGGTCAGCGCATCCATTTGGGCGACGTTCTGAAGAGGGTCCCCCTTGGGTACTTCTCACAAAACAGCGTCGGCGATATTTTGGCAGGTGTTACCACAGAACTGTCTGTTTTGGAACTACAGGGCATGAAGATGGTGGATGCCGTCATCAATGGATATGCAAAATTTATCGCCATTGTTTTGTGCCTGATTTTCTTTAGCCCAGTTGCTGCAGCGATTTCTGTTATCGGCGTTGTTCTTTCGGCCCTGGCCTTACACGGGATCAGCCGCCACAGCGAAAAAACTGCTACGACCGCTCATGAAGCCGTGGAAAATATGTCTGGTGCAGCGATCGAATACATTCGCGGACTTTCCATCGTGAAGTCCTTTGGGCAGGAAGGGGCATCTACCCAGAGCTTTCGCAGTGCCAACAAAGCGTTGAAAGACATTCGTATCGGTATAGAAAAAGGCTTTACGCCGTTCAACTGCCTGCATCTGTTCGCATTGAAACTGGCCTCCATGGGCATCGTTTTTATCTGTGCGTGGCAGGCGGCGCAAGGACAGATGAGCATGGCGTTTTTCCTGATGTTTGTCCTGTTTTCTTTCGTGATGTTTGGCAGTGTGGAGAATATCAACGACGCAGCGCATCTTCTTGGTGTCATAGATTCAGCCATGGACAAGCTGGAAGCATTGGAAAATGCAGAGTATATCGATCAGGATGGGACGGATATCAAGCCAACGTCGTATGATATAGAATTTAAGGACGTGTCCTTCGGCTATGACGATCGCACCATTCTGCATGATCTGAATTTCACCATTCCGCAGAATGCAACAACTGCCATCGTCGGGCCATCTGGCGGCGGAAAAACGACGCTGTGCAACTTGATCGCCCGGTTCTATGATGTGAACAGCGGAACGATCACCCTTGGCGGAACAGATATTCGTATCTTTACCTGTGACAGTCTGCTGAGAAATATCAGCATGGTTTTTCAGAATGTGTACCTGTTCCGAGATACCATCAAAAACAATATAAAATTCGGCAGACCAGACGCTGCAGATGAGCAGATCATCGCCGCTGCAAAAGCGGCCCGCTGCCACGATTTCATCATGGCATTGCCAGATGGCTACGACACAGTGATCGGAGAAGGCGGCTCATCCCTTTCCGGCGGCGAAAAACAGCGGATCTCCATCGCCAGAGCGATGCTCAAAGATGCGCCCATTGTCATCTTAGACGAAGCCACCGCAAGCATTGATCCGGAAAATGAGCACCTGATCCAGGAAGCCATCTCCGCCCTGACCCACGGCAAGACCATCATCACCATCGCGCATCGTCTCGCTACGATCGAGAACGCCGACCAGATCCTTGTGATCGACGGCGGAACTGTGGCGCAAAGAGGTACGCACGAGGAATTGCTGGAACAGGAAGGGACGTATAAAACATTCATCAAGATTCGCGAGCAAGCCGAAGGCTGGCGGATAAAGTAACGGCGTCAGCTCGGCGTTTCGACAAAATATAACGACCGCGACATGATCAGATGTGATTATATCGCGGTCGTCGTGCGTTCAGTGGTGGGGACAAAGGGAAGAACACGCCGTGAAATCGCAGTTGGCGTTAGCTGTTTTCCAGATTCTTTGCTCGTCGGTATTCCAGCGGAGAAAGGCCGAACTCTTTTTTGAAAACGGCGGCAAATTTTCCCTGATTGGAATAGCCCACCTGTTCAGATATTTCGGCGATGGGATATTTTGTGCCAGCGAGAAGCTCAGCAGCTTTTTTCATGCGCGTTTCCCGCAGCCAGGCAGAGATATTCTGGCCATATACGCCGCGAAAGTAATTTTTCAGGCTGGTTTCACTGACGGAGAAGCGTTCTGCAATCTGGCGAATGGGAATGTGTCGGCGCAGATCGCCAGAAAGGATCTGTGCTGTTCTTTTTGCAAGCTCGACCTGTACTTCCGTGTAGAAGCCGCAGGCTTTTGGCGCCCGGATTTCTGCGCTGAGAAGATGGTGCAGAAGTTCAAGGGTATGGAGCTTCAGATAATAATCAGACGGATGTTCAGAAAGCCGCCAGAGCTTTTGAAACAGCAGCGCCAGATCGCTGTCGGCTTCGTTGATGTAGGTCTTTTTCCTGCACAGATAAAGCGCTTCCAGCTTGGAAAGATCGAGAGAAAAGGTCTGCATCAGCTCGCGCGAAGCGCTGAAAAGAAGCGGCAGGTCAAAATAGATTTTTATTCCCTGATATTGATTCGTGGGGAAGATGTATTCCTTTTGCGCGGTCTGTTCACTGATACAAAAATCATTTTTCGCCAGGTAAATGTAGGCGCCATCATCCAAAAGCAATTCACTCCGGCCGGAAATACAATAGTTGATCAACAGGGGCTTGAGCGCTGCATTTGCGTCTGATTCCGGCCACACAGGCGCGTTTACAAAAATAAAAGCCAGGGTCAGTCCCGGGAAGAGCGGGTGGAATGTCATGCGTCCTGTGCCATATGGCTGGTTCAAAAGCAACACGCTGCTATTTGGATTGTTTTTTAACGTCACACCGGAAACAGAATCGCTGTTTTCCAAAATGCTTTCCATGATGTCACGCATCGTTTTCACCTCATTTCGTTGCGCAGAAGTATTGAAAATAGTATACCGGCGAAGAAATCCTCCGTCAATGAAAATGCCGACAGTCAGAAAAACTCGCTGCTATTCGGGCCTAAAATGCTGATATGTGCATAGAACAGGTGGTTAATGTGTGCTACCATGAAATAAATTAGCGAAACCTAATTGTAGGCGCAATCATGTTAGGAGGGTTCAAAATGAACAATAAACTGCAAGGAAAGGATCTCATCAATATCGGTATTTTTACGGCGCTATATTTTATCGTCATTTTTGCTGCGGCATCTATTGGCTTCATTCCGATCTTTATTCCGCTGATCAGTGTGATCGTGCCGATTGTTGGTGGTATTCCGATGATGCTGTTCTTTTCGAAGATCAAGAAATTCGGTATGCTCACCATTTGTGGCGTGCTGCTCGGGATCATCATGCTCTTGACTGGCATGGGCTACTGGTGTATTTTAACCGGCCTCGTCTTTGGCTTGATCTCTGATCTTATGCTGAGAGCCTGTGACTATAAAAATGCCAAGCGTGAAGTGCTGATCCATGGCGTCTTTTCTATGTGGGTGATCGGCGCATTTATTCCAATCGTTGTGACGCGCGAGGCGTACTATCAAAACCTGCTGCCTGGTTATGGTCAGGAGTACGCCGACACACTCATGGCCTATATGCCGGACTGGATCTTGCCGGTGCTGCTCATCGCTGCCTTCGTCAGTGGAATTGCAGGCGGTTTTATTGGACGTAAAATCTTCAAAAAGCACTTTGAACGGGCAGGCATCATGTGATGAAGCGCGAGATTCTGGCGAGCACGGCGCAGACGCGTGGCATTTCCCTCGATCCGCGAACCAAGCTGGCACTGCTTGTGTCGATCGCCGTCTTTGTGCTCGGCGGCTCCTACGCAGGGGCGATGCAGTGGGTGATGATCGCGCTGTCGGCGGTGCCGCTGCTGCTTTTCCTCGCGGCGGGACGCTTTCGCGGGGCGTTTCTTTACGTGCTCATCTTCGGCGTCAGTCTCTGGCTGGAAATGGTGGCGCTCGCTCGGCTCGAAGGACTGGCGAATTTTCTCGCTGTGACGATCGTGGGCATTTTTCTGCGCTTCACGCCGAGCCTGGCGATGGGCTATATCGCCATGAGCACGACCACCGTGAGCGAATTTCTCGCAGCGATGGCTCGGCTCCATCTGCCTCAGCAGGTGGCGATCCCGTTGGCGGTGATCTTTCGCTTTTTCCCGACGATCGCCGAGGAATGGCACGCCATCGGGGACGCCATGCGCATGCGTGGGATCCGGCTTGGTGGGGGCAAAGTGGGTGTGATGTTCGAATACCGCCTTGTGCCGATGATGATCAGCGCCGTAAAGATTGGCGAGGAGCTTTCACAGGCGGCGCTCACCCGCGGCCTCGGTGCGCCGGTGAAACGCACCAACCTCGCGGAGCTTGGCTTCGGCGGCTGGGACGCGTTCTTTCTTGCGCTCTGCGTGGGTGCGTGGTTGGTGCAGGGCTGGGTCTGGCTTCACTGATCCTGCTTGAGATGGGCCAGACGGCGAAATTCCAGCGGCGTGACGCCATAGCGGCGCTTGAAAACGGCGGCAAACTTGCTCTGGTTGAGATAGCCAACGGCTTCGGCGATGGCAGAGACCGGGGCTTTGGTCGTTTGCAGAAGCTCAGCGGCACGCGTCAGCCGGGATTCGCGCACGAAAGCCGCGAGGCTTTGGCCGTAAACGCCGCGAAAGTAATTTTTGAGGCTCGATTCGCTGATGCCGAAACGCGCTGCCAGTGTGTGCGCCGGATGGGATTGGCGCAGATCGGCGGTGACGATGGCGCAGGCTTCTTTGGCGATGGCCACTTGGCTGGCAGTGTAGTAGGTGCGCGGTGTGCTGTCCTGGATTTGAGCGGCAGCGAGCGCGGCGAAAAGCGACAGGCTCAGCCTTCTCTGCGCTGCAGGATCCGGGGCGTTCTGTTGCTGCCAGAGGGCACGCAGGGCTTGGGCAGTGTCTGCGTTCATGGTGCAGATGCTGGTGTTCGCTGCGGCGCCATAGTGCGCGACGAGCGCCGGAATATCGAGGCCGAAGTCTGCGCGCAGCCAGGGGCGTTCACGCTCGAGTTGCGTCGCCTCTATGAAAAATTCCACGCCTTCGTAAGATTTCCGCGGATACACATAAGCCCCTGCGGCGTAGCGCTCGGAAAGCGAACAGTCGCCGGCGCTTACATACACATAACGCCCGTCGTCGAGACAGAGCTCACAGCGCCCGGCAAGGCAAAGGTTAACCAGCAGCGGACGGTCGCCAGCGTTTGTTGCTGGAAGCTTCGGCGCAGGCCAGCGTGGCGCTGCGACGCGGATAAAGGCAAGGGTGAAGCCCGGCCAGAGGACGTGAAAATCGATGGTGCCGTGGCCGTCTTCGGTGACAAGCTGAAGCGTGGCGTGATGGTCATCGTGCGTCAGTGACACGCCAGGCAGCGAGAGACACTGAGCGAGAATGTCTTCGAGATGCATGCAGGATTCCTCCGTTGTTCGCCAGTTGTGGCGCCAGTTTTCTGCGTTCATTATAGCACGAACGCGTTGGTAGCGTCAGTAAGCGGCGGATAATCCGATATCAAATGGAGCCAAAATACCGTTTGGTTGTAGAGACGGTGGTTTGTCTGTGCTATCGTTAGGGTGCCTGGACAGGCAAATAACGATACAGGGAGGAATCATTTATGAACAACATTCAGGCAAAAGATCTCATCAGTCTCGGGTTGTTTACGGTGCTTTATTTCGTGCTCGGCTGCTGCGTCGCGATCCCGATCGGATTTGTGCCGATTTTTCTGCCGGTGCTCGGGACGCTCTGGGCGATCATCACGGGGATTCCCTTTATGCTTTATGTGACGCGGGTGAAAACCTTCGGGCTGATCACTCTGATGGCGATCCTTAGTGGGCTGCTCATGGGGCTCACTGGAATGGGATTCTGGGGCGTGCCGATGGGTGCCGTCTTCGGGCTGCTCGGTGACCTGATCCTGAAAAGTGGTGGCTATCGCAGCGCGGCGAAAATCCTCGTCGGTTATGCAGTGTTCAGTCTTTGGATGGTCGGCACCTACATTCCGATGTATTTCATGGTGGAAGCGGCTTACGAAAGTTTTGCGGCGAGCTTCGGCGACGAGTACGCGACACAGGTAATGGCAGTGATGCCGCCGTGGAGCCTGGCGCTCGTCGTGGTGGGGATCTTCCTCGGGGCGCTCGTGGGCGGTCTGCTGGGACGCAGACTTTTGCGCAAACATTTCACCAGGGCAGGGATCGTCTGATGCTGCGGCTGGATCCACGGACAAAGCTGGCGTTGCTCTTCACAGTGACAACACTGATGTTGGGAGCGAGCAATGAAGGCGCGATGCTTGCGGTAAAAATGCTGCTCAGTCTGGTGCCATTTGTGCTGATCCTGAGCGCCGGGCGCTGGCAGATGGCAAGCAAATATCTTCTTTTCTATGCGCTCTGTTTTTTGGCGGAGCGCATCGCCTTTTCTTCGCTGCATGGGTTGTCGGCCTTTGCGGTGCTGGCGCTGACATCGATCATGACACGCTTTGCGCCGGGCATCATGGTCGGGGCCTACTTTGTCACGACGACGTCGGTGAGTGAATTTCTCACGGCGATGGGGCGGCTACATGTGAGCGAGAAGGTGCTGATCCCACTGGCGGTGATCTTTCGCTTTTTCCCGACGATGGGCGAAGAATACTGCGCCATCCGCGATGCCATGCGCATGCGCGGGATCAGACTGGGGCGCGTGGGGCCGGAGGCGCTTTTTACCTATCGGGTGGTGCCGCTGGTGATCCAGATCGTGAAGATTGGCGATGAGCTTTCAGCTGCGGCGCTCGCCCGCGGCCTTGGTGCGCCGGTGGTGCGCACGCGCGCGAAGCACGTTGGCTTCGGTGGCTGGGATGCGCTGGCTCTTGCGCTCTGCGTGGGGAGCTTTGTGGTATTTTTGTGTGCTAGATGAAAGGAGTTGGGGCGAATGATCCGTTTTGAAAATGTGAGTTTCCTTTATGGCAGCGCGACGGAAGGCGGGGCTGGGGTGCGAGGGATCGATCTGGAGATTCCCAAGGGCGAATGTGTGGTGCTCTGCGGGGTGTCGGGTTGTGGCAAGACGACGCTGACGCGTCTCATCAATGGGCTGATCCCTCATTATTATGAGGGGGTGCTTTCGGGGTGTGTCCTGGTGGACGGGCGTAACGCCAGTGCCGAGCCGCTCTATGACACGGCGGCGATTGTTGGGAGTGTGTTCCAGAATCCACGCTCGCAATTTTTTAACGTTGACACGACGAGCGAGGTGACCTTCGGACCGGAAAATCTCGGCTGGCCGGAGGAAAGGATCCGTGAACGGCTGGCGAAAACGGTGCAGGATTTTCATTTGGAAGTACTGATAGACCGCAGCATTTTTGCCCTCTCTGGCGGGCAGAAGCAGCGCATCGCCTGCGCCGGAGCGGCGATGATGGATCCGGCGGTGTTTGTGCTGGACGAGCCTTCGGCGAATCTCGATGCCCACTCCACCGAAGCGTTGCGGATGGTGCTGGCGCAGTGGAAGGCGCAGGGAAAGACGATCGTGATCTCGGAGCATCGGCTCTACTACCTGCGCGGCATCGCGGACCGTTTTGTTTATCTCGATGATGGGCGCGTTATCCACGACTGGACGGCAGCAGAATTTGCGGCGCTGCCTGACGAGGAGCGTTCGGCGTTGGGCCTGCGCGCATACGATCTTGCGCAGCTGGCGCCACTGCCTTTTACGCTTACGCCAGCGGAGCAGATTGTGCTGGAGGATTTTCACTTTGCGTACAAGCGTGCGCTGGAGACGCTCGACATCGACCGGGCGACGCTGCCAGGCGGGCGCATCTGCGGCATCATCGGTGACAACGGCGCAGGGAAATCGACTTTCGCGCGCTGCTTCTGTGGCCTTGAGAAGCGCTGCGGCGTGGTCACCTGGCGAAATGAGCGCCTGACGGCGAAGGATCGGCTGCATCGCGCCTACATGGTGATGCAGGAGACGGGCCACCAGCTTTTCACGGAAAGCGTGATGGAGGAGGTGCTCCTGAGCATGGATGCACCGGATAAAGCGCAGGCGGAGGAGATTCTTGCCGGGCTCGATCTGCTGGCGCTCGCGGAGCGGCATCCGCAGTCTCTTTCCGGCGGTCAGAAGCAACGCGTCGCCATCGCTTCGGCGCTGGCAAGCGGGCGTGAGCTGCTCGTTTTCGATGAGCCCACGAGCGGGCTGGACTTGCGCCACATGCGCGAGGTGGCAGAGATGCTGCGATCCCTTTGCGCACGCGGCGTGAGCGTATTCGTGATCACACACGACATCGAGCTCATCTGCGCCTGCTGTACGGATATTGTGGAGATCGCAGGCGGGAAAATCTGTGCACAGTATGTGCTCGATGCAGAGGACGCGGCAAGGGTGAGCGATTATTTTCTCGGAGATAGGAGGAAAAAATCTACGTCAGATGCTTGACGTGAGCGGAAGCTTACGTTATACTCAAAACAGTGTTATGAAACACTGTTTTGAAATGAAAGGAGATGGTCAGATGGCCAGACAGATCGAAGGTGTGTACGAGGCGGTGCTGCGCTGTGCCGAGGAGGAATTTCTCGCGAAAGGCTATAAGGATGCGTCGCTGCGCACGATTGCTGAGCGCGCCGGCACGAGCACAGGATCGATTTACACGCGCTTCGGTGACAAGGAGGGGCTGTTTTCTGCGCTGGTGGCACCGGTGGCGGGTGCGCTCAAGGAGATGTTTTTGGACATTCAAGAGCGCTTCCACAATTTTGACGCCAGCGTGCAGGAACAGGAAATGGGCAGCTACACGCAGACGCAGCAGATGGCGATGCTCGATTATATTTACGATCACTTCGAAATTTTCCAGATTCTCCTGGAAGGTGCGGAAGGCACGCGCTTTGCACACTTCGTTGACGAACTGGTGGAGATCGAGGTGGACTACACCTACAAATACATGGCGGTCATCGGCTGTGAAAGTGTGAAGCGCGGGATCGTCACAGAAGAATTTATCCATATTATCGTGACGGCGTATTTCAACGGCATGTTTGAAGTGGTGCGCCATGAAATGACGAAGGAAGCGGCAATCAAATATATCCGCTTGCTCAACCGCTATCATATGAAAGGTTTTGAGACGGTATTCGACGCCGCCGAATGATCGCTAAAAACTGTGCTCGATCGGGCCCACGGGCACAGTTCTTTATAGAAGCAAGAGTTAGTTGTAGCTTATAGAATGGAGGCTGAATTATGGATACGAAATCAGCTTTGTTGCGCTTGTGGGAAATGGGTGCGGCGGAGCATGGCCGTCTGGCGCGGGCGATTTTCACAGCCTGTGTCGGTGTGCTTTGTGGAATGCTGCCGTATATCGCTGCGGCGCAAATCATCATCGGTTTGCTCCAGGGTGAGACGGCGATGAACGACTATCTCTGGTGGTGCGCGTTGGCGCTTGCGGGTTTTATTCTGCGGGCAGCGCTTTATACGTGGGCGCTGGGGATGAGTCATACAGCAACGTTTGATATATTGCGGCAGGTGCGCGCGCAGATTCTTGCCAAGCTGCCAAAACTTCCGCTGGGGGTGATGATCGATACGCCGAGCGGAGAGCTGAAGCAGGTGATCGTAGATCAGGTGGCGAGCATGGAGCGGCCGCTGGCGCATCTTCTGCCGGAGATGACGGCAAACATCGTGGCGCCTGTGGCGATCTTCATCTATCTGCTGGTGCTCGACTGGCGCATGGCGCTGCTTTCTCTGGTGTCGATTCCGGTAGGGATGGCGTTCATGATGCCGGCGATGAAAAATTATGGCGCACAGTATGCTGGCTCGGTCAAGGTGGGACAGGAGATGAACGCAGCGATCGTCGAATACATCGGCGGTATTGAGGTTATCAAGGCGTTCAACCAGGGGCGCGCGTCCTACGCGAAATTTGCCGAGCGGGTCGTGGCAAACGCGGCCTATTTCTACAACTGGATGAAAAGTTGTCAGCTGCCAATTTCCATCTCCCGCGCGGTGTCGCCGACGACGCTGGTGACGGTTTTGCCGGTGGGCTGGCTGCTCTACCAGAGTGGAAGTCTGGAGATGGAGACCTTCATCACGACGATCATCCTTTCGCTGGGAATCGCCGGGCCGCTTTTAGCGGCGATGAATTTTGTCGACGATCTGGCAAAGGTGGGAACAACGGTTGGCGAGGTGGACGCCATCCTCGCAGCACCGGAGCAGGATCATGGCGCGGCAATGGTCGCCCTTGGCCAGATGGACATCACGCTTTCGCATGTGTCCTTTGGCTATCACCAGGACGAGGAGATTTTGCACGACGTGAGCCTCGAGATTCCGGCTGGCAGCATGACGGCGCTGGTGGGGCCGAGCGGCAGTGGAAAATCGACGATCGCCAAACTGATCGCAGGCTTCTGGGATGCGCCCGAGGGGCGGATCACCTTGGCTGGGCACGATCTGCGCGAGATTCCGCTGGCCCAGCTCTACGATCAGGTCGCTTTCGTCGCGCAGGACACCTACCTTTTTGACGACACGGTGCGCGAGAACATCCGCATGGGTCGCCCGAGCGCCAGTGACGTCGAAGTAGAGCAGGTGGCAAAGCTTGCGGGCTGCGACGATTTTATCCGCAACCTGGAGAACGGTTACGACACCCGCGTTGGCGGCGGTGGGGCGCATCTTTCCGGCGGCGAACGTCAGCGCATCACGATAGCCCGCGCGATGCTCAAGGACGCGCCTGTCGTCATTCTTGACGAAGCCACTGCCTACATCGATCCTGAAAATGAAGCGATTATCCAGCAAGCCGTGGCGCAGCTGGTGCGCGGGAAGACGGTCATTGTGGTGGCACATCGCCTCTCGACGATCGTGGACGCTGACCAGATCTGTGTCGTTGATAAGGGCTGCATCGTCGCAAACGGCAGGCACGAGGCATTGCTTGACACTTGCGCGCTCTACCGCGAGATGTGGTTGGCACATATTGGTGGAAAGGATGGTGACGCAAAATGATTGAGGTATTGAAAAAGATCTGGCAGTTTGCCGGAGATGAACAGCAAAACATTCGCACGTCGATTTTTGGCAGCTTTATTTTTGCGGTGTTCCATATGCTGCAAGTGGCAGCGATATATTTTGTAATCCTTGCGCTCACTGACCATGACACAACAAACCGCGTCGTCTGGATCGCGCTGGCGTTGATCCTCGTGAGCATCGCAGGGCGCGCTGTTACGAACCGCTTCACTCAGCTTCAGCAGACCCATGCAGGCTATTTCATGGTGGCAAATCGGCGTGTTGCCATTGGCGACAAGCTCAAGCGTGTGCCGATGGGATACTTCAACGACAAAAGCCTCGGTGCCCTCACTGGCGTCACCACTACCGTGCTTGAAATGGTCGAGACGCAGGGACCGGTGGTGCTTGTCAATATGATGAGCGGGTTTATCAACTCTGTCGTTTTCGTGCTCTGCCTTCTCGCGTTTGACTGGCGCATTGGTCTTATCGCCGTGTTCGGTGTGGCGGTGTATCTCGTTGTGCTCTCGGCCATGGAGAAAAAATCTCAAGCCCTCGCGCCAAAGCGTCAGGCATCTGAAACGGTGATGGTTGACGCTGTGCTCGAACAGCTCCAGGGCATGAGCGTGATCAAATCCTTCAATCTCACTGGTAAGGGTGACGGTCGCGTGCGTGCGGCGCTGACGGAAAGTGCCCGCGCCAACCTCGCTATTGAAAAAAGTCTCTGCCCTTACATCGCGCTACAGGAGATCGTGCTCCATCTCTTTTCTGTGGCCATGATCGCCTGTGCCGTATGGTTCTACCTGGCTGGGACGCTGAACCTGGCTGATGCACTCATGACTGTCGTCGTCGCTTTCATGGTATTTTCCCAGATTCAATCTGCCGGGAGTGCCGTCGCCGGATTGCGCCTCGTGGCAAGCTCCATCGATCAAGCTGACGAGGTCGACGAAATTCCAGAGATGGACGATGGCGCACGCGCCTTCGAGCTGCAGGATCATACCATCGTTTTCGACCATGTGGATTTCGCCTACGAGAACAAGCCTGTGCTGCACGATGTCTCGCTGACCATCCCGGATCGCAGCACCTGCGCCATCGTTGGCCCAAGCGGCAGCGGCAAGACAACCCTCTGCCACCTCATCGCTCGCTTCTGGGATGTAGAGAGCGGCAGCATCGCCATTGGCGGGCACGATGTGCGCGCGTACACCCTCGAGAGCCTGATGAATCAAATCAGCATGGTTTTCCAGAATGTCTATCTGTTCGCCGACACCATTGAAAACAACATTCGCTTCGGCAAGCCGAACGCCAGCCGGGAAGAAGTCGTCCGCGCAGCTCGGGCTGCCTGCTGCCACGATTTTATCATGCAGCTCCCCCAGGGCTACGACACCGTTATTGGTGAAGGCGGCGCTACCCTCTCTGGTGGCGAGCGCCAGCGTATTTCGATTGCCCGCGCGATATTGAAAGACGCACCGATCATCATCCTCGACGAGGCCACCTCGAGCGTCGATCCTGAAAACGAAGCCGAGCTTCAGGCCGCTTTCGCCGCTCTCGCGCGTGGCAAAACTGTGATCATGATCGCTCACCAGCTTAACACCGTGCGTCACGCCGACCAGATCCTTGTGCTGGATAATGCGCATATCGTCCAGCGCGGCACGCATGCAGAATTGATCCAGCAAAAGGGCCTGTATGCTGATTTTGTATCAGCCAGACAGGCGGCGATCGGCTGGAAACTGGCCGAGTCAAAGGAGGAAAAATGAAACTTCACGCATCCGGCGAGGATTACCTGGAAACCATCCTCATTCTGCAAAAGCAGTGCGGCATGGTGCGCTCCGTGGATGTGGCACGTTATATGAGCGTGTCGAAACCAAGTGTGTGCCGGGCGGTGGCGGTTTTGCGTGACGGCGGCTTTCTCGAGATGGACGAGGATCATTTCCTCTATCTGACCGACGCAGGTCGCAAGATTGCAGAAGAAATCTATGCGCGCCATCGTTTTTTCGCAGAGCGGCTCATCGCTGCAGGCGTTGATCCTGAAACAGCGGAAGCCGATGCCTGCCGGTTGGAGCACGCGATTAGCAGTGAAAGTTTTTCAAAGCTTGCAAAGGCAGTGGAGCAGGAACATAAATAGAATATCCTAACGACCGTGTCATGATCTCTTGCAATCAATGGCATGGTCGTTGTGAATTTAGAGGTGGAAGAGTAGACGCCTTGTAATTGTTTGGGCACTCAAAAATTTTTTTCAGAAGCAAATTGGAGACTCGGAAGAATTTAAGTCTTGACAATGCCACTTATCAAGAGTATTCTTTAGACAGACGCTCGTTCTGTAAGGACGAGCTTATATTTAAAACCATGGTTAGCTTTTGCGAATTCGTGGCGGCAGGAGGTGCATGGCCTGAAAAAGAACAGTAAAAAGCCGGAGGTCAGACGGCAGGAACTGATAGACGTTGCATCGGCTCTTTTCACAGAGAAAGGGTATGAAGCGGTTTCCGTCCGGGATATTCTGAACGTGGTGGATGGGGCGCCGGGCATGTTCTATTACTATTTCAAATCCAAGCAGGATATTTATATTGCAGCCATGGAGCAATACATTACCCAGCGCTTGGAACGGAAATGTAAGATCATTGAGGATGAAACGGTTTCCTTTGATGAAAAGCTGCCCATCTTCCGCAGCATGGTTGAGGAGGATATACAGGGCTATATGGAACGCTTTGCGCCGCAAGCCGATGCGTCCATTTCTGATACATCCTATAAACTCTATGATCTGGTACATATGCTGGGCCGAATGGTTGTCCCGTATTCTAAATTCATTTTGCAGGGCATACGGGAAAACCGGCTGAACAACCGCTTCCATATCACAGAGGAAAATGCGGAGGCATTTGCAACCTTTGTGCTATACGGCGCATGGGGGATGATCTACAACAACAAGTTTACTGGCAGCGGTGAAGCCTATGATTTAGAAAACATATTAAAAATCACCGACCAACTATTTTATGGACCTTAAAACAAATTCATATATGACAAATACAACGGGAATGTTCCGCAAGGGGCATTTCCGTTGTGGCGTTTTAGGGGTACAGAACGAATTCGGTCTGTAAAAAGAAAGCGAGGTTTGAATAATGAAGCAGAATGAAAAGCCGAAACAAGGAATTCCCCGGCTGCGGGAAATTTCCGGCGAAAAGAATACCCCTTTTACAGCCAGTGTCCTTTTCTCCATACTCGGAACACTGTGCCAACTGGTTCCATTTCTGTCCATTTATCAGGTGATGGCGGAGTTGTTGCGTCATGCAGCCACAGGAGCGATACTCCACACAGAGTTTATGATCCGCTGGGCGCTGTATGGTCTGGCTGGTCTGATTGTGGGCTATGTGCTGGCTTATGCCGGTGGTATGATGGCCCACACTTTTGCCTATCGTGTGATCTGCGGCGTTCGTTTGAAAGTGGCGGAGCATATCGGAAAGCTGCCAATGGGTTATGTTACGAACAATTCCATTGGGAAAATGAAACAGGTTTTGGATGCGGATGTAGAACAGATTGAAACCTTTCTGGCCCATCAACTGCCGGATTTTGTAAGCACTGTTGTTATGCTGATTGCGATGTTTATTATCATGTTTTCGCAAAATGTCTGGCTGGCGCTGGCCTGCCTGATCCCGATTGTGGTTGGCTTTGTCTGCCAGTTTGCGGTAATGATTAAGATTTTGAAAAGCGGCGGACTGAAAGAAAACTTTGACGCACTGGAAAAAATCAGTTCTTCTTCCATCCAGTACGTCCAAGGGATGCCTTCTATTAAAATCTTTGGGCAAACAGTGAAATCCTTTCGGAAGTTCTATGAGGATATTATCAGCTATCGGGACTTCACAACAAAAATGACCGAGGTGATCCGTCCCGGCTATGTCCTCTTTCGGATGTTTGTGTTGTCTGTTGCAACCTTTACCGTCCCTGTCGGGCTGCTCTTGTTTTTGAAAGACCCCGGTGATGTGGCGTTTGTCGTGACGTTCTTGTTTTTCCTGATCGTAGGGCCTGGTGTAGCCACTCCGACCTTGAAGCTGCGCAGTTTTTCGGAAAGCATGAATGTCATTACAGAGGGTGTCAAACGTGTGGATGAAGTGCTGAACGAAAAGCCGCTACCGGAACCGACACACAAAGGGAGCCCGTCAGGGCGGGAGGGCGGCCTGGGCCGGAGTAAGGCCCCGGCTGGCTATGATATTTCTTTCCATAATGTCTCTTTTTCCTACGAGGCAGACGGCCGGAAAATCCTTGATAATGTTTCTTTTGCTGCAAGACAGGGAGAGATTACAGCCCTTGTCGGTCCGTCTGGTGCAGGTAAATCCACCATTGCAGAATTGATCCCCCGCTTTTGGGATGTGACAGAGGGCAGCATTGAAATTGGCGGTGTGAATATTCAGGATATGTCCATTCACGACCTGATGGAGCAGATGTCGTTTGTCTTTCAGGAGAGCTTTTTGTTCTCTGACACGATTTTTAACAACATCGCTTTAGGAAAACCAGGAGCCACGAAAGAGCAGGTGGAACAAGCCGCAAAAGCAGCACAATGCCACGATTTTATCATGGCACTTCCTAATGGCTATCAGACAAAAATCGGTGACGGCGGCGTATATCTGTCCGGCGGAGAAAAACAGCGTGTTTCTATTGCAAGGGCAATCCTGAAAAATGCCCCAATCTTGATTTTGGACGAGGCGAGCGCCTATGCGGACGCCGAAAATGAGCATGAAATGCAGATTGCTTTGCAATCCCTGATAAAGAATAAAACGGTCATTATGATTGCCCACAGGCTGACAACCATTTGTAATGCCAATCAGATTTTAGTTGTGGACAGCGGGCAGATTAAGGAACACGGCACCCATGATGAATTGCTGAAAAAGCATGGGCTATATGCAGCCATGTGGGATGCTGGTGTTAATTCGGCTACATGGACGATTCGTACTGGAAAGGAGGCCGTGACAGAATGAAACAGTTATTGAACGCGATTACCTGCAATGAACCCAAAAGGCTAATAAAGCCGGTGTTTTGGAATGCACTTGCAAATTTGTCTAACTTACTGCCATTCCTGTGTCTGGCATATATCGTCAGCCAGATTTATGCGTATTTTGTCAGCGGGACATTGAACCATACATCCCTATGGGCGGCATGGGGTGTCATGCTTGTCTGCTTTGTTGTTACATGGATTTTTGAGAATATTGCCTGCAAATTGACCTATCGGGACGGCTTTATGGTGTCCGCAGATGGGCGGATCAAGCTGGCGGAACACATCCGCAGGCTGCCGCTGGGCTTTCTGATGAGCAGAAATTCCGGCGAAATCGGAAATACCATGATGAATGACTTTTCCCGTACCGAGTCGGCCATGACGCACATCTTGCCTCAAATTATCAGTGGCGCGTTGATGGCGGTTATTGCTTCTGTTGTTCTGTTGATTGCGGACTGGCGCATGGGCCTTGCCATGTTTGCGGGCTTTCCGATTGTACTGCTAATTATGTTTGGGATGCGAGGATTAGAGCGCCGGTTGGACACGCAGCTTTCGCAGGCAAGGGTCAATCAGGCCGGAAAGCTGCAAGAATACCTGTACGGGATGCGTATTATCAAATCCTACAATATGCAGGGCGATAACTTTGAAAAGCTGAAAAAGGCTTGTACAGACTACCGGGACGCCTGCATTAAAGTGGAAAGCAGCATTGGCCCTATGAATTTGATTGCCGCGGCTTTTCTCCGCAGCGGCCTGTCCCTTATGACGGTGGTAGGTGTGTTTCTCGTAATCGGCGGCACCTTGACTGTGCCGGATTTTGCCTTGTTCCTGCTGGTTGGAACCCGTGTGTTTGACCCGCTGGCTGTCGCCATTATGAATTACTCCGAACTGATGATGTGCGGTATGTCGGGAGAACGAATTTGTACTTTATTAGACGAGCCGGAAATGGCAGGCGACGGCGACGCTCCGAGTGAGCATGAAATCTGTTTTGACCATGTGAGTTTTGGCTACGGTGAGAAAGAAGTTTTGCACGATGTCAGCGCCCGATTGGAACCGGGAACCATGACCGCTGTTGTAGGGCCGTCCGGTTCCGGCAAAAGTACCATGCTGCGGTTGATTGCCCGTTTTTATGATCCAACATCCGGCAAAGTGCTGTTCGGCGGTGTCGATGAAAAGGATATAGAGCCTGAAAAGCTGATGAAAAACATTTCCATGGTCTTTCAGGACGTGTATTTGTTCCAAGATACCGTTGCCAATAATATCCGCTACGGAAAAGAGGATGCCACACAGGAAGAAATTGAAAATGCCGCTCGTCTTGCCAACTGCTATGACTTCATTATGCAGATGCCGGATGGCTTTGACACAATGATCGGTGAGAGCGGTTCTACTCTTTCCGGTGGTGAAAAACAGAGAATATCCATTGCAAGGGCTATCCTGAAAAATGCCCCTGTCGTCTTGCTTGACGAGGCGACGTCGTCCCTTGATCCCGAAAATGAAGCGCAAATCCAGCAGGCGATCAGCCGCCTTGTTCAGGGCCGAACCGTTGTTGTAATTGCCCACCGCCTGAAAACGGTGGTTGGCGCAGATACTATCCTTGTACTGGATCAGGGCCGGATTGTTGAGCAAGGAACCCATGAACAGCTTCTTACCCAAAACGGACTGTACGCAAAACTATGGAATTTGCAGACTTCCACCGAGGGTTGGAAAATAAACTAAAACCGGAAAAAGGAGGTTTTTCCAGATGGAAAACCAAAGAAAAATCTTCCAGTGGTGCGATTGCCGCGAAACGGACAGAAAAAGCCTATGGGGGAGGAATGTCTGGAGAGCATCTTTATTTTAAAAATTTCATGTGAATTGTTATGCCTGATGGTTTATCCATCGGGCATTTATATGCCTTGCGAAATGGTTAGCGTGATGATACAATGATGTTAGTTTTATTAAGCTAACTGTTGTGATAAGGAGGAACTATATGAATGATTTTCGTTTGATCGAACAAGAAAAGATTCGTCTTGGCACGCATGGTGAAAATTATGGCAGCTGGATGTCGACGCCAGTGTTCTTTATGATCGGCGGTGGGGCGCTGCTGGCTGTGGGGTCCTTTGTTTGGCTGCATGTTGTTGTGCTTGCGGCGCTCTTTGGCATTGCGTTTGTGGCGCTGATGGGACTTTTTGTGCTCTGTCTCTGGATCCGTCGTCAGTATGCGGCCGATGGTGGAGGGCTCATGGAAAAAGTGCACGCTCACGTGCTTGCCAATCTTGATTTCGATGGTCAGGGCACACTGCTCGAAGTTGGCTGTGGGTCCGGTGCGCTCGCGATCCGTGCGGCGCTCACCTGGCCAGAGGCACGTGTGATTGGTGTTGACAGCTGGGCGCCGGTCTATTTCTACAGCCGCGCAGGCTGCATGAAAAATGCTGCCAGCGAAGGTGTTGGCATGCGTTGCATTTTCCGACAGGGCGACGCACGCAAGCTCGATCTGCCGGATGAGAGTGTCGATGCGCTCGTGAGCAACTATGTCTATCACAACATTGTGGGATGCGACAAGCAAGCGCTCCTGCGCGAATCGCTGCGTGTGCTCAAAAAGGGCGGCGTGTTTGCAATCAACGATTCCATGCGCCCGAATCTTTATGGCGATATCGAAGCGTTCGCTCAGAGTTTGCGCGATGACGGTTACGAGGAAGTGCGTATTATCGATACGACCAGAGAAGTCTTCGGTGGTCCGCTACACGCATCCATCATGATGCTTGCAGGCTCGCGGATGATCGTTGGACGGAAGTGAGCACGATGGCGATTTTATTCGCCTGGCTTGGCAGCGGCGGCAGCGTTTGATGTGTTGTTGTTGATCTGCCATGGTACTAATTTATTCCTTTGTTCGGGTGATCTTGTGCAAACATGCTTTTGCTGTCGAACGAAAAATATGGACGATCAATGGGGGACAAAGTGAACCGTGCAAAAAGTATTGTGCAAGTGACGAGTGCACTGCTCATTATGATGGGGATCATCCATGCGACAATGACCATAAAAAGTGTTGCGCCGAATGTTCCTACGGAAATTTTGCAAAATGGGGCGTATGTGCTGATGGTGCTTGGCACATTGGCGTTCATTGCATTGAGCAAAATATCGCTGCGCGATGTCGGGCTGTTCCGTGTGCATTTTGCGCGACAATTGATTGTTGGCGGAGTGATAGGCGGAATATTGTTGGTCGTCTGTGGCGCTTTTACAGGATGGCGATTCTTCGCAAATGGCTGTTCCTTGTACATTGTTTTAAGTCAGCTGCTTGTGGCTTTCGCAGAGGAGCTGTTTTTCCGTGGATATCTTCTGGAAATGATGAAAGATGTGGCAAGAACTTCTGAGCGTGCGGTTATTATTTCGGCGTTCTTATTTGGGCTTTGGCATTATCCGATCTCCCATAACATAGGCTTGGTGATCATAACATTTTTCCTGGGCGCTATTTATGGAACGTTGCGCACACTTTTTGCAAAAACTGAAAAAGAAATTGGAATTGTGTCTCTTTCTATCGCTCATTGGCTCTTTAATGTGGTTTTGTAAGAAAAATAGAATTTGGTAGCACTGTTAGCAGGTGTCCAGTTGGGCACTTGCTTTTGTGCTTCGCAATATAAAACGACCGCGACAATCCGTCGCGGTCGTTGTGCGTTCAGTGGTGGGCGTGGTGTGGGGTTTGTTGGAGGTCGGGGAGTTTGCTGAGGGCTGGGGAGAGGATGAGGGCGATGATGAGGCCTGAGGTGCCCTGGATGATGTTGGCGGGGATGCTGGCTGCTGCTGCGAGGCCGTAGAAGAAATATTCGAAGCAGAAGTAGCCGCAGGCGACGAGGACGATGTCGATCACGCCGCCGCAGATGACGCTGGCTGTGCGGCCTTTTGGCAGATGCTGCAGGCGCTGGCAGGCGAGGGCTGTGAGGAGGGCGACGAGGCCTTTGATGAGGAAGGTGGCGGGGACGTAGAAAAAGTAGCCGCCGAGGAAATCGGAGAGGCAGCTGCCGAGGCCGGCTGCGAGAAATCCGTAGAGGGGCCCGAGGATGATGCCGGAGAGGATGACGAGGGCGTCGCCGGGATGGATGTAGCCGCCGGTGCCGGGAGTTGGGATGCGGATGATCATGGTGGCGACGCAGGTGAGCGCGGCAAAGAGGGCGGTGAGGACGAGCTTTTGGGTGTTAAATTTCATGGGAATCACTCCTTCGTTTTCATGGCTCAATGATAGAACAAAGCTGGCCCTGTGAAAAGAGCCAGCTTTTGAAAGAATGATATGTCCAGTTTGCAGTCCAGATTCAGTCGCGGAATGTCAGGGTGGTGTCTGACATTTCTTCGATGATGGCGAGAGATTCGACGCGGATGCCGCGCTCGCGCAGGCGGTCGCCGCCATGCTGGAAGCCTTTTTCGATGACGATGCCACAGCCTTCGAGGGTGGCGCCGGACTGGCCAATGATCTCGATGAGGCCTTCGAGGGCGCAGCCGTTGGCGAGAAAGTCGTCGATGACGAGGACGTGGTCAGCAGGTGAGAGGAATTTTTTGCTGACGACGACGTCGCTCACTGTTTTGTGGGTGAAGGATTCGACGCGCGCGTGGTAGAGGTCGCCGTCGAGGTTGAGGCTTTTGCTTTTCTTTGCGAAAACGACGGGCGCGTTATCGAAATGCTGGGCGCAGATGGCTGCGATGCCGATGCCGGATGCTTCGATGGTGAGGATTTTGTTGACGGGCGAGCCGGCAAAACGGCGGGCAAATTCTGCGCCGATCTGGTTCATAAAGGCGATGTCGATCTGGTGATTGAGGAAGCTGTCGACTTTGAGCACGTTGCCAGGCTTGACGGTGCCGTCTTCCAAAATGCGTTGCTTTAACTGTTCCATGTGTGGTCCCCCTGTTTTTCGTCGTGAATATTCTACTATGATAACGCAAGCGCGGCGGCTGTGCAATGGTTTTTGGCGCAAAAATGCCCGGCGCGTTGTGCGTCGGGCGGCTCTGTTTGTTGGCGTTATCTGGTGAGGAGGGTGCGGTCGGAAAGGACGGCACCGGCGTTTTTGTAGTGTTGCATGATGTCTGCACCGGTCATGCCCTGGCGCTCCTGGCCGGCGATGTCGAGGATGATCTTGCCGCTGTCCATCATGATGGTGCGGTTGCCGACGTGGAGGGCGCTTTCGAGGTTGTGGGTGATCATGAGGGTGGTGATGTTGTGCTCATGCACGATGTCGTTGGTCAGGCGCATGACGGTCTCGGCGCTGACTGGGTCGAGGGCGGCGGTGTGCTCGTCGAGGAGGAGCACATCGGGTACGACGATGGTGGTCATGACGAGGGCGAGGGCCTGGCGCTGGCCGCCGGAGAGGGTGCCGACTTTGACGTTCACACGATCCTCAAGGCCCATGCCGAAGCGGGCGAGGTGTTCGCGGAAGAGGTCGCGGTTTTTCTTCGTCAGCGGGAAGCGCAATGGCCCGATGCGGCCGGAGGTGTAGGCGAGGGCGAGGTTTTCCTCGATGGTCATGTTCGGCGCGCTGCCGCGCAGCGGATCCTGGAAGAGGCGGCCGATGATGCGCGAGCGTTTGTGTGCTGACAGATAGGTGATGTCCTTCCCTTCGAGGGCGATGCGTCCGCGATCGACGAAGAAATCGCCGCAGATGGCGTTGAAGAGGGTGGATTTCCCTGCGCCGTTGGAGCCGACGATGGTGATGAAATCGCCTTTCTCGACGTTCAGCGAGAGGCCGTCGAGGGCTTTGTGGACGTAGCCGGAGCCTGTCGAGAAGGATTTTTCGAGTTTAGTCAATGTGAGCATCTCTCAGGTTCTCCTTTCTCTTGCGCTGCATGTCGAGAAGCTGCTTGATGGCCGGGATCGCCAGCGCGATTGTGACGATGACGGCGGAGATCAGGCGGAATGCGGCGGATGGGAAAATGTTCGTCTGGTAGGCCAGCGCGATCAGAAGGCGATAGATAATCGAGCCGAGCACGGCGGCGCAGAGTCCGCAGAGGATGCCGCGCTGCCCCAGGAAAGCTTCGCCGATGATGACGGACGCGAGCCCGACGACGAGCATGCCGACGCCGCTGGAAATATCTGCAAACTGCTGATACTGCGCGAGGATCCCGCCGGAAAGGGCGATGATGGCGTTGGAAAGCGCCAGTGCGAGGATCTTTGTGACGCCGATGTTGATGGAGCTGGCGCGGACCATGTACTCATTATCCCCGGTGGCGCGGATGGAAAGCCCAATGCGCGTTTTGAAGAAGGTGTAAATGAGGAAGACCGCGAGCGCCACGAGCACGAGATTGACGAGGGTTTTCGCCAGATCGAGATCGCCGCCGAAGAGCGGCGCTGTGAGGCTGAAGATGGTGTCGACGCCGATGAGGGTGAGGTTGGCCTTGGAATCCATGGTCAGCAGGTTCACCGAATAAAGCCCGCTCATCGTGAGGATCCCGGCGAGGATCGCCGGAATACGCAGGTACACATTCAGCGCCCCTGTCACCACCCCAGCCAGCGCGCCGGCGGCGAGCGCCAGCACGATGCCGAGGATGGGATGGCCGAGGTCAGCGAAAACCGCCGCCACGACCAGGCCGAAGGTGAAGCTGCCCTCCGCCGTCAGATCCGGAATGTTCATGATGCGAAACGATATGTAGATGCCGATCGCCAGGAACCCGTAAATGAGCCCCAGCTGCAGGCTGCCAATAAACAGAGTCATGAGAATGCATCTCCTTAGAAAGCAAGATTATTCTGCAGTGGTTTGAACAAAGGTTGCACCGTCGGTGGCGCCATCTGGGAAGGTGATGCCGATTTCAGCGATGTAGTCTTCGTTGAGGACGGTGTCGCTGGCTGGGAAGACGACGGATGGAATGTCTTCAACAGCGGTGCCTTCGAGGTATTGGATGATCATGTCCGCAGTGGCGGCGCCGATCTCTTTGTCGCTCATGGCAACGGTGGCCATGGCACCGGTTTCAACAGTGGCGGCGCTGCTGGCGTAGGTTGGCAGCTTGTATTCAGCGGCGATATCAGCGACCAGCGCCATTGCGCTCTGGACCATTGCCGAGTTTGGAATGAAGACAGCGTCCACATTAGGGAAGAGATTCTGGCAGGCCTGCTGCACTTCGGAAGAGTTCGTGACGACAGATTCTTCGACGGTGTAGCCGTTTTCTTCGAGATAAGCCTTGGCCGATTCAACAGTGGAGACAGCGTTGTCTTCGCTGGTGTTGTAGACAATGCCGACTGTCTTCACATCTGGCGTCAGTTTTTCCATGAGGGCGAAGATGTCTTCCACAGGGATCGCGTTGGATGTGCCAGTGGCGTTTTTGTCAGGCTTTTCCATATCACTGATGATGCCAGCCGCAACAGGATCGCTCACAGAGGTGAAGAAGACTGGAATGTCGCTGCCGGCAGCCACACAGGCCTGAGCAGCAGGAGTGGCGATCGGCGCCAGCACGTCAACCTCTTCCTGCACCAGGTTCTGCACGATCGTGTTGAGGTTCGAGGCATCGCCCTGGGCGTTCTGGTATTCGATCTTCACCTTGTCTTCGCCGTAGCCTTTGGCTTCCAGCTCTTCGATCAGCCCTTCGCGCATGTCGTCGAAGGCCGGGTTGTCCATCTGCTGCACGATCGCGACGGTTTTTACATCGCCCGAGCTTTCAGCAGAAGCGCTGGCAGCAGAGCCCTGCGACGAATCAGAGCCACCGCCCCCACAACCGGCGAAGGTGACAAGCATGGTGCAAGCGAGTACAGATGCAGCGAGTTTTTTGAGTGTGTTCTTTTTCATGGTTTTTTCCTCCAAATTTTTGAAATTTGTTGGTCGCCAGTGGGTGGGCGGTGGCAGGTAAACAAAAAGCACCTGTCCTTCAGAAAGGACAGATGCTTGAATTTCATCTGCGGTACCACCTTATTTAGCGCTTGCGCGCTCACCTCATGCAGGATGCCAACACATCCCTCACCCTTAACGCGAGTGTCACGTCAGCTGCTACTAAGACGAACTTTTCACAGTGCCCTCCGTGGCCCATTGTGCCAGCGCGTGTTCGTCAGGCTTCCACCGTCCCCGACTCTCTCTGCAACCGTGTGCTGGTTTTACTTCCACATCTCTGGTTTGCATTTATTTTAGCGGGATGAAAAGCGCTTGTCAATATGAAATTTTAAGAAATTTGGTGTTTTGTGAGGAAATCTTTGTGCGCGCATGGTGGAGTGGGCGGTTAGCGCACATCCAAGCGGTGGAAAAGCTGCGTGGTGAGCGCAAGCAGTACAAACGATGAGATCATCGCAAAGAGCACGCTCTAGATGGCTCCCGCAGCGTTTTCGCCAAGGATCAGCGTGTTTGCCCAGTGCAGCGGCAGAAGTCTGGCGAAAAGATTTGTGCCGCCAGCGAGCGTACTTGCGCCGTAGAGCGCGATCATGGTGAGTACAAAAGTGACAAATGGTCCAGCGTAGAGACCAAGAAGAAATGTCAGCGCCAGGAGTAGCAAAAGTTCCAGCAGATTCAGCCCCAGATTGACGGCGAAAGTTGCGAGCGAGAGACCATAGATGCATGCGCCGCTTAAAACACGTTGTCCTTCTGGTGCAAAGAAAAGATAGCCAAGAGCGCTGGCAGCCAGCGTGAGCAGGATGCTGGCAAACGAGACTATGACGATGGCGAAGAACTTTCCCAGCACGACATCGCGCCTTTTGCCGATGCGCAAGAGGGCCAGCTTGATCTGACCGCCCTCGCGTTCACCAGCGAAAGAAAGCGATGCGAAAAGCACACAAAGCAGACCAACAAATCCAAGGCCACTTTCTACGCTCCAAACGAGAAAAACGGTGTCAAGGAGTGTTGTTCCAGACTGAGCGCTGGCTGTTGAAGCTGCCAGTGTGATAACGCCGTGCGCCTGTCCTAATACAATAAGAAATGCCAACAGTGCTGGTAATAGCAGGATCAGGCTCTGTCTGCGATGAAGGATTTTATAGCATTCGGTACGAAAAACGAGGATGGATGACATAGGGATAACCTCCTGTTCAGTCGCGCAGCAGGTCGATGAGCGAGGCCTGCTGGGCTTTGATGGCTGCGTACGTGTCGTAGAAACGGATCGTGCCGCCGGCGAGCACCATGATCTCATCGGCGAGGTCTTCCACTTCTGTAAGCTGGTGGCTGGAAAAGAGAATGGCAGTGCCGCGATCGGCGCAGAGTTTGCGCAGAAGTGCCTTTGTTTCTTCACAGCCGAGGGGATCTAGACCAACAAAGGGCTCGTCGAGGATGAGCAGTGCAGGCTCGACCAGGAGCGCTCCGGCCAATGCCAGTCGCTGCTTCATACCGAAGGAAAAAGTGCGTACGCGCTTTTTCGCGGCATTGGAAAGACCGACAAAATTCAGCCATTCGCGAATGCGATTCTGGCGCAGCTGCGGTGGCAGATCGCTGTAGCGTGCAGAAATTTCGAGATTTTGGCGGGCTGTGAGATCGTCATAGAAGACGACATCGACGAGAGAACCGATGGCGGCTTTTGCAGTTGCATCGTCAGGCGAAAATGGCAGGCCACGAAAGAGGATCTGGCCACCGACGCGGGTATTCAGGCCGAGAAGTGCTTTCATGAGGGTGGTTTTGCCAGCGCCGTTTTTGCCGATGAGGCCGAGGATGTGTCCGCGCTCGAGAGAAAAAGAAACGTCGTTCAGTACAGGTGTGCTGCCATAGCTTTTTTGCAAATGTTGCACATGGAGCAGGATGTTGTCGTTCATCTTGCGTCACCTCCGTGGGGATTTCTATGGCTGCACTTTACCACGAAAAAAGGACAGCGCTCCAAACTGTCCTCAAAAGACGGGGGAACTGTCCGTGAATTATTGATAAAAGAGCAGCATGCTCGCTGAAAACTGACCATCTTCGTACGAGGTCTCCAGCGTGCCGTCGTATTTTTCCGCAGCGCTTTTCACACTCGCCAATCCCCAGCCGTGGTGCGCAGCGTCGCGTTTGGTTGTGAGCAAGCGCCTGCCAGCTGTGCGCGGTGGCGCCATAGCGCTGTTTGTGACGCGGATGAGGATCGTTTGGCGAAAACGGCGGATAGAGAGCGAGAGTGTGCCATCTGGGCAGGCGGCTGCAGCGCGGATGGCGTTGTCGAGGAGGTTGGTGAGAATGGTGCAGAGATCGACAGGATCGATCGCGCAATCCTTGGGAAATTCAGCGTTTGCTGTCACATGAATGCCCTGTGCCTGCGCGTCATTCAGCTTTTGCGTGAGAATGAAATCGATGGCTTCGATGCCGGTGTAGTGCGTGACGCTGCCGGATGTGGCGCCTTCTGTCAGTCGCGCAAGATAGCGCTGGGCCTCGATGATCTCACCACCCTCGAGATAATGCGCGAGCAGTGCGAAATGACCATGCATATCGTGGTAGAGCTTGGCATTGGCGGCATAGGACGCCTGCGCGAGTTCGTAATTCTTCGCCAGGAGGTTCTTTTCCAGCGCGGTGCGGCGCTGCGCTTCCTTGAGCAGGTGTAGCCGCAAGACGAGGTAGGCGAGAAAGAGCAGCGTGACAAGCACCAGACTGACGCGCATCTGTTGCTGACTGAGCGCGAGAGCTTGACCGAGGATGGTGTATTGTAAATAGAGCGCTGCGAGATAGCCGCATGCGGCAAAGGCGAGCACTGGTCCTGGGCCGGGCTGGCGCTGTCGTCCTTGCAGACGGCGGATGAATTTGGCGAAGAGCCAGAGGACGAGCACATCCAACCCCTTGGAAAGCACGAGCATGCCCACGCGCTCCAGGCTGAAGCCGGTCATGAGCTGCGCGACGATGGCGTCTGAGGAGAACAGGCTGATGGCTTTCAGCAGCACGACGTCGATGAGGTTCAGCGCGCTGAGAAAGCAGAGAATGAGGATCAGCAGGTCGGCGGGGCGGCTTTTGTAAAGCAGAAGGCCGCTCACCAGAAGCGCAACAACGACATAAAGCGTTGTTGCGATGTTGAATGCGAGCTGGGCGAGATTGAGCAAGAGCGTGCCGCTTGCTGCGATGCAGGCAAAGAGCAGAAAGAATCGGCGCTGTTTTCGGCGCGCGAACTGATCGGCGAAAAAGAGATGCATGAGAAAGAGGCAGAGCGCGGCTTCAACGAAGGAAGCGAGCCATTCTGCTGCGAGGTAGAGCACGCTCATAGCTGTCCCTCCCAGAAATGCAGAAGCGCCGTTTTGAACGCGGGCACGCTGGCTTTGCTGATGCACACGCGCGCGCCGTCCAGAATCACATCCTGCCCGTCCATGCTGTCTACGTTCGCCAGATTGATGATCGCACCGCGGTCCGCCAGGAGAAAGGAGGGACCCAGTTCTCCAGCCACTTCGCTGAGGCTTTTGCGCACCTGTGCCGTGCGTCCGCCGCGCAGATAGAAGACGGCGTACTTCCCGTCCTTGAGCACATAGAGAATATCGCGGTGGGCAAGCTTTTCTACGTGGTTTTTCACAGCGATCGTGTAGAAATCGCCGCGCTCAAGGGCATAGAGCTTGTAGAAATCCGCGAGCGCTTGCGGCAGCTTTTCTGCAAGTTGCGTTTTTGGAATGTAGCGGAAAATGGCGAATTCATAGGCAGAGATCGCGTATTCCAGGTGGGAGGTGATGAAGATCATCGTTGCAGCGGGAAGCTCTGCGTGAATCTTTTCAGCGAGGGTCATGCCGTCGACCTTTGGCATTTCGATGTCCAGCAGAAAAAGATCGTAGAAGCTGCCGTCGTCGAGATCGTCGCGCAGCGTATCGCTGCGGCTGTAACACTGGATCTCGCCATCCACACCCTGCGTGCGCAGAAAGTGCGCCGTGATCGCGCGCACCGTTTCAATCATCGCCGCTTCGTCGTCACAGATCGCAATCCTGAGCATGGTCTCACCTCCGTTTTAGTATGCACCCAGTATATCATGCCGCCGCAACGCTTGACAATAGCCCGCGCAAATGCGTAGATGCGTGCGCCAGTGGTGGACGCGCGGCGGCGCGTGATTGGCGAGAGTTGTGCGCGGATGGTGGACGGTTCAAGCAAATTCAAGCACCCTTAAGCAAATCAAGCTGTTACTGTTACTGTTACTGCTACTGGTACTGAGATATAATACCCCTATTGTTCACCGAGCGCCGCCATGCGCGGTGCAAATGGGTGTGCGGCAGCGTTTTTCTGTGCAGCTGGCGCTGCACGTTGGGTGCGATTTTTCTATCTCGTTGCAGCAGCGTCGGGAATATGCTGTGCACGCGTTGGCGAGGTGTGGTATTATGGCGTCACAAGAACGAACGAGAGAGGAGTTTGTAGCATGCTGGATTATTTTGTTGTGAATGCGTTCACGGAGCGGCCTTTTGCGGGCAACCCGGCGGGGGTCTGTGTGCTCACGGAGCAGCTTGAAGCGGCGCAGATGCAGCGGATCGCGGCGGAAAATCGCCTGCCGGAAACGGCGTTTCTGTTGGGCGCGGATGGGCACTACAGCTTGCGCTGGTTCACACCGCTGGATGAGATCGATCTCTGTGGCCATGGGACGCTGGCGGCGGCGTTTGTGGTGATGAACCATCTGGAGCCGGGACGCACGCACGTGGCTTTTGAGACGGCAAGCGGCCTGCTCACTGTGGAGCGACAGGGTGCGCGCTTTGAGATGCGGCTGCCGCGCAGAGATCCGCGGCCTGTGGCCTGGACGCCGGTGCTGGCGGAGGCTTTGCAGTTTGCGCAGGTTGTGGGCGCGTATGAAGCGCGGGATCTCTTTGTGGTGCTGGAGAATGAGCGGGCTGTGCGCGATTATCAGCCGGATTATGAGAAGCTCAGAACGCTCTCGTCGTGGCTCGGCATTGTGCTCACAGCGCAGGGAACGGAGGTGGATATTGTTTCGCGCTATTTCTGCCCTGAGCTGGGCAAGGAAGATCCTGTGACGGGTTCGTCGCACTGTGTGCTCACGCCGCTTTGGGCGAAATGGTTGCGCAAGGGGACGCTCTCAGCGCGTCAGCTGTCGCCGCGCGGCGGTCTGCTCTATTGCACGTTGGAAGAGCAGGCTGTGCGTGTAAGCGGCAGCGCTGTGCTTTATCTGCAGGGAAAGATCATGGTATGAATCACAAAGGGCCGAACGTTTTGGTGCGTTCGGTCCTTTTCTGCAGGTGGCGAAGATGCGCTTCAGCATGCGTCTGGTGGATAGAGCGGACATTTGTCCACCAGAGTTAGAGATAGAGTTAGAGTTAGAGTAAGAGATAGAGATAGAGTGAGAGCGAGAGATAGAGCGAGCGCCAATGGCGCGGCGCCCCCCACGCGCGCATTTTGGCTGATTTTTGTCAAGTTCAAAAGATCCTGGTGACGAAAAAGCAAATGCTGCGCGGCAGCGGTTTTCTGTGCAGCGGACGCTGCACCATGGGCGCGATTTTCGCCAGGGATTTCCAGCAAATCTCGCTGGCGCGGAGAACCAGCCGATGCCAGCTCAGAAAATGTGGGGCGAGCGTGGCGGATCACGCGAATTTTGCGCCCGAAAGAAAAAATGGGGGTGGATGCCAAAGACACAAATCGCGCTGAGCACGTCTAAAATCGCCGTAGCGCGACGGAAGGAGTGTGAATGGTATCCTGGTTCCTTCAGAACGATTTTCCAGCGTTAAAACGCAAATCTGCGCGTTTTCGCGGAGTCGGGCGCGAGCGCCCTGCTGATATTCCTGGCGGAGGATGGCGCAAAAGCTGCGCCCAGCGCGCACTGTGGCCGCTTGCGGCGGTCGTTTTTTATTTCGCGAAAAACAATCCTTGACAGGCGCTGGTCTGTATTGTATGCTTTAAGTGTAGTAGTTAGTTAGTCGAGTAACTAACTGGCAAACGACAAGGAGGTGGGCGCATGACGATCGATCCGACAAGTGAAAAGCCGATCTTTCTCCAGATTGCGGAGCAGCTGGAGGATGCGATCTTTACGGGGATTTATCCGGAAGGCGAGAAGGTGCCGTCGACGAATGAGATCGCGGCGCTTCTGGCGATCAATCCGCACACGGTGCTGAAGGGGATGAATCTGTTGGTGGACGAAGGCATTATCTACAAAAAACGCGGCCTGGGCATGTTCGTCAGTGACGGTGCTGTGGCTGTGATCCAGAAAAAGCGGCAGGCGCAGTTTTACGAGCGCTACATTGAGCCGCTCGTTGTTGAAGCAGAGAAGCTGGCGGTGACGAAGGACGAGGTCATCGCGCTGATCGAGAGGGGGTACAACCATGAACGGGATTGAGATCAAAAACGTATCGAAGCAGTACAAAAATGTGGCGGCACTGGACGACGTGACGCTCACCTTTGCGCCGGGAAAGATTTACGGTCTGCTGGGCCGCAACGGCGCAGGCAAGACGACGCTGCTGAATGTCATCGCCAGCCGCATCTTTGCCGATGGCGGCGCGGTGACGATCGACGGCGAAAACGCTGTGGAAAACATGGCGGTGCATGACAAGCTCTTTTGCATGAGTGAGCAGGATCTCTACAGTCCGGCGCTCAGGGTGCGCGATCATTTCAAATGGACGGCGCGCTTTTATGATGGCTTTGATCTCGAGCGGGCGCACGAAATCGCGGCGCTTTTCGGGCTGGACGAGCGCAAGAAATTCAAGGCGCTGTCCAAGGGCTATCAATCGATCTTCAAGCTGACGATCGCGCTGGCGCTGGATGTGCCCTATGTGATCTTCGACGAGCCGGTGCTGGGGCTGGACGCAAACAATCGCGAGCTTTTTTACAAGCTGCTTTTGGAAAAAAACGAGCGCGAGGGGAACACGCTGATCCTGGCTACGCACCTGATCGAGGAGGTGGCGAATCTGATCGAAGAGGTGGTGCTCATTGACCACGGCAAAGTGCTCTTATCCGAGAATGTGGAATTGCTCTTATCCCAGGGCTACACGGTGAGCGGATTTGCCAGCGATGTGGACCTTTACTGCGCGGACAAGCGTGTGATCGGCGTGGACAATCTCGGCGGGCTGAAGCTGGCCTATGTCCTCGGTGCGCGCACGCCGGTGCCGGAAGGGGTGAATCTGCAGTTCACGGCGCTGAATCTGCAGAAGCTCTTTGTCAAGCTGACGGAAGCAGAGGAGGGAGCGTCATGAGTAAGCTTAAAGAAGTGGTGCGTTTTGAACTATCCACATCGCTGCGCTATTTGCTGATTTTCTATACGATCCAGTATAGTGTGGTGGCTGTGACGCTTTTTCTCACCTGGCTGGGGCGCGGCAGTCTCGACCATCCGTATTTTGCGGCGTTGGAGATCTGCGCGATGATCTTTGTTTTCATCTTCGGCACGCTAGGATTTGGCGAGGATTTCAAGATGCTCCTGCAAAACGGTTTCACCAGACGCGTGCATTTCGTGGCGGCACTCGTGCTCTTTGTGGTCACAGCAATGCTTTTGGCGCTGGTCGACACGCTGGCTGCGCGCGGCATCGAGGCGGTGGCCCACGGCTACTGGTCGCTTTTTACGGCGATCTATGGGCCGAATCAGGCGCTGGCGCTGCAATTTCTCTGGCGCTTCGGTGTGTATCTGGTGCTGGCCTGCGCAGGCTACTTCTGCGCGCTCGTCGTGGCGCGGCTGGGGACGAAGCGCACGCTCTTTCTTGGGATCGTGCTCTGGTGCATGGGCGTGCTGGCGCTGCCGACGCTTTATGTGGAGCTGTTGCCGGATGCGTGGCGTTACAGCTTTGGCACGCAGGTGAACACGGCGCTTCTGCACTGTGCTGGCTTTACGGCAGAGGGCGTGCAGTTGGCCTGGCCGATCGTTTCGCTGACTGTGCTTGCGGCTTTTGGTTTTGCGGCCTGCTTTGCGCTGGTGCGCCGGGCGCCGCTGCGATGAGAGGAGGAAGAACGATGAGAACGATGCGCGCACTTTTCAGGTACGAAGCGCAGAACACGCTGAAAATGGTGGCGAGTTTTTACGGCGCGATGTTTGGCACGATGGCGGTGATGCTCCTGATCGTTCAGGGGCTCACCGGCGAGGCGATCTTCACCAGCATGCCGGGGTTTGACTTCTTGGCCGTTGTGCTGGGCATTGTCGTTGGCGCGGTGGCGATGTCGGAAAACTATCGCTATTTCAAGCAGAACGGCTTCACGCGTCGGGCGATCCTTGCCGGCGATCTCTTTGGCTTTGCATTTGGCGCGGTGATGATGGCGACGGTTGGCACCTTTGCGCCGGCTGTGGTGCGGCTTTTCATCCCGGGCTATCTCTCGGCGATCGGGCATATGTATGGCAGCGAGACGAGTGCGCTCGCCAGCTGGGCGCTGCTCTTCTTTAGCTATCTCTGTCTGGCGAGCGGAGCGTACTTCATCGGGGCGCTCACGCTGCGCCTGGGCAAGCGGCGGGCGCTTGTCGTGGGGATTGTGGTTTTCCTCCTGGTGATGGTCGTGGGTCCGGCGATCTTCGCTTTTCGCGGACCGGCGCTCGCCCTCGGCCGCGTGACCGACGGCTTTCTCAATTTCCTCGGCTTTTCAGCCGGCATGACGCCGCAGATCTGGCCAGCCGTCGCGACAGTGGCAGTGCTCTGCGTGGTCGCCATCGCCCTCGTCTACGTTGTGATGCGCCGCTTCGAATGGCGCTGGTGAATGTTTGCGGTTCCGTTTTGGCGGAGCCGCTTTTTGTTGCACGCAGCTTTCGGCGGCGGTACAATGGAGGCAGAAGTTTAACGTATTTTTCAGGAAAGGAGTCTGCATAATGACGTTCGACGACTTTTTGAATGAGCAATTACAAGATCCTGAATTTAAGGCAGAGTATGATGCGCTAGAACCAGAATTTACGATCATGCAGGCGCTGATTGATGCTGAGGTAGAGCGGAGATAATAATAGAAACGAAACGGAGGTGGAGGCTATGATCCGACTGGCGATCTGTGACGACGATGCGCTGGCGGTGGACGCGCACCGCGCATTGGCAGAAAGGGCGCTGGCGCGTGGCGGCTATGCGGTGACGGTGGAGGTTTATACGAAAAGTGAGAGCCTCTTGGCGGATATCTGCGAGGACGGGCGGGTGTTTGACCTGATCCTTCTGGATATCGAGATGCCGGGGCTGGACGGCATGGCGCTGGTCGAGCGCATCGCGCCGCTCTTGCCGCAGGTGCGGGTGATCTTTATCACGAGCCATCGCGAGTACGCGATCGACGCCTACGCGCTGAACATCTTCCGCTATGTGCCGAAGGACGAGCTGGAAAAACGCCTGCCTCAGGCCATTCTCGATGCGGCGAAGCTTGTCGCCCTGGAGGACGGCAAAAGCTACACGATCCAGACTGCACACCGTCTGGAAAAGCTGCCGCTGCGCGAGATTCTTTACATCGCGCGCGAGGGCAAGAACGTCTGCTTTCTCACAGCGCAGGGCGCGCATTTCGAGCGCACGAGCCTAGGCGCGGTGGCAGAAAAGCTGGACGATCCTGCGTTTGTGTACATCGACCGCGGCATGATCGTCAATCTTGTGCATGTGCTGGCGGTGAAGGAGGGCTTCGCTGAACTCGATAACGGCCAGCGTCTGCCCATCAGCCGCGGACATCTGGCGGAGGTAAAGGCGCAGCTTGCCGCTTATTGGGGGGCGCTCTTATGATCGGCGTGGAAATCTCTGTGCTCTTATCGGCGATTTTAAGAGCACTTTTGGGGCTGTATCTGACTGCGCGCCTGCTCGGAAAATGCGAGCACTTTTCGCCGCGCTGCGTGCTGGTAGGCGTGGCGGCGCTGGGCGCGCTCGCATTTGGCTGGCCGAACCCGGCGCAGATGATGCTCGAGGTGGCAGCGATGGCGCTTTGCGCAGCGTGGCTCCTGGGCTGCGACGGGCGCATGAGCCTGTTTGTTGCGACGTTTTACGAGATCGCACTGGCGCTCTGGAGCTTTCTTGCGGCAGCCTGGTTGGGCGTGGTTTTCTCAGATGCGGCCTTTCTCGATGGCGCAAGTGCTCAGGCGCAGGCGGCGCTCTGGCTTGTGCATGGTCTGGCGCTGGTGCTCGTGCTGATCTTCTGCAGCAGGACGCTGCCGCGCGCGCTGGCGATGAAGGGATTCGCTGCGTTTTTCCTCGCGAGCTTGCTGGCGCTGATCTCCCTCGAGGAGCAGCACAGGCTGGCGATTCCTGCGGATGCGACGGCGCTCCAGCTGATGCTCACGCTCATCCTGATGATCGGCGTGCTCGTTTACAACCTGCGCAGCCAGCTCGATACCGAGCGCGAGCTTGCAGAATTGCGCCAAGCTCAGGCCGAAAGCGCCGAACGGGAGCAGCGGCGGATCGCCGAGACCTACGAAGCGAACGCCAAGCTTTTCCACGATCTGCACAACCATCTCAGCGTGCTGCGTCGTTTGCTGGCGCAGGATAAGAGCGCCGAGGCGGTGGCGTATCTCGACAGCCTGCAGGCGCCGCTGTCAGCGCTGATCGAGTGCGTCTGGACTGGCGACGAGATCGTGGATGTACTGATCGCAAGCAAGGCGCAGGCGGCTGAGGCAGCAGGCATCCGTTTTACAGCCGAGGTGGAATTTCCGGCGCATAGCAATCTGCGCGGCGCCGATCTCTGCGCGATCCTCGGCAACCTCCTCGACAACGCCCTCGAGGCTGCAGCGCAGACCGACGCGCGCTGGTTGCGGCTGGTGATGCGGCGCATCGGCAGAACGCTTGTGATCAAGGTGGAAAACAGCGCCCATCCGCCGCAGGAAAACTGCGCCACGACGAAATCCGGCGACCTCCACGGCTGGGGACTGGCAAGCGCACGCACAGCCGCTGCGCGCTACGACGGCGTCGTGCAGACAAGCTATGCCGATGGCGTTTTCACAGCAGTGGCGACCCTTTCTTTTGAGGCAATCTGACCACGCCCATTCGCGGCGTGGTTTTTCGCGCCCAAAAACCGACCATTCGCGGACATTTCCGCAGCGCGCACGCAGATCGTGTAGGATAGAGACAGGATAAAACAACGATGATACACAAAGGAGGAAACGATCATGCGTCACTATTATTTTCGTCTCGTTATGGGCTTTGTATTTCTTGCCTGCCTCATTTTCAGCGCTGTGACAATGAATGTCAGCGGCGTCGTGCTTTTCATTTTCATGAGCACAGCCATGTTTTACGGCGCTTACACAGCGTGGAAGTCGGGCGGCGGCGATCAGTCATGAGCGCGCTCGAGATCCAGGGATTGTCCGCCTGGTACGCACCGGAGCATCCTGTGCTCAAGGACTGCACGTTCTCCCTCAGGGAGCACGAGGTCGTCGGCCTCATTGGGCTCAACGGCGCTGGCAAGACCACGCTCCTGAATGTGCTCAGCGGGCTGCACGCAGAGTTTTCCATCGCTCGTGCGGCGTTTGACGGCGCAGCGGTGCAGTTTCGCGATCCCGCGTTCAAACGCGCGCGCTACACCGTCTTCGCCGAGGACGCCGCCTTTGGCTATTTCAGCTTCCGCGAATACCTCGCCTTTGCAGCCCGCGCTTACGCCCAGCCGCTGCCGGATGTGGACGCCCTCGTCCGCGGATTTCATTTCGCCGACTACGCCGAAACGCCGATCCGCGATCTTTCCACAGGCAACCGCAAGAAAGCCTTTCTCATCACCGCATTTGCCCTGCGTCCGCCGCTGCTCCTGCTGGACGAGCCAGTGAACGGGCTGGATTTCCAGAGCACCGAATTTCTCTATACGTGTATGAACAACTACCGCAGCCAGGGCACGCTGCTCTTTTCGTCGCACGTGCTCGAAAGCATCACCCTCACCGCTGATCGTGTGCTCGTTATCGAAAACGGGCGCATCAGCCAGACCTTCACCAGCGGCGAGATCGATGCGCAGGCGATCCGGGAGGCGACACGCGATGACAACGTTTGATTATTTTCTGCGCAAATACTTCGGCGCGCGGGGAAAGCGCCTCGTGCGCACCCTCGTCGTCTGCGCCGTCGTCTATGGCGGCCTGGCTGCGACAGAGTGGCGCGTCGCCATTTCGCCCTTCGTGCTCTGCCTAATGACCAGCGTGTTCAGCGGCGGCGCCATGCTCCGCGCTCTTGCTGCAGCGGATGGGCAGACCGAGCTGCGCCATCTGCTCATGCTCCCGGAAGATGCGCGCGACATTGTGCGCGGCTACATCGGCGCGCTGGCGCTCTACACCCTCGCTACGAAAACCTTGCCGCTTCTGTCGCTCTTGCTTGCTGTCAGCCGCTGGAGCGCGCAAACACTCTGCAGCGTCGTTTTCTGCGCGCTTTGCAGCGTGCTGCTTGCGGCGCTTTTTCGCAGCGGTCTGCGCTGGCTCGCCGCGCTCTGGACGCTCGCACTTTTCGTCGTGCTCCGCCTTTGCACAGGAGCGCGCGTGCTCCTGCCGCTGCTTGCGCTTTCTGCAGCCGCGGCTCTGATCCTGCTTGCGCGCTCAGATGCCTGGGCTTTTCTGCGCCCCACAGCGCCTGGCAGCCGCTCCGGAAAGCACGCGCAGCATTTCCTCATGCTCCGCTATTTTCTACGCCATCTCTTCACGCATAGAAATTATCTCGTCAACACCGCCGGGCTCTGGCTCGTCGCCGCCGCGCTGCCATTTTTCTTCGCCAGCTTCGCTCGCGAGATCTTCGTCGCGCCCCTTGGCTTCGCCATCCTCACCCTCAATACCCCGCTCAGCGTTCTGCTTTCCGCAGATCCCACCCTCGACCGCGCCGTGCGCATGCTCCCCGGCAGCGTCAGGCTGTTCTGCCTGCCCTATGTCGTCCTGCTCGCCGGTGCAAATCTCCTCGCCGACACAGTCTTTCTCATCAGCTGGACCCTCACCATAGGTCCTGTCACACCGCCAATGCTCGCCGCCGCCGGCTTCATCGCGCTGCAAAGCGCCCTCGCCGCCGTCTGGCTAGAATGGCAGCACCCCCTCAAAAACTGGCGCAGCGAAAGCGACCTCTGGCACCATCCCCGCAAATACCTCGTCCCCGCCGCCATGCTCCTCCTGGCAGCAGCCATCGGCAGCTGGCCGATCCTCCCGCTTTGCTGGATCGTTCTCGCGGCGGAGGGAGTGGTTGCTGGTCGTTGTTTGATGAGAGGATAATTCACAAATTTTCCCTTGACCCTTCTGTTGGGTCAGGGGTTATACTGAACACATGATCCGGATCAAATCGTCATAGAGGAGGAAGAGCGATGCTATCCATCGGAGAATTTTCAAAGATCTGTCAGGTGAGCGTGAAGACGCTGCACCATTACGACAAGCTTGGGCTGCTTGTGCCGGCGCAGGTGGATGTGGAGACGGGCTATCGTTATTATGAAGCGGCGCAGCTTGATCGCATGCTCCTGATCGCGCGTCTCAAGCGCTACGGATTTACTTTAGCGGAGATTCGCAGTTTCCTCGATGCAGACGATGACGCAGAACAACTGACCAGGCTGCGGCAGCAGGAAACGATTCTGCAGCGCAGGGCGCAGGAGCAGGCGCGCATTCTCAGGGAACTCTCGGCGCACCTGGTGAATTTTGAAAGGACAGGAGATATCATGGATCATCTGAAACAGTATGAAGTCAGCATTGTCACAGCACCGCTGATCACGGCTTGCATGAGCCGTCAAGTCATGAACATTGACGAATTTGGCTACTATTATAGTGGCATCTTTGAACGTATCACACGCGACCATCTGACGCCAACGCATCACGTCGGCGCGGTGTATTATGACCGGGTCTTTGATCCGGCAGGCTCGGACATCGCGCTTTTCGTTGGCATCGAGGAAGCGGACCAGGCCGAGGGCACCATCGGCGGCCAGCGTTGTGCGCACGTGCTGCACAAGGGGGCGTATAACACGTTGCCGGACGCCTATGCGGCCATCGTCCGTTGGTTCGAGGAAAACGGCTACACCTGGGACGGTGCGCCGTTTGAGATCTATGTCAAGGATCAGTTCAACAGCCGTTCGCCGGAGGAATGGGAAACGGCGATCTATTTTCCGATCAAAGAGAACGCCTAAACGCAGAATGCCCGCCCACAAAGCTGTGAGCGGGCATTTTCATGTCGTATGTCTGTCATTGATCAATGATGGTCGCAGTCGTGGTGGTCGCAGGCGATCTGGTTGTCTTTGAGGGTGCCGGCGAGGTAGGCTGCGAGGACGTCTTCGATCGGGCCGCTGCAGCCGCGGATGACCTGGATGCCGTTGGAATTGAGCACTTTGAGGGCGCCGTTTCCCATGTTGCCGGCGAGCATCATGCGCACGCCGATGCGCGCCATCTGTGGCGCGATGTCGGATTTGCAGCCGCAGCCTTCTGGCGATGGCATATCTTCGGTGGCGATGACTTTTCCGCCTTCCACGGTGACGATGGTGTAGTGGTCGCAGTGACCGAAATGGTCGTCGATGCGTCCGTCTCTGGTTGGTAATGCGATTTTCATTTAATATTCCTCCTGTCTAGCGGTATTATACAGCGCGCGGCGAAAAATGTACAGAGCTTGCGCGGCTCTGCGATGTCGTGTACAATAAAACTATCTGTTACCCAAAAAAGGAGCGGTGAATGATGGACAAAGAACGGAGAAGGGCGCTGGGCGCGCTGACGCACGAGCTGGGCATCGGCGGGCTGGATCTCGAGATGCTGGATGTGGCGCTGACGCATCCTTCCTACGCGATGGAACATAATCTCGACCACGACAACCAGCGGCTGGAATTTCTCGGCGACGCGGTGGTCGATCTGATCATGGGCGAATATCTTTTTGCGCAGTTTCCGGCAGATGACGAGGGCAAGCTCACGAAAATGCGCGCGAGTCTTGTCTGCGAGGATGCGCTGGCTGGCGCTGCGCGAAAGCTGGGGCTGAATAAATATCTGCTCCTGGGCCGTGGCGAGGAAGCGACGGGCGGAAGTCTGCGCCCATCGAATCTGGCGGACGCCTGGGAAGCGATGTGCGGCGCGATCTATCTGAGCGCTGGGATCGAGGTGTTGAAGCCGGTGCTGGTGAAATATCTCGAGCACGCGATCGCGATGGTGCAGGGAGGCTATTACGGCGATTATAAGACGCGGCTGCAGGAATTTATCCAGCAGGAGCCGGACCACACGATCAGCTACGAGGTGCTGGAAACGCGCGGCCCTGCCCACGACCGCGATTTCCATGTGGAGGTCCAGGTCGACGGGATCGCGCGCGGACGCGGCTGGGGAAAATCGAAAAAGCTGGCGCAGCGCGAAGCGGCGCTGGCGGCGCTCGTTGCTTACGGCGAGCTGCCGAAGGTGGAGCAGGATCAGTGAAACACGTGATCCTGCCGGTGTTTGTGCCGCACATGGGCTGTCCGCACACCTGTGTGTTCTGCAATCAGTTTCGCATCACGGGCACCTGGCAGCCGCCGGATCTCGCCACGCTCGCCTGCCAGGCGGAGGAATGGGCGGCATCGAGCGGCACGCTGCCGGAGCTGGCGTTTTACGGCGGCAGCTTCACGGCGATCGATCTCAAGACGCAGACGGCGCTTCTGGAAAGTGCGGCGCAGCTGAAAAAGGACGGGCGCATTTCTCGGGTCCGTCTTTCGACGCGCCCGGATGCGCTGGACGCGGAGGTTTTGGCGCGGCTTGCGCATTACGGCGTAGATACGGTGGAGATCGGTGTGCAATCGCTGGATGACGAAGTGCTGGCGGCGTCTCAGCGGGGCCACACGGCGGCGCAGGCAGAGGACGCGATCAGACGCGTGCAGGCGGCGGGATTTCGCTGCGGTGCGCAGATGATGGTGGCGCTGCCGGGCGATACACCGGAAAAAAGCCTTGCCACCGGAGCACGGCTTGTGCAGCTGGCGCCGGATATGGTGCGCATCTATCCAACGGCGGTGATCCGCGACACGGCGCTGGCGGAAGCGTATGCCGCAGGCAGCTATCAGCCGTGGCCGCTGGATGCGGTGCTCGACACGGTGGCGGCGCTGCTCGATCTTTTCGATGCGGCAGAGATCCCGGTGATCCGCGTGGGGCTGCAGGCGGAGGACAACCTCTCGCAGGGAGATGTCATCGCTGGCGCCTACCATCCTGCGCTGGGCGAGCTTGTGAAAGCACGACGCTTTCGCCGGCGCATGGCGGCGCTTTTGCGGGAGCACGAGACTGCGCCGGTGCAATTTGCTGTGGCACCGCGGTTTCTCTCGCAGGCGATCGGTCAGCATCGCGAAAACCTTCATTATTTATCAGAGCGCTGCAGCCAGCCGGTGACGGTGGTGGCCGACGCTTCTGTTTTGAACGATACAGTAGAAAGAATGTGACACATGTTTCTTAAATCCTTAGAGATCCAGGGTTTCAAATCCTTTGCAGATAAGGTATATTTTTCTTTTTCGCCGGGGGTGACCGCCATTGTCGGGCCAAACGGCAGCGGCAAGAGCAACGTGGTGGATGCGATCCGCTGGGTGCTCGGTGAGCAGAGCGCGAAAACGCTGCGCGGTGCGAAGATGGAAGACGTCATCTTTTCCGGCAGCGCCGGGCGCAAGCCCGTCGGCATGGCGCGGGTGACGATGATCCTCGACAACAGCCAGCGCATTTTCGCGCTGGACGCCGACGAGATCGAAGTCTCACGCACGCTCTATCGCTCCGGCGAGAGCAATTATATGCTCAATAAAAACACCTGCCGCCTGAGAGACATTCAGGAGCTTTTCATGGACACCGGTCTCGGCAAGGACGGCTTCAGCGTCATCGGTCAGGGCAAGATCGAAGAGATTCTCACCCTGCACGCCGAAGAGCGGCGCGGCCTCATCGAGGAAGCGGCGGGCATCAGCAAATACAAATACCGCAAGCGTGAAGCAGAGCGCAAGCTCGAATCGACGAACGACGACATGACGCGTCTCGACGATATCCTCTACGAGCTCGAGCAGCGCATCGATCCCCTCGCCAAGCAGGCGGAGAAGGTGTGCGTCTATCGTGGGCTCAAGGCAGAGAGCGACAAGCTCCAGCTCGCTTATCTGACAAAACAGCTGCTGCAGGCGCGGGATGACGAAAAGGCCCAGCTCGATACGCTGGAAGCGGAGCACGAAAAAGCGCTGGCGGCACAGACCGCCCTCGATCAGTCGGAGGCTGCCCTCGCAGAAGCGAAGCAGACTCTGGCGCGGGAGCGTCACGCCATGGAAAGCGCGCAGTCGGCATACACCGATTCTCTGCGTGAAACGCAGGAGCATGAAAAAGCGCTGAGCCTGCTCGCTGAGCGGCATCAGCACGCCGAGGAGCGGCTGGCGACGCTGTCTGCGCAGGCAGAGGAGAATCAGCAGAAGCTCACAGAGGTGCGCGCAAATGTGGAGACCTACGCGAGAGCGCTGGCAGAAAGCCAGGCCGAAGCGGCAGAGATCGACAGCCAGGCTGCGCAGGATCAGGCAGCGCTGACCGCTGCGGAAAACGATGTGAGCGCGCTGAAAACGCGCATCGACAGCCTGCAGGCGGAGCAGTTCGAGACACTTTCCGAGCAGGCAGCCACCAACAACACGATCACCCGCCTGGAGCAGGCGATGAGCGGCGACGCAGCGCGCAGCGAGCGTGTGGCGTCGCGTCTGGCGAAGCTGGAAACGCAGCGCGAAGCCCTGGCGGCAGACGTGGCGCAGCGCCAGACGGAGCAGGCACAGAGCGAAGCAGCGCTAGCAGAAACTGAAAATGCGCTGGCAAAGCTCGAGCACGACATGACGACCTGTCGTCAGGCGCTCGCTGCCCAGCAGGATCAGCAGCGTCATCTCGAACAGCAGCTCACCCAGGCGCAGAGCCGTTTGGAAACGCTGGAGGAATTTGAAGCCTCCGGCGAAGGCTATTATCAGGGCGTGCAGCAGGTGCTGCGCGCGAAAAAAGAGCGCCGGCTTTCCGGCATCCAGGGCTCGATCCTGCAGCTGCTGGAGATCCCGACAGAATATCTCACAGCCATCGAAAATGCCCTCGGCGGTGCAGCGCAGAACGTCGTTGTCGACGACGACCGCGACGCCCAGCAGGCCATCGCCTGGCTGAAAAAAGAGCGCCGCGGCCGCGTCACCTTCATGCCGCTGAACCTCGTCAAGGGCAAGCGACAGGACGTGGATTTCCACGACGACGCCGTAATCGGTCTGGCGCTGGATCTGGTGCAATACGATCCGAAATACGAAGCTGTGATGGCGCAGCTTCTCGGCCGCGTCTGGGTGCTGCGCGATCTCGCGAGCGCGACGGCGCTGGCCAAGCGCACCGGCGCGAAGCATCGCTTTGTGACGCTGGATGGCGACGTACTCGCGCCTGGCGGCAGTATGACCGGTGGGCATCAGAAAAAGCAGAGCTCGATCGTCCACCGCAAGCACGAAATGGGCGCGCTGAAGGATAAGATCGCCGCCCTCACCGCCGAAGCAGCGAAGATCGTCGACACGGCGGCGAAGCTGCAGACGCAGCTGGAAAAGCTCACGCAGTCGCAGGAGCGCGGCAACGCGCGCAAGCAGGAGGAGCAGCTGGCGCTGCGCGAGATCGCTGTCGTCCTCGAACAGCAGCAGGCGCAGGTGAAACGTGTGCAGCGTGAGCTGGAGCTTGAGCGCATGAATCGCGACAGCCTCAGCGCCGAGCGTGCGACAGCGGAGCAGGATCTCGCGCGTGCGAAAGAAGCGGCAGAAGCGCTCAGCGTCAAGCTGGAAACCCTCGCCCAAGATCTGGCGCAGGCGCGCAGCGATCTTACTAAGGCAGAGACCGCCCAGCAAACGGCGCAGGCAGCGCTGCAGGGCGTGCTCGTGCAGCAGGCGGCGCGCGATGAGCAGGTGCAGCATCAGCGCGAGCGCCACGCGGCAGCTGTCAGCGAAGCAGCGCGCCTGCAGCAGGCAGTGGCGCAGCAGGAAACAGACAGCGCCCAGCTTGCAGAAGAGCTGGCTACCCTCAGCGCGCGTCTCGACGACGAGCACACAGCGCTGAAAACAGCGCAGGACAGCCACTTCGCTGTCGATGCCACCATGCAGGAAGCGAAGGCACGCATCGATGCGTTGGAAGAAGACATCCGCGAGCGGGAAAAATCCGTCAGCGAGGCGCGCAGCACGAGCGACAATTGCTGGCGTGCGCACAGCACCTCTGAGATGCGGCTCGAGCGTACCACAGAAAAGCTCAACCAGTTTGAGGAGCAGCTTCTGGAAGCCTTCGGTTTTTCGCCGGATGTTGCCATCGCCGAAGCAGATCTTGAGCTCGACACCCAGGATGCGCCAGCCCGTCTCAAAACGCTGAAAAACAAGATCGCCCGTCTCGGCGAGATCAACTTCACTGCGCTGGAGGAATACGAGCGCGTCAGCGAGCAGGCGGCATTTCTGCAGACGCAGCTCGAGGACCTCAGCCTCGCCAAGCAGAAGCTCGAGGACGTCATCCACGAGATGGAGCAGACCATGTCCAGACGCTTCAAAGAAGCCTACGAGAAAGTCAACGAGCAGTTTTCGCAGATCTTCACCGCCATGTTCGGCGGTGGCAGCGCGCGGCTGGAGCTGTCGCTGCCGGGGCGTTATCTCGAGACTGGCGTGGAGATCGTGGCCCAGCCGCCTGGCAAAAAAGAGCGCGTGCTGACGCTGCTCTCCGGCGGCGAGCGCGCGCTCACAGCGACGGCGCTGCTCTTTGCGCTGCTGGAGGTGCGGCCGAGCCCGTTTGTCATTCTCGACGAGATCGAAGCCGCGCTGGACGAGGCCAACGTCGAGCGATTTGCATCCTTTATCATTCAATATACCAACAAAACCCAATTCATCATCATCTCTCACCGCAAGGGCACCATGGAAGCGGCGTCTGTCCTCTACGGCATCACCATGGATGCCAACGGCGTTTCCAAGCAGGTATCCGTGCGGCTGAGCGATTATCAGGACGAGCAGGAGGCTTAGCACATGGGATTATTTGACCGTTTATTTAAGAAAAACCAAGCTGAAAAAACCGACGCCGAAGCGCTCAACAAAGAGCTCAACGACGGACTTTCGAAAACCCGCCGTGGTTTTATGGAAAAAGTGTTCGGTGTGCTCAGCGGCAAGGAGATCGACGACGATCTTTACGATGAGCTTGAAGAAGCCCTCATCCAGGGCGATGTCGGCGTCAATACCGCGCTCGATCTCGTGGAGCGTCTGCGCGAGCGTGAAAAGCGCGACCATTTGAAAACGAGCGCCGATCTGCAGGAAGCCTTCGCCGACGAGCTCGTGCAGCTGCTCGGCGAGGAAGAGGAACCGCTCAAGCTCGAGCCGGATACCCTCAACATCATCCTTTTCGTCGGCGTCAACGGCGTCGGCAAAACGACGAGCATCGGCAAGATCGCCTGGCAGCTCAAGGAGCAGGGCCACAAGGTCATCCTCGGCGCTGCCGACACCTTCCGTGCTGCTGCTGCCGATCAGCTCAAGATCTGGGGCGAGCGCGTCGGCTGTGATGTGATCGCGCACCAGGAAGGCGCCGATCCGGCTGCGGTTGTGTTTGACGCCATCGCTGCGGCAAAATCCCGCGGCTGCGACGTGCTCCTCGTGGACACCGCTGGGCGTCTGCAGAACAAAGTCAACCTCATGAACGAGCTCGCGAAGATCCGCAAGATCATCGATCGCGAAGCGCCGGATTCTCTGCGCGACGTACTCCTCGTGCTCGATGCCACCACCGGCCAGAACGCGCTCAATCAGGCGAAGGTTTTCAAAGATACTGCCGGCGTCACCGGCGTGATCCTGACCAAGCTCGACGGCACCGCCAAGGGCGGCGTGGTCATCGGTGTCAAAGCCGAGTACGATCTGCCGGTGAAATACATCGGCGTCGGCGAGCAGAAGGAGCATCTGCAGGTGTTCAATCCACGCACCTTTGCCGAAGCGCTGTTCCTTGGTTTTGGCGGCGACGACCAGTCGGAAACAGTTGACGACGCAGCAGAAACGGCAGAGGAGGCAGAAGCCGATGAATAAAACCCTGTTCCGCAATGTCACAATGCTTGAAGGCGACGCACTTTCGCCAGTCGTCGGCGATCTGCTCGTCGCAGACGGGCGCATCGCCGCTGTCGGAAACGTCAGCGCAGAGGAAGCAGCGGACGCCGTGGAATTTGCCCGCGGCGAGCATTATCTGCTGGCGCCAGGCTACATCAATACCCACACCCATGTGGCGATGGCACTCCTGCGCGATTACGGCGGCGACCAGCCGCTGGATGTCTGGCTCAACAACTATATCTGGCCGGCAGAGGCGCGTCTTTCTGACGACGATGTGTACTGGGGCTCCTGCCTCGGCATGCTGGAAATGATCGCCGGCGGCGCAACCTGCTTCATGGAAATGTACGACCACTGCGACGCCATTGCACAGGCCGTCGTCGATAGCGGCATGCGCGCGATCATCTCCCGCGGCAGCGTCGGCATGAACGATCCCGAGGGGCGCGGCATCGCAGAAAACGACGCCGCCTACGCGCGCTGGCACGGCGCCGAAGAGGATCGCATCCGCATCTGGTATGGACCGCACGCGCCGAACACCTGCCCTGGCGAATACATCCAGGAAATGGCGGCGCACGCACGCCAGCGTAACACCGGCGTGCACATCCACGTCGCGGAAACGAAGGGCGAGTTCGATTTCATCCAGGAAAAATATGGCATGACGCCGGCAGCCTGGCTGGAAAGCCTCGGCGTGCTCGATGTGCCAACCCTCGCTGCCCACAGTGTCTGGCTCACAGATGAGGACATCGCGATCTACGCGCGTCACGGCGTCGCCGCTGCGCACAATCCGATCAGCAATCTCAAGCTCGCCAGCGGCATCTGCCGCGTCGAGGATCTCGAGCGCGCTGGTGTCGTTGTCGGTCTCGGCACCGATGGCGCATCCTCGAACAACATCATGAGCATGCACCGCGAGCTGCAGGTGGCTGCGCTCATCCACAAGATCCGCAACTACGATGCGCAAGCCGTTGGTGCGCGCGATGCGCTGCGTCTGGCGACCGTGAACGGCGCAAAAGCGCTGCGCTGGGACGACGCCATCGGCAGCATCGCCGTCGGCAAGCGCGCCGATCTCGTGCTCTACAAGCTTGATCAGCCGTGGAACGTGCCGCATCACGACGCTGTGAGCAATGTTGCCTACGCTGCGCAGCAGAGCGACATCGACAGCGTTTTCGTGCAGGGCGATTGCCTTTACAAGCACGGCGAATATCAGACGCTCGACGTCGAGCGCATCATTGCAGAAGCAGAGCGCCGCGCAAAACGACTCGTTGGCTGAAAATTTTTCACGACCGCCCGTCGTCTGGGAAAAAATCTCAGGCGACGGGCGGCCGATTTTTTTGCGCGCGCTGGCGAGAATTTCTGGCGGCGAGCGGATTTTTTTGGCGATTCTATTGACAATTCGCGGCTTAGGATGTATCCTAAGTACAGAGTTAGCACTCGAGAGAAAAGAGTGCTAATAAGGAGGCGAGAGCATGTTAGATGAGAGAAAAGAAAAAATTCTAGCAGCGATTGTCACAGATTTCATAGATACAGCAGAGCCGGTCGGCTCGCGCACCATCTCCAAAAAATACGACATCGGTTTCAGCTCGGCGACGATCCGCAACGAGATGAGCGATCTCGAGGAGATGGGCTACATCGTGCAGCCGCACACCTCAGCGGGACGCATTCCGACAGACGTCGGCTACCGCTACTATGTGGACCGGCTGATGTTCCGCGCCCAGCGCTCTTACAGCGATGAAAAGCAGCTGTACGATTACATCCGCAGCCAGGCCAGCCTCGACGGCGAGCGCATGCACGCCATCCTCAGACACATGGCAGACGTCACCGGCTACACAGCGATGCTCGTGGTGCCGGAGGCGGAGATCACAAAACCGTTGCTCTCGATGCTCGATCTGATCTACCTGATGCCGGAGCGTGGCCTCATGGTGGTCGTCACCGACGACGAACGCGTCGAGCAGCGTCTCATCGATCTGCCGGAAGGCTTCGGCCCGAAGGAGCTGAACGTGGTCAACGGCGTGCTCAGCCATTATCTGCGCGGACTTTCCGTGGCCCACTGGCACAGACCGCTGATCGAATTCCTCGTTGACCAGATGGGCACAGCCTCGAGCTTTGTCCACGATCTTCTGGATATCCTAAACGAGATCCTCAGCAGACGCCAGCAGAAAGAGGTCATCGTCGAAGGTGCGCTGAATATGCTTTCCTTTGCAGAGTTCCAGGATCTTGAGCTCCTGCGTTCGCTGCTCAGAGCCTTCAGCGATGACGACGAAGTGGCTACCTTCTTTGACAATCTGCCGGAGAAGGGCCTGACGATCCGCATCGGCGACGAGAACAGCGCGTCAGAGATCAGCGCCTGCAGCATGGTCGTCGGCAGCTACAGCGTCGGCAAAAATGTCGGCCATCTGGCGCTCATCGGACCAAAGCGCATGAACTATATCAAGTGCGTGGCCATGGTCGAAGCGGTGCTCAGCGGATTTGAGCAGCTGTTCACGCGATTGGAAAAAAACGAAGCCCGCAAAAATGCCCTTTCAACCGTCGTCGCTCACGATGGCGACTGGCAGAGCAGCGCAGGGCTGGCGATATTTGAAGAAAAGTATTAGTAAGGAGTGCTGTGAATGACAGAACAAGAACAGGCCAAGGATCCTCAGACCGAGGAACAGGCACCGGAAGAAACCACCGAACCTGAGGTTGAGGTCGCAGAAGAAGCGGAAGCTCCCGCCGAAGACAACAGTGCCTACGAAGAACTCAACAAGCGTTATCTGCGTCTCCTGGCAGATTTTGACAACTTTAAGCGCCGCACCACCACAGAAAAAGAGGACATCGCCAAATATGGCACGATGACCCTCGTGAAAGAACTTCTGCCGGTGCTCGACAGCTTTGAGCTGGCGCTGAAAAATCCGCCGGCAGATTCTGAAGAGAGCGTGAAGGCTTTCCAGGAAGGGTTCGAGAAAGTGCAGAAGCAGCTCCTCGACTGTCTCACCAAGGCAGGTCTGGAACGCATCGAAGCCATCGGCCAGGAATATGATCCAAACTTCCACGAAGCGATCATGGTCGTGGACGACGAATCGCAGCCAGCCAACACCGTTTTCGACGAGCTGCGCGCAGGCTACAAATTCAAAGAAAAAGTCATCCGTCCAACGGTTTGCCGTGTGACGGGTAATAAATAAACAACCACCATCTTTTATTGATAGATTTTTAGGAGGAATATTACAATGGGAAAAGTAATTGGTATTGACTTAGGGACTACAAACTCTTGTGTGGCAGTCATGGAAGGCGGCGAAGCAGTCGTCATCCCTAACAGCGAAGGCAACCGCACCACACCATCCGTCGTTGGTCTGAACAACAGCGGCGAACGTCTCGTCGGCCAGGTCGCAAAGCGTCAGGCCATCACCAATCCTGACAACACCGTTGCCAGCATCAAGCGCCACATGGGCTCTGATTATAAAGCCACCCTCGGCGGCAAACAGTACACCCCACAGGAAATTTCCGCGATGATCCTGCAGAAGCTGAAAGCAGACGCAGAAGCCTACATCGGTGAAACCGTCACCCAGGCAGTTATCACCGTTCCTGCATACTTCAGCGACAGCCAGCGCCAGGCAACCAAGGACGCTGGTAAGATCGCCGGCCTCGATGTGCTCCGCATCATCAACGAACCAACCGCAGCCGCTCTGGCTTATGGCGTCGACAAGGACAACACCGATCAGAAGATCCTCGTCTTCGACCTTGGTGGCGGTACCTTCGACGTTTCTCTGCTCGAGATCGGCGACGGCATCTTCGAAGTTCTCGCTACCAGCGGTAACAACCGTCTCGGCGGCGACGACTTCGACAAGAAGATCATCGACTGGGCCATCGTTGAATTCAAGAGCCAGACTGGCATCGATCTCAGCGGCGACAAGACCGCCATGCAGCGCCTGAAAGAAGCTGCTGAAAAAGCAAAGATGGAACTTTCCACCGTCACCACCTCGAACATCAACCTGCCATTCATCACCATGGACGGCAACGGTCAGCCACAGCATCTGGATCTGACCCTTTCCCGTGCAAAATTCGACGAACTGACCGCAGACCTCGTTGAAAAAACCATGGGCCCATCCCGTCAGGCACTTTCCGACGCTGGTCTGTCTGCTGGCGACATCGACAAGGTCATCCTCGTCGGCGGTTCCACCCGTATCCCAGCGGTTCAGGATGCTGTCAAGAAACTCACTGGCAAAGAACCATTCAAGGGCATCAACCCTGACGAATGCGTCGCCATCGGCGCAGCCATCCAGGGCGGCGTGCTCGTCGGCGAAGTTAAGGACGTTGTCCTTCTGGACGTTACGCCACTGTCCCTCGGTATTGAAACCCTCGGCGGCGTTATGACCAAGATCGTTGAACGCAACACCACCATTCCAGTTTCCCGCAGCCAGGTATTCACCACCGCTGCCGACAATCAGACCTCGACCGATATCCACGTGCTCCAGGGCGAACGTGAAATGGCCAAGGACAACAAGACCCTCGGCCGTTTCAGTCTCATGGATATCCCACCAGCTCCACGTGGCATCCCACAGATCGAAGTCACCTTCGACATCGACGCCAACGGCATCGTCAACGTTTCTGCCAAGGACAAAGGAACTGGCAAGAGCCAGCGCATCACCATCCAGTCCAACAGCGGCCTCTCCGATGAAGAGATCGATCGCATGGTCAAGGATGCAGAAATGAACGCAGAAGCCGACAAGAAGATGAAGGAAAAAGTCGACACCAAGAACAATGCCGACGCGCTCCTCTTCCAGAGCGAAAAGGTGCTCAAGGATGCCGGCGACGCTGTGGATGCAGCAGATAAGGAAGCCATCGAAAAAGCACAGGCCGATCTGCGCGCCGTCATCGACAGCGACAACACCGAAGAGATCAAAGCGAAGAGCGAAGCGCTCACCAACGCCATCTATAAAGTCAGCGAAAAAATGTACGCCCAGGCAGCCGCTCAGCAGCAGGCTGGCCAGGACGCACAGGCACAGGGGCAGAACAGCGACGGAACCTATGATGCCGATTTCACCGAAGTGGACGACAATAAGTAATGGCTGAAAAGCGCGATTACTATGAGGTGCTCGGGGTTGATAAAAACGCCAGCGACGCGGACATCAAGAAAGCGTTCCGCAAGCTCGCGCGCAAATATCACCCCGATGTCAACCCAGGTGACAAAGACGCAGAAGCAAAGTTTAAGGAGATCAACGAAGCCTACGACGTTCTCTCGAACGCCGAAAAACGCCAGCAGTACGACCAGTTTGGCCACGATGCGCCAAACTTCGGCGCCGGCGGATTCGGTGGATTCGGAGGCGGCGGATTTGGCGGCTCAGCCGATTTCGGAGACCTTGGCGATATTTTCAACATGTTCTTCGGAGGCGGCGGTGGCGCCGGTGCGCAGGCGAACAGCCCGCGTCAGGGCGCAGACCTGCGCTACGATCTGACGCTCTCCTTTGAAGATGCTGTCTTTGGCTGCAAGAAGACGATAACCGTCGATCGTTGGGTGACTTGCTCCACCTGCGGCGGCTCAGGCGCAAAGCCTGGCACCAGCGCGGAAACCTGCAGCCGTTGTCACGGCACAGGCCGCGTCACCAGCATGCAGCAGACACCGTTCGGCCGCATGCAGACCCAGACCACCTGCCCGGAATGCGGCGGGCGCGGCAAGGTCATCAAAGAAAAATGTCCAGATTGCGGCGGCACAGGCCGCAAGCGTGAATCGAAAACCCTGGAGGTCAATGTGCCAGCTGGCGTCGACAACGGCACTCGCCTGCGCATGGCCGGCGAGGGCGAAGCCGGTGAAAACGGCGGCCCATCCGGCGATCTCTACATCTATATCCGTGTGCGTCCGCATGAGATCTTCACCCGCGACGACACCGATATCTATATGGAACAGAAGATCAACGTCGCTCAGGCAGCGCTTGGCGACGAGATCGAAGTGCCAACGCTCGAAGGCCGGATCAAATTTACGATCCCAGCCGGCGTGCAGAGCGGCGCGCGCTTCCGCCTCAAAGGAAAAGGCGTCAAGGGCATGCGCAGCTACGGCAAAGGCGATCAGTATGTGACTGTCATCGTCGAAACGCCAAAAAATCTTACCGACGAGCAACGTCAGCTCTTTGAAAAGCTCGCCGATTCTCTCGAACGCTTCGACGGCCAATCCGCCAAGGGCGCGAGGCGAACAGAGAAGAAGAAAGAAGACAAGGGCTTCTTCGACAAGATGAAAGATCTTTTCACCGACGACGATGAAGACGACAACAATTAAACACCTCCAGCCGAGGCTCAGAAATGGGCCTCGGTTTTTTGCGTCCGGCACAGAATCTGTGCTATAATAGTTCAGTGACTACAAAATAACGAACGAAGGATGATGGAAGATGATAGCAACCTTGGTCAACGCAGCAGTCGTCATCGCCTGCGCGCTGCTGGGTAATTTTCTGCAGCGGGGATTTCCTGACAGACTGCGCACACTGCTGATGCAGGCGCTCGGGATCTGTATCGTCGTCGTCGGCTTGCGCATGGTGCTTGACGTTTCAAACGACATCGTGATCGTGCTTTCGATCGCGATCGGCACAGTGATCGGCCATTTCTGCCAGCTCGACCGCCATCTCGACAACCTTGGCGTGCGCGTGAAGCAGATCGCCAAAGTGGACGACGCACGTTTTGTCGATGGTTTCGTCAGCGCCAGCTTGCTTTTCTGCGTCGGCGCCATGGCCATCGTCGGTTCCTTTGAAGCAGGGCTGAACCAGAACTACAGCATCCTCTTTACAAAATCCGTGCTCGACGGCATCATGGCCATCGTGCTCGGCTCCACCCTGGGGATCGGCGTCGCTTTTTCAGCCGTCGCCGTCATTCTCTACCAGGGCGCGCTGACGCTCCTCGCCGGCTTGCTTTCGCCCGTGCTCACCGATCTCGTCGTCAGCTACATGAGCGCCGCCGGCGGCATCATGATCATGGCCATCGGCATCACAACCGCCGGCATCCGCGAGATCAACACCGTCAACACCCTGCCGGGACTGCTCGTCGCTGCTGCGCTCGGCTTTATCCTGCCGGCGCTGGGCATGGCGTGAGAAAAGGAGCAAGGATGAAAAAGGACAAACGCAAATTTTCTTTAGCGATCCTTCGCGTGATAAAATGGGGTGCCATTGGTGTAGCAGGGCTGCTCGTTCTGGCGCTGATCGTCGTTGGCGCAGCACGCCTGATGACGGCACAGAGCCATGCAGTCGATCCTGCTTGTGGAATTGACGAGAGCATCTATGTACCACTGAACGGTCAGGAGCAGTATCTGCTGATCCGCGGAAATGATGTGGATAATCCCGTGATCATCTGGCTGCATGGTGGTCCGGCTGGGCCGGATGCCTATACGAATTATGTTTTTCAAGATCAGCTCCTCGATGAGTATACTTTCGTCAACTGGGATCAACGCGGCTGTAGCAGAACTTATTTCCGAAACAGAGAGGACGATCCGCAGAATAACACTGCGACTTTTGCGCAGACTCAGAAGGATCTGGACGCGCTCATCGCTTATCTCTGCGAGCGTTTTGGGCAGGACAAGGTGATCCTCGTTGGCCATTCCTACGGCACAGCGGTGGGCAGTCGCTATGCGCTCGATCATCCAGAGCGGGTGACAGCGTACATCGGTGTGGGCCAACTGGTGACGTTTGAAAGCGAGCTCTACAGCTACGAAGATGCGCGGCAGCGTGCGCTGGAAAGTGGAGAAGATGTCTCGACGATGGACGCTGCTTATGAGCAATTCTTGCGAGAAAAAACGGTGATGAATATGCTGGCGCTGCGGCAGCAGACCAGCGCGTACCATCACGCGGAAAAAGCCAATCAGAATTTGCTGTGGCTGGCTGCGAAATCACCGTATCTGGGCTTCGACGATGTGCGCTGGTTTCTGCTGCAGCTTGAGAGCGCCGAAGATTTCGTGGCGATGAACGAAAAGCTCTTTGATTACGTGTTGACAGCGGACGTGCGGTCTTATGGGCTGACGTATCAGATGCCAGTAGGATTTATTTCCGGCGCAGATGACTGGACGACGCCTGTCAAATATACGGAGGATTATTTTAATGCGATCTCAGCGCCAGCAAAGGAGATGCAGCTCATCGAGGGCTGCGGTCATCATCCGCAATATGAAGACAGCGTGCAGTTTTCGCACGCGTTGGGAACCATGCTCCACACCTTATTGGATGACTAAATGAAGCGATTTGATTGTGCCCGGCAGCGGAATTCACACTGATTTTTGGAAGGGCAACAAATTGCACGGAGTCTGGATGATGCAGGCTCCGTTTTTCTTGTTCGCGGGAGATGCGCGTGCTATGATAGAGCGGTACGAAAAGGAGGTATGACTCATGAAATTGACAAAGAAAATCCTTGCCCTGCTTCTGACATTGGTGTTGTCGTTGGGCATGTTCACAGCCTGCGCGCCGACAGATTCCGCTTCGAGCGGCGACAGCCAGCCGGCGATCGCAGAAGACGGCAGCTACACTTCGAAGGATGAGGTGGCGCTTTACATCCACACCTATGGCCATCTGCCGGAGAATTACATCACCAAGGACGAAGCCTACGATCTCGGTTGGAAGAGCGAAGGCACACTCGACGAGGTGGCGCCGGGCATGTCCATCGGCGGCGACTACTACGGCAACTATGAAGGCGTGCTGCCAGACGAACCTGGTCGCGAATACCACGAGTGTGACATCGATTACGAAGCGGGAAATCGCAACGGCAAGCGCATTGTCTACTCGAACGACGGCAACATCTATTACACAGAGGACCACTACAACAGCTTTGAACATTTGTACGGAGATGATGAATGATGCAGGAGATCATCATTGATTTCAGCAAATACGCGAGCATTGCGGATTTCCACGACGACATCGCAGCGCGGCTCAATTTTCCAGCGCACTACGGGCGCAATCTGGATGCGCTCAACGACTGCATGCGAGAAATTCCGCCGGGAAGCGTGCACTTCACGATCTTTTACGGTGGCAGCGGCATTCCACACAAGCAGCAGGTGACGATCGCAAAGATCCTGCTGGGGAAAAACTGAACGATCAACGGATGGCTTCGGCCATCCGTTTTTTGGTGGATTGACGACGGGTTATTGACATCGCATATGGTGTCATTTATACTGACTGTAGGAGGAAATGTGATGTCAAAATGGGAAAAATTATTGGCGAAAATCAATGCCCTGTCTAAGGATTTGCGTTTCGATGAACTTCGAAAAGTGCTGGAAAGCTATGGATATAAAATGCATGCGCCGCGAGGCGGCAGCAGCCATTATACGTTTCGAAAAGAAGGCTGCAAGCCTATTACAATTCCTAAGCATGATCCGATTAAAAAAGTCTATGTTGAATTAGTGCGCGAAGTAGTAGAAAGTGAGGGCGATCATCATGAAGACGGTAGATGAGTATTTTCAGCTGCCATATCGGATGGAGATTATAGAGGATAAAGATGAAGGCGGTTTTGTCGTCAATTTTCCAGATCTGCCTGGGTGTTTGACATGCGGAGAAACGGTTGAAGAAGCGGTGGAAAATGCTAAGGACGCCAAAAGATGTTGGCTGGAAGCGGCGCTGGAGGATGGGATCGCAATTCCACTGCCGGATGAAACAGAAAATTATTCTGGCCAATTCAAAATCCGTATGCCAAAGAGTTTGCATCGGTCGTTGGCCGCTCACGCAAAGCGAGAGGGTATCAGTATGAATCAATACTGTATCTATCTGCTATCGAAAAATGATGCTGTTTTTTCAAAATAAACAAAGGAGCGTCGAAATGACGAAGAACATACAGAAAATCCTTGCTGCGCTCTGTCTGGCGCTGCTGCTTGCTGGTTGCACGAGTCTGGACTCGGCAGGATACACGCAGGTGTCGAGCGAAAAGGCGGCGCAGCTGATGGCGGATTATGACGATGAGATCGTGCTCGATGTACGCACGCCGGAGGAATACGCGGAAGCGCACATTCCTGGCGCGATCAACGTGCCGAATGAGGAGATTGGCGAAGAACCGATCGCGGAGCTGCCGGATAAGGATCAGATCATCCTCGTTTACTGCCGCAGCGGCAATCGCAGCAAGGAGGCTGCGCAAAAGCTGGCAGATCAGGGCTATACGAATGTCATCGAATTTGGCGGCATCAAAGATTGGCACGGAGAGACCGTGGCTTCATAAAACAACACAGGCTCACGCCGGGATTCTGGCGTGGGCTTGTCTGCATTTTAGCGGAGATGGTACAATAGAAGGTGCAAAGGAGGCGTCACAATGACACTGAAACATAAAGCGCCTGATCACATCATTGTGCGTGGGGCGCGGGTGCACAATCTGAAAAATCTGGATGTGGATATTCCGCTGGGCAAGCTGGTGGGGATCGCTGGCGTTAGCGGCAGTGGAAAATCGTCGCTGGCGTTGGGCGTGCTCTATGCCGAGGGCTCACGGCGTTATCTGGAATCTCTTTCGACATACACCAGACGGCGCATGACGATCGCGCAGGCGGCGCAGCTTGACGAGATCGACAATGTGCCGGCAGCACTCGCGCTCAGACAGCGACCAGCAGTGCCAGGGATCCGTAGCACTTTTGGCACGTCGACAGAGCTTTTGAACAGTCTGCGGCTGATGTTCTCGCGCCTGGCCAGCCATCGTTGTCCGAACGGACATTATCTGGATCCAACGCCAGACGTGGCCATTGGCAAGGAGCTTGTCTGTCCGGTCTGTGGCGAAGTATTTATGCCGCCGGGCGCGGAGAGCCTCGCGTTCAACAGCGAGGGCGCCTGCCCCACCTGCAGCGGCACAGGCATCGTGCGTACAGTGGATGAATCGACCCTTGTGCCGGATGAATCGCTTTCGATCGATGAGGGCGCAGTGGCGCCGTGGAATTCGCTGATGTGGTCGCTGATGACGGATGTCTGTCGGGAAATGGGCGTGCGCACAGATGTGCCGTTCTCGGAGCTTTCGCCGCAGGAGCGGGACATCGTTTTTCACGGTCCGGCGGAAAAACGCCACATCTTTTATCACAATAAAAATTCAAACCAGGCTGGCGAGCTGGATTTTACCTATTACAATGCCGTCTACACCGTTGAAAATGCGCTGGCGAAGGTCAAGGACGACAAAGGTATGAAGCGTGTGGAGAAATTTCTCAAGCAGGACATCTGTCCAGATTGTGGCGGATCGCGATTGTCCGAGGCAGCGCGTGCACCGCGACTCTGTGGCAAAAGTCTGGCGGAAGTGTCGCAGATGACGCTCGATGCGCTCGTTCCGTGGGTGCAGGCAGTGCCGGAACAGATGCCGGTGAATATGCGCGAGATGGCAGAAACGATCTGCGACACGTTCCTGCACACCGCGAAACGCCTGCTCGATCTTGGCCTCGGCTATCTGGCGCTGGATCGAGCATCGAGCACCCTTTCTACCGGCGAGCGTCAGCGCGTGCAGCTGGCGCGGGCCGTGCGCAATCGCACAACAGGCGTGCTCTATGTGCTCGACGAGCCGTCGATCGGGCTGCATCCGGTGAATGTCGACGGGCTTCTGGGCGTCATTGATGATCTGCTCGCCCACGGCAATTCTGTCGTCCTCGTGGATCACGATGCGCGCGTGCTCGCCGCCAGCGATCATCTCATCGAGCTTGGCCCCGGCGCCGGCGCGAATGGTGGGCAACTGCTCAGCCAGGGAACCGTCGCGAAAGTGGCAGCGGATCCGCGCTCGCTGATCGGACCGTTTCTTCGCGGTGAAAACGTACACGCGCGCGAGCGCACGACAGCAGAAGGATTGTTCGCAAGCGGGCGCATCCATCTCGAAACCACGCCGCTGCACACCGTTCGCGCGCTGGCGCTCGAGATCCCAAAGGGCCGACTCACCTGCGTCACCGGTGTTTCTGGCAGCGGCAAAACGACGCTCATCCTCGAGAGCCTTGTGCCCGCTCTGCAGGCGCTGACAAGCGAGACAGCGCCGCCAGTGCATGTGCGCAGCATCGAAGCCGAAGGCATCCGCCGCTTCAATCTCATCGATGCCACTCCGATTGGCACAAATGTGCGCTCCACCGTCGCCACCTACGCCGGTGTGATGGACGAATTGCGCCGCGCCTATGCGCGCATTCCGCAAGCCAAGGAAGCAGGCTGGAAAGCCGGCGATTTTTCCTACAACACCGGACGGCTGCGCTGCAGCGAGTGCGACGGCACCGGACAGATCACCATGGACGTACAGTTTCTGCCAGACGTGGAGATCACCTGTCCCGTCTGCGGTGGCAGCCGCTACAGTGAGACTGCCGAGCGCATCAAACGCACGCCAAAAGGAGCGGACGCCGCTGACGCGCGCTCTTTGCCAGAGTTGCTCGCCCTTACCGTCGACGAAGCGCTGGCACAGACGAAGGATCTGAAAAAAGCGCACGAACGTCTGCAAACCTTGAGCGATCTGGGTCTCGGCTACCTCACCCTCGGCGAAGGCACGCCTGCGCTCTCTGGCGGCGAGGCGCAGCGGCTCAAACTCGCTGCCGAAATGGGCCGCGAGCAGAGCGATGCCGTCTTCGTCTTCGACGAGCCAACCATCGGCCTGCATCCGCTGGACGTGCGCACGCTGATCACCATTTTCCAGCGCCTCATCGATCAGGGCGCGACCGTCGTCGTCATCGAGCACGACCTCGACATGATCGCAAACAGCGATTACATCATCGACATGGGCCACGGCGGCGGAGAAAGCGGCGGTCGCATCGTCGCAGCCGGCACGCCAGAGGACGTTGCTGGAAATCCCAAAAGCATCACCGGCCGTTATCTGAAAGAATTGGTGTAAATGAAAAGGTCCAGAACCGTTATCTTGGTTCTGGACCTTTTTGCGTGTGATGGAATTTTGGGGGATGCGCGGATCATTTCTGTTGCGTGGCTTTTCTATATTCCCTCGGTAGCAGTCCTGTACTTTTGCGAAATAGCGTTGCGAATCGGCTGGAAGTCGAATAGCCAACCGTTTGTGCGATCTGACCGATGGAGAGTTCTGAGCTTGCCAATAAATATTCCGCCTGATTCATGCGTCGCTGTTGAATATATTCCGTGATGGTGCAATGATAGTAATTTTTGAAGCAGCTTTTTAGTTTTGTTGTGCCCATGCAGGCAATCTGAGCCAGTCTTTCCAGAGGAATATCTGCAGCATAATGATCGTTGAGATATGCGGCAACGGTTCGGACGCTTTCTATGTCTTGTTGCGAGAGTATGCGTGGTTGTTTATCCGGATATTTCAGCTGAAACGCCACAACCAGCGAAACTGCTTCAGCAACTTTTCCTTCGTAAAAAAGCTTCGCAGCGAGTCCTTCTCCGCGATAATCTCGGATTTCAGTGAGCAACTGTGACATTTCCGGAAAATCTGTCGTCTCATCAATTTTGCGAAAAGCAGCGATTGGATCGAGCTGTGTTTCCGGATACAGCTTTTTCAGATAATCTTCGTAATAGGCTGGCGCGATCCCGATTCCGATGGAGCGCACAGGAATGTTCTTGTGGATCAAAGCCTTGTATGGCGAGGATCCTCCGATATAAGTTTTGATACAACCGGCGGAGAGACGGCGATAGGGGGATAATTCTTCTCCGGAGATAGAATCGTAGCGGGCGATGTTCAGATAATTTGGCAGGGAGAATTCCAGAAGATAATCTTCTCGAAAAGAGAAATTGTGGATCCTGATGTCATAGAGATCTTTTTGGCCATAGGTCCAGTAAGTGCCTTCACCGATCTCCGGTGAAAGTCTCCAGCAATCACCCATGCTGCCGTATTGCTGGTTGTCTGGATCATGGATGAAGCCATTTCGGATGAGCATCGGCGCAAAAAAATGGTCGATGATTTCTGACATAGCAGAGCGCCTCCTTTGTGCAAGGTGAATGTCAGTGAAGCTGGCAGAGAGGGTGGCCTGGGCCACAAGGTGAATGCCTCCGAAGGAGGTGGAAAAGGTGGCTTGGCCACAACGATTGGACGGACGTATGAAAGGATCAGACGAACATCGTTGGAACCCATTGCATGTTGGTTAATGGTAGCGTACTGTATTAAACGATGATTAGCGATATCTAATTGAAAGCTATCACAAATCATTTGTCGCGTCAAGATAATACAGATTAGGAGGATCAATATGAGTAATCGAGCAAATTCGATGAACAAAGGACTATCGGTAAAGGATCTGGTAACGACAGGGATTTTTACAGCACTGGTGTTTGTCTTCATTTTAATTGGTGGCATGTTTTTCGCAACAAATCCTGTGCTGACTTTTTTCATGCCTGCTGGAAGTGGTTTGTTGGCCGGACCGGCGTTTTTGCTGATGATCGCAAAGGTCCAGAAACGTTGGAGCCTTTCTATCATGGGCGTTGTGATTGGTATTCTCTGGTTTGTGACTGGGATGCACTGGGCTTTTGTGCTGGGCTATCTGCTTATGGCGATCGTCGCTGATTTTGTTGCTGGGGCAGGAAAATACAGGAGCAAAAAGCTCAACAGCCTGGCATACATTTTATTTTCGCTTGGCAGCACAGGAACCTACATCCTTTTCTTTGTTGATCCGAACGGCTGGGCACAGACCATGTTAGGAAATGGAACCGAGCAGAGCTATATAGACACCATGCAGGCAACCGCGAATACCGGCATCCTGGTCGCGATGTTCGCTGCCGTTCTCATTACATCTGCGATCAGCGCCTTCGTGGGTTGCAAGCTTCTCAAAAAGCAGTTTGAAAAAGCAGGCATCACAGCATGAGCGGCCAGCGTCAGAAGCAGGGGCTTTGGCTTGATCCGCGAACTAAACTTTTTCTGATTTTGATTTGTGTGCTGGCGTCCATGTTTGCGCCCTCGCTTGCATACCAATTTGCGCTTGTCATTCTGATCGCCGTGTTGGGCGCGTTCTTTGGAAAGTGGAAATATGTCATGAAAGCCGTCTGCTTTTATGCGCCCGTCTGTCTGTTGACAGTCTGGATCATGGCGGAACTGACGGGCACACTGCGCACAATGTTCGTTGCCTTTTTAGGCTTGTTCCATAAAGTCTACGCCTGCGGAATGTTGGCTGGGATCATCTTGAAAACAACGAAAGTCAACGAATTTCTGTCGGCGATGAACCGTGTCCATGCACCGAAAAAGCTGGTCATTCCCCTGGCGGTCATGCTGCGCTATCTCCCGACCATTGGGGAGGACTGGCGCTGTATCAAAGACGCCATGCGGATGAGAGATGTTTCACCTTCACTGGCAGGCTTTCTGGCACATCCGGGCATGACGGTGGAATGCATCTATGTGCCACTCTTGATGGCGGCTTCGAAAGCGGCGGATGAACTTTCCATTGCTTCTATCACGCGTGGGATTGAAAATCCCAATCCCCGTAACTGCCTTGTCCAGATAAAATGTGGAGCCAGCGATTGGTGTGTGATGGCTGTGGGCGTTGCATTTTTGATTGTTGAGCTCTGTGTGCAGGGAGGTGTGACCCGTTGATCGAATTTGAAAATGTATCGTTTTCGTACAAGGTGAATGCCAGCGAAGCTGGCAGAGAGGGTGGCCTGGGCTATAAGGTGAATGGCTCCGGAGGAGCCAGAGAGGATGGCCTGGGCCATCCAGGGCAGGATCATGGCGGGCTTTCTGACATCAATCTGAAAACCAGCGACGGAGAATGTGTTCTGTTTTGTGGCCGCAGCGGCTGTGGAAAGACGACGATCACAAGGCTGGTGAACGGGTTGATCCCGCAGTTTTATCAGGGAACGCTTCATGGACGTGTGCTGGTGGATGGTCAGGAAATCGCAAAGCTACCGATGTATCAGATCGCTGCGAAGGTCGGTTCTGTTTTTCAAAATCCGCGGACACAGTTTTTCAATGTGGACACCGACAGCGAGATCGCCTTTGGTCTCGAAAATTCGGCGCGTCCACCGCTGGAGATTGCCGGGCGTGTGGTACAGACGGCGGAAGATCTGCATATTCAAGAGCTGCGGCAGAGAAATATTTTTGAGCTGTCAGGCGGCGAAAAGCAGAAGATCGCTTTCGCATCTGTCTATGCCATGAACCCACAGATTTATCTGCTGGATGAACCATCTTCCAATCTTGACATGACATCGATTCAGGAACTCGCGGAACATTTGCAGTTGATAAAGCGCCAGGGAAAAACGATCCTGATTGCAGAGCACCGGCTGTACTATCTGATGGATTTGGTTGACCGGATCGTTTATCTGGAAAATGGACGGATCGAAGGAATGTATACTCCGGATGAATTCCGCCGGCTGTCAGATCAGGAGCGTGTGCGCATGGGGCTACGGGCAGTGGATCTGAGAACGGTTTTTCCACCGGAAATCTGTTCAATTGCGCCTGCGTCGGTGTTGACCTTGCAAAATGTGACGCTTCGCTATAAAAAGCGGATCATTCTACATGATGTCACATTTTCCGCCGGAAGAGGGGAGGTGATCGCCGTTGTCGGCCATAACGGCGCCGGAAAAACGACTTTTTCCCGCGCTCTTTGCGGGCTGCACAAAGACTGTGAAGGAGATTTCCTCTGGGAAGGCAGACCGATGGCGCACAAAGAAAGGCTGAAACGCTCCTATATGGTGATGCAGGATGTTGGCTACGAGCTTTTCGCCGACAGTGTGGAAGCAGAGTGTTCCTTTGGCATCCGCGCGGCTGATCAAGCATTGGTGCGTGCGACGTTGGAAGAGCTGGAGCTTTTCTCATACCGGGCGCGCCATCCAAATACGCTTTCCGGAGGACAAAAGCAGCGACTGGCCGTCGCCGTCAGCATGATCTGTGAGAAAGATCTGCTCGTTTTTGATGAACCGACCAGTGGCCTGGACTTTGACAGCATGACTCAGGTGGCGGGGCTGATCCGTAGGCTTTCCGACATGGGGAAGATCATCTTCGTTGTCACCCATGATTTTGAATTTGTCTGCCGCACGTGCTCTCGTGTTCTGCATTTTGACGAAGGCGAGATGCCTGATGATGTTCCCGTAACAATAGATGCCCTCCCGAAATTGAGGGCGTTGTTTTCTGTCGAAGGGAATGACCAGGAAGCGATCAGCTGTTTAGATGGAAAGAAGAGATGAGTAATGAAAAAGAACAAAGAAAACAGAGTGGCTTTGCTGCTTCAATGGGCTGGTGAGCAGAAAATATGGCTGTATTTGGCGATTGTTCTTTCGGCACTCAGCGGCCTGTGCATTATTGTTCCCTACATTGGGATTTACCGGTTGATGGATGCCATGTTTAATCGGGCTTGCACACAAGAACTGGTCGTGCAGATTGTGGCGATGATCGCAGCCGCTGTTACGCTGCGATTTGTGCTGTTCGGCGCTTCTGGAGTGGCGTCTCACAAGGGGGCTTACGGCGCGCTGTTTAAAGTGCGCTGCATGGTAGCGGAGCACATGGCGCACGTGCCGTTGGGCGCATTAAATGAGCGCTGCACAGGAGATATTAAAACGGTTTTGAATGAAGACATTGAAAAGCTGGAGCTGTTTTTGGCGCACAATCTTCCTGAACTTGTGTGTTATCTGGTGGGGCCGATTGTCATTTTTATTTACCTGATGACAGTTAATGTGCCGCTGGCTTTGATTTCATTGGTGCCGCTGGTTCTTGCTGTTGTGATGATGGGGCTGATGTTCAAGAACACTGACGATCTGATGGCCCGCGCCAATCAGTCCATTACCGCACTGAATGCCGTGATGATCGAGTACATCAATGGTATGAAGCTGATCAAAGCTTACAACATGGGAAGCAAATCCTTCCAGAAATTTTCCAGCGCGATCCGTGAGGAAAACGCCATGTGGAATGAAACCGCTCGGCGTATGGGCCCTCCGTATGCAGCGTTTATTGTTGTTATCGAATGTGGCATGCTATTTCTGGTGCCGATAGGCGGGATGTTTTTCCTGAAAGGATCGCTCACAGCCAGCGCGTTTCTGCTGTTCGTCTATGTGGGTTCTATGTATCTGACGGAAATCCGGCCGTTGCAGGAATTGGGTACAAATTTCGCCAATGTGCTGAATGCTGTGACGAAAACCAAGGAGATTCTGGACATTCCTGTTTATAGAGGCGGCACAGATTTTCCAAAGCACCATAACATTGAACTGAGGAATGTACGCTTTTCTTACAAGGTGAATGGCTCCGGAGGAGCCAGAGAGGGTGGCCTGGGCCACGATGGAAAAACCGATGTGCTGAAAGGCGTCAATCTTGAAATCCACGACGGTGAACGCATGGCGCTTGTGGGGCGCTCCGGCGCTGGGAAAAGCACAGTGATTGAACTGATCTCCCGCTTCTATGATGTGCAGGAAGGCGAGGTGCTGATCGGCGGGAAGAATGTCAAGGAGCTTGACTATGATACCATTCTAAAGAATGTCGCCATTGTATTCCAAAAGACCTTCCTTACCCGTGACAGCGTGCTCGAAAATATTCGCATGGGCTCAAATGCCACGCTGGAAGAGGTGCGAGCTGCCGCAAAAAAGGCACAGATTGATGATTTCATCATGTCTCTGCCACAGGGCTATGACACCAAGGTGGGCAGCTTTGGCTCCCGCTTTTCCGGCGGCGAAAAGCAGCGGATCGCGATCGCGCGCGCGATCCTGAAAGATGCGCCCATTTTGATCTTGGATGAGGCCACAAGCGCCTCAGACCCGGAAAATCAAATGGAGATCGATAAGGCCATTGAAAATCTCTGTGAGGGTAAAACGGTCATTGTCGTCGCGCATCGTTTGAGCGCTTTAAAAATGTGCGATCGTGTAGCCGTGGTGGAAAATCATACGATCACCTGCGTAGGCAGCCACGAGGAAGTTCGAAAGAACAACGCGTACTACAGAAAAGCCTGGGCGGACTACGAAACGGCTCGGAATATCACATACCAGTTGGAAGGAGGCGAGCAACATGCATGAGAACAAGGTGAATGCCAGCGCAGCTGGCAGAGAGGATGGCCTGGGCCATGATGTACTAAATAAGAACCGCAATTTTTATATCGGTGTCGGCGGAACCGTCCTTGAAGGGCTGCTTTCCGGCAGCTTGTTTATGCTGCTGTATTCGGTGATGCAGTTTTTGTGGTCAGGGCAGTTTGATATGAACCGCGTGCTGGTTTTGACAGGCATGATAGTCGGGATTTTTCTTCTTCGCATCCTGATCTACAGCTACGGCTATACCAAAGCGCAGATTGGCGGCGCAGAAGTCAGCAAGAATATCCGCCTTTTTATGGGCGATCATTTGAAGCGCATCCCGCTTTATCGGTTTACAATAGGCGGCACCGGCGATTACATCAACATCATCACGAGCGATGTCAATAACTACGAAAAAATCCTGACCCACAAGATTGGCGATCTGGCAAAGAGCTTTTCGCTGTCGCTGATGCTTGTCGCTTTTGTCATGACAATTTATGTTCCTGCTGGAATAATCCTGCTCACAGCAGATCTTTTATTGATCCCGAGCTTGTGGCTTTCTTTCCGCATGGTGCGAAAATATGGAAATGAGAAGAACGCGATTTGTGCGGAAAATGTTTCGAGCATTGTGGAGTATGTGTCCGGCATACAGACCTTTCGCGCTTATGGTGTGGGCGGCATGAAGAACAAAAGTGTTGTGGACGCCATGCGGGAATTCAGCCGCATCAGTTTTGTGTACGAAGCAAAAGTACTGCCGGTTGGTGCTGGATTTAGCGTGTTGAGCTGGTTGGCCTGCCCGTTGGTCATCTGGGTGGCTTATGCGCCGTGGGTGGCGGGAACACTGGAAACAGTGGACTATCTTTTGATCTGTATGCTGCCTTTATTCTGTGCGAAGCTGTCGAATACGATCTTTGTAGACCTCACCAGCTATAAGAATCTGATGATCTCGAAAAATAAGATCCTCAGCGTCATGAACGAGCCGGAGGAAACCGGCAGCATGGAGCCGTTTCAAACAGATACACATGACATTACCTTTGAAAATGTAGATTTTGCGTATGTTCCCGGTGAGCCGGTTCTACAGCATGCGAGTTTTACTGTTCCTGACCAGAAGCTCACGGCCATTGTCGGCGACTCCGGCTCCGGAAAATCTACCATTCTGAACCTGATCGCAAAATATTATGAGCCAACAAGCGGCACTATCTCAATCGGCGGCCAGCCCATCAATCATGTAGCTGCCGAGCGTGTGCTGGAACAAATCTCCATGGTGGACCAGGACGTCTTTCTTTTTGACGACACCATCCGGGATAATATTCGGCACGCCCGCCCCGAAGCTACAGACGAAGAAATTGAGGCTGCTTGCCGAGCGGCGAATTGCGATGGTTTTATCCGCAAGATGGAAAAGGGCTACGACACACCAACTGGCGAAAACGGGAATCTGCTCTCCGGTGGTCAGCGTCAGCGTATTTCGATCGCGCGCGCTATCCTGAAAGACAGCCCAATCCTGCTCCTTGACGAAGCAACAGCATCTCTGGACATTGAAAACGAATTGGCAGTGAAGCAGGCCATTGCCAATCTGTTAAAAGAGAAAAAGACTGTGGTGATGATCGCCCATACCCTTTCCATCGTCAAAAATGCCGATCTCATCCTTGTGGTAGCTGACGGCAAGATCGCTGAAGCCGGTACGCACGATGAGTTGCTGGCTAAAGGCGGAAAATATGCGGCTATGTGGAACGCGGAGCAAAAGATATCAGCGTGACAGAGTTGGGATAACAAAATGAAAACCGTCTATGACCACACACATTGGTGCGGTCATAGACGGTTTTTTCATGGCGCGATCACATAGCCGGCGAGCGTTGGGTGGTCGGCGATGCGTGCGTTCTGCGGCTCGCGGAGCACGCAGGCGGCGATGACGAGGTCGGCACCGGCGAGGGTGAAATTGACAAGGGCGGAAAGCAGCGAGAGGGTGCCAGGAAAAATGAGCAGAAGCGCGAGGCTCGCAAGTCCAAGCACGGCGAAGGGCAGGAGTACGCCGGTGAGGTAGGCGCGTTTGGCGAGCGGTCGCTCGCAGCTTGTCGTTGGCATCATTGTGCTCAAGTGGAAATGCACATCCTGCCAGCGCAGAGAACCGGCGACCATCCAGCCGAGGCCGTGGAGCAGCTCGTGGAGTGTGACGCTGACGGCGATGATGGCGAGAAATGCGGCGAAAAACGATGGTCCGCCGAGGCTCATCAGCTGCGCGCGGTCGCGCAGCGCAAAGCGGAAGAGGCAGCCGACGGCGAGGAGAAATGGCAGCGCGCAGAGCACGCCGTAGAGCATCGCCTGGCTTTTGGTGAAGGTGCGTGCGCGTTCAGTCATGGTGATCGCCTCCTTTATGGATCACAGGCGCATATCTTTTGCAGCGGCGTAGGTGCTCCCCGTGGTGAAAAAACTGAGCCAGTAGAGGACGCTGAGCAGGGAGAGAATATCGAGTGGCGTGTAAGCGAGGGTGAGCGAGAGAAATCCTGCAACGGCTGCTGCCTGGGCAACGCAGAATGCGATCGCGACGCCGATGCCCAGCACGGCGGTACGCGCCAAAATCTGCTGGCAGCGTTTCGGCGCACGACGTGAAAGCCAGCTTGAGGACGCGAGGGCTGAGAGAATGATGAGGACAGTGATGATCGTTTGCAACATGATGAACAACTCCTTTGGTTTTATTTGTTGGCACCAGTATAATCTATTTCTAGCGCTAAGTAAAGTATTTCTTACATGATGACTGAAAAATTTCGCTCTCGCTCAAAAAAAGAACCAGCTCAGCGAGCTGGCGAGATCTGTTCAGCGCACTTTGCGCAGGATGGCAATGGCGACGAGAACGACGATCATATAGAGGTTGAAGACGAGTCGGTAGGCGTTCGTGAATACATAGGGGCTGGAGAGGATCGTCCAGGTGAACTGGCCGAAAAGATTCATCAGGATGAAGAGCGCCAAGAGTCCCCAGAGGCAGGCGCTGCCGATGATGGCGCGGCCGTGTTCGTCGCGGCCTTCTCTGGAAAAAGCGTAGAGGGCGAAGACGATGATGAGTACGATGCAGCCGATGGCGTTGACGTAGACGAAGGGGACGCTGTCCATCAGCGCGTAGATGGTCTGGTAGATCGGTGAGTCGTAGATGGTTGCGAGCATGGGCGAAAACCTCCGGTCAGAAATTTTTGCGATGGCGCAGAATGAGGATGGCGATGTCAGCGGTGAGCAGCACAGACGTGTAGACGAGTTGGGCGATATTTAGGGCGCGTGTGGGATTTGCAAGGCCCCAGCCTCTGCCGCCGTAAAAATAGCCGAGCAGATTCATCACGACAAAAAGCACGACGAAGGCGCAAAGCGCACTGGTGGCGATGATTTTGCGGCCGCGTTCGTCGCGTCCTTCTTTTGAGAAGGCGTAGAGGAAAAAGAGCGCGAGCAGCGCAAAGCCGAGCAGGCTGTGCACGCGCAGCACGGTGACATTGTCGAAGATGGGCGCGAGGGTTTCAAGCATTATTCATTCTCCTTAAAATCAAACAGATCTTCAATAGTGACGCCGAACACCTGAGCAATGCTGTAGGCCAGGAGCATCGACGGATTGTAGCGGTTGCGCTCGAGCTGAACGATGGTCTGGCGCGAGACGCCTACGAGATCGGCGAGCTCCTGCTGGCTCATGCGCCTGGTCGCGCGGTAAACGTGGATCTTGCTTTCGAATGCGTATTTGCTTTTTTTGGCCACGGCTGCTCGCCTCCTTTTTGTTGGTCAGGTTTTATTATAATTTATTTCTTACAGTTTGTGAAAGATTTTTGCCTGCAATGGGCACAAAAAATGAGCGCCCGTTGGACGCTCGGTTTGTTTTATTGGACGTAGGCTGTGTTGCCGCTGCCGGTGGTGGTGTCGCTGCTGGTCGATCCGGAATCGGTGGAGGTGCCGCCGCCGTTTGGTGTGATGGTGGCGCCAGTGTTGTTGTTCCCTTCATCGATGGTTGGGCGGGATGGCACGGTTTCAGTGGTGGTGCCGCGGTAATCGTTGCCGGTGTTGGTCTCAGCCGGTGGCACGTAGGCGCCGCCGTAGCCTTCGTAGGTGGTGCCACCTTCGCCGCTGCCGACGTAGGAGCCGTTGGTGTCATAGCCGTTGTCGACCATGCCGGCATTTTCGAGCAGATCTTCGCCGCTGGTGGTGTCCTCGACGGAGCTTGCAAAATCGACAAGGTCGAGGTCTGAGGCTTCGAGCTGTTTGCCGTCTTCCATGAACTCTTTGTTGATGAGCTCGAGGATGCCGGATTCGGATGGAATGTAGTAGGAAAGTTCGCCGATATATTCTGGCGAGCCAGGCAGGATGAACATTTCGATGCTGTCGGCGCTCATGCCCTGGGCCTGTTTGAAGAACCAGATCATTTCGCTGACCGTGAGATCGGTTTCCATTTCTTCGCTGACAACTTTGGCGAGAGCTGGAACTTTTGTGATGATGGATGCGCTCAGAAGTTCATTGCCGAGGGCTTCAAAGAAGAGCTGCTGCGCGCCGATGCGGCCGATATCGCCGGTGGCGTAGCCGGAACGGAAGCGCACGAACTGCAGCGCATGTTCGCCATCGAGAACCTGTTCGCCGGCTTTGATGTCGATCTCAAGATCCTGGTAAGGGTCGGAATATTGCAGGTCGTATGGAACGTCCATTTCGACACCGCCGATGGCATCGATGGCCTGTTCAAATCCTTCAAAGGTGGTGATGGCGTAGCGATCGATCGGCAGACCGGTGAGCATCTCAACTTCGTGGATGGTCTGTTCGATGTTGCCCTTGTGGTCGACGCTGTAAGAGCCGTTAATCTTTACGATGTCGCGGTTGTCGACGTTGCTCATGGTATCGCGTGGGATGCTCAGGAGCTTGAGGGTTTTCTTTTCGGTGTTGAAGCTGGCAAGAACGATGGTGTCAGCGTTTTCGTGTTTGCCGTCGACGCCGCAGAGGAGGATGTTGTAGGTATCGTCCTTGAGCACGTCTTCGTCGACGGTGCTGTCAGAGGAGGTTGGTGCTGTCGGCAGAAAATGATATGCTGCAAATCCTGCCCCGGCGACGACGGCAAGTGCCAGGACGAGGATGATGATCAATCGTGAAAAGAATTTTAACATGGTGCCCTCCTAGAGCAATTCTTCGAATAATTGGCTGCGATATGGGGAAAGCGCGCCAGCCATTGCGTAGGTTTCCTGAAGTGCGCTCGTTTCTACCCACAGTCCTTCTGCGAGAGGCACAGGAGCGGCAAGCTGCACGAGCCAGCCTTGCATGTGCCATTCTCTGTGGGTGAAGAGATGCTTGGCGCGTCCGAGATCTGTGAGAGAATCGGGGGTGATGTTCAGGTTTTTCAGGTGGAGTGCGAGAGCGTCGCGATCGAGTGTGCCGGGAAGATCGAGAAATTCCCAGAGCCCGGCGAGAAGTCCTCGCTGTGGACGTTTGTGGATCCACACCTGGGTGCCGCAATTGAGGATGACAATGGTGTGCGGCTCGATTTGGCGCGGTTTTTTTGCTTTTTTGATCGGCAGGAGCCAGGTGAGCTGCTGCTTTTTTGCTTCACAGAGCGCTGCCAGCGGACAGGCTGCACAGCGAGGCGTGCCGTTCGCGCTGCAGATCATGGCGCCGAGGTCCATCAGCGATTGGTTGAAATCGCCAGGGCGGTGCGCCGGAACGAGGGACGCAGCCAGCTCTTTCAGTGGCTTTGCGGCAGACGCGACGTTGATCGGTCCGTCGTAAGCGGTGACGCGGCTGAGGATGCGCAGCACGTTGCCATCCACAGCGGCGACGCGTTCGCCAAATGCGATGGAGGCGATGGCGCCAGCAGTGTAAGGGCCGATGCCCGGGAGCGCGAGCAGATCGCTGTAGCTTTCTGGCAGGAGTCCGTTGTGTTCAGCGAGCAGGATCTGCGCCGCTTCACGAAGATGGTCGGCACGGGAATAATAGCCGAGCCCTTCCCAGAGCTTGTGGAGCCTGTCTTCACTGACGTGTGCGAGATCTGCAATCTGCGGCAGTTCTGTGATAAAACGTGTGTAGTAAGGGATGACGGTCTGCACCTGTGTCTGCTGGAGCATGATCTCCGAGAGCCAAACGTGATAAGGCGTCGGATCTTCGCGCCAGGGCAGCAGGCGGCGATTTTCGTCGTACCAGCTGAGCATCCTGTCTGCGAACGCCGCAGCCGACAGAGAAAATGTGCGCATGCAAACGCCTCCCGTGAATAGTCTGTACAAAATAATATTACCGTTTGCGTCGTGAAGCGTCAATATTGAATCAGGGATTGTCAACAATTTATTAGATGGACAAATCAGGCGGCGAATGACAGTGAAAATTCAAGAAAAGGTTTTGCAAGCGATTTCATAAGCTCGTGTGAAGAACGTGACGATTTTGTAAATGTTTTTTGCCGGAATTGTCACTAAATTATATGGTTTCTTTCGTTTATGCGTGCTATAATAATAGTAACGAAATGACAAGGAGGCGGTCCGTTGTTTCATTCCATGCAATTGCTTAACGAAATTGCCTATCGCTATGCAAGATTAAAAGGATATGTCTTTGCTCGCTGAGTGCGACCGATGTGCATCCCGCAATAAGGCAATGGACAAACGACTGTAGATTGGCGCTGCCGCTTTGTCCGCAGCGCTGTGAATCGAAACTAAAACTGAACATCAAAGATGCGCTCCTCGCATTCTCGCGGGGAGTGCGTTTTTTTATTGCCGGCGCCGGACCATTGCGCAGGGCGGCGAGTTGCGGTACAATACATTCATCTCAGATAAACTGGGACGAAGGAGGGTGAACCTATGACAGCCAAAGATTCGATCGACGTGTTCAAAAAGCTTCCGAAAAAGACGCTCGTTAAATGGGCGCTGTTTCTGATCGCTGTTTACGCGCTCTACGACGGTGTGTATATTTGGGCAGATTCTAAGCGACTGATGCTCGACATGAGCGATGTAACGAGCGGATTGGTGCCGATCCTTGTGATGCACATCGATCTGCCGCTTTTTATCGGCAGCATGCTCATCTGTCTGCTTTTTGACAGACGGCGGATGCTGGCGGCGCTCGCCATCCGTAACAGCCGCGAGATCCTGTGGATGGCGCTTGGCGCTGTTTCCTTTGTCGCAGTGGTGTTTTTCAAGGAACCGTCTGGCACAGTTGCTGCTTATGAGATTGTACAGGCGCTGGTCATCGCTGGTCTGCTGGAAGAGCTTCTCTTTCGCGGACTGTTCTTTTCCTGGCTCGATGCTGCCGGGTGCGGCTGGCTCGCTTATTTTGTGAGTGGTTTGGCCTGGGGCGCGCATTATGGCATTCGTGCCATTGTTACGAGCAGCACGATGACTTTCTGGGCCGTGTTGCCAGTGGCGATTTTCGGCGCTGTCGTCGGGACGCTCGCCGCCATTATTTATAAAAAAAGTGGCAGCCTCTGGCTCGTCGCTTATCTTCACGGAGCGCTCAGTCTCTTATGAGACGGCGTTCCGTCGTTTTTGTGGAACAATAAAAATAGGCCTATTGATAAGCTCGTCGACTTGCTCATCAATAGACCTATTTTTATGTATTGTTTGAAGATGGCTCGGCATCTTACTTTGCGCGCTGTACTTTGTTGGAACGCAAGCAGCGGGTGCAGACATTCAGTTTCTTAGGGGTTCCGTCAACTACAACACGAACCTTCTGAATGTTAGGCTTCCACGTTTTCTTGTTTCTGATATGAGAGTGGCTAACTTGCATGCCGGTTGCAGTACCTTTACCACAAATATCGCATTTTCTGGACATTACAAAACCTCCTTTAGCATCTGTGAAATCATACTTGATTAGGATAACAGATAGACTGGGAAAAATCAAGGGCTTTTCAAGAAAAAGCGGGGGAATGTGTAAATTCCTCTGAGGGGGCACGCATCAAAATATTTTAATATGTCAACCATCGTCCTTGCGCCGCTTGCACCTCAAATAGCGCTGTGTTATACTAATTTTATTGGATCAGAAAACGTTTGGAGGGACTTTGTCATGAGTACCGAAAGAAAATACACCAAAAACTATCCATTCTATAAAGAATATGTCTGCCCTGTCTGCGAAGGGCGCGGTGCTGTGGAATGCTGCAACGCTGACGGCACAGACTGCGCGCCAATCCCATGCGATTATTGCGGCGGCAAGGGCACCATTGTTGACAAGAACACCGCTGGTCTTATTGGCACGGCTGTGGTTGTGGTGGCGGTGATCGTCATCGCTGCGATCGTGCTGTTTTAAGGGGGAAGGCGGATAAATGGAAAAATCATCTCTCTTTCCCAAGATCGCCAGCCGCTGTGAAACCTGTCACGGCGCAGGTGTGTTGCCAGGCCGTTGCCGCGAGGACGAGCTCTTGCCATGCCCAACCTGCAAGGGCAAGGGTGTGATCGCGCGCAAAAAATCGAAAAAACACGTCGAAGAACGCGCCTGCGACAATCCGAATTGCAAAAATGGTCGGGTGCAGCAGCTTACGGTCGTGGATGGTCGCGAGGTGCTGACGGAAAAAGTCTGCCCGGTCTGCGACGGCTACGGCGTCATCTACAATGAAACGGTGACAACGACCACTGTACACGAAAAATGTCCAACCTGTGGCGGCGCTGCAGTGATCGCCGCTGGCGAAATGCGTCGCAGAAAGCTCGAAAGTTTCTGCCCAGACTGCCACGGTACAGGCTACAAATTAGAAGAACAACCCGTCAAACGCGCCGCGCTTTTTGGCATCGGAGCGTTTATTTACCCTGCCTTCGCTGTGCTTGGCACAGGCTTTTCGCTGATGCTGAAGGGCGTGAAGGCGGCGATCACTACAAAAGTGCCGAAAAATAAATAATCTTTGCGATCAATGTAGGACTGCGCCCTGTGGTTCTACATTCTTTATTTCACGCGTGCCCATCTGGGCGAAGGAGGAATTTGCACCATGTTATATGATGATTTCAGAAAAGAAAAGATGCAGGCGTTGAAGGAAAAGGACAAGCTGAAGAACAAGGTCATCACGAATATCCTTTCTGACCTGATCTATATTAAGAAGGAACTTGGTCAGGAGCCAACGGAGGCGGATAGCGCCAAGGCGGTCGCCAAGCAGGTGAAGCAGGTAAAGGAAGCGATCGAGATGAGCAAGGATCGCCCGGACAAGCTCGAAGAGCTGGAAGCGGAGCTGGCGGTGTTGGAGCAGTATATGCCAAAGCAGCTTTCGGAGGATGAGATCAAGGCAGAGGTGCTCGCGCTTCTCGATGGAAACGGCATCGGGCTTGATCCGAAGAACAAGGGCGCGATCATGAAGGTGGTCATGCCGGCGCTCGCTGGCAAGGCTGACGGCAAAGCGATCAACAAGGTTGTATCGAGCCTGTTCTGATGGACCGTCAGGAATTCGGGCGCGCCGGAGAAAAACGCGCAGAGCGTTTTCTGCGGGGGCAGAAGCATCGCATCGTGGCGAGAAATTATCGCGCGAAGCAGGGCGAGGTGGATATCATCTCGCTGGCGCCGGATCGCACGCTGGTTTTCACAGAGGTGCGCAGCAAGCACGACTGCACGTATGGCCATCCGCTGGAGACGGTGGACGCGAAAAAGCAGCAGCGTGTGCGGCTGGCGGCGCGGCAGTTTCTCTACGAGCATCCGCGCTACGGCGATCACGCTTGTCGCTTTGATGTGATCACGATCGTCGGCGAAGGCCGGGCGGCAAAGCTGGAATATTTTCAGGATGCGTTTTAAGTCTACAAAAATTCTTGGATTTTTGGCTGGAACGTTGACGTTATACTCCAGCTGTGATAAAGTAATAATGTAATACTATGTGCGTTTGGCACAAGAAGAAAGAAATAGATCACCGTCATTAGGATATATGTGAATATGTCATCATGCGGGAAAGCATACCTAGGGTGGAAACAGTCCAACCAAGTGGTATGGGCACTTGGCTGCTACACCGAAGGGATAAAAGCCCAGGCGGGTAGGTTTCCTACACTTTATCAGAAAGAGAGGAACCTATCCGCCTGGGCTTTTTTGTTTGTAGCGATGATCAGAATGGAGGCAATTTGAATGAGTGTACAAGTTGGAATTATCATGGGCAGTGACTCGGATTTTCCATTAATGAAGAAAGCCGTCGATGTCCTGGAAGAATTTGGCGTCGGTTATGAGGTGAAGGTGTCCAGCGCACACCGCACACCGGAGGATACGCTGACCTATGCGGAAACTGCTGTGGAACGCGGGCTCAAGGTGATCATCGCTGGTGCAGGCGCAGCAGCGCATCTGCCTGGGGTGATCGCAGCGAAGACGACGCTGCCTGTCATCGGTGTGCCAATCAATGCCACGGCGCTGAATGGCCTCGATGCGCTCTACGCGATCGTGCAGATGCCATCTGGCGTGCCGGTTGCTTCTGTGGGCATCGATGGCGCGAAAAACGCCGGCCTCTTGGCGGTGCAGATCCTTGCAACTGCTGACGACAGCCTGCGTGACAAGCTCGTCCGCTATAAAGAAGATATGAAGGAATCCGTTCAGAAAAAGAACGCGAAGATCCAGGAAACCCTCGCTCAGAGTGACAAGTAATGGAGGTATGTGATGATTAATCGTTACAGCAGAGATGAAATGGCCCAGATCTGGACCGAAGAAAACAAATTTGCTGCCTGGCTGGAAGTCGAGATCCTCGCTGCAGAAGCCTGGTCAGAACTCGGTGTTGTGCCAAAAGAAGATTGCGTGGCGCTGCGCAAGAATGCGCGTTTTGATGTGGATCGCATCTACGAGATCGAAAAACAGACGCGTCACGATGTCGTTGCTTTCACGAGAACAGTTTCTGAATCCCTCGGTGAAGAAAAGAAATGGGTTCACTACGGGCTCACCAGTACCGACGTTGTTGACACGGCATACGGTTATCTGCTGAAGCAGGCCAACGACATTCTCAAGAAAGATCTTGAACATTTGAAAGATGTCATCGGCAAAAAAGCCAAGGAATATAAATACACCGTAGAAATGGGCCGTACCCATGGGGTACACGCTGAGCCAACGACTTTTGGTCTGAAGCTGCTCAACTGGTATTCCGAAATGAAGCGCAACATTGAACGCTTCGAGCATGCGTCCAAGGCTGTGGAAGCGGGCAAGATCTCTGGCGCTGTTGGCACCTTTGCGAATACGCCGCCAGCTGTTGAAGCCTATGTCTGCGAACATCTCGGCATCCGCGCGCAGGAAGTTTCCACGCAGGTGTTGCCACGCGATCTGCACGCTGAATATCTGGCTGTGATGGCGCTCATCGCGACATCCGTTGAACGTTTTGCAACGGAGATCCGCGGGCTGCAGAAGACGGAACAGCGCGAAGTAGAAGAATATTTTGCAGCTGGTCAGAAGGGCTCGTCGGCAATGCCACACAAGCGCAATCCGATCGGCTCGGAAAATATGTGCGGCTGCGCGCGTGTGCTGCGCGGTTATATGCATACCGCTTACGAAAATGTGGCGCTCTGGCATGAACGCGATATTTCCCACTCTTCCGCAGAACGCATCATCCTGCCGGATGCAACGATTCTGCTTGATTATCAGCTGAATCGTTTCGCGAAGATCGTCGACACACTGACGGTATTCCCAGAAAATATGATCCGCAATATGGGCGCAACCTTTGGGCTCATTTATTCTCAGCACGTCATGCTCAAGCTCATCGACAAGGGCATGAGCCGCGAACAGGCGTACGATCTTGTGCAGCCAAAGACGGCGCGTGCCTGGGATGAACAGGTGCCATTCCGTCCACTTTTGGAAGAAGATCCACAGATCACCAGCGTGCTCTCCAAGGAAGATCTGGATGACGCGTTTGACTATCACTATCACCTCAAGCACGTTGACGAGATTTTTGAACGTTGTGGCTTGAACTGAGTTTTATACATAATCAACCATTTTTAGGAGGAATTTTATCATGGCAGTAGAAGTTTTGGAACAGTTGTACGAAGGCAAAGCAAAGAAAGTATTCAAGACCAGCGACGACGCGCTCTACATGGTCGAATACAAGGACGATGCGACCGCATTCAACGGCGAAAAACGCGGCACCATCGAAGGCAAGGGCGTCATCAACAACAAGATGAGCGCCATGCTCTTCAAGGAACTGGAAAAGCAGGGCATTGAAACCCATCTCGTGGAATTCGTTGACGACACCCATCAGCTCGTTAAGCGCGTTGAGATCGTTCCGCTGGAAGTCATCGCGCGCAATGTCATTGCTGGCTCCCTGTCCAAGCGCGTCGGTCGTCCTGAAGGGGAAGTGCTGCCTCAGCCAATCCTCGAATTCTCTTACAAGAACGACGATCTCGGCGATCCAATGATCAACCGTTTCCACGCCACCGCTCTGGGCCTGGCTACCGATGAAGAGATCGACAACATCATCGCACAGGCGCTGAAGATCAACGAACTCCTGCAGGCGATCTTTGACAAGGCCAACCTCGTGCTCGTCGACTTCAAGCTCGAATTTGGTCGCACGCCAGATGGCAAGATCATCCTCGCTGACGAGATCTCTCCAGACACCTGCCGTCTCTGGGATAAGGATACCCACGAAAAGCTCGACAAGGACCGTTTCAGAAGAGACCTTGGCGGCGTAGAAGAAGCATACATCGAAGTTTACAATCGTCTGAAAAACATCGGCCTTTAATCCACAAACTAAGGGGAGAAATAATATGGCTCGTATCACTGAGGATGGGATCCACGAAGAGTGTGGCGTCTTTGCGATCTGCGCACCAGGCATGGATGTGGCACAGCTCGCTTACCTGGGGCTCTTCGCACTGCAGCATCGTGGCCAGGAAGGGTGCGGACTTGCTGTCTGGAATGACGGCAAGATCCGCTTCCACAAGCGCCTGGGTCTCGTCAACGACGTTTTTAATGAAGAAATTCTCGCAGGGCTTCCTGGGAGCCTTGCCATTGGGCATGTGCGTTACGCGACGACTGGCGAGACCAGCGAGCTGAACACACAGCCGATCGTTGCCAACTACTATCAGGGTCAGTTCGCGCTGGCCCATAATGGCAACCTGACCAACACAGAAAAACTGCGCGATTCTCTCGCCAAGACCGGCTCGCTCTTCCAGACAACGACGGACACGGAGGTCATCTGCAACTTGCTGGCGCGTTATGCAGAAAACAGCATGGATGTGGCGATGCACAAAGCGATGCTCGATCTCGAGGGAAGCTATGCGCTCGTCGCTGTCAACGACGGCAAGATTTTCGCAGCGCGTGATCCGTATGGCAACAGACCGCTGTGCATCGGAGCACTGCCAAACGGCGCCGGCTATGTGGTGGCGTCGGAATCCTGCTCGCTGGACACCGTCGGCGCAGATTTTGTGCGCGATGTGGATCCAGGGGAGATCATCATCATTGACGAAGACGGCGTGCATTCTGTGGCGACGCAGAAAGCCAGCCGCACCGCACACTGCATTTTCGAATATGTGTATTTCGCTCGTCCGGACAGCACCATCGATGGCATCAACGTCAACCAGTCCCGCCGCCGCATGGGCGCGATCCTCGCGCGTGAGACCGGCGATCTTGACGTGGACATTGTCATCCCTGTGCCAGATTCCGGAACGACGGCGGCGATCGGTTACGCCGAAGCCGCTGGCAAGCAGTTTACGCAGGGCATCCTGAAAAACCGCTACACGGCGCGTTCTTTCATTCAGCCAACGCAGGCGATGCGCGAACGCATGGTCAATCTCAAGCTGAGCCCGATCCGCGAAGAGATCGGCGGCAAGAAAGTTGCAGTCGTTGACGACTCGATCGTTCGCGGCACGACGAGCAAGCGCCTGGTGGCGCTCCTGCGTGAACGCGGCGCTGCTGAGGTGCATATGCTGATCACCTGTCCGCCGGTGCTGTATCCTTGCTACTATGGCATCGATACCGCTGAGCGCGACAAGCTGATCGCTGCCAACAACAGCATCGAAGAGATCCGCCAGTACATCGGTGCCGACAGCCTGCATTATCTCAGCCTCGAAGGGCTCTACGAAGCAGTGGGCGGCGAGGATGTGTACTGCGCAGCCTGCCTCAACGGCGATTATATCTGCGGCTATCCGGACTGGAAAAAGTGAGCATAGGAGGAATACCTGTGGAAAAGAAAACCATTACCTATAAAGACGCCGGCGTCGACATCGACGCAGGCAATGCGTCTGTTGAACTCATCAAGCCTTATGTCAAGCGCACCCAGCGTCCGGAAGTGATCGGCGGGCTCGGCGGCTTTGGCGGGCTTTTCGCGTTCGACAAGGACAAATATGAAAACCCTGTGCTGATCAGCGGCACCGATGGCGTCGGTACAAAGCTGAAACTGGCTTTCGATATGAACAAGCACGACACCATCGGCATCGATGCTGTGGCTATGTGCGTCAACGACATTCTCGTCAGCGGTGCGGAGCCATTGTTCTTCCTCGATTATGTGGCAGTCGGCAAGCTCGAACCAGAACAGTTCTCCCAGGTTGTCAAGGGTGTGGCTGAAGGCTGCGTCCAGGCAAACTGCGCGCTTGTTGGCGGCGAAACAGCAGAAATGCCAGGCTTCTACAAGATCGGCGAGTATGACGTGGCTGGTTTCTGCGTCGGCGTGGTCGATCGCGACAAGATGATCGACGGCTCGAAGATCAAGGCTGGCGATGTCATCTTTGGTCTGCCATCGACAGGGCTGCATTCCAACGGATTCTCTCTGGCGCGCAAGCTGATGCTGGAGGTTGAAGGAAAATCCCTCACCGATCCGTTTGGCGACAGCGGCAAGAGCGTCGGCGAAGTCATGCTCGAACCAACGAAGATCTATGTCAAGAGTGTGCTGGCGCTGCTCGAAGCCTGCCCGGATGCGATCCTCGGCATGGCACACATCACCGGCGGTGGTCTCATTGAAAACGTGCCACGCGTGCTGCCAAAGAACGTGAACGCAGAATTTGACCGCACAACCTGGCCACGTCCAGCCATTTTTGACGCGCTGGCAGAAGCTGGCAATCTCGGCGATGACGAGCTTTATAAGACCTTCAACATGGGCATTGGCTATGTCATCATTGCAGACAAAGACCAGGCTGACAAAGTCGCTGAAACGCTGGCGGCTCAGAATGAAACCTTCTATCAGATCGGCGTCATCACCGAAGGCGACGGTCACACCGTGATCAAGTGAGAAGGGAAGGATCAAAGTGAAGATAGTCGTATTCGCATCCGGTCGCGGATCGAATTTTAAGGCAATCGTTGAAAATATTGAGTCTGGCGCGCTGACGAACGTCGAAGTTTCGTTGCTGCTCTCTAACAAACCGGAAGCAAACGTGCTCGCTTACGCTGCAGAAAAGGGCATTCCTCATGTCTGCGTCGATGAAAAGCAGTTCGCCAGCCGCGAAGCCTACGAAGAAGCAGTGCTCGCCGAAGTGAAGAAGGTGCGCTGCAACCTCGTTGTGCTCGCCGGATATATGAAGATCCTCGGCGCCGATTTTCTCGCGAATGTTGGCTGCCCGGTGGTCAATATCCATCCATCGCTGCTCCCATCCTTCCCAGGGCTCCACGCTCAGAAACAGGCTGTGGACTACGGTGTGAAGGTGAGCGGCTGCACCGTGCATTTTGTCGATGCAGAGCTGGATCACGGCCCGATCATCGCGCAGGTGCCAGTGCCGGTGGAAGACGGCGACGACGAGGACAGCCTCTCGGCGCGCATTCTCGTGCAGGAACATCAGATCTATTCGATCTGCCTGCAGCTCATCGCAGATAATAAGGTGGCCTTTGATGGTCGCACAGTGAAAATCAAGAAGTAGGGGTGTTATCGTGAAAAGAGCATTGATCAGTGTATCAGATAAAACAGGACTTGTAGAATTTGCCAAAGCGCTGGTGGAACTCGATTACGAGATCCTTTCCACCGGTGGCACCGCGCGTGCATTGCGCGACGCTGGTGTTGCAGTTGTGGAAGTCAGCGATGTAACGAAATTCCCAGAGATCCTCGATGGCCGCGTGAAGACGCTGCATCCGATCATTCATGCAGGGATCCTCGCCCGCGGCACAGAAGAACATATGCAGACGCTGAAAGATATGGACATCACGCCGATCGACCTGGTGGTCATCAATCTCTATCCGTTTGAAGCGACCATCGCCAAGGAAGGCGTGGATCAGCAGACAGCCATCGAAAACATCGACATCGGTGGGCCAACGATGGTGCGCGCTGCTGCCAAAAACCACGAGCGCGTCTCCATTGTCGTCGATCCTGCACAGTACGACGACGTTATCGCAGCGCTGAAGAGCGACGAAGGCATCACCCTCGCTCAGCGTCAGAAGCTCGCGATGCGTGCTTTTGAGATGACGGCGCGCTACGATGCAGCGATCAGCCAGTATCTCGTGAGTCAGTTCGCAGAGGATGTGTTCGAACCATCCTACAGCTTTGGTGGCGTGCTCAAGCAGGGCCTGCGCTACGGCGAAAACCCTCATCAGAAAGCAGCTTTCTACGCCAGCTCGACAAAACCAGGCACCCTCGCCGGTGCAGAGCAGCTCGGCGGCAAGGAGCTCAGCTATAACAACATTGTCGATACCGACGCTGCTTGGCAGATGGTCAACGAATTCACCGACCGCCCAGCCTGCGCGATCATCAAACACACCAATCCTTGCGGCTTCGCTGTCGGCAGCACCGTGCTCGAAGCCTTCACCAAGGCGCACGACGCCGATCCGCTTTCGTCCTACGGCGGGATCGTCGCGTTCAACCGCGTGCTCGATCAGGCGACGGCTGAAGAGATCATCAAGACCTTCTTTGAAGCAGTCATCGCACCAGGCTACGAAGACGGCGTTGTGGATATCCTTCACAAGAAGGAAAAGCTGCGCATCCTCGATACCCACGCCTGCGGCCAGGTGACCACGCCATGGATCGAGACGATCAGCGGTGGTTTCCTCGTGCAGGAGCGCGACATCCATCACCTGGATCCAGCGGAGCTCAAGGTTGTCACCGAAACGCAGCCAGATCCAGCGCTTCTAGATGATCTCGTGTTCGCCTGGAATGTGGTCAAGCATGTCAAATCCAACGCTATCGTCGTCGCCAAGGACGGCGTGTCCATCGGCGTCGGCGCTGGCCAGATGAACCGCGTTGGCAGCTGCGACATTGCGCTCAAGCATGCCGGCGACAAGGCCAAGGGTGCGGTGCTTGCCAGCGATGCGTTCTTCCCATTTGCAGACAACATCGAAGTGGCTGCTGCAGCCGGGATCACGGCGATCATCCAGCCAGGCGGGAGCATCCGCGATCAGGAAGTCATCGACGCCTGCAACAAATTCGGCATTGCCATGGTCTTCACAGGCGTGCGTCACTTTAAGCATTAAGAGAGGATAAAGCTATGAAAGTATTAGTAGTGGGCAGCGGCGGTCGTGAACATGCACTTTGCTGGAAGATCGCCCAGCGCCCTGATACAGAAGTTTATGTCGCTCCTGGTAACATCGGTATGGTCGATGTGGCGACGCTCGTCAATATCAAGGTTGACGATATCGCAGGCCTTGTGGATTTCGCGAAAGCGGAAGGGATCGATCTCACTGTTGTCGGTCCGGAGCTCCCACTGACGCTGGGCATCGTGGATGCGTTCCAGGAAGCCGGGCTTGCCTGCTTCGGCCCAAACAAAGCGGCTGCAAAGCTCGAAGGCAGCAAGGCTTTCTCGAAAGAGCTGATGAAAAAATATGGCATCCCAACAGCAGCCTTTGACACCTTCACCGATGTGGACAAAGCGAAAGCCTTCGTCGACGAGATCGGCGTGCCATGCGTGGTCAAGGCCGACGGGCTGGCTGCTGGTAAGGGCGTCATCATCTGCATGACCCGCGAAGAAGCCGACAAAGCCATCGAAGACATGCTGACCGATCACGCCTTCGGCGACGCCAGCGCAACGATCGTCATTGAAGAATACATGGTCGGGCCGGAAGTCAGCGTGCTTGCGTTCGCTGACGGGAAATCTGTGCTGCCAATGGTGAGCGCTCAGGACCACAAGCGCATTTTCGACGGCGACAAGGGACCAAACACCGGCGGCATGGGCGCGTATTCGCCAGCGCCGGTCTACACCGAGGCGCTTTCCGCTGAAGTTAACAAGACCATCATCGAACCAACCATCGCTGCCATGGCTGCTGAAGGAACGCCATTCACCGGCATTCTCTACACTGGCCTCATGCTCACAGAAAAAGGCCCACGCGTGCTGGAATACAACGTGCGCTTCGGCGATCCTGAAACCCAGCCGATCATGGTGCGCATGAAGAGCGACATTGTTGAGCTTTTCCAGGCCTGCGTGGATGGAAAACTCGACGAGGCGACGCTCGAATGGCATGACGAGGCTGCTGTCTGCGTGATCATGGCCTCCGGCGGCTATCCAGCCAGCTCCGAAAAGGGCGTGCCGATCCACGGCCTTGACGACATCGCAGCAGAAGAAGCCATCGTATTCCATTCCGGCACCGCTGAAAAAGACGGAGAAATCGTCACCAACGGTGGGCGTGTGCTCGGCGTCACTGCCAAGGATGCGACCATCAAAGGCGCCATCGACAAGGCCTATGCTGCTGTGGAGAAGATCAACTTCGACCACATGCAGTTCCGCCGCGATATCGGCGCCCGTGCATTACAGTAAGGGGAGAACACAATGAGCGAAATCAAACGCTTTTTTGTTGAACGTAAAGCGGATTTCCGCGAAGAAAATACGGCGCTGCTCCAGTCGCTCGTGCGCGATCTTGGCCTTTCGACGCTGGAGGATGTGCGCATCATCCGTCGCTACGATCTGGATCTCGACGAATCGTTCGACACCAAAAAGATCGGCGATCTCGTACTCTCAGAGCCACGCGTCGACCAGATCTATGCAGAGACGCTGCCAGCAGAGTATGACGGCAAGACGATCCTCGCTGTCGAGCCGCTGCCTGGTCAGTACGATCAGCGCGCCGACAGCTGCGCGCAGTGCATCGAGGTTGTGACTGGCGCGCGTCCTGTCGTCAAGACGGCGGAGGTTTACGTGCTTTTCGGCGCGCTCTCTGCAGAGGATGTCGCTGCTGTTGAGCATTACCTCGTGAACCCGGTAGAAGCGCGTCTCGCTGCGCTTGAAAAACCAGAAGCCTTTGAAGCGCCAGCGCCTGCTGCAGACACTGTGCCAACTGTGGAAGGCTTGATCGGCGCTGATCGCGAAGGATTGGCTGCCATCATCAAAAGCTACGGCCTTTCCATGGATGTAGACGACCTCGCTTTCCTGCAGGCCTACTTCCAGGAAGAGCAGCGCGATCCAACCGAGACTGAGCTCAAGGTTGTCGACACCTACTGGTCCGACCACTGCCGTCACACCACCTTCAATACTGTGATCACCGATGTCACCATCGAAGATCCAACGGTGCAGAAGGTCTACGACGAATACCTCGCTTTGCGTGAGGATGTGTACAAAGATCGCGAGAAATGGCCGCCGATCTCTCTCATGGATCTCGGCACCATTTCCACAAAATATCTCAAGAAGCATGGCCTTGTGCGTAATCTCGACGAGAGCGAAGAGATCAACGCCTGCTCCATCAAGACTGACGTCGACATCGATGGCGTCAAGGAGCCGTGGATCTACATGTTCAAAAACGAGACCCACAACCATCCAACTGAAATTGAACCATTCGGCGGCGCAGCCACCTGCCTTGGCGGCGCCATCCGCGATCCGCTGAGCGGACGCAGCTATGTTTATCAGAGCATGCGCGTCACCGGCGCAGCCGATCCGCGAAAAGCCACCAGCGAAACCCTGAAGGGCAAGCTCCCTCAGCGTAAGATCTGCACGTTGGCTGCCAAGGGTTTTTCCTCCTACGGCAACCAGATCGGCATGGCCACCGGCATTGTCGACGAAGTCTACCATCCTGGCTACGAAGCCAAGCGCATGGAGGTTGGCGCTGTTGTCGCAGCAGCGCCTGCTGAAAACATCGTGCGCCAGCGTCCAGAGCCAGGCGACATCGTCGTGCTCCTGGGCGGCAAGACCGGGCGCGATGGCTGCGGCGGCGCTACTGGCTCTTCCAAGAAGCAGGACGCCAACTCCCTCGAAACCTCCGGCGCAGAAGTGCAGAAGGGGAATCCTGTCGAAGAGCGCAAGATCCAGCGCCTCTTCCGCAGACCGGAGATCGCCCGCATGATCAAGCGCTGCAACGACTTCGGTGCTGGCGGCGTTTCCGTCGCCATCGGCGAGCTTGCTGACAGCCTCCACATTCATCTCGACCGCGTGCCGAAGAAATACGAAGGCCTCACAGGCACCGAGCTGGCAATCTCTGAAAGCCAGGAGCGCATGGCCTGTGTCATCGCCAAAGAAGACTGGGAAGCCTTCCGCGACATGGCCTACGAAGAAAACCTCGAATGCACCAACGTCGCCGACGTGACGGATACGGGCCGGATGATCATCGAATACCGCGGCCAGCACATCGTTGATCTCGCGCGCACCTTTGTCGATTCTGCCGGTGCACGCAAGGAAGCCAGCGTCGTCGCCACGAAAGACGCCGATCCACATGCGAAGGTTGCCGTGCCAGCGGACAAGCTCGACGCACTCAAAGCGCATCTGTCTGGACTCAACGTCTGCTCCAAAGCAGGCCTTGTTGAACAGTTCGATTCCACCATCGGCGCCGCCACCGTGCTCTTCCCACTCGGCGGCAAGTATCAGGCCACGCCGATCCAGACCATGGTCGCCAAGATCCCTGTGCTCCGCGGTGAAACCAACACCGCCAGCCTTTTCGCTTACGGATTTTCGCCAGACGCCATGAGCCAGAACCAGTTCTGGGGCGCTTATCACAGCGTGCTCGAATCCATCATGAAGCTCATCGCCACCGGCACCACGACGCGCGACGTTTATCTGTCCATGCAGGAATATTTCCACAGCATCAAAAACGTGCCAGAGCGCTGGGGCCAGCCATTCAAAGCGCTGCTTGGCGCACTCGCCGCACAGCGTGACCTCGAACTCCCTGCCATCGGCGGCAAGGATTCCATGAGCGGCTCCTTCGAGGATATGGACGTGCCACCGACGCTCATCAGCTTCGCCACCACCATTTCTGAAGCAGATCGCGTCATCAGCCCAGAGTTCAAAGAACCAGGCCACAAGATCGTCAGCGTGAGCGTTCAGCGCACCGCCGACGGCCGCGTCGATCCAGAAGCGTTCAAAGCTTTCTACGAAGCCATCCAGACCGCCATCCAGACTGGCAAGGTTGTCAGCGCCTGGAGCGTTGGCCAGGGCGGCATCATCGAAGGGCTCTACAAAATGGCCATCGGCAACCGCTACGGTGTCACCTTCGCCAAGGACGTCGATTTTGACAGCCTCTTCCAGCCAGCCGTCGGCACCCTCGTGCTTGAAACCGCTGCGGAAGAGATCGGCATCAAGACCGAGCTGCTCGGCGTCGTTTCCACCGCCTTCACCTTCAGCTGGCCAGATGTCACCATTGATCTCGCTTTGCTGGATGACGATTACAACGGCACCCTCGAAGACGTCTACCCAACTGCCGCTGAAAATGATTACGCCGGCACGCCAGACGCTTTCGCCGTCACAAAGCCTGATAAAACCTACCAGTTCGCCGGCCAGATCAGCGGCGCGCCAAAGGCCGTTCTCGCTGTATTCCCAGGCACCAACTGCGAATACGACACCGCCCGCATTCTTGAGCGCGCCGGTGCCAAGGTAGAACCGATCGTCATCGGCAACCTCACTGCAGAACGCCTGCAGGCCTCCATCGATGCCATGGAAAAAGCGCTTTCCGATGCACAGATGCTCGTGCTCCCTGGCGGATTTTCCTTCGGCGACGAGCCAGATGGCTCCGGTAAATACATCGCTGCCTTCTTCCGCAATGAACGTCTCAAAGAAGCCATCGAGCGTTTGCTCTCTGTTCAGGACGGGCTCATGCTCGGCATCTGCAACGGCTTCCAGGCGCTTGTCAAGCTTGGCCTCCTGCCATACGGCAAGATCGTCGATCCAACTGAAAACGACTGCACCCTCACCTTCAACACCATCGGGCGTCATCAATCCAAGTACGCCCTCACCAAGCTCATGAGCAACCAGTCGCCATGGCTCGCAGGCATGGAAGTCGGCACCACCTACCAGATCCCATTCTCCCACGGCGAAGGTCGCTTCGTCGCCGGAGAAGAAACGCTGAAGCATCTCTTCGCGAACAATCAGGTGGTCACCCAGTACGTCGATTTTGACGGAAATACCCGTCTCGATATGCCGTATAATATCAACGGCTCCTACGCCGCCATCGAAGGGCTCACCAGCCCAGATGGCCGCATCCTCGGCAAAATGGGCCACAGCGAACGCGTTGGCGCGAACATCGCCAAGAACATTCCTGGCAATAAGCTCCAGCCGATCTTCGAAAACGGCGTCAACTACTTCAAGCTCTGATAGGCATGCATAAAAATAACATCCCGCTTTCACTGGATTTTTCCAGCGAGGGCGGGATGTTTTTGTGTTTTGGTGAACGTCACATCGCCATTTCGATGTGCTTGCGGATGGCGGTGAGGGTCATGATGCCCATGATCTCGATCTTGCCGTTGAAGGTGTAGTGAGGGACGAGGTCGATGTCGCGCTCGTCGGCTTCTTCCCAGTCGATGAAGATTTGATCGCGATAGGCGCTTTCGTCTTCGAGCACGGCGAGGGCCTGGTCGCGATCGAGGCCGCATTCTGCGGCGAGGTCGGCGAGCAGATCGAAGTCGGAGATGTCCTGGCATTCTTCGAAGTAGGCTTTGAAAATGCGGGTGTTCAGAGCGATGTGTTTGTTCTGCTCCTGTGCCCAGAGGGTGAGACGATGGGCATCTTCGGTGGCGATGTCGGGAATATGCGCCATGTCGTAGTGGAGGTCGACTTTTGCGGCCATGTCTTCGATGGATTGGAGCTTTTTCAGCACGCCGGCGCGTTCGCTTTCTGAGATACCGAGGCCGTCCACGAAGGTGCGTTCCGGATGGCTTTCTTTGCCGGCGTCGAGGAGGTAGACGCGGTGGGTGACTTTGTAGTCGCTGATGCCCATTTCGTCGAGCACCTGAAAGAGCTGTTTTTTGCCGATGTAGCAGTATGGGCAGGTGTAGTCGGACCAGATTTCGATGTCTAACATGTTGTGGTTGTCTCCTTATTTATGATATTTCTGTCCAGCGTTCACGCGGGCGCAGCGGTAGAGCTGCTCGCAAAAAATGACGCGCATGAGCTGGTGGGGGAAGGTGAGCTTGGAAAAGGAAAGGGCGAAATCGCTGCGCCGGAGGATGCGCTCGCCAAGGCCGTAGCTGCCGCCGATGACGAAGACGAGGTGGGTGTGGCCGCTCATCTCCCAGCGGCGAAAGGTGTCGGCGAGGGCGAGGGTGTCGAGCTCTTTGCCGCCAATCTCGAGGGTGATGACGAAGTCGTCGTCTTTAATGTGCTTGGCGAGGCGCTCGGCTTCTTTGTCCTTGAGGGCGCAGATGGCTTTGTCGCTTTCCTGAGCGGGATCTTTTTCGTCGGCGACGGTGACGATCTTGAACTGGTGATATTTGGCGAGGCGCTTTGCGTATTCGTCGATGGCGGCCTGCCAGTATTTTTCCTTGATCTTACCGACGCACAGGAGGGTGATATACATTATTCGCTTGCCTCCGTTTGCGCGAGCAGGGCGTCGATAGTCGCCTCTTCCGGAGTGACGTAGACGGTCTGCTGATCGGTGTAGATGACCATACCAGGCTTGGCGCCAGATGGCTTGTGGACGTTTTTGCGCAAGGTGACGTCGACGGGCACCTTGGCGCTGTAGCGTGCTTTGGAGAACCAGGCGGCGAGCTCGGCGGCTTTTTCGATGATCTCAGGCGAGAATCCATCGTAGCTTCTGTGGGCCTTGATGATGACGTGGGCGCCGTGGATGTCCTTGGTGTGGAGCCAGAGGTCGGCGTTTCTGCCGATCTTCTGGGTGACGTAGTCGTTCTGGTGGTTGTTCTTGCCGATGTAAAGCTCGTAGCCGTCGATGAAGAGGTGGGTTGGCTGCGGCTTGTGCTGCGCTTTTTTGCCGCGCGGCTGGGCATGGCGCTTGGCGTAGCCGGCTTCTTCCAGCTCGAGACGAACGTCTGTGAGATCGTCTGTGGTCTGAGCCTGATCGAGGCTGTCTTCGATGGTGCGCAGATACTCCAGCTCTTCGGAGGTGCGCTCCGCCTGCAGGGCAGCTTTCTCGGCGCTGATCTTGGCCTTGTTGTATTTTTTGAAGTAGCCTTGCGCGTTTTCGTTCGGCGTCTTGCTTGGGTTCATCTCGATGGTCTCAAGCGGAGCGCCGTCTTTGTAGAAATTCTCCACCTCGGCGCTTGGCCCCTGCTTGATGCGGTAGAGATTGGCGGTGAGGAGCTCGCCTTTGATGCGCCAGCTGTCGGCGTGTTCAAGTTCGTCGACTTTTTCCAGCTGCAGAGCGAGCTTTTTCTCACAGCGTTCCTTTTCGTGGCGCACGATGCGCTCAAGGCTGGTGCGTTTCTGGCTGAAAAGCTCCTGTTCTTCCTTGATCTCGTAGAAATCCTCGAGCATGGTGGTCATGTCGGGCCGCGTTTCCTGGTGGAATGCGGCGAACTGCTCGAGGGCAAACGGCGCAAAGGCGAAAATCTCACGCTCGCGATAGACAAGGGTCGGCTGCCAGTCGGCGTTCGCGCAGCGCGCAAGAAGGCCGCTGCATTGCTGCCAGAGGCGGTGGTAGTCGATCTCGCCGAGAAATTCGACGCGGGTGTCCGGCGCGATGTTGGCGCGCACGAGCAGCTCCGTCACCGTCTGTGGGCCGAGTCCGGCGATCGTGGAAAGCAGCGCCTTGCTGGCGGTTTTGGCTAGCCCCTGCTCAAGCAGCGCCTCGGCGAGGCTGGCTTCGTCCAGCGCGTCCAGCGCGCGCTTGTTCTGCGCTGGCGGCATCTGGTAAGGGATCCCTGGCTGGAACTGGCGGTAGTTGTTCGTGCCCATGCCGACGCGCTTGATGGCGTCGAGAATCGTGCCGTCCGCGCCCAGGAGCATGATGTTGCTGTTTTTGCCCATGAGCTCAAAAAGCAGCGTGAATGTCGTTTCTTCGCCGATCTCGTTGCGTCCGCGCAGATCGAAGGCGATCATGCGCTCCCAGTCCACCTGGCGAATATCTTCGATCACCGCGCCCTGGATGTGCTTGCGCAGCACCATGCAGAATTGCGGTGGTGTCTGCGGGCTTTCAAAGCTTTTTCGCGAGAGCGATACGCGCGCACTTTGAGGATTGATCGTGGCGTAGCATTTGTGGTTGTGACCACCGGCGCGCACGCCCATCGTCATCGTAGTGGCAGAGGGCTGGCTGATCTTGTCGATGCGCCCGCCAGAGAGCTTGGTTTTCAGATCCTGCGCCAGCGCGCGCATCGCGATTCCGTCTAATGACATGGTTGTGTAGCCTCCTTCATGTGGTCTGTTTGTCGCTACCTTTTATTATAGCACAGAGCGCGCAGATCGCGGTAGTAGGATTTTTCACGCCACTCCGCCACGACGACGCTGTCCTGCCAGCGGACGCTGTAGCCGAGGGCCTCTTACAGAGAAGACAGTGCCGGAGCGATTTTCGCTGTAGAGGTCGAGGAGCTTGCCGTTCACTTGGAGCTTTGCTTCGGGATATTCAGCGGCAGGGGGTTCCTCTGCGCTCTGGCGGATGATGCGGATATTCTGAACCTTCAATAGCAAGAAGCCCACAAAAAAAGAATGGCCCCTCAGAGCCATTTTTTTTTACGCAAAGGTTTTATATAATTTTTCTTCATGTCTCGCGCGTTCCCAAAGAAAATCCTTTCCGACCGAGAGAACAAGCCATTGTCCAGCTTGAGCCGCGCCAGCTCCAACGAGCAGATCAGATCTGCCACCTGAAACAGCTTGTAATCCGCAGGCATCACCCTGCGAAACACAGGATCCGCAAGCAGCGCGTGAAAGACAGACGACAGCATCTTGCTCACTTCCACCTGACCATTGTCGTAATAGATTTTCACAGCTTCAAAAGAGCAGAAGACTTCATAATGATCGCGAATGAATAGAGAAATTTGTTTTGCAAGGCGCCCCGTCGCATCGACAACATCCGTACAGTGCTTCTTCTCAATATAAAAACATTTGTAGCGAATGTCAATCTGACGGATAAATGCCACCAACTTGTTAAAAATTCTTCGCCGCTCATCAAGAGACATCGTTTGGTAAATCTCTTCTTTCCGGATAATAGGCCCCGTATGGATGCACAGATCGCCAAGCCCCATATATGCCAGCGCCGCATCCAGCTTAGCAATAGCCGGCCCAATATCCACCTCTTGATCATGAAACACCATCGTAATGATGTAAAACGGCGACCGGTGATCATATACGCCAAAATCCCCAGATTCATCGATAAAAATACTCAGCTCTTTCCCCTTGCACACCTCCGCCAAATATAAAAAATGGCGGGGAACTTCCCCGCCTGCGATGGACCTGGGTCTTGCGACCAGCCCAAAAGAAATCACTGATTTCTGATATATTTAGTATAAAGCAAAAAACAATAAAAAGCAAGAATAATTACTCACCAGCAATGACTCCCCGCCGCAGCGTTTTTCTGCCCTCCCAGCGCCGCCACGAAATCTGTAGAACGTCCAAAATGAGCAAAACCATGCAAAACTAGCACGTTTTCAGCAAAATTAACACGAAAAAATCCTTGACAGTATGGTATAATAAAGCGAATAAAAACAGCCAAAGGAAAGGATGAAGACAAATGATACACAAAACAACGCGCAGCATCTTGAGCGTGCTCCTGGCAGCGCTGCTCCTCGTCGCCAGCACCCCGCTCACCCCTGCGTTTGCTGATGGGGGGGGCGTTTCCCTGCAATCAGAGAGTGGTGAGAGCGAAGGGCTGACAGGCAGCGGCACGAAGGGTGATCCGTACAAGATTGCTACCGCCAATGATTTGCGGGAATTTGCCAAGCTTGTCAACAACAAGGGCGAAACGACCGCCAACGCCGTCCTCACCGACGATATCGACCTCAACCCAGACATGAAGATTGACGAAGATGGCACGGTCACTGGCAACCCCGACCAATGGACCCCAATCGGCAACAGCAGCCAGCAATACAGCGGCACCTTCGACGGCGCAAATTACACCATCAGCGGCCTCTATATCGACTCCAACGCCGATTATCAAGGCCTCTTTGGCTATGTCGGCAGCAGCGGCAAAGTGCAAAACCTCAGCGTCTCCGGCAACATCAGCGGCAACAAATATGTCGGCGGTGTTGTGGGGTGGAACGGCGGCACCGTCGAAAACTGCTACAACATCGGCGAGGTCAGCGGCATGGGTGTCGGCGGCGTTGTGGGGTATAACAGCAGCATTGTGGGGGATAACAGCAGCAACGTCGAAAACTGCTACAACACCGGCAAGGTCACCGGCAGCAGCTCTGTCGGCGGCGTTGTGGGGTATAACATCAGCAGCACCGTCAAAAACTGCTACAACACCGGTGCAGTCAACAGCAGCGGCAACCGGGTCGGCGGTGTTGTGGGGGATAATGACGACGCCAGCGTTACAAACTGCTATTTCCTGCAGCAGGATCCAGCAATATACGGTATCGGCAACGATAACACGCACACTGGCGCAACCCCCGTCGACAATCTCGACGAACTCTGCGAAGCGCTCGAGGACTCCGACACCTGGACCATCAGCGACACCCTCAACCGCCCAGTGCTCAAAGATAATCACGAAGACGATGGCAGCGAAGACCACCCATATGAAATCTTCACCGCCACCCAGCTTAAAAACTTCCGCGACCTCGTCAACGGCGCGAACGGCAATCCTGCCGCCTGGGCCGTGCTGATGGAGAATATCACGTTAAACAGCAGCGAAGAATGGACCCCAATCGGCACCAGCAGCAAGCCATACAGCGGCACCTTCGACGGCAATGGCCACACCATCAGCGGCCTCTATATCGACAGCGAGGCTAATTATCGAGGCCTCTTTGGCCGTGTTAGTGGTACTGTGCAAAACCTCAGCGTCTCCGGCAGCATCGCCGGCGACATAAACGTCGGCGGTGTTGTAGGGTATAACAGCGGCACCTTTGAAAACTGCGCCTTTACAGGCAGCGTCAGCGGCGACTTGTATGTCGGCGGCGTTGTGGGGTGGAACAGCAGCAGCGTTACAAACTGCTACAACACCGGCAAGGTCAGCGGCCCCGATAGCGGCACCAGCAATTACGTCGGCGGCGTTGTGGGGGATAACGGCGGCAGCGTCAAAAACTGCTACAACACCGGCGAGGTCAACAGCAGCGGCAACTCTGTCGGCGGCGTTGTGGGGAATAACATCAGCAGCGTTACAAACTGCTATTTCCTGAAGACGGCTGACGTGAATGAAAACCTGTCAGGCATTGGCGATGGCAGCGGCGACGCCGCCGCAAAAGACAACACCGCCTTCCACTCCGGCGAAGTCGCGTATCTGTTGCAGAAGGGGCAGCCTGCCGAAAGCGGACAAGTCTGGGGACAGACCCTCGGCGGCGAAGAAGATTCCCTGCCAACCCTCGTCGCACTGAATCCAGACGCTGCAAAGGAAGTTTATCAGCTCACCTTTGATTGGCGTTACGAAGGTGCACCAGAGGGGACCGCGACAACCACCAATGTGTACACCAACGGCAGCGTCACCATTCCTGAGATCAACCATGATCGCACAGGCTACCACATCAGCGGTTGGAAGGATGCAAGCGGCGCTCCCGTAACAACAGAAACCGCCGTCACCGCTGACACCATCTACACCGCAGAATGGACAGCGAATACCTACACCATCACTGTTACCGCTGGTAGCGGCGGCACAGTGAGCGGCAGCGGAGAATATTCGGAAGGCACAGAAGTGACCGTCACCGCCACGCCAGCGACGGGCTACCACTTTGTGAATTGGACAGAGAACGGCACCGAAGTTAGCACTGAAGCAACGTTTACGTTCAACGCGACAGTGGACCGCAATCTTATCGCCATTTTTGCAAAGAACGAAGAACCAGATCCAACCCCAACCCCTGATCCAGAGCCATCCGGTCCATCCACAGGGGACAGTACCG
>OMNT01000034.1_pt1 | contig 153237 bp, 146 predicted proteins | sample 1672551 | NCBI WGS metagenome assembly OMNT01 (sample SAMEA3136698, study PRJEB25190) | human gut metagenome | reverse complement strand
CTGGCAGCCAATCAAGCTTCGCCTTTCGGCTCGCTTTCTTGGGCCAGCCTTGAGTCGGCTCCATTAGCCGATCAGCCATCGCCTGCCGGCTCGGCTTCTCGGATGGAGCACGAAAAAAGCGCCGGACATTGCTGTCCAGCGCGTGGTATGCAAATTAAAACGCCAGTTTTTCTGCCTGCGCCTCGTGCGTAGCCTTCGCGCCGTCGAGCCAAAGCTGGTTGGCGTCGATGGCGGCCTGCACCTGCTGTGGGCCAGGGGCGCCGATGGTCTGGCGCTTATGGATGCAGGTGTCGATGGAGATCTTGTCGTAGATGTCCTCCTCGATGAGCGGCGAGAAGCTCTTGAACTCCTCCATCGTGCAGTCGTCCAGGGCCTTGTCATTCATGATGCAGTAGGCCACGGCTTCGCCGACAACGGCATGGGCATCGCGGAAAGGCACGCCCTTGGTCACAAGGTAGTCGGCAAAATCCGTCGCGTTCGTGAATCCGCCGGCGGCTGCGCGGCGCATGTTCTGTTCCTTGAAGGTGGCGGTGGCGAGCATTTTCTCAAAGATCAGCAGGCATTTTTTCCAGGTGTCGACGGCATCGAAGACGCCCTCCTTGTCCTCCTGCATGTCCTTGTTGTAAGCCAGCGGCAGCCCCTTCATCGTGGTGAGGAGCGCCATCAGCGCGCCGTAGACGCGGCCGGTTTTGCCGCGTACAAGCTCTGCCACGTCAGGATTTTTCTTCTGCGGCATGATGCTGGAGCCGGTGCTGTAGGCGTCGTCGAGATCGATGAAGGCAAATTCCTGGCTGGCCCAGAGGATGACCTCCTCGCAGAAGCGCGAGAGATGCATCATGCTGATCGAGGCGCCTGCGAGAAATTCCAGCGCAAAATCGCGGTCGCTGACGCCGTCCAGCGAGTTCAGACATGGCCCGTCAAAATGCAGCGCCGCAGCGGTTTCGTTGCGGTCCAGCGGGAAGGTCGTGCCCGCCAGCGCGCCGCTTCCCAGCGGCATGATGTTGTTGCGATCGAGCCACGAATCCAGGCGCTGGTAGTCGCGCTTGAACATCTCGAAATAAGCCATGATGTGGTGCCCCAGTGTGATCGGTTGGGCGCGCTGCAGATGGGTGTAGCCCGGCATCGCCGTCTCCAGATGCTTCTTGGCAATCGCAAGCAGCGTCTCGAGGAATTCCAAGAGCTGCGCCTGGATCGTCAGCACCTCGTGGCGCAGATACATGCGCATATCCACAGCGACCTGGTCGTTGCGGCTGCGGCCGGTGTGGAGCTTTTTGCCGACGTCGCCGACCTTCTCCGTGAGCAGGACTTCCATGTTCATGTGGATGTCCTCGTCGGCTGGGTTGAAATGCACCTTGCCGGCTTCGATCTCCTCAAGGATCTCGCGAAGACCCGCCACCAGCGTGGCTGCTTCTTCCTTCGTGATGACGCCGACATTGCCGAGCATCGTCGCGTGGGCGATGGAGCCCTGAATGTCCCAATAATACAATTTCTGGTCAAAGCTGATAGAGGAATGAAAATCCTCCATCAACTTGTCGCTGTCTTTTGAAAAACGTCCGCCCCAAAGCTTTGCCATGATGCGCCTCGCTTACTTTTCGAGGTTACGCTTCATCAGAGCGTTGACCTTGAGTGGCAGGCCGAAGAGGTTGATGAAGCCTTCTGCGTCAGCCTGGTTGTAAACCTCGTCTTCGCCGAAGGTGACAAATTCTTCGTTGTAGAGAGAATATGGGCTGGTCATACCGGCGGTGGTGACGTTGCCTTTGTAGAGTTTCAGGCGCACTTCGCCGGAGCAGGTTTCCTGAGTCTTGTCGATGAAAGCGTCGAGGGCTTCCTTGAGTGGGGTATACCAGAGGCCATCGTAAACGAGCTGGGTATATTTCACAGCAGCGTGGGCCTTGAATTCCATGGTGGAGCGGTCCAGCGTCAGGCTTTCCAGACCCTGATGCGCAACGTGCAGGATGGTGCCGCCAGGGGTTTCATAGACGCCGCGGCTCTTCATGCCGACGAGGCGGTTTTCCACGATGTCGAGGATGCCGATGCCGTGCTTTGCGCCGAGGTCGTTGAGCTTTTCGAGCATGGCCAGCGGCGTCAGCGCTTCGCCGTTGAGCTTGACAGCGTTGCCCTTTTCAAAGGTGAGGGTGATGTATTCTGGTTCATCTGGCGCGTCTTCCGGACGGTTGCAGATGAGGTAGAGATCGTCCAGCGGTTCGTTGGCAGGATCTTCCAGATCCGCGCCTTCGTGGGAAAGATGGAGCACGTTGCGGTCCATGGAATATGGGCGCTTCTTGGTGACAGGCACTGGAATGTTGTGGGCGTTGGCGAAATCGACAGCGTCCTCGCGGCTCTTGATGTCCCAGATGCGCCATGGCGCGATGATCTTCGTCTCTGGGCTCAGGGCCTTGATGGTGAGCTCGAAGCGCACCTGGTCGTTGCCTTTGCCGGTGGCGCCGTGGGCGATGTAGTCTGCCCCTTCCTTCTTGGCCACTTCAACCAGCGCCTTGGCGATCAGCGGACGGGCGCAGCTGGTGCCGAGCAGGTAGCCGCCTTCGTAGATGGCGCCACTGCGGATCACTGGATAAACGTAATCGCGCACGAATTCTTCCTTCAGATCAGCGATGTAGACCTTGCTTGCGCCGGAAGCCAGCGCTTTGTCGTGGACAACGTCGAGCTCGTCGCCCTGACCAACGTCGCCGCAGACAGCGATGACTTCGCAGTTGTCATAGTTTTCCTTCAACCAAGGGATGATGATGGAGGTGTCGAGACCACCGGAATAAGCCAATACAACTTTAGACATGAGAGATTCCTCCTAATTTGATTACATAATAGCAGCCATGATGGCTTTGTGGGCGTGCATGCGGTTTTCGGCTTCGTCAAAGACCACGCTGCGCTCGTGCTCGAGCACATCCTCGGTCATCTCATAGCCGCGATAAGCCGGCAGGCAGTGCATGAAGATGGCGTCATCCTTGGCCAGCGCAAACAGATCGGCGTCGATCGTGTAACCGGCAAAGGCCTTGGCGCGCGCTTCCTTTTCGTCTTCCTGGCCCATGCTTGCCCATGTATCAGTATATACAACATCGGCATTTTTCACAACCGCTTTCGGATCATTTGTGAGCACGAATTCACAGCCGTTTTCTGCAGCGATGCCCTTGGCGTAGGCCATGATCTCCGCATCCGGCTGGTAAGCGTCCGGCGTAGCGATACCGACGTTGAGGCCGCACTTGAGCATGCCGATCGCCAGCGAATGGGCCATGTTGTTGCCGTCGCCAACGTAGCAGAAATTGAGACCAGCGAGATGCCCCTTCTGCTCCTTGATCGTGATCAGATCGGCGATGATCTGCGTTGGGTGGTAGGTATCGGTGAGGCCGTTGATCACTGGCACGTCGGCGTATTTGGCGAAAGCCTCCACCTCAGCCTGCTCGTAGGTGCGGATGAGGATGCCGTCGACGTAGCGCGACAGCACGCGCGCCGTGTCCTGCACAGGCTCGCCGCGACCGATCTGCAGATCGCGGGTGCTCAGGAAAAGCGCCTGCCCGCCCAGCTGATACATCCCCACCTCGAAGGAAACGCGCGTGCGCGTCGAGGATTTCTGGAAGATCATCGCCAGGGATTTTCCCTGGAGGTATGGGTGCGGAATGCCTTTTTTGAGCTTGTCTTTGAGATCCAGCCCGAGATCCACAATGTACTGGATCTCTTCGCCGGTAAAATCACGCAGGGTGAGAAAATCTCTGCCTTTTAAGTTCATTGCTGTTCTCCTTTCGTTCCGTTGCTGTAAAAGATGATGTTCTTGAAGCCGACACAGGCAGCGATGTAATACGGCCGCAGCTTGAAATATTCCAGACTGTCGACTGCTACCACGATCGGTTCGGCGTCGGCGTTGAGGAAGGTGATCACACACTTGTCTCCCTCTGCCGCGAAATCAACGTTGTACAGCCAGGCGCTTTCAGCGGCGCCAGCGCATTTATATTTCAGGTTCACGTATTTCAGCTTGCCCAGGGATTCATAAATGGTCTGATGGGCAGCCTCTATCATCTCGCGAGGACCGTTGCAAACGATCTCCTTATCGATCATCGGCGCTCCCTCCTTTGTTATTGCACGTGGTCGTTGCTCCACTCCTTCTTCACTCTACCATCTTTGAGCAAAAATTCAAGGGTTTGTGCATCATGATCGTGCAAAACATCGCGATATTCTCTGAGGTGCTTGATGATCTCGTCGATCTCATCCACGAGAAAGTCGGCATTGCGCAGGAAGAGATCCGTCCACATCTTCTCGTCGAGACGCGCCACCCGCGTCAGATCGCGGAAGGAGCCGGCGCTGTAGCCTTCCTCGCGCAGCATCGTCGGGCTTTTGATGTAGGCGCTGGAGACAACGTGCGCCAGCTGCGAGGTGTAGGCGATGATCTGGTCGTGGGTTTCCGGCGTCGACGGCACCAGCTTGCGAAAGCCCAGAGCGTAGACGTATTCCTCCAGCTTCTGCCAGTCGACGTCGTAATCCAACTCAGGGTCCTTCGTCATCACCAGGCTCGCGCCCTGGAAGAGGTTGACCAGCGCATGCTCGTAGCCGAAGAGCTCGCGCCCGGCCATCGGATGCATGCCGATGTACTGCGGCCCGTCCTCGAAGAAATACGCGCGGAAGCAGGCCATGATGTCGCGCTTCACACCGCAGACATCCAGCACCAGGCCATTCTTGTTCATCTTCTCGTGGTTTTCTTTCACAAAGTTGATGATGTTCTGCGGCGTCAGACAAAGGATCGTCACATCCGCATCTTCGAGATCCGGCTCACCGGCAATGTAGGCGATGGCGCCTTCGTCCAGCGCCAGAGCCAGGGTTTTGTCGTCCTTGTCCATGCCGACGACCTTGGCATCGGTGTAAGCAGAAAGCGCCTTTGCCAGCGAGCCGCCGATCAGCCCCAGGCCAACGATCAGGATCTTCATGCCAGCACCTGCTTGAGAATGTCGATGGCGTCGTCGATCTCGTCCTTCGTGATCACCAGCGGTGGCACAAAGCGCAGCACCTGCTTGCCCGCTGTGCAGATGAGAAGCCCAGCCTCAGCAGCCTTCGCCACATAATCGCCAGGCTTCACGCTATCTGCAAGCAGGAGCCCGAGCATCAGCCCGCGGCCGCGCACCTCCAGCACCTTTTCGCCGTCAACCAGCTCAGCCAGACGCTGGGCGAAATAATCGCCCTTCTCATGCACACTGGCCAGAAAAGCCTTGTCGAAGATCACATTGCAGACAGCGCAGGCCGTGTGCGCAGCCAAGGGATTCCCGCCAAAGGTCGACGCATGATCCCCCGGCTGGAAGGCTGCGGCAACGCTGTCCTTGGCGAGCATCGCACCCATTGGCACACCGCCGGCGATGGCCTTGGCCATGGTCACGATGTCCGGATGCAGGCCGTATTTCTGATGCGCAAAGGCGTAGCCCGTGCGGCCCATACCGGTCTGCACCTCGTCGATGATGAAGAGGATGTCCTTCTCGGCGCAGACCTGCTCAACGTGCTTGAGATAGGCTTCGTCCAGCGCAATGATGCCCGCTTCGCCCTGGATCACCTCGAGCATGATGGCGCAAGTGTCGTCATTGATCATCGCGTCGAGCATCTCAATGTTGTTCGCTTCTGTGTATTTGAAGCCTTCCGGCAGCGGTGCAAAGCCGTTCTGATATTTCGTCTGACCGGTGGCCTTGAGGGCGCCCATCGTGCGCCCGTGGAAAGACTGGACCATCGAGATGATCGTGTGGCGGCCCGTCTTGCTGCCGTATTTGCGGGCCAGCTTGATCGCCGATTCATTGGCTTCAGCGCCGCTGTTGCAGAAAAACGCCTTGCCCAGACCGCTCGCCTGGCAGAGCTTTTCCGCCAGCTCGATCTGCGGCACGTTCCAGTAGAGGTTGGAAATGTGGATCAGCTTTTCAGCCTGTTCCTGGATGGCCTTCACCACAGCCGGATGGCCGTAGCCCAGGCTGTTGACGGCGATGCCGCTGACCATGTCGATGTATTCTTTTCCGGTGTTGTCAGTCAGGATCACACCCTCGCCCTTTTCGATGACGATCGGCGCCTGGCTGTAAGTGCCCATGATGTATTTTTTGCCTTTGGCGATCATTTCATTGTTCATCTTGTTTTCCTCCTACGACCATGGTGCCAACACCATCGTCGGTGAATAATTCTAAGAGTAAGCTGTGCTGCATCTGGCCGTTGATGATGTGCGCGCTGGCCACGCCGTTTTGGATGGCGTGCTGGCAGCAGGCCGCTTTCGGGATCATGCCGCCGGAGATCGTGCCATCTGCTTTCAAAGCGTCGAGGCCGTCGGTCGTCACCTGGCTGATGCGCTGGCCGTCCTTGTCGAGGATGCCATCGGTGTCTGTGAGCAGGAAAAACTTGTCGGCCTTCAGCGCCGCCGCGATCGCTGCCGCTGCAGTGTCGCCGTTGATGTTGTAGCGTCCGCCCTGCTCGTCCAGCCCGATCGGCGAGATCACAGGGATGTATTCCTTCTCCAGCGCGTTGCGGATGAGCTCCGGACGGATGTCGGTGATCTCACCGACATAGCCGAGATCGACAGGATGGTGCTCCTTGTCGTAGTGGAGCTTCTTCTTCGCCTGGATCGTGCCGCCGTCGATGCCGCTGAGGCCGACAGCGTTGCCGCCGTGCTTCTGCAGCAGGGCGACGATCTCCTGGTTGACCTTGCCGACCAGCACCATCTGCGCAATGTCCAGCACCTCGCTGTCGGTCACGCGCAGGCCGTCGACAAATTTGCTCTGGTAGTTTTCCTTTTCCAGCTGATAATTGATATCCGGCCCACCGCCGTGCACCAGGATCGGGTTCATGCCGACAAAACGCATGAGCACGATGTCGCTGATGACCTTTTCGCGCATCTCCTTGTCGATCATGGCATGGCCGCCGTATTTTATAACGATGGTGGTGCCGTAGAATTTTTTGATGTAAGGCAGGGCTTCAACAAGGACCTCTGCCGTGTGGTTGCCAAATTCCATTGTTCTTAACTCCTGTAATCTGCGTTGATCGAAACATAATCGTGGGTGAGGTCACAACCCCAGCCGATCGCTTCGCCGTTTCCTTCGTGAAGATCGATCGTCACCTCGATCGTTTTTTCAGAGAGGATCGCCAGCGCCTTGTCTTCGTCGAACGCCAGCCCCTGGCCATTCTGCGCCACCAGCAGATCGCCGATAAAGATGTCCATCTTGTCGGGATCGAAGAGCGCGCCGGAATAGCCAGCTGCGCAGGCGATGCGGCCCCAGTTGGCGTCGCGGCCATACATCGCCGCCTTGACCAGGCTCGACGAGGTGACAGCGCGAGCGATGGTTTTGGCGTCGCGCGTCGTTGGCGCGTTCAACACCTTCACAGCGAAGAGCTTCGTGGCCCCTTCGCCGTCGGCAACGATCTGCTTTGCCAGGCTTACGCAGACCTCCTTGAGCGCAGCGGCGAAGCGCTGAAACTCCTCTGACTTGGCGTCGGTGATTGGCGCATTTTCGGCGCAGCCGTTGGCCAGCACCGTCACCATATCATTCGTCGAGGTGTCGCCGTCGACAGAGATCATGTTAAAGCTGTCGCCGATCGCGTCAGAAAGCGCCTGCGCCAGCAGCGGACTTTCGATGGCAGCGTCTGAGAGCACAAAGCCCAGCATCGTCGACATGTTCGGATGGATCATCCCCGCGCCCTTGCACATGCCCCAGAAATGCACCTCCGTGCCAGCGATCGTGATCGTGGCACTGGCGGTCTTTGGCACCGTATCCGTCGTCATGATACCGCGGGAAGCAGCCTCAGCGCTTTCCGCCAGTGGCTGGAGCGCGTCCTTCGCTTTGGCAATGCCGGCGCCAATCTTGTCGACTGGCAGCGGCATGCCGATCACGCCGGTGGAAGCGACGATCGTGTACTGCTCAGGAATGGCAAAGGTGTCCGCCAGCGTTTTTGCGACAGCCTCCGCGTCGTGGATGCCCTGCTTGCCCATGGCTGCATTGGCCACGCCGCTGTTCACGACGATCGCCTGCGCCTTGCCCTCCTGGGCGAGGTGGGCCTTCGTCACCACCAGCGGTGCTGCCTGGAAAAGATTGTTCGTATAAACAGCTGCTGCGGCTGCCGGCACATCGGAAACGACGACAGTCAGATCGTCCTTCGCTTTTTTGATGCCGCAGTGGAAGCCGCAGGCCTGATAGCCTTTCGGAAATTGATTCATGGTGTCCTCCTTCTTCGTTGTCTGTCAAGGGCAGAGTGGGAACTGCTCCAGCCCCTGGGTCTCAGGGAGACCAAACAGGATGTTCATATTCTGCACAGCCTGGCCGCTGGCGCCTTTGACAATGTTGTCGATGGCCGCGCAGACAACCAGCGTCGTTTCATTCACAGGATGCAGCGAAATATCGCAGAAATTCGAGCCCATCACCTGTTTCGTCGCTGCGTATTCGCCAGCCGGACGCACGCGCACAAACGGCTCGTCGTCGTAGAAGCTGTGATAAAGCGCGTCCAGCGCCTCCGGCGTCATCGGCTGCGTGAGCTTCAGCGTCAGCGTCGAGAGAATGCCGCGGTTGATCGGCGCCAGATGTGGATTGAACACCAGGCCGACGTCGCTGTCAGCAAGCTGATTCAGCTCCTGCACGATCTCCGGCAGGTGGCGATGCTTGCCAATGTTGTAGGCGACGACGTTTTCGTTGACGTTGACAAAGTGGGAGCTCTCCTTCAGTGATTTGCCAGCACCGGTGAGCCCCGAGTCGCTGTCCGCAACGACAAAAGCAGGATCGAGCAATTTTTCTTTGCAAAGCGGCGCCAAACCGAGGATAATAGAAGTCGGGAAGCAGCCAGGATTGGCCACGAGCCGGCTTTCGCGGATCGCTTCGCGGTGCAGCTCCGGCAATCCGTAGACGGTTTCCGCCATCCATTCCGGGCAGGCGTGGTCAGCGCCGTACCATTTTTCGTACACAGCCGCGTCGTTGAGACGGAAATCCGCGCCCAGGTCGATCACCTTGACGCCCATCTCGACAAGGGCCTTGGCGTATTCCGACGATGTGCCGTGAGGCAGCGCCAGAAAGACAACGTCGCAGTCCTTGTAATTGTCAAGCGCCAGATCGCAGAAGCGCGCATCTGTCAGCTCGAGCACACTCTTATGAAGATCAGAGACCGGCCCAGTCGTGCTGCGCGCGCCGATGGCGACGAGCTTGACACCGCCGTGTCTCAGTAATAAACGGATCAATTCGGAGCCGGTGTAGCCTGTCGCTCCAATAATACCTACATTGATCATTGTGACACCTCCAGGATGGAATGAAATTATTATACGACTCGTTGCATAAATATTCAAGAGTTTTTATGTTAGAAGGGAGTAAAATTATCATGAGAAACGCTTCTCTCGTTTATTTTCTGCCAGATCTCGACGACGGCAGCGGCCGCCGCTTTCTGAATCGCGGCGGCCGTGACCGCCTGGATCACATCCTCTACCCCTACATGCATACCAACGCCGTCACCACCGTCAGAACCTACAACGCGCAGAGCCGTTTTGCAGCCGGGCTCGATGAATACGCGAATGACATCTATTGTAAAACGATTGTCGCCGTTGGTAAAGCCCTTTACGGCGAGAATCTGCGCCAGGTATTGAAAAATCTCCGCGTGCCTGTCGATCATCCGCAGAGCGCGCTGCCAGAAAATGCCCACGCCGACTACGCGCGGCTGAACCACCGCCTGCATCTCATCGCCGTGCCGGACTGGCAGAGCGCCCTCGCCCTCGGGGACACCCTCGACAGCTACTTCGATCTGCTTGCCGGCGACAGCCTGGTCGCGCTTTCGCGGCAAATCGGTGCGCTCCTCAGAAAGCGCAGCTGGTCCATCGCCACAGCAGAAAGCTGCACCGGCGGCGCCATTGTCAAGACCCTCACCGATGTTTCCGGCTCCTCCGACTATGTGCGCGGCGGCGCCTGCACCTACACCGCCGAGGCCAAGGAGCGCGTGCTCGGCGTGCCGCCGGAAGTGATCGCCACCCACGGCATTGTCTCCGCAGAAACGGCGCAGGCCATGGCGCAGGGCGCGCAAAAGCTCTACGCCAGCGACATTGCCCTGGCCACGACCGGCGTCGCCGGCCCTGGTCCCGACGCAGACGGCAATCCAGAAGGGCTCGTCTATGTCGGCCTGGCTGTCGGAGGATCCTGCGTCGCTTATAAATATACGGCGGATGCGCATATTCCTCTCCTCGACCGCGCAGCCATCCGCATGGGCTGTGTGCGCTTCGCGCTGGAGCAGCTCAGAAACACGCTGCCAGGATAAGCCAAAGAAAAAGTACACGACGCACTGCCGTGTACTTTTGTCAGATCTTATTCAGCGCTGTCCACAAGGGAGTCGCCGCTTTCAGCGGTCGCAGAGCTGTCAGCGGCAGCGTCGGTGCTTTCAGATGCTGCTGCGGCATCCTCTGTCGTTTCGTCGGCGGCAGCTTCTGTGGAAGCGGAGCCAGATTCAGCAGCGCTGCTGTCTGCGCTCTGTTCAGCTTCCATGGCTTTCTGCGCTTCTTCGGTGAGCTTGTCAGGATTGTAGTCGTCAGAGAGATACTCGATCGTTGCGTCTTCCCGCAGCGCGCTCATGGCATCGTAATATTTGGTCTGAACTTCCTGATCGGTGAGCTGCTCGGTGAGTTCGTCCTTGACTTCGTCGAAGCTCTGATGATGGGCAGCCTTTTTGTCCTCACAGAGGATAACGTGGTAGCCATAGCTGGTCTCAACTGGTTCCTTGGTGTATTCACCTGGTTCCAGCGCGAAAGCAGCGTCGGAGAATTCGGTGATCATCTGATCAGCGGTGAAATATCCCAGCTCGCCGCCCTGCTGAGCAGTCGCCGTGTCGGTGCTGTATTCCTTGGCGAGCTCAGAAAAATCTGCGCCGTCGTCAAGCTGCTTGATGATGTCCTCGGCCGTTTCCTTGTCGTCGACGAGGATGTGCTTCGCGTCTACCTGATCGGCAACGTCAAACTGATCGGAGTTTTCATCGTAGTAGGACTGGGCATCAACGGTGATGTCTTCCTTGAGGATGTCCAGATATTTATCGTAATAAAGCTTTTCTTCAACCATGCGGTCGAACATGTCGTCACTGACGTTGTACTCGTCGAGATAAGCCTGGAAATTTTCTTCAGAGCCGTAGGTCTGATCGATCAGGTTCTGACGGAATTCACTTTTCTCATCGTCGGTGACTTCAATGCCTTTGGCTTTTGCGTCCTGCACCATCAGTTCTGTCTCAACGAGACCGTTGATGATCTGCGCTTTGTAGTAGCCGGAGAAGGAATCGTCGCTTTCCAGCTGGTTCTGCTTGAAGATCTGATCGATGCGGGCATCCACATAATTTTTGGTCAGGGCAGTGTCGTTGACCTTGATGACGTCCTCGCCGCCCATATCGTCGCTGCTGCCGCTGCATCCAGCAAAAAGGCCGGCAGCCATCACTGTTACCAAAAGCATTGCAAGTGCTTTCTTCAAAATAATCACGCTCCTAAAAAATCATTACCTCACTTATTATACTGAGAGCTTTCGCTGTTTACAATCTCTTTGAGCTCGTCAACGACAAGTTTTAATGAATCTAATAATTTGTCGGAATTTGTTTTTCTCGACGCGTCCATAACGACGAAGGTTTCATCGCCAATATTCTTGAGCATCAGCTGGCCAATGCGCCGTCCGACATAGGCAACGAGCTGCTGAATATCAAAATTCGTCGATGGATCGATCTTGATGTAGATGTTCTGCTTCCGCTGCTTGATGGAAAGGATCCGCGCCTGGCTGGCGAGCTGCTTGAGGGCGACGAGATCCAAGAGGTTCAACACTGGCTTTCCTGGCATGCCAAAGCGGTCGACAAGCTCGTCGTACATCTCGCCCAGCTCGTCGGCGTCCATGATGCTGTCAAGCCGCTGATAAAGCCCGATGCGCAGACGTGTGTCGGAAATGTAGTCTTCCGGGAAATACGCCTGGATGTTGATATCGATCTCGGTATGGATCGGCGGCAGCTCGATGTCCAGCTCAGCGCCCTCTGCCCGCTTCATTTTGCGGATCGTATCCTGCAGCATTTTCAGATAGAGCTCGAAGCCGATCTCGGCGACGTGGCCGCTCTGCGCTGCACCGAGCATATTGCCGGAGCCACGGATCTCAAGATCGCGCATGGAAATTTTGTAGCCGCTGCCGAGCGCCGTGTATTCACGCAGGGTGTTGAGACGTTTGCGCTGTTCCTCGCTGAGCAGCTTGTCCGGCTTGTACATGAGATAGGCGTAGGCGACGCGCTTGCTGCGCCCGACACGGCCTTTCAGCTGATAGAGCTGCGCCATGCCGAAATGGTCAGCGTTGTGGACGATCATCGTGTTGACGTTCGGCATATCGATGCCCGTCTCGATGATCGTCGTGCAGACGAGAATGTCTGCCTCCTGCTTCTGAAATTTCAGCATCACATCCTCAAGCGCCGATTCCTTCATCTTGCCATGGCCGATGATGACGCGCGCGTTCGGGAAAAGCTCACGGTATTTTGCAGCCACCTCTGGCAGATGCTCGACGTTGTTGTAAACGACGAAAACCTGCCCGCCGCGCAAAAGCTCGCGGCGCACAGCCTGCTCAATGACCATCGGCAATTCCTCGATGACGTAGGTCTGAATCGGCAGCCGGTTGTCTGGCGGCGTCTCAATGATGCTCATGTCCTTGACGCCGGTCAGCGAAAAATACAGGGTGCGTGGGATCGGCGTCGCAGAAAGGGTGAGCACGTCGACATTTTCCTGCAGAGATTTGATCTTTTCCTTGTGCTTGACGCCGAAGCGCTGCTCCTCGTCGATGATGAGCAGCCCCAGATCGGCGAATTTCAGCTTGTCGTTGAGCAGCTTGTGGGTGCCGATGACAATGTCAAGCTTGTGGATGTTCAGGTTCAGGAAGATCCTGTTTTGTTCCTTGGTGGTGCAGAAACGCGTCAGCTGCGCGATCTCCACACCAAAATCCTTCATGCGCGCGGTAAAGGTTTCATAATGCTGCATCGCCAGGATTGTCGTCGGCACGAGCACAGCGACCTGTTTGCCATTGGCGACAGCCTTGAAGGCAGCGCGCAGAGCCACCTCTGTTTTGCCGAAGCCGACATCGCCGCAGACAAGACGGTCCATGGCGTGTGGTTTTTCCATATCGGCCTTGACTTCCTTGATGGCTTTGAGCTGATCGTCGGTCTCAACATACGGGAAGGTGGCCTCGAAGGCGTGCTGCAGCTCGTCGTCCGGGGCAAAGGCGAAGCCTGGCTGGATCTGTCGCTTGGCGTGGACCTCGAGCAACTGCTCGGCCATGTCCTCGATGGATTCCTGGATGCGTTTTTTCGACTTGCTCCAGTCGCTGGAGCCGAGCTTGTTGATCTTTGGCCGCTTGCCTTCCTGGCCGACGTATTTTTCCACGAGGTGCATCTGATCGATCGGCACGAAAAGCCGGTCGGCACCGCGGTACTGGATAAGGATGTAATCCTTCTCAACGCCTTCGCGCACGATGTGTTCGATGCCGAGATAGAGCCCGATGCCGTGGTGCTCGTGGACAATGTAGTCGCCGACCTGCAAATCCTCGATGACAAGGCCGCTGCGTTTTTTCTGTGGCTTCTTCGGCTGTTCCTTTTCGGTCTGCACATTGAAGACGTTCGCATCCATGAAAATGCAGCGGTCGACAGAAAAGGCGCAGGCAAAAGTATAATCCTCAGCCAGAAGCACGATCTCCTGATAAGGATCGACATCGGCAAGCTTCTGCACCTGATGATACTGCAGGCTGTACTCATCGAGAAGATTTTTCAGCAGGGTGAGCGGTTCCTCCTGGCTGTTGTAAAAGATCAGCGTGTAGCCGTCACGCACATACTCCTGAATGTCGGCGATGAATCGGTTCACCGGATAGGCCTTCAGAGGATTGGCCGTGACTGGATAATAGCGCACCTTCTCCTCGTGGAAAAGGCGATGCTGAGCGCGCACTTCCGAAAGAAACACGCTCTTTGGCCGCGCCAGCAGATCTTCCAGCGCATCCAGCGTTGGCAGCGATTCGATCTTCGACGGCAGGATGTAGCCATAAGTGAAGAGATCGCCAAGCTGCGAGAGAATGGCCTCGTGTTTTGTTTGCAGGGCGCTGTCGACGACCTCTGTTTCGTCGACGCAGAGCAGCGCGTCCGCGGGCAGATGGTCAAAAAGCGTGGCCTGAAATTCTGGCGCAAGGTAAGCGTAATAGCTGAGAATGCCGGCGTCGCTTTCTTCGCCGACATGCGCGAGACGCTCCTGGAGCTGTTTCTGCACATCCTCTCCTGCGCGCGCAGCCGTTTCAGCGAGCTCGCCTTCGATGCGCGTGACCAGCGTCTGACGCACAGCGTCGGTGAAAAAGGTGTCGTGCGATGGGATCACCGTTGCAGTCTCGACATTCTGCTCACTCTTCTGGGTTTCTGCAGAGAAGAAGCGCAGCGAATCGATCTCATCGTCAAACCACTCGACGCGCAGCGGACGCGGATAATTTGGCGAAAAGAAATCGACGATGCCACCGCGGCGTGCAAAGGTTCCCGGCTGTTCGCAAACGCTTGCCGCTTCATAACCGAGGGCGAGCAGGTGATCGAGAAATTGCTCCTGCTCCACCTCCTCGCCGACAGTGAGGCTTACGATACCACTGGCAAAATAAGCCGGCGTTGGAAAATGGTCGAGGAGCACCATGGCGTTCACAACGAGCACGCAAGGCAGCTGCTGTGCCAGCGCATAGAGCGCAACGACGCGGTCGCCGTCGTCCTCCTCCTTGGCCAGCACCTCTACAGGCAGATGGGAACGCTGGAAAAGCGCCAGCACCGGACGCGCGAGCACCTTGCGCAAAAACACAGACACCTCATTTACGCGCCGGTCGTTCTCACAGAGGATGACGATGGTGCGCTCAGCGTCTGTGCGCGTCAAAAGCTCAAGCATGGCGTTGCGCCCGCTCTGATCGAGCCCGTCCCAGAGGACACGGTCCTCACCGCTGGCAAGCTGCGCGAACAAGGTATTTAAAACGGAAAATTTCATTCTGGTCCCTCCCCTGCATTCTCTTCTCTGCACACAAAAAACAGGCTGCCGCGAAAGCAGCCTGTCGGATGTCTGTACTCAATTGTATTTGTTCATTGTGGCCACGATGCCTTCCTTCAACCAGAACGAAAGCCATTCGTCGACATGCGAGAGCACATCGTCGATGACCGGCGCTTCGTCCTTGTGAAAGCCCGAGAGCACGTGACCGATGACATTGTTGTGGTCGTCGTGACCGATCCCGACCTTCAAGCGGTCAAAAACCTGGCTGTTCAGGTGAGCGATGACGGATTTGATGCCGTTGTGCCCACCGGCGCTGCCCTTTTGCTTGAAGCGGATCTTACCGAGCGGGAGATCCATGTCATCATGAATGATGATAAAATCGTCGATCGTGTCATAATAATGGATCAGCTGGCCAACTGCTGATCCGCTGTCGTTCATGTAGGTCTGCGGTTTCACGAGGAGCACCTGTGTACCTGCGATGATGCCTTTGCCGGTCAGCGCGCGGCACTCCTTCTTGCTGACAGAAATGCCATACTGCTCGGCCAGACGGTCGATGGCCATAAAACCAACATTATGGCGCGTGCGTGCGTAATCTTTGCCGGGATTGCCCAGCCCTACGATCATTTTCATGATGAGAGAAAATCACCTGCCTGTGAGAAATTAAAACATTTTGCTGACGGAAGCGTCCTGAAAAATACGCATGATGGCTTCACCGAAAAGTGGCGCAACAGAGAGCACCTTGATCTTGTCGCAGTTCTTGTGCGCAGTTGGGATGGAGTTGGTGGTGACAACTTCGGTGATCGGCGAAGCGTTGAGGCGGTCGATGGCTGGACCGGAAAGCACTGGATGCGAGCAGGATGCGTACACTTCCTTGGCGCCGCGTTCCTTGAGCGCAGAAGCTGCGTTGGTGATGGTGCCGGCGGTGTCGATCATGTCGTCAATGAGGATGACGTTCTTGCCGTTGACTTCACCGATGATGTTCATAACTTCAGAAACGTTTGGTTTTGGACGACGTTTGTCGATGATGGCCAGTGGCGCATGCAGGAGATCTGCGAATTTACGCGCACGGGCAACGCCGCCGATGTCAGGAGAAACGACAACAATGTCATCGAGACCGAGGGATTTATAGTAGTCAGCGATGATCGGTGCAGCCACGAGATGGTCTACTGGTACATCGAAGAAGCCCTGGATCTGCTGAGCGTGCAGGTCCATGGTGAGAACGCGGCGCGCGCCAGCTTTGGTGATAAGGTTGGCGATGAGCTTTGCAGTGATCGGTTCGCGGCCACGGCTCTTGCGGTCCTGACGCGCATAGCCATAGTATGGCATGACGGCGGTGATGCGACGTGCAGAGGCGCGGCGCACAGCGTCGATCATGATGAGAAGTTCCATGAGGTTGTCGTTGCCTGGTTCGCAGGTTGGCTGAACGATGTAAACGTCCTTGCCGCGTACGCTTTCGTCGATCTCAACATTGATCTCGCCGTCGCTGAAATGGCTGACCACGCTGTCGCCGAGAGGAATGCCGACATAATCGCAGATTTCCTTAGCGAGTTCTGGGTTGGCATTACCGGTAAAAATTTTCATATGGTCCAATGACTTGTGCATCTCGATATCTTTCATTGTGAAATCCTCCCTTATTTCTTCCAGTTTTCCCTTACTACAAGCGGTGGTCGTGTGACGGCCAGCGCATTTTCGACGACGTCTTTTGATAATGTAGAACCTGCACCGATGACAACGCCATCGCCGATGGTGATCGGTGCGATCAGATTGGTGTTGCTGCCGACAAATACATCGTCGCCGATGACGGTGCGATATTTGTTTTTGCCGTCATAATTGCAGGTGATGGTCCCACAGCCGACATTGACGCGGGCACCCATGTCCGTGTCACCGATGTAGGTGTGGTGCGACACCTTGCTTTCGTCGGCGATGTTGCTTTTCTTGATCTCGACAAAGTTGCCGATCTTTACATGCTCGCCGATCGTATTGCCCGGACGCAGCTGAGCGAATGGACCGATGGTGGTGTGTGCGCCAACGACAGAATCCTTGATCACCGACTGACGCACGACGACGCCTTCGCCGATGGTCGAATCTGTGATGCGACTGCCAGACTCAATGACAGCGCCGGATTTGATGACGGTGTGTCCAAAGAGATGGACGTTGGCTTCAAGGATGACATCTGGCTCAAGCACAACCTCGTCTTCGATGAAAACAGACGCTGGATCTTCCATCGTCACGCCCTGCATCATCCAGTATTCGTTGACGCGTTCGCGATAGAGCTTTTCTGCGCGTGCCAGCTGCACACGGTTGTTGACACCGAGGCTTTCGTCAGGATTTGCGAGCAGATAAGCCGCCGTTGGCTTGCCGGCTGCATAGGCGAGCTTCAAGAGATCGGTGAGATAAAATTCGCCCTGGGCGTTGTTCGTATCCAGCGCATCGATCTGTGCGATGAGGAATCCGAGGTCAAAGCAGTAGGTGCCGACATTGATCTCCTGGATCTTTTTCACTTCGGCGTCGGCGTCTTTTTCTTCAACAATGGCGCGAATCTGTTCGCCATCGTGCAGAATGCGGCCATAGCCTGTTGGATTTGGCACAACGGTTGTCATGACGGTGACAACATTTTTCTGCTCGGCGTGCTGCGCCATCATCTCAGCGAGGCTTTCAGCGCGCAAAAGCGGCGTGTCGCCACAGGTCACGAGGACCGTGACGCCCTCGGTTTCGGTGACGTCCTGCTTGAACACCTCCAGCGCCGTGCGCACAGCGTGGCCGGTGCCGAGCTGTTCTTTCTGGAGCACAAGCTTGACAGAATCGTCGAGCACTTTTTCTACCTGGTCGGAACCATGTCCGATCACAACATACTGATTCTCGATCTGCGCCTTGCTGGTCGCTTCAAGAACGCGACTGAGCATTGGCTTTCCGAGAACACGATGCAGCACCTTCGGCATCTGCGAACGCATTCTGGTGCCTTTTCCGGCAGCGAGAACGATTGCGTACTTATTCATCCCAACCTCCACGATACAAATTTATTCCACAGTTTATTATACCAGAGAGCGCCCCCAGCACAATAGGTAAAATGAAATTCCGAATTTTCCATGTGCTCTTCAGGGGAAGCGTCCTCCGACGAGGGCGTTCCAGGATTTCATTGCTCTGCGATAATATTCCCACCGTTTATTATACCATGAGTCGCTTGAAATAACAAAGCGCTGGCACAAACAAAACGCAGCCTGCCGGAAATGCGTTTCAGAAGCATTTCTGACAGGCTGCGAACGATTGTCGCCAAAGCTCTGACGATCAGTTTTCAATTTGGACGCCTGAACGAACGAGATCGGCGCTGCAGGTGGACGTGAGATAGACATTCGGGAAGAGGGTTCTGATCTTCTTGAAATTTTCCCAGGCAGCGTGCTCTGTGGCGTAAAGCCCGAAAAGCGTTGGACCGCTGCCGCTCATCAGCACGTGCTCAGCGCCGTGCTCGAGCAAACGTTTTTTGCGCGCCTCTGTGCGCGGCTCCACGCGGAAGCTTGGCGCCTCCAACGCGTTGTAGAGATGGCGCTCGACAAACGGCGTATCACCAGCGCGGATCGCCTCAAGGAGATCGGCAAAGCGCGCTTTCTGCGGATGCAGATCTGTTGGCAGGATCGCCTTATAGACTGAGGCTGTGGAAACGCCGTAATCGGCACGCACAAGCACGACGTGCATCTTCGGCAGCTCCGGCAGCGAACGGATGCGCTCACCGCGTCCTTCGGCAATGGCGGTTCCGCCACGCACGCAGAATGGCACATCGGAGCCGATCTCAGCGCCGAGACGCATGAGCGCCTGCTCGCTGAGGCCGAGATCGAAGAGCTGATTGCAGCCAACGAGCACAGCGGCAGCGTCACTGGAGCCACCGGCCATGCCTGCCGAAACCGGGATGTTCTTTTTGATGCGGATGGAAACCTGTGGCATGTCGGTCTCCTCCTGCAAAAGCAGCGCAGCGCGCATGGCGAGATTGTTGCGGTTATTCGGTACGTAGAGCGAATCTGTGAATACAGCATTTTCGTCGACGCGCGCGATCTCGATCACATCATGCAGACGTACAGACTGCATGATCATCTTGACTTCGTGATAGCCATCTTCCCGCTTGCCGACGACATCGAGAAAAATATTGATCTTACCAAAAGCTTTAACGGTAACGTGCATTATTTCTCCCTGCCCTTCACTTAAAAACCTTTTTGTGCCAGGCGGCGTTCCACAAAGCTGAGCAGTGTCGTGATGACAGTGATCAGGATCAGATAGATCACAGCCGCGGTGACATACATTTCAAATGGCTTGTAGAGAGAGCCGGAATAGATCTGCGCTGTGCGCAGGAGGTCTGTCACAGTGATGGCGGAAGCCAGCGCTGTATCCTTGATGAGGTTGATAAACTCATTGCCGAGCGGCGGGATCAGTCGGCGATAGGTCTGCGGAATGATGATCTTCTGCATGGCCATGCGACGGTTCATGCCGAGCGACAGCGCTGCTTCCATCTGACCGTTGTCGATGGAGAGAATGCCAGAGCGGATGATCTCCGCGATATAGGCGCCACCGCAGATACTGATACCGATGATGGCAGCGGTGAAGCTGTCAAGATCGATGCCCAGCGCTGCAGACAGACCGAAATAGATCAAAAACAATTGCACCATCAGCGGAATCCCGCGGAAAATCCAGGTGTAAAGCGATCCAACGATGTTGAAGATTTTGATGCTGGAGATCTTCATCAGAGCGATGATGAGCCCGATGATCAGCCCGAAGAAAATGCTGATCACTGCCAGCTCGATCGTTGTGATCGTCGCTTTCAGGAGATAAGGCAGTGTCTGGATGATAACATCCCAATCCCAGTCAACAGCCCCTAATAACATGCTACTCATACTTCTTAAAACAACCTTCCTTATCTAATGATTAATTATTAATGATTAATGAGAAATGAAGGATGGCTAGAGACAGAGCGCCGCTGACGCGTCGTCTGACTCTAGCCTTTTTGATCTATTCGCAAACTTGCGCATGGCCGGAAAATTTTTCCTGGCTTTGACCCGGTAGGGGCAAAGCTTTCAACCATTAATCATTACTCATTTTGCATTTATCATTTAAATTATTCGCCGTAGGCGTTTGCATCCAGACGCGCCTGTGCGTCAGGAACGAGAGATTCGGTGATGTCCATGCCGATCCATTTCATGGAGATTTCTTTCATGGTGCCATCAACGAGGAGCTCGTCAACAGCCTTCTGGATGGCCAGCTGCAGATCGCCGTCTTCCTTGGAGAGGGCGATACCGATCTGGTTGGCCTGCTTCCCTTCGCTGGAAGGTACGTCGCCAACGTGGGTGTATTTGCCGCTTTCCAGAAGTTCTACAGAACCGAAGCTGTCAATAGCGAGCGCGTCGATGCGGCCGTTGTCAAGGTCAACGGTGATCTCTGGGAAGGTCTTGTAGAGGGTGAGGTTTTCCCCTTCCACAAAGCCTGCTGCCTGGAGATCCTTCGCAGCGGTGGAACCGAGCTGGGTGCCGATGACTTTGTCTTTGTAATATTCAATGTCGTCCATACCATCTTCTACATTTTCGTTGAGCACGAGAATGTACTGGTCAGCGACGCCGTATGGCACATAGTTGACTTCTTCAACACGGCTGTCCCACATGTTCATGCCGCTGATGATGGTGTCGAATTTGCCAGTCTGCAGAGATGCGATGATCGCATTCCAGTCGGCTGGAACAAATTCAAATTCAACGCCGAGCTTTTCGCCGATGGCGTTGGCCATGTCGACGTCAAAACCGATGATCTCGTCGGTCTCAGCATCGTGGTAGCCCATTGGTGGGTAGGAATCATCGAGGCCGGCTTTGATGACACCAGCTTCTTTGACGCGATCAAGCGAGCCGTCGCCTTTGACAGTCGCTTCCCAAGGATTTTCTGCTTCGATCTGGGTGACGTTCGCATCGGAGGCTGCGGAACTTGCTGCTTCATCCGAGCCGCCGCCACAGCCGACGACACCAAGTGCGAGCACTGCTACGAGCGTAACAGATACGAGTTTCTTAAATTTCATTTCGGAACCCTCCCGTTTTTTCTTTCATCTGGCCCGCCCATTACCCTATAAGGCACACGCCGACCATTTCTTAACTATGGTAGCAGTTTACCATAGTAAAGCACTGAATGCAAGCAGAATTACAGACCTTCGGCATAAATCTTCATTTTTAATGACATTTTATTTTACAAATCCGCGAGAATCCGCTATACTGAATTCTGTACCCGAAAACGGTTCGCATACGCCTGTAGCTCAGTGGATAGAGCGCCGCCCTCCGGAGGCGGGTGCGCAGGTTCGACTCCTGTCAGGCGTGTTTATTTCATATATAGAAGGGCCCTGTCGGCCCTTTTTTTGTGCGCAGGCGCTCTGTCTGGCACAAAGCATCCATTTTCACTGATCATTTTTCTAAATTTCTCAGAAAGGAGCGCGCCTATGTCTCTCATTCTCAACTGCATCCGCCGCTACCGTTGGGCGCTTGCTGTCAGCGTGCTGTGCATGTCAGTGAGCCTCATCTGCGATCTCATGATCCCCTGGCTCTTGCAGATTCTCATCGACGATGGCGTCACACCGAGAAATGCGGCTGTCATCGAACACACTGGTCTTGCGATGCTCGCCATCATCACACTGAGTCTCGCTGCCAGCATTGTGGCCTATCGTCTCTCAGCAAATGCGGCGGCACAGATCGGCCGCTATTTGCGTGAAACGCTCTATCACCACATCCTCTCTCTGCCTTACGAATCGTTTAACACGATCAGCGCCTCCACGCTGATCACGCGCCTGTCCAATGACGTGCTGCAGATCCAGAATATGTTCCTGATGGTCCAGCGCGTCGCGATCGGGCTGCCGATCTCGTTTGTCATGGGGCTGGTGCTTTCGATCCAGCTGAGCCCTGACCTCTCGCTGACCTACATTGTCACTGTGCCGCTCCTCTGTCTCAATATTGGCTTCTATGTGCGTTTTTCCGCGCGCTATTTTCCAAAGATCCAGGAAGCCATCGACCGCATCAACCTCCACGCCCAGGAAATGCTCATCGGCATGCTGACGATCCGCGCTGCCAGCGCAGCCAACGAGATCATCGAGCGTTTTCGCGTCTGGAACGATCGCCTGCTTGAGCTGAATCTCGCGATCCAAAAACGATTCAGTCTGGTCGCGCCGACATCGATGATCATCTTCAACGAAGCGATCGCCTGTGTGCTCTGCCTCGGTTTTTTCGGCTTCGTGAGTGACATCGGTAAGCTCATCGCCTTCATCTCCTACTCGATGCAGATCCTCGGCTGTGTCACCCGCGCTTCCGGCGTGCTCACAATGATGACCCGCGCCAGCGCCTCCGTCACTCGCATCGAGGAAGTGCTCGCCATGCAGGAAGCTCAACCTGTGCAGGCTCCAGAAACACCAACAGGCTGGGACATCACCTGCGACCATCTGCGCTACCGATTTCCAGGCACAACGAACGATCAGCTCGACGACATCAGCTGCACCATTCCCTATGGCCAACGTGTCGGCATCGTCGGATTGCCAGGCTCGGGCAAATCGCTTTTTCTCGACGCCCTTGCCGGACTGCTCGCCAGCACTTCCGACCACATTTTCTACGCCGGCGTACCGCTGGCCCATGTGCCACGCCGATGGCTGCAGACAAATATCGGTTACGTGCAGCAGCGCGCCACGATCCTCGCCGGCACGATCCGCGACAATCTGCTGTTGGCCCGGGAAGATCTTTCTCTGGAAGAAATGACCACCGCTCTAGACGACGCCATGGCGACAGAGCTCTACCAGACAGATGAAGGCTCTGTAGAGCGTGCCATTTTACAGCGCGGCCACGATCTCTCCGGTGGACAGAAGCAGCGCCTATCCATTGCGCGCATTCTCGCGCTGAAGCCACACATCCTCATGCTTGACGACAGCACCAGCGCCCTCGATCATGAAACCGAGCACGCATTTTTCACCCATCTCGACGCTCTGCGCCCGCAGACACAGATCATCGTTTCGCAGCGACTTTCCACCCTGCGACAATGCGACACGATCTTTGTTTTCGACCACGGACGTATTGTCGCGCGCGGCAGTCACGCTGAACTTCTGCGCGACCATCCACTTTACGAAATGATCCTTTCAGACCAGCTCATAGAGGAGGCGCTCCACGATGACTGATTCCCAAACGCTCACCACAAGCCAGACGCTGGCGCGTCTCTGGCAGGTTATCCGACCAAACAGCGGCTATCTGTTTCTCTCGATATTAATGAGCGCATCTGTCTCGGCGATCATGCTCTTTGCCATGGAGCGCGTCGGTGCTGCCTGCGACCTCATCCTCGCAGATGCGCCGGCAAGCGTTTTCTGGCCAAATGCGCTGCTATTGATCGTTCTTTTTGCCGCCATCTCTGTTGTCACGCTGATCCAGATCTACACCATGGCCATTGTCGGCCAGCGGCTGGCAAATGATCTGCGCAGCGCCCTCTTCAGCAAGATGACCGATCTGCCGATGGCCTATTTCGACGCCCACACGACAGGAGATCTCATGAGCCGCATGACCAACGACATCGACCAGATCAACACCTCCTTCTCTGACAATCTCACCTCCGTTGTCGAAGCCGTTGTCAACGTCATCGGCACCTTCATCGCCATGGCGCTGCTTTCGACACGACTGACGCTCTGGGCTGCCATCGTTTTTCCGCTGTTCTTCATTCTCACAGCCATTGTCTCGCGCATTTCCAAAAGGCTCTTCGCCAATTACCAGCGCAGCCTCGGCAGCCTCAACACCTACATCGAAGAACATCTCTCAGCGCAGAATATGCTCACCCTCTTCGATTACCGCGACCGCAATCTTGCGCAGTTTCGTGCTGAATCTGACCACGTTTGCACAACCTACGCCGCTGCACAGACCTCCTCTGTGATGGCGCCGGTGATGACCTTCATCAACCAGCTCGTGTACGTCATCATCGCCATCGTCGGCGGACTTTCCATTGTGCGCGGCGACGCCCTCACGATCGGTACGCTCTTCACCTTCCTGCTTTACATGCGCCGCTTCGCCACACCGCTGAACCAGCTCGCTCAGGTTTTCAACGCCTTTCAGGCAACCGTCTCTGCTTCGGCGCGCATTTTCGGCGTGCTCGATGCGCCGGATGAGCGCGAAGCGCTCGGCAGCGAGCGACCAGCTTCCTTCCCGCAGGAGCACAGCATTTGTTTCGAGCATGTGCATTTCAGCTACGACGACACGCCCGTGCTCCGCGATATCACCACCACCATTCCTGCACGCCAGACCATCGCCATCGTTGGCGCCACTGGCGCTGGCAAGACCACGCTGACCAATCTTCTCCTCAGCTACTACCTGCCGCAGCAAGGACGTATCACCATTGGCGGCACAGATCTTGCGCAGATCCCTCTTGACGAGATCCATCGCCACATCGGCGTCATGCCACAGCAGCCCATGCTCTTCGATGCCAGCATCCTCGACAACATTCGCTTCGGCAAGCCTGACGTCAGCCGCGACGCCGTCATCCGCGCCTGCCAGGAAAGTGGCTTTGATCAGGTCGTCCAAACGCTGCCCCAGGGCTACGACACCATTCTCCACAACCAGGGCAGCATTCTCTCGCAGGGACAGCGCCAGCTTTTGGCCATCACCCGTGCCCTTCTGAGCGACAACGACATTCTCATTCTCGACGAGGCCACCTCGTCCCTCGATTCTTACACAGAAAAACAGGTGCAGCAGGCCTTCGCCAAACTGCGACGCGAAAAGACCATGCTCATCATCGCGCACCGCTTATCCACCATTCGCGACGCCGACTACATCCTCGTCATGAAGCATGGTCAGCTCGTCGAATCCGGCAGCCACAGCGAGCTCCTCGCGCAGCGCGGCTATTACCATCGTTTGTACACAAGCTACACCGGCACCGCCGAGCAACAATTGTAAAGAAAAGCTTTCTGCGATTAACGACGACGGCCGATCCGCTGAATGATTTCAGCAGATCGGCCGTCATTTTTTTATTTGTCTTTTTGCTTCGAAGAACGGATGAAGAACGTGCAGATCAGTGCGACCACAAGGAAAAACGCAATGTAAATGTAATCCGTATTGACCGCCTCTACAGCCGCTTCACGGTAAGCCATTGTTCCTTCGATGGGTTCACCGCTGTGTCCGGCAGCGAGATAGTAGCGCGTCATGTTCATGCTCAGGAGCACAGTGAGAATGTTCGTTGACACCGTCTGAACAAGCTGCTTGCCCCAGTTGAAGAGGGACGACGCATGGCCGGACAGCTCACGCGGCACGGCACCAAGGCCGTAATTGGTCAGCGGCATCTGTGCCATTGAGATCCCGAAAAATCGCAGCCCAAAGCAGGCCAGAACAAACACAAGATTGCTTTCGAGGTTGAGATTACACAGCCCCATATTGCCGACGATCGCGCAAAGAACGCCACCGGTGATCAGGCTTTTCATCAGCCCGCGCTTGTGCAGCCGCAGCGTCGTCGCATTCCCGACGAGCATCATGATCGACGGGAAGAGCAGCAGCAAGCCTGTTGTTGCCGGCGAAAGTCCGCGACCAGTCTGAAAATAAAACTGCGAGAGGATCGCGTTAATACCAAGCGTCAGCGCAATAACACACTGCACCAACATCGCGAAAGAAAACGCCTTGTATTTCAGCACGCCGAAATTCAGCAGCGGATGACTGGTGTGGAACTGGCGCACGATGAAAAGAATCACCAGCGCCACACCGATAACCGCGCAACTCCAGAACGTGACCGACGTCCAGCCCCAGGAATCGCCCATCGAAAAAGCCAGCATGACAAGTCCGCTGCCGAGGGAAACCTGGCCGCAGCCGAGAAAGTCGATCTTGTCAACGTCCATGTTGATCGCTTCAGCAGGAATGCTTTTTTTCGCAGCCCAGAGCACGAGCAGCACCAACGGCAGATTGATCAGGAAAAGCACGTGCCAGCTCGACACCTGCAGAAGCAGCCCGGCAACGGTTGGCCCCAGCAGTGTGCCAAAGGATTGGAAAAGCATGGTCGTTCCCAGATAATCTGCCTGTCTGCGGCGCGGCACATAGCGATAAATCATCGCCATCGACGATGGAATGATGATGCCGCCACAGATCCCTTTGAGAAAGCGAAAAACAACCAGCATGAAGAAATTCATCGAAAGCGCACAGCCCAGAGAACAAAGGCCGAGCGCGCCCATCGCCGTCAGGAACACCGTGCGATAGCTGAAGCGCTCGCAAAGATATTCACTCAGCGGCATGACCATCCCAAGCGGCAGCATATAGCCGGTGACCACCCACTGAACCGTGTTGATGTCAACATGGAACACCGACATGTAGGTCGGCAGAGAAATTGTCACCGTCGACGTATTGAGCATGGTCACGATCCCAGACAAGAGGATCGCGAGCAAAAATATCCTTGAATGGGCGTCATCGATCTGAACTTTATTTGTCGATTCACTCATTGTCATCATCTTCTTTCTTATTTAATAAGCGACCGCGACACGTATCGCTAAAAAAATAATCGCACGCAGCGCGCGCGTTCTTAAGATCAATGAATCCGACTTCTATACTAATCTTACACCATTTCACAGGAAAAATATATACTTTAATATCAAAAAATGGTCATAGCAAAAATATATACGTGCCGCTGGCAGGCTCCAACCATCAGATTTGTCATAAAATGACTATGTTATAATATACCATATAAAAGAACAACTTATTAATACTATTTTGTGCGGCCAACAACCCCCGGCAGGGATGCATGCAAAAACGGAAAGATAATAAAATAATCCCCTTGTTTTTTTCTAAAAACGTCCTATAATACGAAATGTAATCAAGCGATGGACGCGTCAGGCCGCTCCCAGACAGGGATACAGCCAATTTTAGAAACACGGGCCGTCTTTCACAGAAAGGGGAAATATGAAATGTTATTAAACGAAAAAACTTCTCAAAACGCTAATGCTGCTGGTGCTGTACAGGTTACGGTGAACACTTTTAAACCGGCTGAAAATAAAGGTATCCTGTCCCATCTTGGTAGAATCTTCAAAAATGACATCGTTGGCTTCTTCAGCGAAGTACGCAACATCATCCGTCAGACCGAAGGCCTTGAAGCTTATGCAACCTGCAAGCAGAGCGGTGTCTGCTCTGACGCCATTGAAGAATATCATGTTCATATTCCTCCAATGTACGACGAGATCCTTACCGATAAACCAGTAGCACCAACTCCTGGTGCCGCTACCCTCGATGCACTCACCAACGTTGCTCAGGCAGCTGGTAGCATCCTCGACGATACCGGCAGCATGGAAGCTTTCGCAAACCGTCATCAGAGCTTCCCTGGCGACCCAACCAAGTTCGATGCAAACCGTCCACAGGCGCGCATGTTCGCACAGGTTGACGAACGCATCCGCAGCCGTGTTACCGTCGTTGAAGAACTGAAGAAAGAAGCGTAAACGCTCCCTCTTCTTCCCAAAACCTCATAGAAACCGCAAGCCTCCGGCCATCTGGCACGGAGGCTTGTTTACTATACACCGTAAAAATCGAGGAATTTCCTTAATTCAGGATCGTTTGGTTTTGACAGAATCTGTTCCTTTTTACCACTTTCGCGCAATGTGCCATCTTTAAAAAATAGCACCTGATCGGCCACGCGCCGTGCCTGCTGCAAGCTATGTGTAACAAGAACAAGTGCACAGCTCGTGTTTCGTACATAATCGAGGATCAGCTGCTCTGAAAGCAGCGTGGTTTCCATATCCATCGCCGCTGTTGGTTCATCAAGAAGGACAAGCTCGTAGTCGCACATCATCAGTCGCGCCAACGCCATTCGCGCTGTCTCTCCGCCAGAAAGTTTGTGGGCAGGCTTATCTGCAAGTTTTTCCAGATGTAGCGCTTGCATGAGTTCGTCTGCTTTTTCAGGAGCATTGTTGGAGAGCAGGATATTTTTCTTCGTGCTCATGCGAAAAGCAAAATTTTTCTGTGGCATATAGCCGATTTTCCGCACGTCCACCACTCGACGCCGTTGATCAGAGCGAATTACTCCCGCGATCACTTTCGCAAGCGTGGATTTGCCACAGCCATTGGCGCCAATGACCGCTGTAACTTCGCCAGGATGCAGCACGATTCCCGGAAAATCCAACACCAAACGGCCATCGTACGATTTGCTGAAGGGACGAAGATTCATCTGCTCATCCTCCTTTGCACAATGGTTAGAATAATATTAACGAGAAGCGATGCCGACATAAGAATGATACCAAGCGCAATACCCAGCGAAAAATTTCCGCGATTGGTATATTGCATGATCGCAGTTGTCATGACGTTTGTTTTCCAGGCAATGGCGCCACCAACCATTGAAACTGCACCAACTTCTGATATTGATCGAGCAAAAGCGAGCAGATACGCTGAAAAGATCTGATACACGCATTCGTTTGTCAGCAGGCGGAATGTTTTCATTTTTCCAAGCTGCAGCCCATGTGCCGTTTCGCGCACTGCTGGCGAAATCCCAGCGACATAGGTTTCCATATTACCGATAACGATCGGCGTGATCAATGCAACCTGAGCAAGGATCATAATCTCAACTGTGAACAGAAGCTGGAGATGGCGAAACGGCCCCACGCCAGAAAAGAGCATATAAAACATTAACCCACAAACAACAGGCGGCATGCCCATGAGTGTCCGGTTGACGACCAACAGCACACTGCGTCCCGGAAAACGAAACGTGCCGAGCCAGACACCTATCGGCACACCAATGAGCAGTGCAATGATCGTACTTTGAACGCTCATCTGTGCTGTCACAGACAGAATATCGATGAGCTCACGGTCGCAGGACAGGATCAACGCCAGTGCTTTTTCAAGTGCTGTGCCCATATACTCTCCCCTTTCAGAAAAATCCCGTGGGTCTCCCCACGGGATTCATTGTAGCGGATGAAATCATTAATCGTCAATCACTGAACTTCGCCATCATTGGCTTTGAATGTCAGGAAGGTTGCCTTATCCGTCAGGATATATGCGCCCTGTTCCTCTGCCATGACAAGGCAGGCGCCCATACCGGCATTGGCCGACGTATACCAGCCGGAATACTGTTCAAAAGATGCTGGATCTGCAGTGATACCCAGATCTTCTGGCCAGAGCGACAGTTCCTTGGTGTGCGTGCCGGATTCATCGCCACGTGAAATGAAAGGATATTCTCCTTCTGCAATGGCTGCAAATGCATCTTTAACGGTTGCAGCATCTTTCACACCTGCTGGATCGTCAGATGGTCCGCAGAGCACAAAGTAATTGTACAGGAAAGACAAACGTTCAGCATCGAAGCCATCAACCACGCGTGCAAAACCGGCATTCACGAATTCTTCTTCCTGAGATTTGGAATGAACGAGAATCGCATCGGCATTGCCGTTTTCAGCGGCAGCAATCGCCTGCCCAGTGCCTGCAGATGCAACTTCTACATTGTAGCCATATTCTTCTTCAAAGATTGGCAGCAGATAATCGAGCAATCCAGAGTCGTTGACGGAAGTTGTCGTGGAAAGACGGATGGTCTTGGTCTCTTCAGTCGCTTCTGGGATTTCACCTTCGTAAACAGGCGCATCATCCAAACGATAGAAAAGATATTCGCCATAATCATCATAGCCAAAATTAGCAGCTGTTTCCAGCGTTTCATCCAAAAGCAGCCAGTGGATCAGCGCGTCGGCACCTTCTGTGTTAATGGCAACATCAGAAACAGCGTTACCATTTGCATCAACGAATGGTGCATCAGGATTGACAGCGATCACCGTGTAGGTGTTGAGCATGTCGTCGTCCTGTTCTTTCAAGATCGTGGTATCAACTACAACAGCGTTTTCTTCGCTGGCGCTGGTTTCTCCCGCAGACGATGTGGCACCGCCGTTGTCCGTACCACCACCGCAGCCGGCAAGACCAGCGACCATCATCGAAGCGAGCAGCAAAGCGATCAGTTTTTTCTTCATAATCATTCCTCCAATGCAGTAATGTTCAGGGCTACGCCCTTGTTGTATACAGACGGGAAAAAATGCTACTGAGCAAATCCCTTCGTCTTATTATTCTTATAATAACCACTATCTGAAGAATTCGTCAAATTCGTTTCATCTCATTTCATCTCGTTTCGTACAGAAACAATATAAAAACCATGAATCTTTGTCATGGATCGTTCATTTCCGCCCTATTTCGCTCAGACAGCTTCTTGACAATCGCGTCACATACGTTATGATGGGAGAGAAGGGAGGCAACACCCATGCATATCGATGAAAATTGGGCCGTGACGACGGCCCGTGCACGGGCGTTTTTCGACGCTCAGCCTGATGTCATAGCTTGCGCCGACGGTTTTCGTTGCGGCGATTGCTCGATTCAGCTGATGACCATCCCTGCGCAAGACGACCACCCTTTCGCTATGCAACGCACGCGTCTTTTGATCGACGGACCTGAATCTGAGGTACGCGCGCTGCATCGACGCTTCTTTTTGCGATTTCTTTCAGCCGGAGGCTGAACCACTGCATTATTAAGGAGGTTTTTTGATGAAAAAGAATACCCCACCCTCTATGGATGCCTGGCTCGCAGAAGCGAAACAGCATCCCGATGCCGCAAAGATCGGCATGTATCTCTTCCACGATGGTGTCGTGCGCGAAGATGCCAAGGCAAAAGTGCGCACTGGCGCGACGGATACGCAGCCTGTTACTGGCATGCAGTTTTCCTTCGATGCTGCAAAGCTTGAGAACGTGATCCAGGAGGCCTACACGCTGCCCGGTATTTACTACGTGCGCGCCTGGCTGAACGAGGGCGTTCTGGAAGTCGGCGACGACATCATGCGCGTTCTCATCGGCGGCGACATCCGCCCGCATGTGATCGACGCGCTGCAGCATACAGTCGGTCGCATCAAAAACGAATGTGTGATCGAAACAGAGCTTTATTAACGACAATGACCACGACTCGCAGGAATCGTGGTCATTTTTTATCGCCCGCAGTCGGCGGAGCCTTCAGAATATAACATATCAAGTCCATGCTGCACAGGATCGATGACGGCGAGAATGTTTTCTTCCGCTGCTTTTTTGCTGCCTGGCAGATTGATGATCAGCGTGCGCCCACGAATACCGGCCACGCTCCGCGACAGGCAACCTTTTGGCGTGATGCGCATCGATTCAGCGCGCATCGCTTCCGGAATGCCTGGTGTCTGCCGTTCCACAACGGCGAGGGTGGCTTCCGGCGTGATGTCCCGCGGCGAAAAGCCTGTGCCTCCTGTTGTCAGCACGAGGGCAATCTGCGCATCATCGCTGCAATAACGGAGCTGGCGCTGGATTTCTCCAGCATCGTCGGGAACGATCGCCGTATGCACGACGTCAAAACCTTTCTCCTCGAGAATGCGGCAGAGATTTGGGCCGCTTGTATCTTCCCGCTCTCCGCGCGCGCCTTTGTCGCTGACGGTGATCACTGCTGCTGTGTACATCACACTTCCTCCTTCCGCTCAAAATCACCGTGTACACCGCCGCTTTTCTTGAGCAGGCGAATGTCGGTGATGATCATATCCTTCTGCACCGCTTTGCACATATCGTAAACAGTGAGTGCCGCTGTGCTGACGGCTGTGAGTGCCTCCATCTCGACGCCGGTGCGTCCGTCGCAGCGCACGCTGGCGGTGATCTCTACAGAATGCCGCGTTTCATCGAGGGCGAGCGAGAGATCGATGCCGCCGAGGAGGATCGGATGACACATCGGGATAATATCCGGCGTGCGCTTTGCGCCCATGACGCCTGCGATCTGCGCAACAGTGAGCACATCGCCCTTTTTCATACCGCCGCTTTTGATCAGCGCGAAAGTCTCTGCATTCACGAGCACGCGTCCAGCTGCGACAGCTGTGCGCTCGCTCACCGGCTTTTCGCCGACATCGACCATTTTTGCGCGTCCTTGTTCATTGAAATGTGTGAAATCGCTCATCGTTACCCTCCAATCTGATTCATGCTGCGTCCTGCCTGAGAATGATGCAGCGCATCCAGATCGCCATGCCATTGCGGCTTGTGCCAGATGGCCGTTTCCAGCTGCGCGCGCATGCCCTCACGATCCAGCCCTTTGAGGGAAAGCTCCTCTGCGGAATGCAGACAAGGCTTGATCTTGCCGTCGGCAGTCAGCCGCAAGCGGTTACAATCGCCACAGAAATGTGCGCTCACCGGACTGATGAGGCCAATATTTCCCTGCGCATCCGGCAAACGATACAGCCGCGCAACGCCGCCGTCCTGCTTGACAGGCTCCGCCTCCGGCAACGCCTCCAACACCCGCGTGCATGGGATAAAGGCGCGCTCATCAAAATCCGGATTGTTGAGCATCGGCATCAGCTCGATAAAGCGCATATCAACAGGATAGCGCCGCGTCAATTCAGCCAGTGGTGCGATCTCATCGTCGTTGAAGCCACCGATCAGAACCGCATTTAGCTTGATCTTGTCAAATCCTGCCGCCAGCGCAGCCTCCAGCCCTGAATAAAAATCAGCCAGCTCGCCGCGGCGCGTGATGTACGCATATTTCTCCGCATCCAACGTGTCGATGCTGATGTTCAGCCGGTTCACGCCTGCTTCGCGCAGCGCTGGCGCCATCCCTGCCAGCAGCGTGCCATTTGTCGTCATACAAAGCTCGCGGATACCTGGCACCGCTGCAGCGCGTCTGCAGATCGAAAAGATATTTTTCTTCACCAGCGGTTCTCCGCCAGTAATGCGCAGCTTCGTGACGCCCAGCGACGCCGCCGCTTCGATGGCCATGATGAGCTCGTCTTCCGTGAGCATTTCATCGTGGCGTTTTTTATCGATCCCCTCTTCCGGCATGCAATAGCGACAGCGCAGATTGCAGCGCTCCGTCACCGACACGCGCAGGTAGGTGATCCGTCGTCCATATTGATCGATCATTCGCTTCCCCTCCATTTTCTGCAGGCATTTTCACCTGCCTCTGCTCCATCCAGCACCACCGTTTCGAGCATTGGCTGTATCCTTCTGCAATTACCACAAAGATGCAGCCAATCTGCTGCACCAAGATTTTCAATCAGCGTTCGCTCCGGTTTCAAACCGACTGCGATCAAAAGCGTTCTGCAGGGAATAATCTCCCCATTTTCCAGCAAAACGTTTTCGATTCTTTTCTCGCCGCGGATCTCAGTAATCGTTGTTTGGCAAATCAGCTTTACAAACGACGAAGCCAGACAGCGCTGATTGCGCCAGAGGCCGCCGCAGGTTGCTCTCTGTTCAATTAAGGTAACAGAAATGCCACAGACAGCGAGATGCGACGCCATGATCAAGCCAAGATCTCCACTGCCGAGAATAACTACTGGCCCCGGCGGCACGATCCCGCGCAAGTTGAGCATTTCCTGCATCTGGCCAGCTGTGTAAACGCCTTCCGGCCGTGTGCCGAAAATATCCAGTGCGCCAGCAGGAATCTCATAGCTGCCCGTCGCCAGGATCAGCTGATCGAATGCAACATATGTTCGTCCAATGTTTTTACCAGCGAGCAGCGCCTTGCGCTGTGCGGAAATTTCAAGCGCTGTCGTTGCCGGCAAACAACGCACACAATCTGGGAAATCTGCCAGCAACGCCGTGACAGTCTCAGGGCCATTTTTGCCGTCTGCAAAACCACGATGCAGACACTGTGGCAAAATACCTCCCAGAAAAGGCCTATTGTCCACCAATAGAACCTCTGCGCCTGCATTGGCAGCAGCCTTCGCTGCCGAAATACCAGCAGCGCCGCCACCAATGACAAGGATATCACAGCGTTCCATGTTTAGCCTCCTCTAGCAGCGCCTCAATGTGCGCACGACAGCGGCTGCCCTGACAACGCCCAAGTCCACTACCGGTGCGATGCTTGACGCCATCCAGCGTGCGCGCACCACGAGCGATCGCCGCAAGGATCTCGCCCTTGCTGATCTGCTCGCATTGACAAACGATCTCGTCATCCTTTTGCACGAGCACTTTGCGGCTCGGCGAAAAATTTTCATTTAATTCAGCCCCCAGCGCGGTGGCGATACGCCTGGCGACCTCGTTACCAAGTGCATCCGCACAAGTCAGCCCAGGTGTTTTCACGCCGATCAGGCTGATAAAATTCTCTGCTGGCGCGGCAATCACGAAATCGTGCAGCCGCGTCTTCTCAGAATTGACAACATAGGGATTTGGACGCACAGCTGCAAAGGAACGGATCTGCCGCTCCACTGCAAGCTCCGGTAACATAACTTTAGCAAGATGGCGCAGCGTCGTCAAGCCCTCACGGCTTGTTGCCCAGTGCTCGCCAGCAAGAAGGCGCGCTGGTGATTCAAGAAGCAGCGTTCCCTCAACAGTTGGCACAACAGTTATGCCCTTTCCATTAGAACGCTCCTGAAAAAGAATATGCCGTGGAGCTGGCGTATTTTTATCAAGCACAAGATAATCAGCCGCGTCAAGCGCCAGCCGAATCGATGGTGGAAAGCAGCTTTCCTGCAATGCAGCCGCTGCCAAACCAGCCGCATTGACAACGGCACGGCAATGAAATGTTTCAGCGTCTGTTTCAAGGACATAGCCGTCTTTTTCTCTTCGTATCTGCCGAACTTCACAGCCCATTTTCGCACGACAGCCATTTTGCACAGCATTCTCGTAAGCTGCGATACCAAGCTGCCACGGATTGACAGTGCCGCTCGACGGCGCCAAGAGCGCTGCCGTCACAGATTCTGCAAGCATTGGCTCCAGCGCCCGCGCCTCTTCGCCAGAAAGAATGCGCAGATCTGGCACACCATTTTCGCGCCCCTGTTTTAATTTTTTGTGAAGCACCGCTTCTGATTCTGACCCATCAGCAACCAAAAGACTGCCGCAGCGCTTAAAAGGAACCGCCAGCTCATCACAAAGCTTGGCAAAATTCCTGTTCGCCGCAACCGTCATCTCGGCTTTAAGACTCCCAGGCTTGTTGTCGCAGCCGCTGTACACGATCGCCGAATTGGCGCGGGTGATCCCCATACAGACGTCCACCTCTGCGCAGGTGAGCAGCGTTTCCAATCGCCATCGACGAAGATTGCGCGCTGCAAACGCACCGAGCACACCTCCGCCAATGACAACGACATCGACCCATTCCATCTCACATTCCGTCTCAATCGAGCGGAATGATCTCGCCAGGATGATCGACCGTATAGCCGCCCATGGCAAGCATCTTTTCCCTGAACGCAGGGCTCTTCAGCGTCGCGATCAATTGCTGAACAACCGGCGTTTCCCAGGCATGATCCGGGATAATAAGATCGTATTCTTCAATACAGATCGGCAGAAAATCCAGGTCATACAGCTGCGCTGCCGAATAAATCCCCATTCCCGCATCAGCGCTGCCGTTTGCGATTTGAGCAGCTACAGACGTATGCGTCAGCTCTTCACGCTCATAGCCATAAATATCGCTAACATTCACAGCATATTGCTCGCAAAGATAATCCATCAGCACGCGCGTGCCAGACCCCTTCTGACGATTGACATAGCGCACACCATTTTTGGCGATATCTGCAAATTCTTTTATATCCAGTGGATTTCCCTTGGCAAGCATCAGTCCCTGCTGACGGCCAACACAGCGGACAAGACGAATCCCACCGTTTGGAAAATATTTTTTCAAGAAGGACAGATTGTACACACCTGTCTCTGTATCGAGCAAGTGACAGCCACCTGCATGCGCCTCGCCGCGACGGATCGCCATGATCCCGCCCATAGAGCCAACGTGAGAACTGCTCATGAAAACCGTCGGATCGGCACGATGCATCATATCTGCCACTTCATCGAGCAACGGATCGTGGCTGCCGATGACAACGAGTGTATTCTGCAGTTTTTCCGGCGTGCTCAAGAGCCGCACCTGCACCTCTTCACCAGCTTCATAGCCTTCTGTGCCTTGTGGCACTTCGAGAATGCCGTCCGCTTTCATGAATGAAGACACAACGCCCGCACCACGGCTAAGCGGCGACGCCGTAAGTTTTCCACCAACTTCGCCCATGCGCACACGTACAAATTCCTGATATTTTAAGCCGCTGACAACAGGGCGTGTGAGTGTCGCCGTCGCCAGCTGAACAGGCGCCGTATTGCTGTGGAACCATTCAGCAACGAGTGGTTTCAGCAATTCTTCGATCACAATGATGCCGCTGACTGGATAACCAGGCACCCCAAGGATTGGCACAGCGCCACGCAATCCCAAAATGGCCGGTTTCCCAGGCTTGATGGCAATACCATGATAAACCACGTCACCAAGCTCGCGGATCACAGACACAGAATAATCCTCTCGTCCCGCTGAGGATCCCGCATTCAGAAGCACAATGTCACACTCATCGGCCGCTCGCGCAACCATTTCACGAATCGCATCAAAGCGATCCGGCACGATCGGATAGGTTTTCGCCTCAGCGCCCCATTCCTGCACCATCGCTGAAAAGATCGACGAATTAAATTCGAGGATATCTCCTGGTTTTGGATCGGCACATGGCGCCACGATCTCATCACCAGTCGGAATGATCCCAATGACTGGCTTTTTTATGACCTCTATCTCCAATACGCCACCAGCGATCATCGCGCCAATAGCTGCTGGTGTCACTTCCATATAAGAAGCGAGGATCATCTCCCCGGCACAGATGTCTTCGCCAATCTGTCGGATATGCTGCCACGGAGCAGCGGCCGCATAAATCGTCACCGCCTCATCTTCACCGCGCACAATATCTTCCACCATGATGACCGCATCACAGTCTTCCAGCACCGGATCACCAGTATCTACGACCATATATTGCTGTGGCGTTAAACGCACCGGCGTCGTTTCTGTTGCGCCAAAGGTATCCTTTGCATGAACAGCAATCCCGTCCATTGCGCTCGCCGCATAATGTGGCGCGCAAATCGCTGCATAAACAGCGCGCGCCGTAATGCGCCCGAAAGCGTTCTGTACAGAAACCAATTCCGTCTGACCAGCAAAACCATTTTCCTGCAGACGTGCCAGATATTCTCCGCGCGCTTCGTCGAGCGGTACATTTGTTAAATATTCAAATCCCATAATTTTAATCTCCTGAACAAATCGTTACTTGTATTTCAGCGCCTTTTGGCAGCCCTTCACAGTCGCGATCGATGCAAAAATAGCCATCGCTGCCGGCGAGCGTTGTGATCAGGCCGGATTTTCCTCGGATCGGATAGGCGATAAGCCCCTCTGCATTTTCTTCCAAATGACAGGACTGATAAAGTGCGCGGCCATCATTGGCACCAATGTTTTCGCTTAAGCTCGCCGTCACCGTGTAATGATGCATTGTGCGCCCCTGCAAACGCGCCAAAAGTGGCAACACAAACAGCTTCGTGATAAAATATGCAGCCACCGGATGTCCTGGCAAACCGATCATCGGTTTGTTTGCATCCTTGCCAAAAATCGTCGGTTTTCCAGGCTTTACAGCAATCCCGTGAAAAAGCAGCGTGCCACGTTCTTCGATGATGCGACAAGTCGCGTCTTTCACACCGACGCTGCTGCCACCGGAAAGCAATACCGCATCGCATTCCTCCAGCGCGTGGTCCACTTTTTCTGCAAGCAGCGCAGCGTCATCAACAACGATGCCGTATTCTTTTACCTGTGCACCAAAAGCCTGCAACATCGCAGCCAGCATCGGACTGTTGACATCACGCACCTGCCCCGGTCCCGGTGACTGTTCCGGAGGAACAAGCTCGTCACCCGTCGAAATAACACCGACGCGCAGTTTTCGTGCAACATTCACCGTTGTTTTCCCGATCGCTGCCAGCGCGCCGATATCCTGAGAACCAAGCACACGTCCTTTCTGGAGAATGGTTTTTCCCGGATAAACATCGTCGCCACGGAAAATCATATTTTGCCCAGGCGCTGTTGACTTTGCGATTCCGATCGTACCGTCTCCGTAATCCTCGGTGTATTCGATCATCACCACACTGTCGGCGCCTTCTGGCACCGCACCACCAGTCGGAACATAGACACAGGTTTCTGCGGCAAGCGGTGCAGCTGCTTCCTCACCCATCAATACCTCACCAGCCAGTGGCAGGATCGCGGGGATCGCGTCGCTGCAGCCGAATGTATCGCGTGCTCGCAGAGCATAGCCATCAACAGTTGAGCGATTAAAATCCGGCACATATTCCGTCGTCACCACATCTTCCGCAAGCACGCGACCAACGGCTTGTGCCAGCGGGACAGCTTCCACGCGATCAGCGAGCGGCAAAAACTCAGCATCAATCACCTGCAAAACTTCGTCGGGCGTTTTTACTTCTAACATATTCACACTTCCTCAATGATTTTTCCAAGATCACGATAATCGTTTCCGGTAAAGTGCGCCAATTCCCTGTGAAATATTGGAGACACCAGAACCTCTTCGAGCTTCTGGCCCACTGATGTTTCAAGCAGCGACTTGCGTACAACAAGATCATAACTTTCTTTTAAAAGCGGGATGAAGTCGATCCCATCGATCTGCGTTGAAATACGCTCTGTTCCCAGCGCCAGATCCGCTTCTCCCTCCGCCACCGCCGCCGCAGCCGTGAGATGCGATTTTACAATATGATCGTACCCCTTTAGGGATGCAGAAGAAATGCCGAGTTTTTTCAGCTGCACATCGAGCAAAATGCGCGAGCTGGAGCCTGGACGGCGATTGAGAATCGTCAGATCGTCACGCGCCAGATCCTGCCAACCAGTGATTCCTTTTGGATTCCCCTTCTGCACATAAACTCCCTGCAGACGATAGGAAAGATTAATGAGCACAGCCGGCACGCCGGGCATCAAGCTGCGCACATATGAGGCATTATACCCTTCGCCATCGAAAAGATGGCAGGCGCAAACATGCACCTTATCCTGATACAGCGACAACAGGCCCTCAAAACCGGAAAGATACGTGCGTGCCGTGACCACCCCACTCTGATGTAAAAAATTTGCCAGGATATCCAATACCACATCCTGTCCAGCAATGATCAAATCTGGCGCCTCACTCTCTGGAGGCGTCAATAACGTTGAATGCGTATCAATCTTTTTCACTCCGCGGGCAGAATTTTCGCTGCGGGAACGGGCGATGTATGCGTCCACATCGTCCTGCGTGAAACGCACCTTGCGGCCGATCTTGTAGGACCGGATCTCGCCGCGGCGAATAAGATCATAAATCGTAGATTTGCTGACATGGAGAATGTCAGCAACTTCCTGGGTTGATAAGGATTTATTCTGAGCCATTCTGTATCCCCCTATCTTCTGTTATATAACTGTTCTCTTGCCATTATTATACGGTTTTTTCAATTTTCTCTCAAGTTTTCCTACCGGCCAAACGGGTATTAGTTCGCGTCATTTCGTATCATTTCACGCATCAAGTTGAATAAAACTTTGAAATAGTTCGTATGAAGACAGCCCTTTTCGTGCTGTTTCACGCGAACCTTTCATCTTCATCTTGTTATTGAATTTTAGCCATCTATAATAATAGATAGAGAAGTCCGAATATACTATATATAATAGCTTTTTCATAAATCATTTAGAGGAGGAATCTACTATGTCAGGCGCTTACTACGAAAAAATCGCACGCATTAATCTCACAACCGGTGACATCTCTGTCGAACCTCTCGACATGGAACTCGCCCATAAATTTATCGGCGGTCGAGGTCTTGGTACAAAAATGCTTTACGATGCTGGCGTTGCAACCGTTGATCCACTTTCTCCGGAAAACCAGCTCATCTACATCACTGGTCCAATGACCGGCGCCGCTGCGCCATCCACCGGGCGTTATATGGTCGTGACAAAATCTCCGCTCACAGGCATGATCGCCTGCTCCAACTCTGGCGGCATCTGGGGCGCAAAGCTGAAATATGCTGGCTGGGATGCCATCATCGTTGAAGGTGAAGCGCCGGAATGGGCCTACATTGTCATCGACGATGACAAGATCGAAATCCGCGACGCATCTGATCTCGTTGGCATGAAGAGTGAGCTCATCGACGATACCCTCAAAGAACGCCATGGTCAGGATTTTTCGGTGCTGAACATTGGTCCAGCCGGCGAAAAGAAAGTGCTGCTCGCTGCCATCATGAATGACAAAGACCGCGCAGCTGGTCGCAGCGGTGTCGGCGCTGTTATGGGCAGCAAAAAACTGAAAGCCATTGTCGTTCGCGCTACCCGTAAAAATCTCGACAACATCGCCGACATCGACGCCCTCAAAGAAGCAACAAAGCGCGCGATGGAAGTCATCAGAGAAAATCCTGTCACAGGTTCCGGTCTTCGTCAGCTTGGGACTGCTGTACTGGTCAACATTGTCAACAACATCGGCGCTTTCCCAACCAATAACTGGCAGGGATCCTATGCCGAATACGGCGATGACATCTCCGGCGAAACACTGGCTGATACGTATCTTGTCAAAGCCGGCGCCTGCTACCGCTGTCCAATCGCCTGCGCCCGCGTTATCAAAGTTGGCGACAAGGTTGTCGGCGGTCCTGAATATGAACCTCTGTGGGCATACGGCGGCAACTGCGGCAACAACGATCTTAACACCATCGACATCTGCAACATGCTCTGCAATGAATATGGTCTCGACGCCATCTCCACACCTTGTACGATCGCCGCAGCGATGGAACTTTATCAACGCGGCTATATCACAGAAGAAGAATGTGACGGCTACCCACTCGAATGGGGCAACACAGAATCTCTCATCGAATGGACGAAACGCATGGGCGATCCTGAAAGTGAGCTTGCGTGGCTGATGAGCTCTGGCTCCGCCCGTCTCTGCGAACACTATGGCCATCCAGAGATCTCCATGAGCGTCAAAAAACAGGAAATGCCAGCCTACGACGCCCGCGCCATTCAGGGTATCGGTATCACATACGCGACTTCCAACCGTGGCGGTTGCCATGTCCGCGGCTACATGATCTCTCCTGAAGTGCTCGGTTTACCAGAACAGCTCGACCGCACCGTCACCACTGATAAAGCTGCCTGGGCAAAAACCTTCCAGGATCTCACCGCCGTCATCGACTCGATGGGTCACTGCCTCTTTACGTCCTTTGCAATGGGCGCTCCGGAATACACAGATCTGCTCAACGCTGCCACTGGAACAACCTGGACCGTTGAAGAAGTGCTCAATATCGGTGACCGCATTTACAACATCGAGCGTATGTTCAACAAAGCCGCCGGCATGAAGCCAGAAGACGACCGCCTGCCAAAACGTTTACTTGAAGAACCGGTTTCCGATGGGCCTTCTGAAGGGATGGTTTCTCAGCTTCCTCTGACGCTGCCTCAGTATTATGAAGCACGCGGCTGGGTCAACGCTTTCCCAACAGATGAAACGCTGAAAAAACTCGGTCTTGACGAATGCGTTGGTAAATAATTATCATAAAATCGGGAGAGGTTTTCCGAACCTCTCCCTTATTTTGAATTGGAAACGGAGGACCTGTTATGATCGAAGTCCGTGTATTTGCAACTTTGCGCGAGGGACGCGACAAGATCACGATGATGGATGCAGCGGGCATCACCTGTGCCGGCGATATCATCGCGAAGCTCGACATCCCGCCGGAAGAAGTTTCCATCCTGCTCATCAATGGCTTTCACCAGAAACCAGAATCTCCAGTGAAAGACGGCGATGTCGTCGCGCTTTTTCCACCAGTTGGAGGTGGCTGATATGGAGACTCGCTACAGCCGCAATATCCCCGCCCTCAGTGAAGAGGAATGCGCGCTTCTGCAAACAAAACGCATCGCGATTATCGGCTGCGGTGGTCTTGGCGGACACCTCATCGATCTTGCAGCGCGCATTGGTTTTGGCGCGATCCGCGCTGTCGACGGCGATGTTTTTGAAGAGAGTAATCTCAATCGCCAGCTGCTCTGTGACTGTTCGCAACTGGGAAAAAGCAAGGCACAGGCGGCAGCTGCCTATATCCATCGTGTCAATCCCCAGATTTCCTGTGAAGGGATCGCAGTCATGCTGAATGCAGACAACGCGGCTGAACTATTGGCTGGCTGTGATCTCGTTTTCGACGCGCTCGATTCGATCGAATCACGCCGTCTGCTCGCATATGCAGCAGCTGCGTCAAATCTGCCTGTCGCTTACGGCGCCATCCGCGGCTGGGTCGCTCAGGCAACGCTCTATCTTCCTGAAGAGCCATTGATCGACCTGCTTTATCCGCCAGACGCTCGTCTCAGCGACAAAAGCGCGCTCGCTTTCACGCCAGCGCTCTGCGCTGCGCTGCAAATGTCTCTGGCTGTCAAATATCTCTGTGGTCGCCCAGTCTCAACCGGCACGCTTTATTATGCCGATCTGCTGAATATGGAAACAGCCACCCTGCCTTTGCGTTAAAAAATGCCTCCATGTGCCTAAAAGACATATGGAGGCATTTTTCTGTCGTTATTCTTCGGGAGTCTGCGCAGCTTCCCGCTGATGCGCGTCCACGTAAGCCTGCAGCGCGTGCTCGACGGCAGCATTCAATGTTTCATCCTGTTGCGCGGCGAGCAGCGAGATCGCTCTGTGCAGTTTTGGATCGATGCGCACGTTAAACTGGCCCTTGTAGGCTTTCGCCGGACGGCGGCCAACATTTTCGCAGAAAGCCAGATAATGATCCACGGCATCGTGGAATGCGCGCTCGACGCCGTGGACATCGGCACATTCGAAGGTCACGGCATCGACAATGCCCTCTACTTTTCCACTGAGCAATTGCGTATGTACATCGTAAGTGACTTTTGTTACATACCCTTTATATTCCAGAATGTTTTTACCCACAAATGCTCCCTCCTCATCTGTAACTGTATATGGGTATTTAGTGTAAAAAAAATCAACATTTAATTAGTATATTTTTAGATTAGTCGAAAGTTTGGTGATTGTCAAGCCATCGCTCGGCGTTTTTGCCGGATTGTCACCACTCGCCTGATGATGATCTTTGCCTTTCGGGGCAAAGGCGCAGCGCAGCATGGTGCCGCTGCGCTGCGGTTGTTCGTATGCGCTACAGAACGTCAATAGCCGACATAATCTGGCCACGGAATTGGCGTGAGCTCGTCGACATTAAACGGCACAAATTCCATTTCCGGTGTGATCGCGCCGATCACGCCATTCTGTTTGGTGATGACGCAATGGTTGACAGAATAGCTCAGATCGTAGACGCCAAGCGGTTCATCTGTGACGACGCTGTCCACGTAGAGCCTATTGGAACGGATGAGCAGCGTCCAGGGCCCGTCGTATTGCGGCTCGGCGTAGTAAATCGTGCCGCCGTCAATATAATACGGCGCATCGCAGCCACTCGCAAATTCGTAAACCAGGCGCTCGCCATTGTCGCTGAAAACGGCGTAGACATTGCGCAAGGTCTCGTCGCCGCCCATGCCAACCTGCAGATAGGTGGTATCGCCGATGACTTTCTGCGAAATGATCTCGTCAATATCGTTGCTCTCATATGGCGCATTCACAGCGAGCAGCGTTGCTTCTCCGTCGCTTTCGCGCACAACGCCTTCATCTGTCACACGGTAGGTTGTGTCGTAATCAGCGACCGGGAAGATATTCACTGTGCGCGTGTCGCCGTTCCATTGAATGCTGCCGGCAAGGCTTGCAAAATCGCGCGCCGGCAGATAGGTGCGGCCCTGTTTCAGCACTGGCACGCAGGCCAATTCCTGTGCGTCGCCATTTACTGTGACATCGCGGCTGCCGATCGCAAGCTCTACATCCAGCCCGCCGCCGGTGATGCGAATGCTGCCGTCCGGCTGCCAGTCGGTCTCATAGCTGAGATAGCTATTCACCATGCGCAGCGGGATCATCACGCGGTCGTTTTCGTTGATGTATGGCTCGCCGATCTGTTCATCGGTGATCACCTTGTCGCCATTGATGCGCAGCGTAACAGCGTCACTCATGAAATAATCCGGATAAACAGCGAGGAAATTTTCCATGCCGATGTCCCAGAATTCCTGCGAATCGATCGTGCCGTCGTTAAAATCCTGCCAGGCCTGTGCGACGTTATCATAAGGATCGCCTTCCACGGCCAGCGCTGGCCCGGCAACGAGTGTGCTCAGCGTAAATGCTGCCAGCAGTGCGCTTGCTGTGCGTTTTTTCTTTTTCAACATGATCATGACCTCCTTAGATATTTTATGCTGTTCATTTTACGAAGCTGTTCCTTCCTGCATTTGCTCCCATCCTTCGAGCGTTGCCGATGGATCGTCGCGCTCGTAGGTGAGTTTTTCGTAGAGAAATACAGGCGATTCGATCGATCCCTCGATGTAACTCATATAATTGCCATACGGCGAATACATTTCCCGCTGACATTTCTCAAAGCTGAAGCCGCTCTGCCAAACTTCCGGCTCCTTGGCGTCGGCGAAAAGATTCAGCGTGTTCACCGCTGTGTAGCTGTCGTTGAAAATGCGGTCGGGATCGCCGTCCCAGTTTTCTGATTCGTCGAAGATGATGTTGGCGATCTTCCACTCGTCCTCCACCTTCTGCAGCAGATAGCCCTCGCGCACAGCGTCTTCATACACCCTGCCATCGAACGCCAGATACGGCGCTTCCTCATCGGACGGCGCGACCACTTCGGCGTGGCGGGTGAGCACCACTTTGCAGAGGTCACCGCTAATCCGGCAGAGATCGTACGTGTAGTGAAAATCCCCTTCGCCGACGGCTTCGCCATCACCGGCGCAGGCAAACATTTGGTAAAGCGTACGGGCGTTGGCTTCTTCATAGATGCCATCCTCAGTGAAATGCGCGCGGTCGAAAAGTCGCCAGCTGCCGGAAGCGAGCGAGGAAAAATACGTGCGGTGGTAGTCCTCCAGCAGCGTCTGAATCTGAGCAAAATCAGCGTGGTGAAAGATCGTGTTCCTGAGATTCAGCCAGAGAGGCTTTTCCGTATCGATGGTGATGGCATCCGGCGCAAAGGCGCTGCGGGCGTTGTCCCCGCCAAGGATCTCAAAGGAGCCATCCGCCTGCGCAAACTGGGGAATATTTTCTGCGATCATCGCGTGCTGCATGTCCACCACCGACCAGGTAGACTCCACCGCCAACATTGGAGCAGGAACGAGCAGCAGCGCCAGGCATAGCACGCTGATCACACGCCTCAACATTTCACTCATCTCCCTTCGCTGAAAACTTTCCGTTCATTGATTTCTATTTTGACCTTACCACGCTTTCGCTGACAAATCAAGAGTATTCAGAATAATTAATGGTTTGTATCGCAAAGATTTAGAATTTCTTCACTTTCTTCATTTTTTCTTCATTTTCTCCTGTCAAGGTTTTCGAGAAAAATTAAGAAATAATTAGGAATTCCTTCATCTTTTATTTATAAATGATGCGGCGCACTCTGCTAGACTGTATAATAGATGAAGAAGAAACAAAAGGAGGATGACGACATGGCTGACAAAATTCTGGTGGTAGACGACGAGAAGGAAATTGTGGATCTGGTCTCACTCTATCTCAAAAATGAAGGCTATGAGGTGGCGGCATTTTACAGCGGTGTGGAGGCGCTGGCTCATGTGAAGCACGAGCGCTTTGATCTGGCGATCCTCGACATCATGATGCCGGAGGTCGACGGACTCTCCCTCTGCCAAGCGATCCGCCAGCGCTATCAGTATCCGATCATCATGCTCACAGCGAAAGGCGAAACGATGGACAAGGTGACGGGGCTGACCCTCGGTGCCGACGACTATATGACAAAGCCTTTCCTGCCGCTGGAGCTGGTGGCGCGCGTGAAAGCGCAGCTGCGCCGCTACAAGACCTACAACCAGATGCAGGAGCCGGAAGATCCGGAAGGGCTGATCATCTACGGTGGTCTGGTGCTGGATGTGGAAAACCACGAATGCACACTCAACGAACGGCCGCTTGTGCTGACGCCGACGGAATTTGCCATTCTGCGCATTCTCTGCGAGCACAAGGGCGGCGTGGTCAGCGCTGAAGAATTGTTCCGCGGAGTCTGGGGCGAGGAATACTACGACAAACGCAACAACACGATCTCTGTACACATCCGTCACCTGCGCGAAAAGCTCGGTGATTCTTTTGACAACCCACGCTATATCAAAACAGTCTGGGGGTGTGGATACAAAATTGAACCATAAAAAACAAACAATTAAACGCTTTTTCCTCATCGCTTTTCTGGGAACAGTCGTCTGCATGGGCTTCCTCTTCTTTCTCGATCGCGGCCTGGAAGGGGCGCTGACGGGCTGGTTTGAGGACAGGCTCATGGCGGTCTACAGCTACACGCAGACAGCAAACGGCGAGATGGTCTACATCTGGCGGCCGGATTGGACGATGGTCAAGCTCTACGGCGCGATCTTTGCGTTTGTACTCGTGCTCGTCTGCAGCGTGATCGCGCTGGTGCTGGCGCGTTTCCTGACCAAGGCGGATGTGCGTGACCGCATGGCGGATCTCGGCGAGATGATCCACGATTACATGTTCTCGGACAAGGATGCTTCGGCTGTTTTCCCGAAGGAATACAACGCCATCGCCATCCAGATGAGTGAGGTCAAGGACAAGATGCGGCAGCATGAACAGCTGCTGCGCGAAGAGGCAGCGCGCAAAAACGATCTCATCACCTATCTCGCCCACGATCTGAAAACGCCGCTGACTTCTGTGATCGGCTATCTCAGCCTGCTTTCAGAAGCGCCGGATATGCCGCTGGAGCTGCGCGCAAAATACACGCAGATCGGCGTCGACAAGGCGCTGCGGCTGGAAAGCCTGATCAACGAATTTTTCGACATCACCCGTTTCAATCTACAGCAGGTGCACCTCGACGCTTCGCGCTTCGATCTCACCTACATGCTCGTGCAGATGACCGACGAATTCTACCCGCTGGCGCAAAGCCACGGCAACACGATCATTCTCGATGTGCCGGAGGATCTCAGCCTTGTCGGCGACGCGAACAAGCTGGCGCGCGTGTTCAACAACATCTTGAAGAACGCCATCGCCTACAGCGACGCCGACACGGAGATCCGCGTCAAAGCCTGGGAAGGAAACAATCGCGTCGTCATCACCTTCACAAACAGCGGCCCAACGATTCCACCGGAAAAGCTCGCGCTGCTCTTTGAGAAATTTTTCCGTCTCGATTCCTCGCGCTCGACGAAAACTGGTGGCGCCGGCCTGGGGCTGGCAATCGCCCGCGAGATCGTGACGCTGCACCACGGCGAGATCTCTGCGACAAGCCAGAACCACGAAACAACCTTCACCGTCGCGCTGCCGCTTGATCAGCCGCGCGAAACACCGCCAACCCTCGATACCTATTTGGACGAAAAACTTCCATAAAAACGACGAACGCCGGCAAGATCCACAAACGGACCTGCCGGCGTATCTTCATTTTCTGCAGCCTGATCAGAGCTTGACAACATTTGCCGCCTGATCGCCGCGTTCGCTGGCAACGACGTCAAATTCGACAGCCTGACCTTCTTCGAGGGTTTTGAACCCGTCGCCCTGGATGGCGGAGTAATGCACGAACACATCCTCGCCGTCTTCGATGGTGATGAAGCCAAAGCCTTTTTCATTGTTGAACCATTTTACGTTTCCAGTCATTGTGAACCTCCAAAAGATGAAATTAGTACCAAAAAATAAACGGAGATCACATTTCACATATTGTAACGGCCGGTCGCTGGCGCTGCCAGCTCTTACAATATGTGAAAAGCATTCAATGTTTGATAAATCTGATACTTGAGGTTAAGTATAGCAGAGGTCCTCCGCCCTTACAAGAACTTTACATTTTTCCATCCATAGTTATTCGCATGTAAAAAGCCTGCGGCATAAGCCACAGGCTTGCATTCATTTTGGATAGCGCTCAGCGAGGGCAGGATTTTCAGCGAAAAGCTCATCGAGAAGCTTCTGCTCCTGCTTCGTTGGCGTATAGCTGGCGAGCAGATCTGGCCGACGCTCGAGCGTGCGGCGCAGCGCTTCTTTTTTCTGCCAGCGCGCGATATTTTCGTGGTGGCCGCTTGTCAGCACTTCTGGCACTTCCTTGCCTTCAAAAACACGCGGCTTGGTGTACTGGGGATATTCCAGGAGGCCGTTGTAAAAGGAATCGTCTTCAAACGACGCCTGCTCTTTGATAACGCCCGGTTTCAGCCGTGCGATGGTGTCGATCATGACCATCGCTGGCAGCTCGCCGCCGGTGAGCACATAATCGCCGATGGAATATTCGTCGGTCACGTAATCGCGGATACGCTCGTCGAAGCCTTCGTAGTGGCCACAGACGAAAGCAATGTGCTCATACTGCGCCAGCCGGTTTGCATCAGCCTGGCTGAACACCTTGCCCTGCGGCGAAACGAGAATGATCGGCACGCTGCCATCCAGCGGCAGCTTATCGCGCAATGCATCGACGATCGGCTGCGGCTGCAGGAGCATGCCGACACCGCCACCGTACGGCGTGTCGTCGACGTGGTGGAATTTGTTCGTCGCGTAGTCGCGGAAATTGACGATCTCAATATTGAGCAGGCCCTTTTCTCTGGCCTTGCCGATGAGGCTTGTGGTGAGTGGACCCTGGAACATTTCCGGGAAGAGCGACAGAATCGTAACGTCCATCAGTCGACCAGTCCTTTCGGCAGCTCCACTTCCATGCGGCCAGCGTCAAGATCCACGCCAAGGATCACAGATTTGACCGCCGGGATGAGGATCTCGCGTGTTGGCGACTGTTCAACGACGTAAACATCGTTGGCGCCTGGCTGCAGCACGTCGGTGATGACGCCGATCTTTTCCTCGCCTTCATAAACGACGAGCCCGATCAGGTCGTCGATATAATAAGCGCCTTCCTCCAGCGGCATGCGGTCGCTCTTGTCAATGGCGAGGTACTGATTTTTCAGCGCTTTGGCGGCGTCCATGTCGTCGACATCGTAGAGCTTGACGAGAACGGTGTCCTTGTGCAGACGCACGCGCTCAATGTCGTAGACGGTGTAATTTTTGTTGCGGTCCTCCAGATACACCTCATCAAGGAGATAGTAGCGCGTAGGATCGTCGGTGAGCGGCTCAACTTTCAATTCGCCGCGCACGCCATGGGCATTGAGGATCTTTCCGATGCGTGTCTTGTCGTTGCTCATATCCGCGCTCATTTCTGACGGATCTCTTTGACGATGTCGTCTTCAATGACGAGCTCATAGTGGGTGCCAGCGGTGAAAGGATCGCCAACCTTGATGGTGGTGAGGAAATCGCCTTCGCCGGCGTCCACTTCGCTGCCCATGATGAGATCGTCCACAGCGGCCAGCGCTTTGTTGAACTGTTCCTTATAAACGTTGATCTTATCGCGTTCGGCGTTGAGCTGGGCGCGAATGGCTTCGGTCTGTGGATGTGCTTTGAGGGTGAGCTCGGTCATTGTCTTGCTCATCTGCTTGTCAAAGTCAGCGAGCTGGGAATCGATCTCGTCGATCTGCTTCTGGATTTCTGCAGCGGTTCTCTGCTTATAGCCATCGGTGACGATCTGTTTGTACGTCACCTTACCGAGGATCTGTAATTCTTCCATCTGTTCATACCTCTTTTCTAAAACATAGCAAAAAATCCAGACTCGAACGAATCTGGATTTTATCATCAGTCTACAATGTCGACATAAACCTTTTTATGCTGAACATTGCCCACGGCTTTCATGATGGTGCGGATCGCGTTGGCGATGCGCCCATGTTTGCCGATAATTTTGCCCATATCATCCGGTGCAACAGAAAGCTGCACTGTCACAGATTCTGGTGTTTCATTAATTTTTACAGATACGGAATCTGGGTCATCAACCAAAGACTTTGCGATGTGCAAAACCAAGTTTTCCATACTAATCATCCATTTCTTATAAAATCAATCAGTTAACACCAGCTTTTTTCAGCAAGCTGCGAACGGTATCGGAAGGCTGAGCGCCGGAAGCGAGCCACTTCTGAGCTGCTTCGACATCAACCTTAATTTCAGCAGGATTTACGTTTGGGTTGTAGTAACCGATCTCTTCGATGCTGCGGCCATCGCGTGGAGCGCGGCTGTCAGCGACGACGATACGATAGAAAGGTTTCTTCTTTGCACCCATTCTTCTCAGTCTGATTTTAGTTGCCAATGATGTCACCTCCTTACGTTGATCATTATTTCAAGCCAAAGAATGGCAGACGGCCTTTTTTCCCGCCTTTGCCACTTGCCATGGCCCCAAATTGCTTCATAAATGTCTGTGATTGCTCAAACTGCTTGATCAGTCTGTTGACGTCCTGAACCTTCAGACCACAGCCGGCGGCAATGCGTTTTCTGCGGCTGCCGTTGATGATCTTGGTGTTCTGGCGTTCTTCCGGCGTCATCGAAAGGATGATCGCGCGTGTGTGGTCCATATCCTTGGCGTCGAGCTTGACGTTTTTGAGCATTTTCTTGCTCACGCCCGGGATCATTGAGAGCATCGATTCAATATCGCCCATGCCCTGCAGCTGATCCATCTGCGCCAGATAATCTTCCAGGGTGAAGCTCTGTGTTTTGATTTTCTCCTGCAGCTCTGCCGCTTGCTTCTGGTCAAATTCTGCCTCTGCTTTCTCGATCAGGGTGAGGATATCACCCATGCCGAGGATGCGGGAAGCCATACGGTCCGGATGGAACGGCTCGAGGGCATCGAGCTTTTCGCCCTGACCGGTAAATTTGATCGGTTTGCCGGTGACGCTCTTTACAGAGAGCGCTGCCCCGCCTCGCGTGTCACCATCGAGCTTGGTCAGCACGATGCCGGTGATGTCGAGGTTGTCATTGAAATGCTCAGCCACGTTCACGGCGTCCTGACCAGTCATCGCATCGACGACCAGAAGGATCTCCGTCGGTGTGACGGCTTCCTTGATCGCCACGAGCTCCTGCATCAGCACTTCGTCGATGTGCAGACGCCCGGCGGTGTCGATGATCACGACGTCGTTGCCGTGCGCTTTCGCGTGGGCGACGGCGTCTGTGGCGATGTCGACCGGTGAACGGTCGCTGCCCTGTTCAAACACCGGAATATCCAGCTGCTGGCCAAGAACCTTGAGTTGCTGGATCGCTGCCGGACGGTACACGTCGCAGGCAGCCAGGAGCGGACGCTTGTGCATCTTTTCCTTGAGATAGCGGGCGAGCTTCCCAGTCGAAGTCGTCTTCCCGGAGCCCTGCAGCCCGACCATCATGATGATCGTCGGTGGTTTGGAGCTGATCTCAATTTTTTTCGCTTCGCCGCCCATGAGCTGCGTCAGCTCGTCGTGGACGATCTTGACAACCTGCTGCCCAGGTGTGAGACTTTCCATGACGTCTGCGCCCATGGCGCGGTCTTTGATGTTTCCTACAAAGCTTTTGACGACTTTATAGTTGACATCGGCTTCCAGCAAAGCCACACGCACTTCGCGGAGCACGTCTTTAATATCCTGTTCGCTGATCTTACCCTTGCCTTTGAGCTTGGCGAAGGCATCTTGCAGTCTTTCGCTTAATCCATCAAGTGCCACGATTAATCAGCCTTTCTGGTCTTTTTTAGTTGTGCCAGTATCTCTGTAAACGTTTCCTCCGGCCACTGGCCTGTGCTGAGCCCTGTCTCGATGGCGCCGATGGTGCGATCGAGCACCGCATCCACTTCGCCATCCCGCCTGAGCATGCCGAGATTTTTCTCGAAAGCTTCCAGCGATTCTTCGCAACGGCTGATGCTGTTGTGCACCGCCTGCCGGCTGATGCCGACCAGATCAGAGATCTCAGCGAGCGAGAGGTCTTCGTCAAAATAATATGCGAACAAGGTCCGCTGCTTTTCTGTAAGGAGACTGCCGTAGCAGTCAAACAGGCAGACCATGCGATTTCTGTTGTCCATAGATAATGGCATATCAGCACCTCTGTCAACTTTTTCGCCTTGACACTACGATAGGATAACAAATCCCCAACGGCTTGTCAAGCATTATTTCTTGACAGAGAGCGATTATTTGTCCGTGCTGCCAAAGCCGCCGCTGCGCGTCGCCGTGGCGCTGTCATCGTCGGTGACAAGATACGGAAGGAAAATTCCCTGGGCAAATGCCTGTCCCTTTTCCACCGTCAAAACCTTGTGTTCATCCGGATGGTCGTTGTAAATGGCGATCATAATATGCCCTTCATTGTCGGCGTGCTGATAATCTGCGTCGATGACGCCGATCGTGTTCATGAGCTGCAGCTTGTAGCGCATGCCCTGGCCGCTGCGCGGCGCGATGATGAGCACCACATTCTCCGGCATGATCGCGCGAATGCCAGTGAGGATCGTGATCTCCTCGCCAGGATGGAGCGTAAACGCGTGTGGCGCGTAGAAATCGTAGCCGGCAGAAGCCGCCGTCGCACGTTCCGGCAAACGGATATCGCCGTAAATCTCTGACGGATCGTCTGTGCGGTCGTCATTTTTCTGCCGCCAGTCCTCTAAAAACTGCGGCCAGGAAATTTTTTCGAAAGCAAGCATGAAATTCATCCCTTTCTCCACTTGAAATGCTTCACACTGAAGATTATAATAGAAAATGCGCATAAATTAAACCTAAGGAGAGATATGAATGGGTCGTATTCATAATATTGAAGGAAAGAAAAACAAAATGGACAGCCTGCGCTCCACCACATTCACCAAGCACGCGCGCAACATCACCGTTGCTGCTCGTCAGGGTGGCGGAGATCCAGCTTACAACGCTGCACTGAAGCTGGCCATTGACAAGGCAAAAGCCGACAACATGCCAAACGACAACATCAACCGCGCCATCAAGAAAGGCATCGGCGCCACCGATGGCGAAAAATACGAACACATCACCTACGAAGGCTATGGTCCTGGCGGCGTTGCGCTGATCATCGAATGCCTGACCGACAACAAAAACCGCACCGCCGGCAATGTCCGTCACCATCTCGACCGCTGCGGCGGCAACCTCGGCACCGATGGCTGCGTCAGCTTCATGTTTGAACGCAAGGGCGCCATCGCCATCGACAAAGAAGCCTGCCCAATGAGCGAGGACGAGCTCATGGAGCTCGCTCTCGAAGCTGGCGCTGAAGATTTCGCCAGCGAAGACAGCCACTATGAGATCCTCACCGCACCGGAAGATTACGCAGCCGTGCGCGACGCCATCGACGGCGCAAACATCCCGGTCCTCTCCGGCGATATCACCATGCTGCCTTCCAACTACACAGAAGTGCCTGAGGACAAACAAAAGAGCATGCAGAAGCTTCTCGACGCCCTCGAAGAAGACGACGACGTGCAGAACGTCTACAGCAACATGGCACAATAATTTTCATAAACTGCAGTCCGTCGGGCTGCAGTTTTTTTGCGCCAAAAACGGCCACCGGATAATCCGATGGCCGTTATTCAGTATTTGTTCCGACAGACTGCGCAGCGGGTCTGTCCCTCTTCTGTTGTGTAAAAAATCTCGCCGCAGCGTTCGCATTCGCGGGCTGAGCCTTCTGCGAGCACACGCCAATGCGGCGCTGCAATATTTTCTACGGTGAGACCGCGGTCCCAGTGCAGCCCGTGCTCGGGGCAGATATCCAGGCAAAGCCCACAGCGCGCGCAGAGCACATCATGATGCGCGAGCACGGCGCGCCCCTCTTCTTCAACGATGGCAATGGCCTGCCAAGGGCAGAGCTTTTCGCAGCTGCGGCAAAAGCGACAGTGGGTGTTCGTCAGCGCCTGCAGCGGAATCTCCTGCGCCGGATCGCGCTCTGGCGCGTCCTCATAAAGCTCATGCAGGAGCAGCGCCTGAGACTGGGTCTTTTCAAAAACGAGCGCCCGCTCGGGGTGCACTGTCTCGCGAAAAGCGTCGAGATAGCCGCTCAGCGACTGGCGCGTGTATTTTTCAGCGGCCTGGCGAACATGGCCGAGCTGATTTTTCATATAGGCGCGCCGTGTATTGAGATCGCCGAAATGCGCCTGGAGATACGCTTCCATTTCATCGCTTTCGCGGATCACGCGCAGCTTTTCGGCGTAGGCAGCCAGGCCGTAGCGCTCCAGGAGCATCTGCTGGCCCTCTGGGAACCAGTCGAAGTCGCAGTCTGCGCAGGTTGCCTGATCGGCAAAGAGCACGACTTCGTCGAAACGTTCAACGAGGATCGCCAGCTCCAGCCAGGTGAACTGCTGCAGACAGTTGGCAGCGAGCACCGGCATATCAGAAAAATCATGCCTGCGGCAGCAAATGATGAGCGGACCATCCTGGGGCATTTTCAGCGCTGTCGGGAAATCCATTTCGAACACGTCGTGCGGACAGGCCTGTATACAGCGTCCACAGCCATCGCAGGTGTCCACGCTCACAACGCCGCTGTCGATGCGGATGCTGCCATTTGGGCAAAGCTGTACGCATTTCGAACACGTCGCCCGCGGCGAAAACGCGCGGATGCAGCGCTCGGGGTGCACGTCCACTGGCGCTGCCATGGCGATGAGATCGGAAAGCTGCATACTTCTTCCTTCCTTTCCTTAGAATGGTATGCGGGCACATTAAATGATACTAGCGCATTTTCGGCATAAATCGACGCCGCTTCGGCACCTTGCGCTGCACCATCTTGAGCATGCGCGTAAACGATGACACGAGCACGAGACCGATGGCCATCGCGCCCATGGAAAGCAGCGTGTCGACGCCATAGGAATAAAAATCTGCCACATGACTGTTGAGCAGGCTGTCGATGGTGTTGTAGAAACGCATCCCCGGCACGATCGGCAGGATCCCGATCGTCGTGATGACCATGACTGGCACCTTGCAGACGCGCGCAAAGATCTCCGCGTAGATGCACATGATCACTGTCGGCACAAAAAACTGCAACACAATGTTCACGCCGTCCATCATATCGAAGATGAGCTTGCCCAAAAGCCCGCAAAACGCAGAGACGATCGCCAGCCGCATCTTGCTCTCGTAAAGCAGCGCAAAGAAAAACGACGATGTGAACGCCGAGATGTAGATCATCAGAGAATCGATCATAATGGCATCACCCCCACTATCGATGGAAAAGACGCGTACGCCAGCGCTGAACCGATGGCGATGGCCACGGCAACAACGATGGCCTCGACCGCTTCAATAAGCCCGGCGCTGAGGTCCTTGGCGATGACATCGCGCACTGCTGTCATGAAGCTGCGCCCCGGGAAGAGCATCATCAAGGTACCGATGATGATATTGTTGAAATGCAGGTGCGAAAAATACGTCGAAAACACAAAAGCGACGACCAGCTGGATATAGGTGGCGACCAGCGTTGTGAAAAAATCGTTGGCATGGTAAAGCTCCATCGGCGTGGTCACAATGCGCGCGAGGAACACGCAGAGGATCGACACACCTGCATCCCACAGCGTGCCGCCGCTCATCACGGCGAAGGACGCTGCCGCCAGAAGATAGCTCAGCCAGATCACGACTGGCGAATAGCCGCAGCCGATGCAGTAGGTCGACAGCTCGTCGATGCCTGCCTCCGGCAGCACGGGATTGGCGCTGAGCCGGCGCGAAAAATCATTGAGATGGATCAGCCGTTCAAAATCGACGGTGCGGTGGTAAATGCGCCGCGTTTTTGTATAGGACACATCCTCCTCCGTCTCGATGGTGACGATGATGATATTTGGCAGCGCGTACACATCAATGCGTTTGAGCCCATAGGCACGCAGCACATGGATGATGCTTTCCTCCACACGATAGATCTCGGCGCCGTTCTCCATGAGCGCGGCGCCGAGCATCACAGCCAGCTTCAGCGCTTTCTGTGGATCGTATTTCTCATTCATCGCTCTCTACAGCGTCTGCTCCGCTGTGGTGCTCCAGATAGGTTGCACGCACAATATCGTGGCGGGTGACAATGCCGAGGAGCTGTCCTTCGTCGTTGATGACAGGCACACGGTTGATGTTCTTTTCGATCATGTAATCCGCTGCTTCGCTGACAGGATCGTACTCGTGCAGCGAGACAACATCCTGGGTCATCAGCTGGGCAACAGTCGTCGCGCCCATCTCCTCAACCTCGTTCTGGATCTTTTTGAGATTGACAGGGATGGCTCCGTCAAAAAGCATCAGGAACAGCGGCTTGGTCAGCGGTTTTTGCTGGCGCACGAGATCGCCCTCTGTGAGCATGCCGATGACATTGTTAAACGCATCGATCACTGGCGCGCCGCTGATGCCGTGCTCCACAAAAAGCTCCGCCGCTTTTTCCAGAGAATCGTTTGGCGAGAGTGTGAGCACATCTTTGGTCATGATATCCTTGAGCAACATAAAAATTCCTCCTTTGTAACGGCGCACAGCCGTTTCATCATCTCATTATTGAATTGCTTTCAGTATAGCACGCGCACCCCTGCGCGTCAAACAGCGCGGGCTTTGCAGAAAAATTTTCCGCGCTGCAAAAAACCGCGCTTTTCTGTGCGATAACTCTTGAATGACCCTTCCCACTTGCGATAAAATATGAACGAGATTATATGTTAAGTTTAAGTCTAATTTGCAAGGGAGTTTTTTTATGCCAAAATTAGAGAACATCCATAAGATCATGATCATTGGTTCCGGCCCGATCATCATCGGCCAGGCCTGCGAGTTTGACTATTCCGGCACTCAGGCCTGCAAGGCGCTGCGCAAGCTCGGCTACGAGATCGTGCTGGTCAACTCCAACCCTGCCACCATCATGACCGACCCAGATGTCGCCGACATCACCTATATCGAACCACTCAACGTGGAGCGTCTCACCCAGATCATCGACAAGGAACGCCCAGACGCGCTCTTGCCAAACCTCGGCGGTCAGAGCGGCCTCAACCTCTGCTCCGAGCTTTCTGAAGCAGGCGTGCTCGAAAAATATGGTGTCCAGGTCATCGGCGTTCAGGTTGACGCCATCGAACGCGGCGAAGACCGCATCGAATTCAAGCACGAGATGGAAAAGCTCGGCATCGAAATGGCCCGCAGCCAGGTCGCTTACAGCGTCGATGAAGCCGTAAAGATCGCCGACGAGCTCGGCTATCCTGTCGTGTTGCGTCCAGCCTACACCATGGGCGGCGCTGGCGGCGGCATTGTTTACAACATCAACGAACTCAAAACCGTCTGCGAACGCGGTCTCCAGGCCAGCCTCGTTGGTCAGGTCCTCGTTGAAGAATGCATCACCGGCTGGGAAGAGCTCGAGCTCGAAGTCGTGCGCGATGCTGAAAACAACATCATCACCGTTTGCTTCATTGAAAATATCGACCCAATGGGCGTTCACACTGGTGACTCCTTCTGCTCTGCGCCGATGCTCACCATCAGCCAGGAAGTTCAGGATCGTCTCCAGGATTACGCCTATCGCATCGTTCAGGATATCGAAGTCATCGGCGGCTGCAACTGCCAGTTCGCCCACGATCCTAAGAGCGGGCGCATCGTCGTCATCGAGATCAACCCTCGTACCTCCCGCTCCTCGGCGCTCGCTTCCAAAGCAACAGGCTTCCCTATCGCGCTCGTGAGCGCCATGCTCGCCTGCGGCCTCACCCTCAAAGAGATCCCATGCGGCAAATACGGCACCCTCGATAAATACGTGCCAGGCGGCGATTATGTCGTCATCAAATTTGCCCGCTGGGCATTTGAAAAATTCAAAGGCGCCGAAGACAAGCTCGGCACCCAGATGAAAGCCGTCGGCGAAGTCATGTCCATCGGCAAAACTTACAAGGAAGCCTTCCAGAAAGCCATTCGCAGTCTGGAAACCGGCCGCTATGGGCTCGGCTACGCCAAGGATTTCCACGATCTGACCAAAGACGAGCTGCTCGCCAAACTGCGCTTCCCATCCAGCGAACGCCAGTTCATCATCTACGAAGCACTGCGTAAAGGGGCCACCGTGGACGAGATCCACGCCCTCACCAAGATCAAGCACTGGTTCCTCGAACAGATGGCAGAACTCGTTCAGGAAGAAGAACAGCTTCTCGCGCTTAAAGGCAGCGTGCCAGAAGAAAGCGTGCTGCGTCAGGCCAAACTCGACGGCTTCAGCGATCGCTATCTGAGCCAGATCCTCGCTGTGCCAGAAGATAACATCCGCGCTGCGCGCTATGAATACGGCATCCGCGAAGCCTGGGAAGGCGTTCATGTTAGCGGCACCCAGGATGCAGCCTACTACTACTCCACCTACCACCTCGACAAGGACGAAAGCCCGGTTTCCACCGATAAGCCAAAGATCATGATCCTTGGCGGCGGTCCAAACCGCATCGGTCAGGGGATCGAATTTGACTACTGCTGCGTTCATGCCGCCCTCGCTCTCAAGAAGCTCGGCTTTGAATCCATCATCGTCAACTGCAACCCTGAGACCGTCTCCACCGACTACGACACCTCTGACAAGCTCTATTTCGAGCCGCTCACCCTCGAAGACGTGCTCGCCATCTACGAAAAAGAGCAGCCAGTCGGCGTCATTGCTCAGTTTGGCGGTCAGACACCGCTCAACCTTGCAGCCGACCTCAAGAAAAACGGCGTCAACATTCTCGGCACCACGCCAGAAACCATCGACCTTGCCGAAGACCGCGACCACTTCCGTGATATGATGGACCGCCTCGGCATTCCAATGCCAGAAAGCGGCATGGCTGTCGATGTCGACGAAGCCCTTGAAACAGCAAACCGCATCGGCTATCCAGTTATGGTACGCCCAAGCTACGTGCTCGGCGGACGCGGCATGGAAGTCGTTCATGACGACGAACAGATGCGCGTCTACATGGCCGCTGCTGTCGGCGTCACACCAGACCGTCCGATCCTCATCGACCGCTTCCTCAACCATGCCACCGAATGCGAAGCAGACGCCATCGCCGACGGCGAACATTGCTTTGTGCCAGCCGTCATGGAACACATTGAGCTCGCTGGTGTGCACTCTGGCGACTCCGCCTGCATCCTGCCTTCCAAGAATCTGAGCGACGAGCAGATCGCCACCATCAAGGATTACACGAGAAAAATCGCCGTTGAAATGAATGTGCGCGGTCTCATGAACATGCAGTACGCCATCGAAAACGACAAAGTCTACGTGCTCGAAGCAAATCCACGCGCTTCCCGCACCGTACCACTCGTTTCCAAGGTCTGCAACATCAACATGGTGAAGATCGCCACCGAGATCATGACCTCGCCGCTCACCGGCAATCCTTCCCCAGTGCCAGCGCTGAAGGATCACGTCATTCCTCACTACGGCGTCAAAGAAGCCGTCTTCCCATTCGGCAACTTCCCAGAAGTTGACCCGGTCCTTGGGCCGGAAATGCGCTCCACCGGCGAAGTGCTCGGTCTCTCCAAATCCTTCGGCGAAGCCTACTTCAAGGCTGCAGAAGCAACCAAACAGATGGAGCTTCCTCTCGAAGGTACCGTGCTCCTGTCCGTCTGCGATCGTGACAAGGCCGAGCTTCTCGAAGTCGCACAGGCCTTCAATGAACTCGGCTTCAGAATCCTCGCCACCGGCGGCAGCTACAACATGATCCACGACGCCGGCATCCCTTGCGAATTCATCTACAAGATCTACGAAGGCCGACCAAACATCGCCGACGAGATCGCCAACGGCAAGATCCAGCTCATCATCAACACCCCATCTGGCAAGGAGAGCGCTCATGATGACAGCTATATCCGTAAATCTGCCATCAAGCACCACATCTCCTACATCACCACCATGGCCGCTGCAAAAGCCGTCACCGAAGGCATCAAGGCCTACAAATTCGGCCAGCACACCGGCGTAAAATCCCTGCAGGAATACCACGCAGATATCCACTGATCGGTGAATGTCAAAGAAACATCTGCATAAAACCACAGCCCGCGACGCATCCTATAGTCGCGGGCTTTTCTTACGCAAAAACAAAAAGAACACGGCGCTTGTCCGTGTTCTTTTGCTTATCAATATGAGAAGAAATTGTAGAGCCCATTGAACATGCCCTGAGCGAGTTTTTCCCAATAAACTTCGCTTTTGAGCAGCGCAAGATCGTGGGCGTTGGACAGAAATCCACATTCGATGAGGACGCATGGGACTTCGGTCTCGCGGATGACAGAGAAATTGCCATATTTTACATAAGCCGGTTCGCTGGTGGCGTTGGCCATCGCCTGGTTCATCACACTGGCGAATTCGTTGCGCATATCCTCCTGTGCGGCAGAAGTGAGGCGAGCATCATCGATGTACGCCCAGGTACCAATACCACTCGCTGTAGAGCCGGCACTGTCACCGTGGATCTCGATGAATGCATCAGCATTGGCGCTGTTGGTGATCACCGAACGCTCGTAAAGCGTCATATCAATCGGATTCTCATCCTCGCGGATCATGATAACAGTGGCGCCAGCAGCTTCGAGTTTATCGCGCAGCTTTTGTGCCACGTAAGTGTTGAAATCAACTTCATCGAAGCTTGGATCAATGGTGCTGACCGCGCCGCGGTCAATGGCGCCACCGCTGCCGTAAACACCATGACCGGCAGAAACAACGATGGTTTTACCAGCCAGTCCCAAGGTGCCATTTTTATGCTTAGCTACAGCAGTGACCGTAAAGGTGCTGCCATTGATGTCAAGACGGAAATAGCCGCCAGTGGTAACATTTGCGGTGATGCGTACAGCGTTTGTGCCATAGTTTTCAACTTTGAAGCCGTTAAATGGCGCCATATTTTCTGCTGGCATCCAAGTGCCATCGCTGATCTGAGCGCCATCGATCTGAAGCACGACTTGCTCGCCATTGTTGGAAACGACAGAGGCACTGCCGCTGCCAATATTAAAAGCGATGCTGGACTGACCAGTACCCACCGTTCTGTTGGTAACAGTCAGAGTGCCGTTCTGATCGCCGGTGGATGGGTCGGATGGTTCTGAGGGATCAGGATCTGGCGTTGGCGTGATCGGTGATCCAGAATTCACACTGCTGTACAGATGAGCGTATTCATTGGAAATGTAGGCCCCTTCGCTGTTGGCAGTTTTGATCTTATACCAGCCATTGGCAGCAACGTCGATGACCTCAAGAAACACACCATTTTGTACAGTGCCAATGCTCGCATACTCAGTGCCAGGACCGGAGCGCAAATTCAGCACATTACCGTCGCCAACATCGACCTGCACGAGGATCTTACCGCTCGAAGAAACATAAACGGTATTGTTGGCCCAGAGCACGCCGGCACCGAGCGATTCGCTGATCACACGCAGTGGCACGAGTGTACGGTCGTTCACAATAGTGACCGGCACGTCGAGGCTATTCGTGGTACCATTCAGAGTGTAGCTGTAACTGCCAGCGGTTAGATACAGCGTATTGCTCCCCTTTGTGACGGTGACAGTGCGGGTAGCATCGCTCCACACAACATTGGCGTCAAGCACTTCACCAATAGCACGCACAGGCACCATGGTTCTACCGCTCATAATTGTTGGCGAAACATCGGACGAGATGGTCTGCCCATCAACAATGATCGAGACAGCGGCTTCCGCCGGCTGTGCATCGATGGCAGCCTGTGTCCCCAGAGTCGCGCAAACAGCGAGCGCCAGAGTGATGATGAATTTTTTAATAGATAATTTCGTCATGGTTACTCCCTTTCATTTAAATTTGCCGCTCTCGCAGCCTTTATCATTATCCCATAAAATGGAACATGCATCAACTGGTCAAAAGTTTCAATGTGTCTACAGTTTTTGCGTTCAAGCAAAAACCTCCGGTCCCGCAAATGCAGGATCGGAGGAAGTCATTTACTGAAAGGTTTCGCTTTCGATGAATTTGAGGAATTCCTCTGCTGCCTGGGTTTTGAATTTTTTCTTGTGATAGACGATGCGGAAGCGGCGCTTGAATTCGTCTTCTTTGATCTTGACCATGGCGAGATTTCCCATTTTAAGGTCGTCCTTGATGGCCCAGCGGGATACGATGGTGAAGCCGTAGCCGTTGCGCACGGCGCTCTTGATGGCGTTGGTGCTGCCGAGGCGCATCATGACGTTGAGATTGTTTGGCGAAAATCCGGCGGCTTTGAGATGCTGCTCGATCTCGGCGCGGGTGCCGGAGCCTTTCTCGCGGGAAATGTATGGATACTGGTCGAGCTCAAAGATGGAGATGGATTCGAGCTTGCTCCACGGATGGTCGACGCTGGTGATGACGACGAGCTCATCATCAAGGAATGGGATGCTCTCAAGGTCTTTGTCGACGGGTGGCCCTTCGACGAGGCCGATGTCGAGGCTGGTGTCGTGGATGGCCATTTCGATCTCGTCGGAGTTGGCGACTTCAAGACTCAGGGTAACTTTTGGATAATGCTTCTTGAAGTTGCCGAGGATATACGGCGCGATGTATTCACCGATGGTGATGCTGGCGCCGATACGCAGTCGTCCGAGGATGGTGTTGTTGAGCTCCTGCATGTCTTTTTCCAGGCTGGCCTGCATGTCGCTCATTTCGGTGGCGTACTTATAGAGCAGTTCCCCTGCTTCGGTGAGGATGATGTTGCGGCTAACGCGGTCGAACAGACGGGTGCCATAGTGTTCTTCGAGCATCTGGATCTGGAAGCTGACGGCCGGTTGTGTGAGAAACAGTGCCTTAGCGGCCTTGGAAAAGCTTTTCTTTTCCACGACCATCAAAAACACACGAATACTATCATTTAACATGGACGTTCTCCCTCCTTAAAAATGCTCGTAGATTTCTTTTTCGGTGACTTCACCGAGATAGCGGATAAATTTGTTGCAGGCTTCAGACTCGAAATTGCCCTGGTTGAGGATGATGCTGAATGGGCGCTCGAGCTTGAGGTCTTTGATGTGCACGGTATGAGCGATGCCGGCCTGTTCAAGATCGCGCACGGCCCAGCGGGACATGACGGCGACGCCGAGGCCGTTGATGATGGCGCTCTTGATGGAGGTGATGCTGCCGATCTCCATGATGACGTTGAGGTCTTCGACGTCAAATTCTGCATCGATGAGGGCCTGTTCAAAGACGAGGCGGCTGCCGGAACCGGCTTCGCGAATGATGAACGGTTCGCCCTTGAGCTCGGAGACGGAGATCTCCTGGGTGTTGGACCAGCGATGATCCTTTGGCACGACGAGCACGAGCTCATCGCTCAGGATGTTCTGGAAGAAAAGCTCCTTGTGTCGAATCTCAGATTCGACGAGGCCGATGTCGAGATAACGGCCCATGACTTTTTCTTCGACATGCTTGGTGTTGTAGATCTCGAGGGTGACATCTACGTCTGGATAATCTTCTTTGAATTTGCAGATGACGTATGGCAGCACGTATTCACCAACGGTGCGGCTGGCGCCGATCATAAGCTGGCCCTTGACGTGGCCGGTGAGCTGCTGCATCTTGCGTTCGAGCTCGGACTGCAGGTCGTTCATGGAGAGGGCGTACTCGAGCAGGAGTTCGCCGGTCTCGGTGAGCTTGACATGTCGGTTGATGCGGTCAAAAAGCTTGGTCTGATAATACTGCTCGAGGGTCTGGATCTGGAAACTGATCGCGGGCTGAGTCAGGTTCAGCGCTTTTGCCGCTTTGGAAAAGTTTTTCTTATCCGCTACGGTGATAAAAACTTTTAAACTATCACTAAGCAAGTTGATTCCTCCTCTACTTCATCATTTGTATGCGTGTTACGGCTTTTTTGAATATCTCCGGTGGTCTGCCGACGGCCTGGATGGTCGCTCCTGTGATGGGGTGCGTGAATCCGAGCCGCAGTGCATGCAGGGCCTGCCCGCGAAAGCCAAAGATGTTTTTTCCTTCGCCATAGAGGTCGTCCCCGATGAGAGGATGACCGATGGACGCCATATGCACGCGGATCTGGTGCGTGCGTCCTGTTTCCAGGCGGAAGCGCATCAGGGCGTAGGCGTCGTTTTGGTAAACACATACATAATGGGTGATCGCTTCCTGACCGCCCTCTTGGACGACGGTCCGTTTTGTGCCATGGGCATAATCGTGGGCGATGGGTGCATCGATGGTGCCGCTTGGTGTTGCGAAGGGATGTGCGGCGATGCCGATGTACTCGCGCACGATGCGGTGTTCTGCGAGCTGGGCATAGAGTTTTTCGTGAACGTGGTCGTTTTTGGCGACGAGCACGAGCCCGGAGGTGTCGCGATCGATGCGATGCACGATGCCTGGGCGTTCTTTGCCGCAAAACTCGGAGAGTGTGGTATATGCGAGCAAGCCACCTGCGAGGGTGGGCTCGCTGGTGTCACGAGCTGGATAGACGAGCAGGTGACGGGGTTTGTTGACGATGAGCAGGTATGGATCCTCATAGACGATGTCGAGGTCCATGGGAACAGGTGTGGGACGGCGGTCCTCTTCTGCGAGAACGAGCTGACCAGCCTGCGCGATCTTGGCGCCGGCTTTGCGCAGGGGCTTGCCATCCAGGCTGACGAGCCCTTTTTCGACACGCTGCTTGAAAGCGGAGCGCGAAAGGTCGCTGTTTTCGGCGACCCACTGGTCGAGGCGCTGGCCTTTGGCGTCAGCTGGTATGGTGAGTGTCTGGGTTGCCATCCTTTTCCCCCTGGTCAAACAAAAGATACAGGACCAAACATGCGAATCCTACACAGACGGCGATGTCGGCGACGTTGAAGATGGGCCAGACGCGAAGGTCGAACATATCGGTGACGGACGCTTTGCTGGCGCGATCGATGATGTTGCCGAGGGCGCCGCTCACAACGAGCGCGAGGCCGTAGTGCAGCCAGAGCGAGGCGCTTCGCTCCTTCCATGCGAAGACGGCAAGCCCTGCGAGCACGACGAGGCTGACGATGATGAAGATCTCTGTGTGTCCGGAGAAGAGCCCGAAGGCAACGCCGGTGTTTTCGATGTAGGTCAGGTGAAAGATGTCGGGAATGACGGGAATGCTCTGGCCGAGGCTCATTTCGCTGCGCACGACGGCTTTGCTCCACTGATCGATCCCAAGCAAGAATACAGCCAATAGATAAGGCACTATGCGTTTCATTGGTTTAATCGTTGTATGGCAGTCCTGTTACGGAATAGCTTTGCACGAGTCCCAGCAGATCTGCGAGCCATTTGCTGATGCCTGGCAGATTGGCGGAGATGATCTCCTGCGCGACGAACACGAAGAGCGCGAGCACGAGCGCGAGCCCGATGGTCATGCCTAAGCCGCGCGCAAGGCCAATGAGAAAATTCATTCCGAGAAGCCGCCACGGCTTGTTGAGATACATGGCGTATTCTTCAAGCCGGGCGTGCTCCATGGCGTCGATCATCATCTGCTGCTTGGTTTTTTTCGCTTTCACATGGTAGCGGTGACCGGTTGGGCGCTTGAGCTGGAGCTTTTTGAGCGCGCTCTTGGCCTGAGCAGGTGTCGGCGCTTTGGGCTGCCTGGATGGGTGTGAGTTTTTTTCCATAAGGACCCCATTTTTCTGTGGTTAGTTATTGAGGGCGTGGATCGGCGCTGGAATACGCCCGCCACGCTGGGCGAAAATTTTTGACGAGAATGGGTGTACGTCCATGATTGGCGCACGTCCCAAAAGGCCGCCAAACTCGACCATTTCGCCGACGCCTTTTCCTGGAACAGGGATGACGCGGACGGCGGTGGTCTTTTTGTTGATCATGCCGATGGCTGCTTCGTCGGCGATCATGGCGGTGATGGTCTCTGCCGGGGTATCGCCAGGGATGGCGACCATATCAATGCCGACGGAGCAGACGCAGGTCATGGCCTCGAGCTTGTCATAGCTGAGGCTGCCTTCCTTGGCTGCTGCGATCATGCCGGCGTCTTCGCTGACTGGGATAAACGCACCGGAGAGGCCGCCGACATGGCTGGATGCCATGGCGCCGCCTTTTTTAACGGCGTCGTTGAGCATAGCCAGCGCGGCGGTGGTGCCGTGGGTGCCGCATTTTTCGAGGCCGACGGCTTCGAGGATGTCGGCAACGGAGTCGCCGATGGCGGCGGTTGGCGCCAGCGACAGATCGACGATGCCAAATGGCACGCCAAGGCGGCGCGCGGCTTCCTGGCCGACCATTTCGCCGGAGCGGGTGATCTTGAAGGCCATGCGCTTGATGAGTTCGGCGAGTTCGTCAAATGGCAGGTTGTCGCGGCCTTTTACGGCGTTCAAAACAACGCCTGGCCCGCTGACGCCGACGGAAAGGCAGCATTCGCCTTCACCGACGCCGTAAAACGCACCTGCCATGAATGGGTTGTCTTCCACAGCGTTGCAGAATGCGACAAATTTGGCGCATCCAAGGGCATCCTGATCGGCTGTAAGCTCGGCGGTTTCCTTTATGACGCGGCCTAAGATGGCGGCGGCATCCATGTTGATGCCGGCTTTGCTGGAGCCGATATTGACGGAGGAGCAAACGACATCGGTGGTAGCAAGGGCTTCCGGAATGGTGTCAAGGAATTCGCGCTCTGCCTTTGTCATGCCCTTCTGCACGAGGGCGCCGTAGCCGCCGAGAAAATCGACGCCGACTTCTTTGGCAGCGCGGTCGAGCGTGCGGGCGATGGCGAGGTAGTCGCGGTCTGCGCAGGCTTCGCCGATCATGGAGATTGGCGTAACGGAGATGCGCTTGTTGACGATTGGAATACCGAATTCCTTGCTGATGGCCTCTGCGGTTGGCACGAGATTTTCGGCCATGGTGGTGATCTTGTCGTAGATCTTGCGGCAGGTGGTCTCAGTGGATTCGGATACGCAATCCTTCAGAGAGATGCCCATGGTGGTGGTACGGATGTCGAGGTTCTCCTCGGCGATCATGTGGATCGTCTGAAAAATATCCGATGAATTCATTGAAAATGACATTGTTCGTTCTCCAATCAAACCTGATGCATGAATTTGAAAATGTCCTCATGCTGGCAGCGTACTTCGAGACCGATCTCCTTGCCGACGCGCGCACATTCGTCGACGAGCTCCTGCAGGGAGATGTTGCACTCGCTGATATCTACAAGCATGATCATGTTAAAGAAGCCATCGAGGATCGTCTGGCTGATGTCCAGCACGTTGACGTCGTGCTCGAATAGCATGGCGGTGACGTTGGCGATGATGCCCTTTTTGTCATAACCGGTGACGGTGATGACGGCTTTCTGCTGTGGGGTTGTCATGATTACTTCTGTTCTCCTTGTTTCTTTTCGTGGTAATTGATGATGTAACGGATGATGTTGTGACGGCTGACCATGCCGACGAGCTTGCCGTCTTCGATGACAGGCAGCTTTTTGATGCGCTTCTTGCCGAGGGTGCGGGCCACTTCGTCAACGGTTTCATCTGGCTCTGCGCCGATGATCTTGGTGGTGGCGAGCTCCATAACATTGATGCGCAAGAGATCGTCGAGCTTCTGGTCGAAGTATTCGGAATCGTACCATACGGTGATGAAGCTGGTCATATCGATGATACGTGGATCCTGCTTGGCGATGAATTTCATGATGTCGCCGTCGCTGATAAAGCCAACAACCTCCATGTCCTTGTTGACGATCGGCACACCGCTGATCTTTTTGTCCACGAGGGTTCTCAGTACGGTAGCGATATCGTCCTCTTCATGCGCAAAGTATACATCTTTCTCCATAATATTGCGGATTGCTTCGCTCATTCTTCTCATCCTCCTTAAAGATTTACAGCTAGTTAAAAGCATAGCGATTTACAGCAAAATATTTATGGCAGCTATTGCTTGCCCGGAAGAGCATTGACGTCCAGGCAGCCGCAGTCATGCATTTTTAAATCAATTTTCATTATAAATCAACACACAGGGAAATTCAATAACTTGCGACAAATTCCCGCAGAAATATGTTCTCTGCGCGCGTGGCACCATCGCTGCATCAAAAAAAGCATGCGCTGATTTATACAGACGCATGCTTTTCTCTCGTTATAAAAATGCTTGATGGGCGAAAAATTATAAGGTTTCAGCGGTAACTTCGCGCTTTACTTCGCCGCCGACGAGCTCGAGGATCTTGGCTGGCTGGTTTTCATCGAGAACGATGTCAAACTTCTTGGCCAGGGTCTTCTTGCGCATGTAGTCGACTTCGACGAACATGTGGTCGCCGGTTTCAGCGTTTTTCGCTTCTACTGCCTGGATGGCTTCGAGGCTGCCGGCGTATTCCTGGCTCCAGAATGCGAGGAGCACTGGCTTGTCGCTGCCGAGCACGCGAGTGTTGAAATCCTTCAGCTCTTCGATGTAGCGTTCAGCAGCGGTGGCTGCGATGGCGCCATCAGCAGCGGAGGTAACAACCTGGCGCAGGTATTTGTCGCGCACATCGCCGACTGCGTAAACGCCTTCGAGGTTGGTTTCCATGCGGTCGTTGGTTGGGATGTAGCCGCGGCCGTTGAAAGCGAGGCCGGTTTCGGTCAGGCCCTTGGTTTCAGGCACCTGGCCAACGAAGAAGAACACGCCTTCGCAAGGAATGTCGGTGAGCTCGCCAGTCTTGGAGTTCTTCACCTGCAGGCCGGTGACTTCGTCTTCGCCGAGGATGGCTGCTGGGGATGAATTCCAGACGAATTTGAGCTTAGGATGTGCGAATGCTTTTTCAGCAGCAACCTTGTTGCAGTCGAGCACGCCTTCGTCGTGGAGCACGATGATGGTGACTTCGCTGGCAAATTTGGCGATGAACATGCTTTCTTCAATGGCCTGGTCGCCGCTGCCGATAACGCAGACGCGCTGATCCTGGAAGAATTCAGCGTCGCAGGTTGCGCAGTAGGCAACGCCCATGCCTGCGAGTTCTTTTTCGCCAGGGATGCCGAGGATGCGGGCGCTGGTGCCGGTAGCGATGATGATCGCTGGAGCGGTGTAGGTATTTTTACGGGTCTTGACGACCTTGGTTTCACCTTCGAGGATGACTTCTTTTGGGGTTTCCTTGGTGATGGTGCAGCCGAATTTTTCAGCGTGCTGACGCATGGTGTCGGTCAGTTCTGGACCGGTGGTGGAGAGGAAACCAGGATAGTTTACGATTTCGCGGGTCGTTTCAGCACGGCCGCCGATGGTCCCCTTCTCGATGATCAACGTGTTCAAACGCGCGCGGCCACCGTAGATACCAGCAGCAAGCCCAGCAGGGCCGCCGCCCAGGATAATCAAATCGTAATTCATTTCACTCATTTTTTCGAACCTCCAAAATAATTCTGTTCTAAAAGACAAATTTATTCTAGCAATAATCACAGAGAGCGAGTAGCCAAAATATGACCATTTTCAAGAAAATCACGTCGCTGTGTTTCGCTTAAATGATAAATTGGTAATTTTTAATGATTAATGCAGGTATGCTTTGTCGCTTGCGCGCCAAAGCGAATATTTTTTTGTGGACTGTGTAGCTCTGCTGATAAAATAAAAAGGTTTTTGACAGGTGACACGCCAGCGGCCTCCTGCCAAAAACCTACTACTATTGATCATTACTCATTTATACACCTTGCTCAAATTGCCTGCACGACGATCTTGTTCATCTGCTCGAGCTCGAGCTCGATCTGTGAATAGCCGAACTGGACGATGCTCTGCAGGGCTTTTTTGAGGACGACGACGCTCATGCCTTTGTAGGCGCCGATCTCGTCGGAGATGCGGGTGTCGTCGACGGAGACGATCTCGTAGATCTCTCCTTCTGCTGCTTCATTCAGTCGAAACAATTTACTCATGCTCTTCTCCCTGTGTGACCTGCACGGCGACGCGATAGAGCTCGGCGACTTTGTCGCTTTCGACGGTACGGCGCACGGCGGTTTCATCGATGGCGTGGCCTGGCATGATGATGACTTCGCCCTGGTTGTCGTAGATGGGGCTGGTCACGGTGCAGCCTTTGAGGTCACGCAGAACGCTGGCGATCTCCGATTCCATGTTGGCGGTTTTGGCGCTCTTGGACTGCTCGGAGAGGTTGTCGAGAACGTCGCGGATCTCGACGGCGACGCGCTCGGTGAAGCGGCCGGCGTCACGCTTAAGCTCGTCGGTGTCGATCTGGCGCATGCGTTCGCCGACTTTCTGCCCGGCTTCGGAAAGGGTGGCGCCGAGGCGGCGCAGAAGCGAGCGCATCATTTCTTCGGCGTCTTCGGCTTCGGCGCTCTGAGCGGCCTGGCGGGTGTAGGCGCTCTTGTGGATGCCGGCTTCAGGCACGGCGAGGATGACGGCGCCGCTGCCGAGCTTGCCGACGTCGCTGATGGCGATGCCGTACCATTCTTCTGCTCCGGCGATGATGAGATCGCGCAGGGTGCCGTCAGGCTGGGTCCAGGCACAGTCGCGGATCTTGCCGAGGAGCTTGCCTGTGGAATCGAGGCAGGAAAGGCCGAGCAGGCTTTTCACGTCGCCTGGCAGATAGCTCTGGCTGGAGGAAATGACGACGACCTGCTGGTCGATGTCGGTGACCTGCGAGAAGCTGCAGAAGGCGAGTCGGGAGCCTTCCTCCTCCTCTACGCGATAGGCGAAGGCACTGACGCGCAGCGGATCCTCGCAGACCAACAGGCCGGTGATTCTGCCGACGAGGTCGCCGGTTTCAAGGTTCAAAACGTCTTTATCTAAAAAGTCGGATGCGTAGAGCATCTCTCTCATCATACTTGGTCACCTCTCTGTAGATTCTTGCTGTGACAACTTTTTCATTCTTCTGCGGTACACACGCCGCGACAGGACGATGCTGATCTCAAAGAGCACGTACATGGGCAGCGCGAGAAGGAGCTGGCTGACGACGTCTGGCGGGCTGAACACGCCGGCGGCAACGACGATCAAGAGGATCACCCAACGCCGGTATTTGACGAGGGCCTCTGGCGTGACGATGCCGAAGCTGGTGAGGAAATAGATGGCCAGCGGGATCTCGAAGACGATCCCGAAGGGAATGAGGAATTTCCACACGAAGCTCAGATAATTGGCGACGGTGATGAAGGGATCAAACTCGCCGCTGAAATCGAAGAGCAGCACCTTGAGAGAAAATTTCAGCACGACAAAATAAGCGAAGGCGATGCCGGCCAGGAAAAGCACAAAGAGCCAGAAGAGCACTATCAGAAAGGCGCGCTTCTCGTTTTTGTAGAGGCCGGGCAGGATGAATTTCAGCACCTGCCAAAGCACGACGGGGCTGGCGCAGATGACACCGGCGAGGATGGCGATCTTCATGTAGGCCATGAAGGCTTCGGCGACGCTGGTGAATTTGAGCTCGATGCCGTATTCCTTGACAGGCGCGATCACGAGATCCATGATCGGCTCACGCAGAAAAGCGTAGCAGAGCACGGATGCTGCCAGCACGGCGATGATGGAAACGAGGAACACACGCCGCAGGGCCTTGAGATGCTCGGAAAGCGGCAGTTCTTTTTGGTCCGACATGGTGCCCTCCTTCCTACGCTTTTGGATTGGTTGTATGATCTTTGAGATCAAGGTCTTTTCTGAGATCTGCGAGCTCGCTCTTGAACTGGGCTTCTGTGTCCTTGGCTTTCTGCGACACTTCTGTGAAGCCGGTCTCTTTCTTGATGGCGTCGACCTCATCCTTGAGGTTCAAATTAGAATCGGACAGCGCTTTTTTGAAGCTGTTGACGGTTTTGCCGAGGGTGCGCCCGGCTTCCGGGAGCTTGTCCGGTCCCAGCACGAGAAAGGCGACGAGCACGATGACGATGATCTCACCGAAACTGAGTCCCATACGATCTCCTTCTCTTACTTCTTGTCGTCGGCAGCGTCTGCATCAGCTACGGTTTTTTCTGCCGGCTGTTCGTCGTCCTTGTGCAGCTCTTCTTTGAATTCGCGCACGGATTTCCCGGCGGATTTGCCCAGGCCGGCGAGGCGGCTGGAGCCAAAGAGCACGACGACGACAACGAGGATAATGAGCATTTCGCCCATACTAAGTCCAAACATCAGAACACCTCACTTTGAAAGATTTCTATTAAAGGCTGGCGAGGAAATCGCGGCGTTTCTGCACGGTTTCCAGGTCGAGCTTGTAGTTTTCTACTTTTTCTTTTTCCGCTTCGACAACGGCGGCTGGCGCTTTTTTCACGAAGCCTTCGTTGGCGAGCTTCTTCTCTGCGCGGGTGACTTCGCCTTCGAGGCGGGCGATCTCTTTGTCGAGACGCGCCAGCTCGTCGGCGATGTCGAGGACGCCAGCCAGCGGCAGGATGACTTCGGCGCCGTGGCAAACGGTGCTGACGCTCTGCTTTTCAGCTGTTGCAACATCGTCGAGCAGGGCGACGCTTTCGGCGTAGGCGAGGGTCTTGAGCTGAACCTCGTAGGCCTTGATCACGGCTTCCTGGGCGGCATTGTGGCAGTGGATCTGCAGCGCGGACTTTTTGCCGGTAGGGATGCCCATGTCGTGACGCATGGAGCGGATGGCCTTGACGAGGTCCATGAAGAAGACCATCTTGTCGTAGGCTTCCTGATAATGGATGCCGGCGGTGTTTTCCGGCCACTTTGCGACGATGATGGACTGGCCGTCGTGTGGCAGATGCTGCCAGATCTCTTCGGTGATGAATGGCATGATCGAATGCAAGAGCACGCAGGTCTCACGCAGCACCCAGGCGGCGACGGCCTGTGCCTGTGCCTTGCTTTCTTCGGAGATCTTGCCGTAGAGACGAGGCTTGATGAGCTCGATGTACCAGTCGCAGAATTCATTCCAGATGAAATCGCGGATGGTCTTGGCGGCTTCGCCGTAGTCGTAGTGATCGAGCTCTGCGCCCATTTTCGCTGCGATCTCGTAGAAGCGGGTGATGATCCACTGGTCGATGTCGTCGGCGGTGGCTGGTGGCTCTGCGGAAAGGGTGCCGTTGAAGCCGTCGAGGTTCATGAGCACGAAGCGCGCGGCGTTCCAGAGCTTGTTGGTGAAGTTGCGGCTGGCTTCGATCTTCTCGGCGCGGTAGCGCACGTCGTTGCCAGGGGTGACACCGGTGATGAGGGTCATGCGCAGGGCATCGGCGCCGTATTTTTCGATCTCTTCGAGAGGATCGATGCCGTTGCCCTTGGATTTGCTCATTTTCTGGCCGTGCTGGTCGAGGACGAGGCCGTGGATGAGAACGTCCTTAAACGGACGCTGGTCGGTCATCTTGAAAGCGTCGAAGATCATGCGGGCGACCCAGAAGAAGATGATGTCGCGCCCGGTGACGAGGACGTCTGTTGGATAGAAGCGCTTGAGGTCTTCGGCATCGAGGTCTGGCCACCCCATGACTTCGAATGGCCAGAGGCCGGAGCTAAACCAGGTGTCGAGGACGTCTGGATCCTGCTCAAGATGGGCGCTGCCGCATTTTGGACAAACGGTCGGATCCTCGCGGGTGCAGATGACTTCGCCGCAGTCCTGGCAATACCAGACTGGAATGCGGTGGCCCCACCAGAGCTGACGGGAAATGCACCAGTCCTTGATGTTTTCGAGCCAGCCGGTGTAGATCTTTTCAAAGCGTTCCGGCACGAAGCGAATGTCGCCGGTTTTCACAGCTGCGAGGGCTGGCTCGGCGAGGGGCGCCATCTTGACGAACCACTGCTTGCTGACGCGCGGCTCGATGGCGGTGTGGCAGCGGTAGCAATGGCCGACGGCGTTGGTGTAGTCTTCCTCGTGGTCGAAGTATTCGGTGCCGCGGAGATCCTCGATGACCTGCTTGCGGCATTCAAAACGGTCGAGGCCGTTGTACTTGCCGGCGTTTTCGTTCATCTTGCCGTACTGGTCGATGACGACGACGTGTGGCAGATCGTGGCGCTGGCCCATCTCGAAGTCGTTGACGTCGTGGCTTGGGGTGATCTTGACGCAACCGGTACCAAATTCGCGCTCAACGTATTCGTCGGCGATGACAGGGATTGGTTTGTTGACGATCGGCAGGATGACGTTCTTGCCGATGAAATCGCGGAATCGCTCGTCCTCCGGATGCACAGCGACGGCGGTATCGCCGAACATGGTCTCTGGACGGGTGGTGGCGATGGTGAGCTTGCCGGAGCCGTCTTCGAGCGGATAGTTCAGGTAGTAGAGCTTGCCCTGGTTTTCTTCGTGCTCAACCTCGATGTCAGAGATCGTGGTCTGGCAATGTGGGCACCAGTTGACAATGTAATTGCCCTGGTAGATCAGGCCCTCTTCATAGAGGGAGACGAATGCTTCGCGCACAGCGCGGCTGCAGCCTTCGTCCATGGTGAAGCGCTCGCGGTCCCAGTCGCAGGAAGCGCCGAGCTTGCGTATCTGCTTGGTGATGGTGTCACCGTACTGCTTTTTCCAGTCCCAGCAGTGACCGATGAAGGCCTCGCGGCCGATCTCCTCACGCTCTATGCCCTGCTCGCGCAGCATGTTTTCCACCTTCGCCTGGGTGGCGATGCCGGCGTGGTCTGTGCCTGGCACCCAGAGAGTGTTGAAGCCCTTGAGGCGCTTGTAGCGCACAAGGATGTCCTGCATGGTCTCGTCCATGGCGTGGCCCATGTGCAGCTTACCGGTGACGTTTGGCGGCGGAATGACGATGGAGAACGATGGCTTCGTGTCGTCGTCCGTTGGCGCAAACAAATGGTTGTTTTCCCAGAATTCATACCAGCGGTTTTCAACCTTGGATGAATCGTAAATTTTTTCAAGATTTTCAATAGACATGTGTGATTCTTCTCCTCCAAAATAAAAAAACGCCGCCCCCGCAAAAGGGCGACATGGATCGCGGTACCACCTTTTTTCAGCCCGAAGGCCCTCACGATTTTCTAACGGTCATCAACCGGGGTCACCCCGCCTCAAAAGCAACCTTCAGACGCTTTCTGCCTGCCGCACTTCCAGCCACGGTGCCGCTCTCTGGAAAGCTCCGGCGTCTTACTCCTCTTTCTCATCGGCTCTATTTTTACATGATACCAAAGCGCGCCGCGCCCCGTCAATATCCAGCGTGCGCAAATTTGTACAAAAAAAGCTACAGATCCGCGCGTGGCAGATCTGCAGCCAGTTTTTTAGAAGCGTTTTTTCTTGGACTTCATCGACATGTCGTACCACAATGGGGAGGCGACGAAGATCGAGGAATATGTCCCGCTGACGATACCGATGATGAGCGCGAGCACGAAGAGCTTGGTGGTTTCGCCACCGAAGAAGAAGACGCAGACGATCGGAATGAGGGTGGTCAGCGATGTGAAGAGCGAGCGGCGCAGCGTCGACTGGATGCCGTAGTTGACGGTCTGGGCGAGATCGTCGCGCTTGACGGCGCCGAGACGCTCGCGGATACGGTCGAAAACGACGATGGTGTCGTTGATGGAGTAGCCGAAGATGGTGAGGATGGCGGCTACGAAGTTAGAGTTGACCTCGAGCTGGAAGATGGAAAAGATCCCGACGGTGATGAGAATGTCGTGGAAGAGCGCGAGGTTACCGGCGAGGGCAAAGCGCCACTGGAAGCGCACGGTGATGTAGACGATCATCAGCACGACGGCCACGACGAGGGCGAGCACACCGGAAAGCAGGATCTCCTGCCCGATGGATGGGCCAACGGCGTTGGCGGAAAGCACTTCAAAGCTGCCAGCAGCGTCGGTGAGCTGGCTGGTGAAATCGTCCTGGGCGCTCTGGTCCATGAAATCGGTGCGGATCTGGAAGGCGCCGTTCTGGAGCTGTTGGATCTGTGCGCCGTCATAGCCCATGTCACCGAGCTCGCTACGGAGATCGGCGATGTCCTTCTCGTCTTCGAACTGGATCTGGTAGACGGTGCCACCGGTGAAGTCGACGCCGAAGTTCAGCCCCTGCACGAAGAGGGAAACGATGCCGGCGATGATGAGGATGCAGGAGAGCGCGTAAGCGAATTTTCTCTTACCTATGAAATCAAAGTTCATTGCTGGCCCTCCTTCCGTTTAATGCCGTAGAAGCGTGGCGTTTTGATGACGCCGCCCTGCACGAGATTGCGCAGGATGAAGCGTGTGAAACTGATGGTGGTGAACAGGCTGAGGATGATACCGATGGCCAGCGTGACGGCGAAGCCGCGGATGGAGCCTGTGCCGAGGAGCATCAGCACGAAGGTGGCGATGAGCGTGGTCACGTTCGAGTCGAGGATGGTGACGAAGGCTTTCTTGAAGCCGGAATCGGTGGCCACACGCACGGTCTTGCCGGCGCGGAGCTCCTCACGGATGCGCTCGTAGATGAGCACGTTGGCGTCGACGGCCATGCCGATGGACAAGAGGAACGCGGCGATGACCTGCAGGGTGATCGTCGAACGAATGAGGATCAGCGCTCCGGCCAAAAGGATGGCGTAGAGCACGAGCGAAATGATGGCGACGACGCCTGGTCCGCGATAGATGCAGAACAGGAACAGCGCCAACAGCACGCAGCCGATGATGGCGGCCTGCAGGCTCTGGGCGATGGCGTCTGGCCCGAGCTGAGCGCCGACGGTGTTCTGCTCGACGATCTCAAGATCGACTGGCAGCGCGCCGCTGTTCAGCTGGATGGCCAGGTTGGAGGCTTCTTCGCGGGTGGCAAAGCCGCCGGAGATCGAAGCCTGGCCGTCGGTGATCGGCTCCTGGATGGTTGGTGCGCTGATCACCTGGTCGTCGAGGACGATGGCGATGGCGCGATTCTGATCGCCCTGGCTGTATTTGTCGCAGAGATCCTGCGTGGCTTCGGCGAAGGCTTTTGCCCCTTCGTCGTCAAAAGCGATGTTGACGGCGAACATCTTGTTGGCGTCGGTTGTCTGGTCGTTGGTGGCTGCCTGTGCATCCTTCAGATGCGAGCCATCGACGACGACCTCGCCAGTGTCCACACGCACAAACTGCATGTTCGCAGTTGTGCCGATGGTGCGCACGGCTTCTTCCGGATCCTCAACACCCGGCAGCTCAACGGCGATGCGGTTTTCACCTTCCAGACGAACGTCTGGCTCGGCGACACCGAGACCGTTGATGCGGTTGTTGATGATGGAGATGGCGCCCATCATGTCTTCGTTGGAGGTGCCTTCCGGCGCTTCCAGACGAATCAATACGCCCCCCTGCAGATCGAGCCCGAGATTGGCGTGGCTCCGATACACAGGCACAAGGGCGAACGCGGCGACTACGATCGCCAAAACGACCGCAACCACCACGGCAACTCTACCTCGTTGCATGAGTCAATCCCTCCTAATAATGATGTGATAAAACCATGACCTATTATAGGACAACAGGCCGTTAAATAAAAGCAAAAAATGAGCTGCATGACGCAGCTCATGTGCAAAAGTCGCATCGTTATCCAGTATTTCTGAAACGCAGCGGTTTTACCTGTAAAAATCACAAGGCGCTCAGGCCTTTTTTTCATCCGCAGCTTCTTTTTCTGCTTCGGCTTCCTCTGCTGCTTCGATCTCTGCAACTTCTTCGATCTCTTCGGCGTCTTCAACTGGCAGATCTTCCTCGTCGTCGGCTTCTTCCTGAAGCACCATCGCAATGTACTGACGGTTGAGCTCGATAACGATGCCGTCGGAGATCTCGATGTAGAGATAGCTGTCGTTCATGTCGCGGACATAGCCGGTGATCCCACCAACGGTGAGCACGCGGTCGTTGACCTTCAGATTGTTGATCATCTGCTTATGTCTGTCCTGAGATTTCTTCTGCGGACGGATCATGAGAAAATACAGGAGCGCAAAGAGCGCGACGATGTACAGGATCATAAATCCGCCGTTACCGGAACCAATAATCATTTGACTCAAATTTCTTCCCTCCTCACAACCAGAATACTACCATTATACTATTTTCATCCGTTATTTCAACCGATGAGCAGTTTAGAATTAATAAAAGTTAATCTTCCTCGATGGTCAGGCAGAAACCAGAGACATCGCCGTAGCCTTCTGTGCCTTCTACGGTGGTGAAGCGGCGAAATTCCTTGCTCTTGGCGCCTGGCAGGCGGAAATCGGTGTTGTCGACAGGGGCGATGGCGACCTCCTCTGGCTTTTCTACCTGCGGAACGTATTCATACGGATAACGGTAAGCGCGGTAGACCATGTTGGTGGTTATGTGTTCGCCGAAATACGGACTGATGTATTCCCAGACGATCTCGTGCTCTGGCGTGATCTCCAAAAGCCGGCCGTCTTCGCCCTGGGTGATCAGGGTATTGCCGTTTGGCAGACGCTGGGCGCTTGAGATGTAGCAGCTGTAGAAATGGTCGGCGATGAAGGGCTGCATATAGCCGAGGTCCATCGGCCGACACTGCCAGACGATCTCCAACGTCGTCGGATCGATCTCGAGCACGCGCGAATAGTCGCGGTGCGCGTTGTTCACGCCCATCGGCGAGACAGGATTTGGCGCGCCGTAGCCGGCCCAGCCGCCATTGTCGTAGATGAGGATGTTGCCGGCGCCAGGCAGCCCCTGCGGGATCATGTGGGCGTGGTGCTGGCCGATGATCTGGCCGATCTCTGCGGCCTTGCCGGTTGTGTAGTCGGGGCCGAGCTTCCAGACGAGCTTGCCGGTCTTTTTGTCGAGGATGGCGATGATGTTGGTCTGGCGGCCGTCGAAGATGATGTTGTCAGGATGGAAGCGTTCGTCACCGGCGTCGTACCATTTGTTCGGGCCGAGGACGCTCATGCAGTTGATGTGCATCCAGTCGCCGAGGCCGTTTTTCACAAGGTTTGGATTGCGGGCGATGGCGTTTTTCGCCTCTTCGTCAAAGCCCAGCTCGTCGAAATGGTCGTGGATGCACCATTCCCAGACGATGTTGCCCTCCCAGTCGACCTCGATCATGCGGTCGCTGATGAGCTTGTGCAGGCTAATCTCCGGCACGACGACGTCGGTGTGGGTGAGGATCAGCGTGTTGCCGTCTTCGATTTTAGCGTCCATCCCCGGCACATAGTAGCCGACGGGATTGCCCTCGCGCTGGTAGTCGTGGTGCTGGCGCGCCATCCATTCCGGCGCGTGGTCCGGGTCTTCGATGTACTGGTTCTTTTTAAATTCCCAGCGCACCTTGCCATTCCAGTCCACCTGCACCAGATCTTTATAATCCTGCCAGCCATATGTGCTGTTGCGCTGACCGCGGCAACCGAATACGTCGCCGTTCGGCAGCAATTTGTTTGGAAATCCCTCCAGATTATGCCAATGATTGACGACGCCGCCATTCATATCGATGAGAGTGGCGCCATGTTCATTAGCTTGAAAAAGGGTGTAGCCATTGAAGCATTTGTCCGGTTTGTAAATGATCGTTCCCATTGGATGTACAGAAGGTGTTCCCATGGTGATTCCTCCTCAAAATTTCATTATCCATAGTATACCACACCACCTCCCTGTTTGTCGCTCACAAAAAATGCCCGCCATTTCTGGCAGGCAAAATATATCCAATATAATAGGAAACGCGTTACGCGCTTACATCTGAGCAGCCCGCTCGACCAGCTGTGGCAATTCCTCGCGCACACTGGCCTCACAATCGCGCATCGCGAAAATGGTTTTCTCGAAAAGCTCTTTAAGCTCCCAGCCCAATCTCTCTGCTCCCTGGCGGATGACATCGCGCGAGCAGCCTGCAGCGAAATGCTTATCCTTAAATTTGCGCTTGACGCTGTCGGCTCCCATATCCATCACGCTCTTCGACGGACGCACCAGCGCCCCAGCGTTGATCAGCCCAGTGAGCTCGTCTGCCGCAAAGAGCACCTTCTCCATCTCGTGCTCCGGCTTCACATCGCTGCAGATGCCGTAGCCATGGCTGCAGACGGCGTGGGTCAGTTCCTCGCCGGCGTCGATCTCTGCCAACAGCGCTGGCGCCTTCTGGCAGTGCGCGTCGGGATACTGCTCAAAATCAATGTCGTGCAAAAGCCCCACCAGCCGCCAGAAATCCTCCTCCTCGCCGTAGCCCAATTCGCGGGCGTACCAGCCCATGACGCCCTCCACCGTCAGCGCGTGCTCCAGGTGGAAGGTGTCCTTGTTGTATTTCAGCAGCAGCTCCAGCGCCTGCTCGCGTGTGATCGTTGTCTTCATGATCAAGCCTCCTCTGTGTGCGTTTTTCTTCTTATAAGTGTACGCGCCCACAGCGCTTTCTGTCAATCGCTCTTGCAGAAAAATCTGCGCTGTGGTATGCTTGCTGTAACAAAACTGAGAGGGGTGGAAGGATGAAGATTTCTTGCAAATAATGTTGTCTGCGCAGCATCACAGGATCACTGCGCCCATTTTTTGCAAGAAGATGTCATCCTCCACCAGCCGTCTCGCTGTAGATGGTTGGATCGCTTTGCGCGGATTGCAGGAGCATGTTCTTGCAATCCGTTTTTTTGTGGAGGAGGAATCCTTATGTCACTCATCAATATCAGCCATCTCTCCTTTTCCTATCCCGAAAGCCTCACGCCAGTGTTCGAGGACCTCAGCCTGAAGCTTGACACGAACTGGCGGCTCGGGCTCATCGGCCGCAATGGCCGGGGAAAAACGACGCTCTTGCGGCTCTTACTGGGAGAAATGCCCTACAGTGGCACCATCTCAAACTGCGCAAATTTCGTCTATTTTCCACAAACACCTGCCGATCCAACGCTGCTGGCGCGGGACGTGCTCGCCGGGCTCTATCCCCTCGCTGAGGACTGGCAGCTGCGGCGCGAGCTGAACCTGCTCGGCTGCGACGCCGACGAGATTCTCTGGCAGCCCTTCGACACCCTCTCCGGTGGCGAACAGACCAAGGCGCTGTTGGCCGGGCTCTTTTTGGATGATGCGGCCTTTCCCCTCATCGACGAGCCCACCAACCATCTCGACCTCGCCGGGCGGGAAGCCGTGGCGCGCTATCTCAGCCACAAGCTAGGATTCATCCTCGTGAGCCACGACCGCCGTTTTCTCGACGCCGCCGTCGACCACATCCTCGCCATCAACGCTTCGGACATCGAAATCCACAACGGGAACTATTCCTCCTGGCAGGACAACTTCGCCCGCCGCGAGGCCCACGAAAAAGAGCAAAACGCCCGCCTGCAGCACGAGACCCGCCAGCTCAAACAAGCTGCCCAGCGCACCGCCAACTGGTCCGACCGCGTCGAGCGCACCAAGATCGGCGCCGCCGACAAGGGCTACGTCGGCCACATGGCTGCCAAGATGATGAAGCGCAGCAAAGCCATCGAAGCCCGCCGCGAGCGCGCCATCGAGGAAAAATCCCAGCTTTTGAAAAATATTGAGCAGGACGAACCCCTCAAGCTCGTGCCCCTCACCTACCGCGCCGACCGCCTTGTCAGCTTCGAAGAGGTGCAGGTACGCTACGCAGGTGTCACCATCGGCGCGCCGCGCTCCTTTACCATCCACCGCAGCGACCGACTCTTTCTCGACGGGCCCAACGGCAGTGGCAAATCCAGCCTGCTGCGGCTTTTGGCGGGCGAGCCCCTTGACCACAGCGGGCGCGTGCGCATCGCCAGTGGGCTCATCATCTCCTATGTGCCCCAGCACACCGATGACCTCCGTGGCAACGTGTTCGATTTCGCCGAAGCCGCGCAGATCGACCGCACCCTCTTCCTCTCCTTCCTGCGCAAAATGGGCTTTCCGCGCGATCATTTCGACCGCGACATGACCACCTTTTCCGAAGGCCAGAAGAAGAAAGTCCTTCTCGCCAAAAGCCTCAGCGAACAGGCCCATCTCTACGTCTGGGACGAACCCTTGAACTACATTGACCTCGCCAGCCGCCTGCAGATCGAGACCCTGATCAAAACCTATCAGCCCACCATGCTCCTCGTCGAGCACGACCGCGCCTTCCGCGACGCCATCGCCACCGAGGTGGTGACGCTGTAACACAAAATGCTCCCAAGCTTTCCCGGGAGCATTTATTATTTTTCACGCGCCACGTCCTTGATATATTTCGCCGGCACACCGCCGACGATGGTATTTGCCTCCACGTCCCTGGTCACGACGGCGCCGGCTGCCACGATGGCGCCGTCGCCGATGGTGACGCCAGGCAGGATGGTGGCGTTTGCGCCGATCCAGACATTCTTGCCGATGTGCACCGGCCGCGCAGACATGCCGCCGCGACGCGCCGGATCCTGCAGATGGTTCAAGGTGGCGATGACGGTGTTGTGGCCGATGAGCGCGCCGTCGTCGATGGTGACGCCGCCCTGATCCTGGATCTTCACGCCGCTGTTGAGGAAGACGCCTTTGCCGAGCTTGAGATTTTTGCCGCAGTCGCAAAAGAACGGCGGAAAAAAGCGCACACTCGCGTCCACCTCGCGCCCAGTCAGCGCGCTAAAGAGCGCCTGGATGGTCTCCGGCTTGCGGTCGCAGGTGTTGAGGTCGTTGCAGATGCGGATCGCCTCCTCCGCCAGCTGGTGCATCATCTGGTGGATCTCCGACTGTCCCTCAAGGGTCGCGCCGCTGTCCATAAATGCCAAAAATTCGTCAAGTGTCATATGTCTGTCTCCTCTCTGGTTCTCGTTTTTCTTCATTATAATTGATTGCCGCAGCCGTTGCTAATGGCATCTGTGCATGGCCGTCCATGCGCAGGACGCATAACGCAAAAAGACAGCCCCGCATGAGAGCTGTCTCCTCCTTATTCATGTCCGCGTCCATGGTGTCCGCCGTGGCCTGCGCCATGTCGGCCCTGCCCGCTGCCGTTCCCAGCACCGTAGCCCTGGCCATTTCCGGCGCCCTGGCCCTGCTGCGCGCCATTCGCGCCAGCGTCAGTCGCCGCCTCGCCCTGGTACTGGGCCAGCAGATCGCGCAGCTCGCGCATCGTCATCTGCCGCGCCTCCTCCGCCGTCAGGCTCGGGTCGTAGGCCAGAAGTTCCTGATAAACGTGGTACTTGCCGCAGGAAAGCCCCGCCTCGTGCGCCTCTGCCAGCTGCGCATCGCCAGCCTCCAGAACGTAGCAGTGGGCGTTTTCGTGCCGGTCCGTGCAGCCGTTGACATAATCCAGCACCGCACCCGACTGCGCCGCGTCATCCTGCGCCTGCACCACAGCGATCGCCAGCTCCTCGCCGCGCGCCAGACAGTCTGCAATGGTGGCATTTGCCAAGAGCGCATCCACCGCCGCGTCGTAGCGCAGATTCTGCACATCCAGCGCCGCCGCCAGCGCCGCGCCGTCGTCGTTGTAGCCGTTCAGCGCGATCACCCGGTCGAAGCGGTTGATGTCCATCTCCAGCGAAGGGTTGATGTCGATGCTCAGCACCGTCGTCGGCGTGTAGTAGAGCGCGTGGCCGCCCAGCCCCGCCGCCACAAGCAGGCACACCGCCACAGCCAGCGCCGGCAAAAGCCGCCGACCTCTGCGCCGCGCTCCGCCTGCGCGCATCTCACGCACCACAGCCTGCGCCGTCTGCGTCTTCAGCGCCTCGCTTGCGCGCACCGCATCGAAGACCTCGTTCAATCTCGTCATCACGCTTCACCTCCCAGCACATCCCGCAGCAGGCCGCGCCCGCGCGACAGCTGTGTGTACACCGTGTTTTCCTTCGTGCCCAGGATCTGGGCGATCTCCGGCGCCGTGTAGCCCTCGTAATCATGCAGATAGACCACGCGGCGATATTTTTCCGGCAGCGCCAGCACCGCCTCCAGCACCTCCGAGTGGTCCTGGGGCGCGCCCAGCTCCTCCACATACGCATCAAGGGGCACAGTGCGGCGGCGAAAGAAGCTCTTCAGGAGATCCTTGCAGGCGTTGATCGTCACCCGGATAAGCCAGGCCTTTTCGTGCTCCCGGCTGGCAAAATCCACCTCGCTCATCGCATACTTCAGGAACACCGTCTGGAAAATATCCTCCGTGTCCGCCTCGTTTTTCAGATGGATGAAGCAGATGCGTTTCACCATATCCGCGTACCGATCGATCGCTTCCCGAACCGCTTCTTCGCTGCGCATCACCGCGCCCCCTCTTTACAACAGATTTTTACCAGCGACCGCCGTGGTAACCGCCGCCATGGTGCCCAGCAGCATGATGCCCGCCGCCAGCACCAACATTGTCACAGGCCCCATCGCCGTTTGCGTCCACATAATTGCCGCAGCCCGTGCCATGGTTGTCGCAGACGCCGTCGCCGTTCGCGTCCACATAATCGCCGCAGCCCGTGCCGCGGTTATCACAGACACCATCGCCGTTCGCGTCCACATAATCGCCGCAGCCCGTGCCGCGGTTATCACAAATGCCGTCGCCGTTCAGATCGACAAAATGCCCGATCCCGTGGCCACCAGCGCGGCCATACCCAGCCGCCGACATCGCCGCCGGCACAGCCGCCACAATCAAGAGCCCAACCAGGATCAGCGCCAAAATCTTTTTCCTCTTCTTCATGAACAGGACCTCCTTAAATAGTCTTTCACTAAGAATACGATCCAAACCGCCCCATCCATTCATCCCAGGAAACATTTTTTCAAAAAAATCTTCCCCCATTATACCCCCGCCGCCGCGCCCCGCGCAAGCGCACAAAAAAGGCCCGGCGCAAAAACGCCGGACCGGATCCTTCGCATCATTCTGCGTGGCCGTGGCCGTGATGATGACCGCCACATTCGTCCGCATGCTCATGCTTGTGGCAGACAGAGCCCGTCGAGACCAGCTCGCCAGCCAGATAGCGCTTCGCACAATCCTCTGCGCTGCCAGCTGCGCCGGTGATAACCTCGATGCCACGCGCATTGAAAATATCGATCGCGCCCTGGCCCATGCCACCGGAGATCACCACATTCACGCCGAGATCGCCGAGATAATTTGGCAAAAACCCAGGCTTGTGCCCAGGATTTGGAATGCTCTCGTGCCCCGTGATGACGCCGTTTTCTGCGTCAAAGATGTTGAAGTTCTCGCAATGACCGAAATGCTCCGTCGTCATTGCACCTGTGCTTGCTACTGCGATTTTCATGAGTAAACCCTCCATTAACATGATCATTCGTAAAGTAACGCCATACATTCATCAAATATCTGCCGCAGAGCGTCCCGCGCCGACGAATCCACCGCCGCAATGCTCTGGCCGGCGTTGATCGCCTCTGGCACCGCCCTGTCGTAAGGAATCGTCCCCAGAAGCGGGATCGCCTCCTCGGCGCAGAAGCGCGCCACCGCCGCCGTGCTTTCCGGCGACACATCCGCCTTGTTCACGCAGACCGCCACCTTCGTGCCAAAGCCGCGACAGGTCTGCACGATCCTCCTGAGATCGCTCAGTCCCGACACTGACGGCTCCGCCACAAGGAGCACCATATCCACGCCGCTCACCGAAGCGATCACCGGACAGCCGATGCCCGGCGAGCCATCGATGATCGCAAGCGCAGCCTCGCTTTCGGCGACCAGGGCTTTCTTCACCTCAGTCACCAGCTTGCCCGAATTGCCGCGGCCCATCTTCAGCTTCGCTGTTGAAAACACCGCCTCCTCGCGATAGAGCGCCTGCTCCCCGGCGACATCGTCCACCAGGCGCACCGCCTGTTCTGGACAGACCGCCACGCAGACGCCGCAGCCCTCGCAGGCGATCGGGTCGACCACAAAGCCAGCGTCCGTCTCCTGCACAGCGCCGAAGCGGCAATGCGCCGCGCACCTTCCGCAGCGCGCGCAAGTTTCCGCGTCAATCTCCGCCTTCTGGCCGCCGAGATAAGGCCACCGCTCCGGCTCGCCGGCAACCTGCGCCACCAGGTGCAGGTTCGGCGCGTCCACATCGCAGTCTGCAAAGGCCTGCGCCTCGGCAAAAGCGATGAAAGCCGCCGCCGTCGTCGTTTTTCCCGTGCCGCCCTTGCCGCTCAAGATCAACAATTGTTTCACGCCCCTGCGCCTCCTTTCAGAATCTCGCGCCAGAGCCCGCTGAACACCTCGGCCAGCGCCGGCTCCGCTTCCACAGCGACCTGGCCCGCCGCGCCAGCGCGCGCCGTCTCCGCGCTGTAGGGGATATGCGCCAGCACAGGCAGCCCGCGCTCCGCGCACAGATCGTCGATCAGCGCGTTCTCGTCACTCGCCTTGTTCACGATCACCGCGCAGCGCTTGCCCAGCACCTGCACCAGCTCCGCCACCATTTCAAAATTGTGCGCACCGAAGCGCGTCGGCTCCGCCACGATCAGGCAGAGATCCGCCTCCTTCACACTCTCCACCACCGAGCAAGCGCTCCCTGGCGGACAGTCGATGATCACATGCGCCGCAGCGCTTCTCTCAGCGATCTCCAGAAGCGACTCGATGATCGGAATGCCCGAGGCCTCGCCGATGTTCAGAAAACCCGACGCCACCTCCACCTGCCCATGCCGCCCAAGCGCGATGTGCCCGATCTCCACCGGCTCCTCGCGCACAGCCCCCGCCGGACAAACCAGCGCGCAGCCGCCGCAGGAATGGCAGACATCCTTGAACACCATCGGGCTCTTGCCGATATAGGCCAGCGCATTGAAGCGGCAGAAGTCCACACACCGCCGACAGCCCGTGCATTTTTCCGCAGCAAAAGCCGGCAACAGCTTCGTCACCACTTGCCGCTGCACACCCTCCGGTCGCAAGAACAAGTGCCCGTTCGGCTCCTCCACATCACAGTCCAGATAAAGCGCCGATTCCGCCGTCTGCGCCAGATTGACCGAGACAAACGTCTTGCCCGTGCCGCCCTTGCCGCTCAAAACAGCGATCTTCATAGCTCCTCACCCCTGATGATGAAATCCCGCGTGGATATTCGCCAGCGCCTCAAGCACTCCAGCGGCAAACGCATCCAGATTTTCCTGCGCCGTGCCGCCGACAGACTGGAAAAGCTTCACCCCAGCCGCCTCCAGCACCTGCGCCGCATTTTCGCCGCAGCGCGGTGCGATCAGCACCTGGGTGCCAGCGTCCACAACCGCCTGCGCCGCCTTGATGCCAGCGCCACCAGCGCTCATCACCGCAGAATTGTCCAGATAATCCACCGACTTCGTCTCCGTGTCATAGAACAAAAAATTTGCCGCGCGGCCAAAATTTTCAGCCACCGCACCGTCCAGCGACTGTGCATCAACAGGAATTGCAACCTTCATTTTTCAGGACCTCTTTTCTCAAGAATAACAGACATATGCCGTTTATGGTTTCATCATAGCACCATAAAAATCATATGTCAATAATGCGCAGAAAAATAAATGTATATCTTAACACTAAACAAAACTGCCACACAAACAACACTTTCGATTGTGTGGCAGTCTGATCTCAATTTTTCAGCGATCTAGTCTATCTCATCAAAAAATTGATGCACCTGGTTCTACAAAAAATGGATCATCTTCTAAAAGATATGGCGTACCATCCGGCTTAATCCGCAATCTGCTATTTTTAATCGGCGTAACTGGAATTTCCTGAGGTTTTTCATTGAGCGGAAACCATTCGTACGGATAGCGGTGCGCTCGGAAAACGCCAGCGCCAGGATTCAAAAATTCCCAAACAATTTCACGTTCCGGTGTCACTTCAATCACGCGACCTCGCACCGTTTCTGTGATCAATGTATTACCATTTGGTAATCGATCAGCGCTTGAGCAATATTCACTAAATAATAGATCTGGAAAAGCACGTGCTTCCGGCCCTTGAAAATGATGAATCTCGTCGTTAAATGTCCAGACAACTTCTAACGATATAGGATTAATTTCCAGCACACGAGAATATCCACGAGTAGCATTCATATACCCAGTTGGTGCACACGGTGTAGGCGCACCTATCCCTGCCTGTCCGCCATTATCAAACAAGAGAATATTCCCCTCACCTGGGAGCCCTTTTGGGATCATATGTACATGATGTTGCCCTATAATCTGGCCAATCTTTTGAAGCGCCAATGAACTTTCAAATTCTGGGCCAAGCTTCCAAACAATGTCCCCGCTTTCATGATCAATGATAAACGACACGTTTAGCGCCCGAATATCCGAAATAATATTATTTGGATGGAAGCGTTTATCCCCAGCATCATACCATTTATTTGGACCTAGATAATTGACATTATTACAGTACGTCGCCTTGGAATAGCTGTAGGTCTCTGAAGGATGCATGACTGGCGTGTATGCTTTGTGAATCAGCTTCGCATTGACAGGCATCCCCAATTGATCCCAATGATCGAACATACTCCAGCTCCATAAAATGTTACCCTCTTCATCAATTTCAATGAAGCGCGTATCCGTAATCGGCACATCTGCAAATTCCGGCAAATTGCGTTCCTGAGAAGAGTTTAATAACATTTTCCCGCGTTTTTTAGGCAACTGTTCCGGAGAATAGTAACCGACAGGACTTCCTTCGCGTTGATAATCGTGATGTTGTCGTGCGCTCATCATCTGTTCATCGGTGTCAATGTTTAGGATTGGCGCTGCCTGGTTAAACTGCCACTCAATGTTCCCGTCCCAGCTTTTCTGCGTGATATCCAGACAATCCAGCCAGAAACCTTTTGCGATCCCCGTTGTTCCTAAAATGCTCCCTCCTGGCAGCATCTTATTATCAAACGCACCATAAAAACCTTCCCATCTCTGAACAATATTGCCATTCATATCATAAAGTACAGCACCGCGTGCTGTTGATTGCCCATGCACAGCAGGTACGATCGTCAGTCCATTCCAACATTTATCTGGCTGATAGCGAACTACGCCTGTGGGTGTCACTCTTTTATACATACATATGACCATCCTTTCCTGGAAATAATACCCATCATGTCATCTAAGAATACATTAAATGATAATGATAAAACCTCTCCGTCCATGAACATAATGTTTCGCAGAGAGGTCGTATTTAATCATTTACACTTGTCGTCTGTTCACAGCCTGCATCGCTTCGTAGCCATAAAGCCGATTGAATGATCGTTCAGCTTCGAGATCAAATTTTTTCCCTTCAAACCCAGGATAATGAACAGGATAGCGATGAATCCGGAAAACAGCATTCATATGCGCAAATCGGTTGTCGCAATCACTGTAGAACGGGCTGATGTATTCCCAGACAATTTCTTTGTCCGGCGTGACTTCAAAGAACCGTCCCGTTGACCCTTCGTCGATCAGCGTATTCCCATTTGGCAGACGTTGGGCGCTGGAAATATACGTGGAATAGAAATCGACTGGATTATCTGCGCGATATTCCCAAACGGTTTCATTTGTTTTTGGATCGATCTCCAGCACGCGGCTGAAATCTGGTGGGAAAACTGCAGAACTGCCATCTGGATTTGCCACATAATAACGGCCATTATCAAAGACAAGGATATTGCCGTTTGCCAGTTCAGTTGGATCGTGTGGGAAAGAAAGCTGTTTGTTTGGCTTGTTGCCATAACGCCAGTCCACTTTTCTTTCCTTGCGGTTCCAGATGTAGATCATGCTCAGGTTGTAGCTGGTGGAAATAATGCGCCCATCGTCCAATTCCTCAATAGAATTGAGCCCCGGCCATACCTCACGCACGCCATGTGGAATGATAACATCAATGTCAGGATCGAGAATATCGGCCAGGCGCAGCGTGTCCACCTCCTGTCCATCAGGGGTGATCTCAACCATCTCGAAGGTAAACATCATATTGCTTTTTTCTGTGCCAGGAGTACCGCCTTTGACACGCGCTGCTTCTTCCGCGCTCAGCGGCACATAGCGGAGATAGAGCGTGTTCCCGTTTTTCAGCCGAGCGCGATCGTGGTCATCGTGCATGGGGTCGACGTGTTCCCAAACAATATTGGAATCCCAATCCAGCTCGACGATCTTCGCAGCCGTGTGAGTGATCCCATAAGGACTTTGGCGCCCAGGCTCAGAAAACGAACACAGCAGATTCCCCGATTCCAACAGTTCCCCATGCATCAGTGTGAGCCCTGGAAGCGTCCAATGGTGGACAATGTCGCCTTTCATATCGATCAAAAACACATAACTTTCGCCGGAATCTTTGATCTGGCTGTCCACCAACATCATCGGTGCAAACAATGTATAGCCAGCAAACGCCTTATCCACTTTCCATTCTGTTACGCCATATTTTGCTTTTCTCATAGAGTTACCTCCTCAGAAATAATGATCCTCATCAACAGCAAAGACTTGCCAAACAAAAAGGCGCCACACAAACATGTTTCTGTTTGCGTGGCACCTCCTTCATGACTACTTACATCTTATTGGCGGCTTGCATGGCTTCAAAACCATAGAGTTGATTGATTGCCTGTTCTGCTTCCAGATCAAACTTCTTGCCTTCCAGCCCTGGATAGTTGACTGGATAGCGGTGTGCGCGGAAGACGGCATTCAGCTTACCAAAACGGTTTCCGCTATTTGTGTAGAATGGATTGATATATTCCCAAACGATCTCTTTATTCGGTGTTACTTCAAAGAGACGGCCCGTAGCACCTTCATCGATCAGCGTATTGCCATTGTGCAGACGCTGTGCGCTGGAAATATAGGTGGAGTAGAAATCGACTGGATTGTCTGCGCGATATTCCCAAACGGTTTCTTCAGTTTTAGGATCGATCTCAAGAATACGGCTGAAATCTGGTGGGAAAACTGCAGAGCTGCCATCTGGATTTGCCACATAATAACGGCCATTATCAAAGACAAGGATATTGCCATTTTCCAGTTCGGTTGGATCGTGTGGGAAAGAGATCTGTTTGTTTGGCTTGTTGCCATAACGCCAATCTACTTTTCTTTCCTTGCGGTTCCAGATGTAGATCATGCTCATGTTATAGCTGGTGGAAATAATACGACCATCAGCAAGTTCTTCAACAGAGTTCAAACCAGGCCATACTTCACGAGTAGCGTGTGGGGTGAAAATATCGATCTCAGGATCGAGGATATCTGCCAAGCGGAGATTATCCACTTCCTTCCCATCTGGCGTCACTTCGATCATTTCAAAGGTGTACATCTGACCACCAGGTTCGGTGCCAGGCGTTCCACCTTGAACCTTAGCCTGTTCTTCTGGCGTCAGTGGCGCATAGCGAAGATACAGCGTATTGCCATTTCTCAGGCGGCAACGGTCGTGGCAATCGTGCATCGGATCTTCATGTTTCCAAACAATATTAGAATCCCAGTCAAGCTCGACGATACCAGAAGAAGAAAATGCCAGACCATTTGGATTTTGACGTCCTGGTTCAGAGAAGGAGCAAAGAAGATTGCCGTTTTCAAGCAGCTCTCCATGCATTCTCATAAGACCAGGGATTGTCCAGTGATGAACAATATCCCCCTTCATATCGATCATATACACATAGCTCTGGCCCTTTTCGTCCAGCTGATTGTCGCACTGAACCATTGGTGCAAAAATGGTGTAGCCAGCACAGGCCTTTTCTACTTTCCATTCTGTCAAACCGTGTTTTGCTTTTCTCATTATAAGTCCTCCTATCATGACAAAACGTCTGAATTAACTGATTATATTGTACCATCGTTTTTCATAAACGACAGTAATTACAACTACAAATTGAAATTAATATACAAGATTTGCTGCTGGCAGAACACCGACGAGGGTAACAATGACCATGATTACGGCAGAGCACAGAGCAAGTTTGAAGACCATCCCTTTATCAACCCATTCGGTATTCGAAAATACCATTGCAGCCTGGGTGGAAGCCCCTGGTGTAGCCAGTGCAGACTGAACTGCAAACATGAGCGTCACTGCCATGACAATTGGATTGATGCCAAAGGATTCAACCAATGGGCAAAGCATTGGCACAAAGATGATCAGCAATACCGCGTTATGCGTAAACTGAGTGATGATCGCAAGAGCAACCGAAATGAACGCAATAGCAAGAAGTGGAGACATATCACCAATCTGGCTGCGTAAGAAAGATTCACAAGTAGCCAAAACACCAGACTCATCCGATTCAAGCGCTGCGGAAATTGGCATTGTAGATGCGAGCAGAATAATGACATCCCAGTTCACACCCTTAGCTGCAGCTTTTCCCCAGTTCAAGATTGCTTCGTTCTGACCAGATTTTTTATTGCGAACGATCATTAAAACAATCAGCACAATAACAGCAGAACCCGAAACGCTCAAGCCAGAAAGAATAGAAACAAATGGCCAATCGGCAGGAAGAATACCAGGAGTGAGCAGCATCAACAAGAAGATCACCAATGCAATAACAGCCATTTTTTGATCGCTGTCCATTTTTACATTGCGAAGATGTGCAAAACGGTCAACCTTTTCCGATAAAATGCCTACATCTGGTCTAAACACAAATTTGACAAGAACTGTGTATAACAGAACAATAATTCCGCAGAATACAATATTGAATAAGGAGAACGTCACGTAGTTTACGGTCAAACCAACTGAAGACTGCATCATGCCAAGTACGATAACGTCCATTGGATTAAATGGGAAGGTAATAGCGCCAAGCGTCCCGCCTACGACAATACCAAATAATACACAGTTTACAAACGGAGATTTTTTCTCAAAGCCCAGTTCTTTACTCATGCTATAGAATACGCTCCAAAGCACGATAATCGCTGCGAAAATTTGTGAGAATGCAGAGAGTACCCAAGCGCTCAATGTCATCATCGTCAGAAAAACGTATGGGCGACCGATAACAACCTTGCGGCTAATGAACCAGTTTGCGATCCAACGGTTCAATCCACTTTGTTCCATGAACGCCGCAAACATAAATACGAACAAAGTGACAAGAACAACGTCAGCACCGAAGCCTTGCAGGAAACTATCCTGAACCGTCATCAATCCTGTGAAACCGCAGGCGATCATCCCCAGCAGAGATGGCCAGATCATGCTGACAAAACTCCATCCATAAAGCACGCCAAGGAAAATCCCCAATGAGTTCATACCAACTTCTGTTATCGAGTCTGTAAACGGTGGAATGTACTTAAACCCAAACATGATAACAATACAGATCAAAGAATGAATGTAATATTTCATTCTCTGCGTTTCAACAGATTGATTTTTTGCCATTTCAAACAACTCCTTTACTATTATTGGTGCAATCAATCTTTTTTATCATTTTAGCTTCTCGTGATTTTTTCTTCGGTAATTTCAACTACATTATGCAAAGTTTTCTAATTATTTTTTATGGATTTTATTTTCAATGTAGTTCAAACAACAGAGCAAAAAATTGAAAAGTGGTATAAAATAATTAAGTATTACAGATTGAAAGCATTTTTAAGGAGGAATTATTCATGTCCATGTTTTCATTAGAAGGTAAAAAGGTCATCATCACCGGCGCTGGCCGCGGTATCGGCGCAGAACTCGCCAAAGATTTCGCCAGAGCTGGTGCTGATCTGATGCTCGTCAGCCGCACCCAGTCTGATCTGGACAAAGTCGCTGCTGAAATCAAAGAATTTGCACCAAATCAAACTGTTATTGGTCATGCCTGCGATGTCTCTGATCCAGAAGCTGTTGCAGCAATGGTCGAAGAAGCAGATAAAGTGCTCGGCGGCATTAACGTCCTTGTCAATAACGCCGGCGTCAATAAAAAAATGCCTTTCCTCGAAGTCGACCTGGAAACCTGGAAAAAAATCATCAATATTAACCTCACTGGTCAATTCATCGTTGCGCAGACAGTCGCCAAAAAAATGGCCGCAAACGGCACAGGCGGCAGCATCATCAGCATGGCTTCCGTTGGTGGGTTCATGGCGCTTCAAAACACCAGCCCATATTGCGCAAGCAAAGGTGGCATTCTGCAGATGAGCAAAGTTATGGCCAGCGATCTCGCTCCATATAATATTCGTGTCAATGCGATCTGCCCAGGTTTTGTTGATACCGGTTTGCTGGATGACAACCCTCAGCGTGATAAGCTCGTCGCGCAGTTCACTGCAGCAACGCCACTTGGCCGTGTTGCAAATGTTCGTGATCTCGCAGGCGCTGCCATTTTCCTTGCCAGCGATGCATCGAATTATATCACCGGCACGCAGATCACCGTTGATGGCGGGATCAGTTGCGTAGTATCCTAAATTTTCTCTTTCTCATCTTTTCTACAAAACAAAGCAGCTCAGAAACGCGAAAGCTTCTGAGCTGCTTTGTTTTGCACTTCAATATCGTTCCATTAAGTCGCCTTCAAACGCTAGATCCCGTAGCGCTTGCCGGTCTTTGACAATCCAGGTTTTATGTTTTGTCTGTTCAATGATCCCCATTTTCCGCAAATCATTAATATAGTTTGTAACTGTAACACGATGCAGCCCCGTCAAATCTGCGATTTCCTGATGCAATAATTTATGATGGGAATCTGGTTTTTCATCAAAATAATAACAACACAAAATTCGCGCGATGCGCTGGATCGGCTTCGCCAATGTTAAATCTGAAACTTGCCATCCATTGATCCTGCATTTTACCGCCAACGACTGCACAACCAGATCACGGATGCTCTTGCGCTCCATCAGAACATCTTCATACTCTCGCTTGACGCGATATAACACGATCTCTTCCTCTGCTATGCAATTTGTATGCGTTGGCTGTCTATGAAAATAGCATTCAATCGAAACAAATCTATCTGTATAATAAACTGTTTTCTCAACCCCATCTTCGTTAGAAATAAAAAATCGAGCCAAGCCTTTATCAATATACATGAAATCTTCAATAAAATCTCCATCAAAATGGACGTACGATCCTTTTGGATAAATCTGCATCTGGCCCAATCGCTTTATGAGCTCAATGTCTTCTTTAGCAATTTCTCCCAAACGTGACTCTCTAAACCAAGGTGAAGTTGTCGTAATTTCTGCGTCCTGATTCATATCGCTTCTCTCCGTTTCAGAAAATGTTAAACTAAAAAACTTGACCACAGCATTAGAATAAATCTTCAACGTGCTATGGTCAAGCGTTTGTAAACTCATATAACAAAATATTTTTGCGGAATCCTCTTACTTCTTCGCTTCGCTGTACGTCTTTGCTGCGCCGATGAAGCCTTTGAAGATGCTTTGTGGGCGATTTGGACGGGAAACGAATTCTGGGTGGAACTGGCTGGCGATGAAGAATGGGTGCTCAGGCAGTTCGATGATCTCGACGAGCTTGCCGTCTGGAGACAGGCCAGAGAATACCATGCCATTGTTGGCAAAGATTTCACGGAAATCGTTATTGAATTCGTAGCGATGGCGATGGCGCTCGCCCACTTCTTCGCAGCCATAGAGTTCACGAGCAAGGGTGCCTTCTACGAGGCGGCATGGATACTGACCGAGGCGCTGGGTGCCGCCCATGTCTTCAACGTCCTTCTGGTCGAGCATGAGGTCGATGATGTTATGTGGCGTCTGCTTGTCAAATTCAGCAGAATTTGCATCTTCCCAACCGATGACGTGGCGGGCAAATTCCACAGCAGCCATCTGCATGCCGAGGCAGATGCCCATGAATGGCACCTTGTTTTCGCGCGCATACTGGATAGCAAGGATCTTTCCTTCGATGCCGCGCTCGCCAAAGCCACCAGGCACGAGAATACCGTCGGCAGCGCTGAGCTTTTCAGCAAGGTTATCGGCTGTCAGCGTTTCAGCGTCGACCCAGTCGATATGGATCTCTACATCGTGATAGAAGCCGGCGTGGCTCAGCGATTCGATGACAGAGAGATAGGCGTCGTGCAGCTGCACATATTTCCCGACGAGGGCGATGCGCACGCTCTGGTTGATCTTCGCGATGCGGTCAACAAGCGCCTTCCATTCGGTCATATCGGCAGGGCGTTCTTCCAGCTTGAGCTTGCGGCAAACGATGTCGTCCATGCCTTGCGCCTGCAGATTCAGCGGAACCTGATAGAGGATTTCTGCGTCGCGGGATTCGATGATGGCTTCCGGCTCAACGTCGCAGAACAGAGCGAGCTTTTCGCGCATACTCTGGCTCATGGCCTTTTCGGTGCGGACGACGAGGATATCCGGCTGGATACCGATGCCGCGCAGTTCCTTGACGCTGTGCTGGGTTGGCTTGGTCTTCATTTCGCCGGCAGCGTGCAGATATGGGATCAGCGTGGTGTGGATGTAGCAGACGTTGTCGGCGCCGACGGTGGATTTCATCTGGCGGATGGCTTCGATGAATGGGGTGGATTCAATATCCCCAACGGTGCCGCCAACTTCTGTGATGACGATCTCTGCGTCAGACGTTTCACCGGCGCGACGAATCTTTTCCTTCAGCATGTCGGTGATGTGTGGAATAACCTGCACGGTGGCGCCGAGATAATCGCCGCGGCGTTCCTTGCGAATGACTTCAGAATACACCTTCCCGGTCGTCACATTGGAATATTTGTTCAGGTTGATATCGATAAAACGTTCATAGTGCCCGAGGTCGAGGTCTGTTTCGGTACCATCTTCGGTAACAAAAACCTCACCATGCTGGTAAGGGCTCATGGTTCCCGGGTCCACATTGATGTATGGGTCAAATTTCTGGATGGTGATCTTGTACCCTTTATTCTTCAGCAAACGTCCCAAAGATGCTGCGACGATCCCTTTCCCGATCGAAGAAACGACGCCGCCTGTCACAAAGATGTATTTTGTCATATGTTCCTCCTTGTTTCTATAACAAAAAAATCCCTATTCACGCGAATAGGGACGTAAGCACAATAATGGCCCTTCTTTACAAAGGGTGCCCTATTAAATATTACAGAGAAATGGCCGCACAGTCAAGAGAAACTATCAGTCAACGACAAGAAAATCGATGGCCATGCAGACAACTTTGCCGTCTTTGTAGCCCCAGTACGCTGGATAGCCCTGTTCGTCGGGACTGCCGCCAACCATGGTGATCAGATTGACGTCGAGCTTTGGCAGCTTGGAATTTGCCACGCCGCCATTGGAAAAATAGGTGGCGCCGAGCTGTTTTTCAATATCCTCGAGCACCTCGGCAGATTCTTCGAGATGCTCGAGCAGCCAGCCGATGGTCTGCTCTGCGCAGACGGTGATGTTGCCGCTCTCGGTTGCCACGCCGTAATATCCGTCGTCAGGAATCTCATCGGCGTTAATATCGGCAGGCAGGCACATTTTCCACTCATCTGGCACCGCTTCTTCGTCGAACTGCAGCAGGAAGCCGGCTACATGCACCTCGTCGTGTGGCTCGAGATGCGCGGTAAACGTGTAGATCGGAAACTTATCGTTCGGGATATCCTCTGTGACAACGATGCCATAATTGATGGCGTAAGGATCTGCCATGGCGAGGCGTCCCTTTGTCACGACGAGCACGCCCTGCGGCTCCTTGACCATGAAGGTGGAATCTGTTTGTCCTTCGTAGTGCATCTTATTGGTGAGCATGAAATCGAGGAATTTTTTATTAATGTACATGTTGATGTTCCTTCCCATAAAAAATACGATGCATCCCGAAGCATGCATCGTATCAAATTCTAGCTAAGCAGCATGGTCAGCACAAAAGAGAAGATCATGAACAAAAGCGCAAAGACAGCAGTCGCTTTTGCCAACTGATCATCCAGGCCTTTTTTGCCCAGGAATGTTTCTGCACCGCCACTGATGGAGCCAGATAAACCAGCGCTACGTCCGGACTGCAGCAAGACTGTAGCAATGACGCCAAGGCAGCAGATGATTTGCAGAATCTGCAAAACGGTATGCAACATACAATATCCTCCTTAATCCGAAAATAGGCTTTGGTTATCAGCCATTAATAGATGATATCATATCTCACGCCAGTTTGCAAGGCTTATTTCAAATTGTAGAATCCATCTCTGCCACGATAGATGGCGCGGCCAGCGAGATCTTCTTCAATACGCAGGAGCTGGTTGTATTTTGCCACGCGATCGGTGCGGGATGGCGCGCCGGTTTTGATCTGACCAGCGTTGGTCGCAACAGCGATGTCTGCGATGGTGGTGTCTTCGGTTTCGCCGGAGCGGTGAGAAACAACGGCGGTGTAGCCGGCTTCTTTTGCCATTTCGATGGCTTCGAGGGTTTCGGTGAGGGTACCGATCTGGTTGACCTTGATAAGGATGCTGTTGGCAACATCGTTGTTGATGCCGCGGCTGAGACGTCGGGTATTGGTAACAAAGAGGTCGTCGCCGACGAGCTGCACACGTTTGCCGATGCGCTCGGTCATTTCCTTCCAGCCTTCCCAGTCGTCTTCGTAAAGACCATCTTCAATGGAGATGATTGGGTATTTGTCGAGCATGGCTTCATAGAAATCAACCATTTCGCTGGCGGTGCGGTCTACGCCTTCACCGGCGAGATGATAGATGCCATCCTTGTAAAGCTCGGAGGATGCAACGTCGATCGCGAGGTAAACGTCTTCACCAGGAACAAAGCCGGCAGCCTTGATGGCTTCGACGATCACCTGGAAGGCTTCTTCGTTGGAGCTGAGGTTTGGTGCAAAGCCGCCTTCGTCACCGACAGCAGTGTTGTAACCTTTGCTCTTGAGCACAGCCTTCAGAGAATGGAACACTTCGGTGCCCATGCGCAACGCTTCCTTGAAGGATTTTGCGCCGAGCGGCATGACCATGAATTCCTGGATGTCGACGTTGTTATCGGCATGCTTGCCGCCGTTCAGGATGTTCATCATTGGCGCTGGCAGAACCTTTGCATTGGCGCCGCCGATGTAGCGATACAGTGGCAGAGCAGCGTCCATGGCAGCAGCCTTGGCGCAAGCCAGAGAAACGCCGAGGATGGCGTTGGCGCCAAATTTGCCCTTGTTGTCGGTGCCGTCGAGACGGATCAGTTCAGCATCGATGGCGGTCTGATCGCTGACGTCCCAGCCGATGAGGCGTGGCGCGATCTCTTCGTTGACAAAGCCAACAGCTTTCGTCACGCCCTTGCCGAGATAGCGGGATTTGTCGCCGTCGCGCAGTTCAACAGCTTCAAAAGCGCCGGTGGATGCGCCGGATGGCACAGCGGCGCGGCCGAGATCGCCAAATTCGGTGACGACATCGACTTCTACCGTTGGATTGCCACGGGAATCGAGGATTTCTCTTGCAACAATACGTTCAATTTTTGCCATTTTAACTTTCTCCTTTTACTCATTCAATAAGGATGAACCTGTCATTTCTTCAGGTTGATCGAGCTGCATCAGGTCGAGCACCGTCGGTGCTACGTCGGACAAGCGTCCGTCATGGAGTGTGCGGTTGTCGCCCACGAGGATGACTGGCACAGGATTGGTCGTGTGCGAGGTGAACGGCGAGCCGTCTTCGTTCGCCATTTTCTCACAGTTGCCGTGATCGGCACAGATGAGCAGCTTGCCGCCGGCTTTTTCCACGGCGTCGACAATGCGGCCGACGCAGCCATCGACGGTTTCCATCGCCTGGATCGCTGCTGTGAGCACACCAGTATGGCCAACCATATCCGGATTGGCAAAGTTGACCAAAATAAAATCGTATTTTTCGCTCGCCACACCGTCCACAACGGTATCTGCGACAGCCTGCGCGCTCATTTCCGGCTGCAGGTCATAGGTCGCGACTTTTGGCGATGGGATCAGCACGCGCTCTTCATTTTCGTTCGGCGCTTCGACGCCGCCATTGAAAAATGAGGTGACGTGGGCATATTTTTCTGTTTCTGCGGTACGCAGCTGCACTTTTCCCTGCTTGGCGAGCCATTCGCCCAGGGTATTTGTGAGCACGAGCGGTGGATACGCCACTGTGAGCATATCTTCAAGGCTGGCATCGTATTCTGTCATGCTGATGAGATCGCTGTGTACAAAGCCCTGGCGGTCAAAGCCGTCAAAATCAGGATCCACAAAGCTGCGCGACAGCTGTTTTGCGCGGTCGGCGCGGAAATTGTAGAAGATGATCCCATCCTCTTCTTGAATGCGCCCTTCCACGCCCTGCACGACCATCGGCACGATGAACTCATCGGTCACATCGTTTTCGTAAGACGCCTGCATGGCAGCCTGCACATCTGAAACCTGCTCGCCTTCACCGCGCACCATCGCTTTCCAGGCGCGCTCAACGCGCTCCCAGCGTTTGTCGCGGTCCATGGCATAGTAGCGTCCGCTGACAGTTGCCAGCTGGCCAACGCCGATGGCGTCGAGCTTTTCCTGGAGCTGGGCGAGGTAGTGCACGCCAGAGGTTGGCGACACATCACGGCCATCCATGAACGCATGCACATAAACCTTCGTCAGGCCAAAATTTTTCGCCATCTCAAGCAGGGCATAGAGATGCTCCTGATGAGAATGCACGCCGCCGTCGGAAAGCAGCCCCATGAGATGCAGGGCGTGGTCTTCTTCCTTCAGGCGTGTCATCATGCGTACAAAGGCAGGATTTTTTTCAAAGCTGCCATCCTGGATATCGCGCGTGATGCGCAGAAGATCCTGATAGACCACGCGCCCAGCGCCAAGATTCAGATGGCCGACCTCAGAATTACCCTGCTGACCGTCGGGAAGTCCGACGGCTTCGCCGCTGCAGGCGAGGGTCGCGTGCGGGCATTCTGCAAACAGCGCGTCGAGACGCGGTGTCTTAGCCAGGCAGGCAGCATTGTTGGTGCAGTCTGGATTGATTCCCCAGCCATCGAGGATCATTAAAACCACAGGTTTAATCAATATCAGCACTTCCTTCGTTGATCAGCGCCAGGAAGCTGTCTGGCGCCAGGCTTGCGCCGCCGATGAGACCGCCGTCGATATCCGGCTGCGCCATCAGCTCGCGAATATTGCTCGCTTTCGCAGAGCCGCCGTAAAGCAGACGTGCCGAAGCGGCCTGCTCGTCTCCGATGAGTCCGGCGAGATGGGCGCGGAGCGCGCCGATCATCTGCTGCGCGTCAGCGGACGTGGCGGTTTTTCCAGTGCCGATCGCCCAGATTGGCTCATAGGCAACGATCACTTCTTCCGGCAATGTTTCTGCGCCCGTAAACACAGCATCCAGCTGCGCCTTGCACCAGGCCTCTGCTTCGCCCGCTTCGCGCTGCTCCAGGCTTTCGCCCACACAGAGGATCGGCACCAGGCCGTTTTTCGTGCAGTAATGGTATTTTTCTGCGACAAAGGCATCCGATTCGCCCAGCAGCTGACGGCGTTCACTGTGTCCAACGATGACGTATCTGACAGCGCACTCCTTCAGCATTTCTGCCGAGATTTCGCCGGTGAAGGCGCCTTTGTCTGCCGGATATACATCCTCAGCGCCAACAGCGACCTTCGCCTGATCCGCCAGCACAGGCAGATCGATAAACGGTGCACAGATGGCGACATCGGAGGATGCCGGCAAGTCGTAAGTATTAAATGTGTTCAGGAACTCTTTTGTTTCGGCCATGGTCTTGTTCATTTTCCAGTTGGCCACAAAGAGTGGTCGTCTAACCATCTCAGTCCTCCCGTTCTTCAAGCACAGCCAGCCCTGGCAGGAGACGCCCTTCCATGAATTCAAGGGATGCGCCGCCGCCGGTGGAGATGTGGCTGATCTTGTCTGCCATGCCGGATTTCTTCACAGCTGCGACAGAATCCCCGCCGCCGACCACGGAATACGCATCAGAGAGGGCGACAGCCTTCGCCAGCGCGTTGGTCCCAACAGCAAAAGCATCCTGTTCGAAAACGCCCATAGGGCCATTCCAGATGACTGTCTTGGCATTTTTGATCTTCTCTTCTGCGAGCGCGATGGTCTTTGGCCCGATATCCAGCGCCATCCAGCCATCATCGATCGCGTCAATATCTGCGGTCTTCGCTGTTTCAGGCGCGTCAAAAGCGGCTGCGATCGTCACATCAACTGGCAGGAGCAGATCGGTGCCGGCTTCCTTGGCCTGTGCGAGGGTTTCTTTAGCAACGTCGAGGCTCTCCGGCTCAACGAGAGAAGCCTTCATGTCATAGCCCTGCGCAGCCAGGAAAGTATTGGCCATACCGCCGCCGATGATGATGGTGTCGGCCTTGCCGATCAGATAGCTGACAACGCCGATCTTGTCGGAGATCTTTGCGCCGCCGATGATCGCCACAAATGGTTTTTCCGGCTTGGAGAGTGCAGCGCCGAGCCCGGCCAGCTCTTTTTTCATGAGATAGCCGCTGACGCTTGGCAGATAGGTGCCGATGCCCGCCGTCGAGCAATGTGCGCGATGCGCCGTGCCGAAAGCGTCGTTGACAAAAATATCGCCGAGCGCCGCCAGTTTTTTCGCAAAATGCACGTCGTTCTTTTCTTCTTCCGGATGGAAGCGGACGTTTTCCAAAAGGACCACGTCGCCATCCTTCATTTCAGCGACAGCAGCCTCTACTTCTGGGCCAACACATTCGTCGAGCTTTTTCACAGGTTTTCCGAGAAGCTCTGCGAGATGTTCGCCAACTTTGTCCAGGCGCAATTCTTCCACCACCTTGCCTTTTGGACGGCCGAGATGGCTCATAACGATAACTTTTGCGCCGTGATCGATCAGATACTGTATGGTTGGCAACGCAGCGCGCATACGCGCATCGTCAGTGATGGCGCCAGTTGCCTTGTCTCTAGGAACGTTGAAATCTACACGGACCAATGCGCGTTTGCCGCTGACATTGATGTCCTCAATGGTTTTCTTACCCATGATGGTCCCCCTGTCATTCAAAATTATATGCTCATTATAGCCCATGAGGCGTCATAAATCCATACGTGAGACATAATTTTATCTTTTTCTGCGAAACGTGCAGAAAATATTACGCAACGAGCGCGGAAAATTTTCGATAAAAAAAGAAGCGGCGCAGTGTCCGCTTCTTTTGATTGATCAGTTTATTTCTGAATTGTATTCGCGACGGTCTTCGCCACCAGACGAGAGCCATATTCGTTGAGATGAATGCCATCGCCAATGTACCAATCCGGCTTTTCCTTTGTGAGCTCATAAATATCGACGAGCGGCAGATCGTGAAGCTTCGCCGCGTCCTTGATGACCTTATTGATCTGCTCATATTTATCCGGCTGCACTTTCGACTCGCTGCCCTCTTTGGCTTTTTCCAGATGCGGTGCCGGCGGCGTGCAGAGGAAAACGCGTGGCTTGGAGTCGAGCGCTGCGTAAGTGGAGATGAGCTTTTCATAATCTGCAGCAAAGGTGGCTTCGTCTTTCCAGGCGGCGCTGTCGTTGGTGCCAAACATGATCACCACAATATCCGGCGAACTGGAAATGCTCTGCGTGTACATATCCGTATCATCGTAGGAAGCAGAGATGCCATGCATGGCTGCTGCACCGCTGGCGCCGTAATTCGTCACCACATATCCTTCACCCAAAAGCTCGCCCAAAACGGCTGGATAATTTTTTTCATCAAAACCTTCTGTATTGCTGTCGCCAACACAAGCCACCTGCAGCGGCGTCGTTTGTGCCGGCGTTTCTTCGATTTCTTCAGTTTCAGCTGTGTTATTCTTCGCCATGGCTTTTTCACCAGCGATCGCTGAAACAGCGTCTGAGACATTCCAGTCGCAGCCAGCAAAAAGCGTGACACACAGACCAACAATACAGATCAGCGTAAGTATTTTTCGCATTTACAAACGTTCCTTTATCTGTAAAATCTATGATCCATTGTTCGTTCAGTTGAACACATTCCGTCCAATATAAAAATTATACAATATCCAGCCCGCTCTGCCAAGGATTTTTAGTTACAGGTTTTGATGACAGATTTTTGCGCTCAGCTCACATCAATAATTTCTGCAAACGCTCCGGCTGATTCGCCGCTGCCAGCGCCACGTGCGGCGCGATCCTGCCAGCGCGCACCTGCAATGCCAGGCTTTCCTCCAAAAGCACCATGCCCTCGCTGCGCCCAAGCTCAAGATTCGTCGCCAGCTGTGCATATTCTGATTTGCGGATCTGATTGGCCACCGCTGTGTTGTTCAGCAGCAGCTCGTAGACAGGAACCAGCACCTCTTCGCTGCGATGTGGCAATAGCCGCTGCGAGATCACAGCGCGCAGCATGACCGCCAGCTGGTGCTGCACGAGCAGCTGATCCTCCGGCGCGAAATGGTTGATAAAATAGCCAACCGCTTCAGCCGCTGCGCCTGTGTGCATCGTCGCAAGCACAAGATGCCCGCTCTCAGCCAGCTTCATTGCCGCGCGCATCGTTTCCCGATCAGCGAGCTCGCCCAGCATGATCACATCCGCATCCATGCGCAGCGCATCCCGCGCGCCTGCAGCAAAAGAAGGCATTTCTCCCGGCACATCGCATTGATGGATCAGCGCCTGTTTGTTTTCAAAAACATATTCCACTGGCGATTCATACGTGAGAATATGGCAGGCACGCGTGCGATTGATCTGCTCGATCATCGCCGCCAGCGTTGTCGATTTGCCGCTGCCAGAAGCGCCTGTGACCAGGATCAGTCCCTGTCGCAGCTGACACAGCGGCAGCACCGCTTCCGGCCAGCCGAGCGCTTCCGCCTCCGGAATCTGCTGCGGCAGCAGACGGATGGCCAGACATTCTCTGCCGTTCGCCAGATAACGCCGCACACGCAAACGGCCGACCTCCGGCAGTGCGCAGGAAAAATCTTTGACCTCCCTTGCTTCTCTGTTTACAATAGAATCATCCAAAGCAGCCGCTGTCTGCAGCGTCCCATTTATTTCTGCGAACATCGTGCTGGAACACGCGCTCTCAAAAACAAGCCGCCCCAGCCGCCGCATATAGATGCTGCCGCCTGACTCCAGATGCAGATCTGTAGCGCCGGCGGCCACAGCCTTTGAAAAAATGCTCATATTACTATCCTTTCTGAGGTGATCCAATGACAACTCTCTTCTTTTTCATCTTCGGCGCCTGCCTGGGAAGCTTCATCCCCTGCTTCGCCGAGCGTCGCCAGAAAAACCTCTCGCAGATCGATCGCTCCCGCTGTCTCCACTGCAGCCAAGCCATCGCGCCGCTTTATCTCGTACCGATCCTCGGCTATTTTTTCAGCAGCGGACACTGCCGCCATTGTGGCGCGCCGATCCCAAAATCCCTGCCATTTTTCGAAACAGTCGTCGCCATTCTCTGCGCGCTGCTCAGCCTCAGCACTGCGCCAGCGCTGCACACGACTCTCCTTTGCATCATCTTCGCTTTCCTGCTTCTGCTCAGCCTCGACGACTGGCAGCTGCAGCAGATCCACGACAGCGATCTGATCCTTTACAGCGTCCTGCTCATCCTCGACAGCGTGCTCTACGGCGCGCATTTCTGGCTCGATCAGGCCATCGGCGCAGTCATCGTCGCGCTGCCGCTTTTCATCATCCTGCGCCTCTTTCCACAAGGACTGGGCAGCGGTGACGTGCTCTTTATGGCGATCTCCGGCTTTTATCTCGGCACCATCGCCGTAACCCACGCCTTTCTCATCGGGATCTTCTGCGCGCTGGTCTACGCCCTCTATCTCATCATTATAAAGAAAGTCAGACGCGACGCAAGCCTTCCGCTCATTCCGTTTCTCGCTGCAGGTGTGGCTGTTGTTGTCCTCAGCACACCATTTTTCGGATAAAATCGCTGAGAAATAACTATATCGGAAGAAAAAATATGCTGTCTTCTATATCACAATTCTCAACAATGTGTTATAATGATTACATTCCATCCATCGGGAGGTAAGATTTATGAGACCCACCAAGGAAGCCTTAGTCAGAAAGGTTTGTCAAAACATGGACCTGTTGAAGTACGAAGTCGACGACGTGCTCACCGACGACGCGCTCCAGGACCTGACCAATGAAGGTTCTGACAAGGTCATCTTCAGTATAGCGAAACCAAATCAGGTCAGCAGCAAGCTTTTCCTGACATCCCATCAGTTCACCAATGTTGTGGGAACAGATATCTATATCTACATCGGCAACAACCAGGGCCAGACTGCGTATCAGATGCTCCTCGAAGAAATGTCCAAGGTGCGCCGTCTCGACGAAAAGCTCGTCACCTTCCTGCGCGACGAATGCATCGACTCTCTCACCGAGCTCAATTTGCGCGACGAAATTCCTGACCAGGTGCCAGAAAAAGTGGACGCCGCCGTCGAACAAGCGCCAAACCATCTGATCTATTCCAACGTTTCTGAGAGCCAGCTCAACAAAGGCATTGGCAACATCCTCCTCGAAACGCATTTCGATGTGATCGGCGACAGCCACATTTTCATTTACAACGGCAACACCGCCGGCGCGCAGATGATCAGCCGCCTGAGCCAGGAATCCTTCATCAATCTCGAATAATCACCACCTTTACGCATCACATTGCTGCTGCGTAAAGGTTTTTCTTTTTCTGCCAGAAACAAGATACAAAAAATCGCTTGCCCGACATCGAGCAAGCGATTTTCGTTTAGCGGTAATTATTTACGGCCTGGATAAGCTTTCAGAGCTTCAGCCAGAACCTTCATGGATTTTTCCATGTCGTCAGCGTTGAGCACGTAAGCGATACGTACTTCGTCAACGCCATGACCAGGCTGGGAATAGAAGCTTGCGAGAGGAGCCATCATAAGGGTTTCGCCGTTGTAGTCGAAGTTTTCGAGAGCCCAGATAATGAACTTTTCGGAATCGTCGACAGGGAGCTTAACGGAGATGTAGAAAGCACCTTCTGGCTTAGCGCAAACAACGCCATCCATCTTCTGCAGTGCATCGTAGGTAACGTCACGACGATGTTTGTATTCTTCGTTGACTTCGTCGAGATAGCTCTTTGGCGTTTCAGCATAGAGAGCGGTAGCGCCGATCATATCCAGAGTGGATACGGAGAGACGGCCCTGGCAGAGCTTGAGAACGTTAGCGATAACTTCTGGGTTCTTGCAAGCGAGGGAACCGATACGAGCGCCGCAAGCGCTGTAACGCTTGGATACGGAGTCGATCATGATGAGACGATCCTTCAGTTCTGGGAAGTAAGCCAGGCTGTAGAATTCACCATCATAAACGAATTCACGATATACTTCGTCGGCGATGACAAAGAGATCTTTTTCTACTGCGATTTCAGCAACCATCTGCAGCTCTTCCTTGGTGTAAACAACACCGGTAGGGTTCGATGGGTTGGTGATGATGATGGCGCGTGCTTTGTCGCTGATCTGAGCAAGGATTTCTTCCTTGGATGGCAGACGATAGCCGTTTTCAGCCTTGGTGATGATGCCTTCGCAGTTAACGCTGACAGCAGAAGCAAAGCCGTTGTAGTTGGTGTAGAATGGTTCAACAACGACAACAGATTCGCCTGGGTCGCAGATAGCGATCATAGCGAACATCAGAGCTTCAGAACCACCGTTGGTGATAAGGATATCTTCTGGAGCGAAGTCCATGTTGTTGCGCGCATAGTACTTGCTGATCTCATCGATCAGGGTGAAATCCCCGTGGGAGTCTGCGTATTCAAGGACTTCCTGTTTGAAGTTCTTGATCGCATCGAAGTAACCTTCTGGAGTTTTGATATCAGGCTGACCGATGTTCAGTGGATAAACTTTTTTACCGTTTGCACGAGCTGCGTTTGCATATGGAACCAGCTTACGGATTGGAGATTCCTGCATACCGCTAATACGATTTGAGCATTTCATAAATAATAAGCCCCCATTCAAAATTCTTGGTCCGGTATTGCCTATACCTCCGGACCTCAACATTACTCTATTAATTTATCATAGATTTCGCAAAATTTCGACCCCTAAATCATCTCTGGCCAGCACTGCAACCATATAGCGAATAACCATTATTTCTATGTTCGGATAATCAAACTTCTTTTATTCTAGGTATGCACTTTAGCGAATTATTTCACAATTATACCAATTCCGTAAATTGACGTAATCGGCCCCTTGTTGCAATATTATTAGCAAGTACGTTCCTGTTGCAAATCTTTCTGCAAATGGGTAGGATTTTTCGGATCCGCTGTCGATAAATAATATCTATATTAATTAAATATGACGCCTAAAAGAACGAGCGTCGGCAAATTTTGACGCTCGTCCGTGAAAATTATGATGTTTTTTTCCACACGCAATCCATGCCAGCAATGGTTCCGTCGGATTCTGTCTGCCATTCTTCCCAGATCAGCTTCTGATAATCGTAGTCGCCATAGAGCACCATGTCGACTTGCTCTCCCTGTCCATCGATCCTGCCGAGGGCAAAGGTGAGCTCTGTCGCATCTTCCCGGAACGGTAAGTGCGGCTCGACATAAGCAGACCACAGCGTCTGATAAAAATAAACGGCAACAACATCCTGCCGCTCACCATCGATCATGACTGGCGATGGAATGCAGGCGACAGACCCTGCTGCTATATCAGACGTGCAACTGGCGTAAAGCTCGCCATTTAATTCGCGCACGCTGACAGTCTCACCATCGTACGGAATGACCGTTTGGTGCAGCGTCATGTAAGAATACGCGCCAATGAGCACAGCGGCCGCGACTAGAATCGAGAGCAGCGAAATGACCACTTTTTTCCTGAAGAAGCGTTTGCGGATCCGCTTCAATATATTCGCCTGTGAACGCTGGAGCTTTTCGTTGATCGGCAGAACGAGCGATTCTCTCATTTTCTCCGCCTCCTTCCGGCAGGTTTCACAATGCGCCAAATGATCGTCGACTGCATGTTTTGTCACGTCGCTCGTCACATCGTCCACATAAAGCGGCAAAAGATCTCGTACGATCTCGCACGAAAGTTCATTTTTCATCGTCCATCACCTCCATATACAGGGCGATCTGCTGCTTTGCCCGGTAATAGGTCACGCGCGCCCAGCCGGCGCTCTTGCCGAAAATGCTGCCGATCTTTTCAAATGACAGCTCGCCGAATACGCGCAGGTTGAACACTTCTTTGTACGGCTCCTTCATCTCGTGCAAAAAACGGTGGATGAGGAGCGCGCGTTCCTCATCGACAAACTGCAGCGTGAAATCGCGCTGCGGGCTGGCAAACTCCGGCAGCGGCTCATCGCTCATAGGCTTTTGCTTGCGCAGCCCGGAATAATAGGTATTGCGCGCGATCGTAAACAGCCAGGCGCGAATGTCTTTGCGGCCATCGTAGCTGTCGATCGCCTTCAATGCTTTGAAAAACGTTTCCTGCGTCACCTCTTCGGCAACGCCCTCTTCTGCCGAGAGACTGCGCACGTAGAGAAACACGTCTTTGAAATACAGCTGATAGATCTCTTCAAAATCCACGCTCCTCACCCCCTTTCACCCTATTAACGCGCGAGGCGCACAAACGTTACAAAAAAGACCAGGCAATATTTCTGCCTGGTCGAAAAATCAATAGCCATATTCTCCTTCGTGGATGAGATTGTCGAAGCGGGTGAGCTCATTCTGGAAGGCGAGCTCGACGGTGCCGGTTGGCCCGTTACGGTGCTTGGCGATGATAACATCGGCGATGCCGCGACGGTCGGTGTCTTCGTTGTAATATTCCTCGCGGTGGATGAAAAGCACGATGTCGGCGTCCTGTTCGAGGGAACCAGACTCACGCAGATGACTGAGCTGAGGGCGCTTGTCCTTTGTTTGCTCGACGGTACGACTGAGCTGGGAGAGCGCGATGATCGGCACGTTCAGCTCACGCGCCAGGGCTTTCAGCGAACGGGAGATCTCGGAGACTTCCTGCTGGCGGTTTTCGCTGTTGCCGCTGCCGCCCATGAGCTGCAGATAGTCGACGAGGATGAGGCCGAGATCGCCTTCGCGGCTCTGCAGGCGTCTGGTTTTAGCGCGCAGTTCGCGAATAGTGATGGCTGGGGTGTCGTCAATGTAGATCGGCGCGCTGGTGAGGGGGCCAATCTTTTGCAGGAACGCGCCCCATTCGTCAGGATTGAGCTGACCGGTACGCAGGCGTTTCTGGTCGATACGAGCAGCGGCTGCGAGCATACGCATGACGAGCTGCTCCTTGCTCATTTCGAGGCTGAAGATCGCCACTGGATAATGATAATCGATGGCGGCATTGGCAGCCATGTTCAAGCAGAGCGCGGTCTTCCCCATTGCCGGACGAGCAGCGAGGATGATGAGGTCCGAGCGCTGCCAGCCGTTGGTCATATGGTCGAGATCGATAAAGCCGGAAGGAATACCGGTGATCTCGTCTTCCTGCTTGGCGGCTTCTTCGATCTTTTCAAGGTTCGTCGGCACGATCTCGTCCACACGCGTCACATCGTTGCGCTGGCGCTGCTTGGAGATATCGAGCACGAGACGCTCGGCGTCGTCCAGAATGCTCTCGACGGGTTCGGCGTCGTCGAAGCAGCGATTGCGGATGCCGTCAGAAATGCGGATGAGCTGGCGCATCGTCGATTTTTCCTGAACGATCTTTGCGTACTGCTTGACGTTGTACACCGTCGATGGTGCAGCGGCGATCTGCCCAAGATAGAACACGCCGCCGGCTTTTTCCAGCAGATTTTCCTTGCGCAGCTTGTTGGTCATGGTGACGAGATCGACGGACTGGCCGCTTTCATCAATTTCCAGGATTGCCTTAAATAAAATGGCGTTCTCCGGTTTATAAAAATCTGTGTCGCGCACCAGCTGCACAATGTCCTGGATGACCTCGCGGTCCTTGAACATCGCGGAGATAATGCCAGCCTCCGCTTCTTCGGCGAACGGCACAGACTGTTCCATAAAGTTTTCGCTCATGGGTTTTCCCCCTCTAAGAGTACTGCACCCAGTATAGCATATTTTTCGATAAAAATTGACCAAAATGGCGTAATGTGAGAATATATTTCGCAAGCGCTGAAAAACTATTGACGAGCGGCGAAAATTGCTGTAATATTGATATTATTTTTATACTTTCCTGCCCATTTTTATGATAAAATGGAACCAACAATGACCAATGAGGAGGAATCTATCGACATGCAATTTTCTTTCCTGCACAATAATTTCAATGTCACCAATCTTGAAAACAGCCTCGCCTTCTACGACCAGGCCCTCGGCCTCAAGGAAGTACGCCGCATGGAAGCGGAAGACGGCAGCTTCATCATCGCCTATCTCGGCGACGGCGAAAGCAAGCACCAGCTTGAGCTGACCTGGCTGCGCGACCATCCACAGCCTTACAACCTCGGCGAAAACGAGTTCCATCTCGCGCTGGAAGCCGACGATTTCGCCATGGCCTACGCGCTGCACAAAGCCCTCGGCTGCATCGTTTTCGAAAATCCGGCAATGGGCATCTACTTCATCGCCGACCCGGACAATTACTGGATCGAGATCCTGCCTCCAAACCACGGTCAGGATTGATCAATATTGCTTCACGATAAGATTTGAAAGGAGTTAAAACATGGCATTCATTTATGACGAACCATCCCACACTTTTAGCGAGTATCTTCTGATCCCAGGCTTCACTTCCAAAGAGTGCACGCCAGCCAATGTCAGCCTCAAAACCCCATTGGTCAAATTCAGAAAAGGCGAAGAACCAGCGATCTCTCTGAACATTCCTTTGGTCTCCGCTGTCATGCAGGCCGTTTCCAACGACACGTTGGCCATCGCGCTGGCAAAAGAAGGCGGTCTTTCCTTCATCTATGGCTCCCAGTCCATCGAAAGCCAGGCTGCAATGGTGCGCAAGGTTAAGAACTACAAAGCAGGCTTTGTTGTTTCCGATTCCAACCTGCGCCCAACCGACACCCTCGCCGATGTGCTGGCCCTGCGCGAAAAAACCGGCCACAGCACCATGGCTGTCACCGAAGATGGTTCGCCAAACGGCAAACTCCTCGGCATCGTCACCAGCCGCGACTATCGCCTCTCCCGCACCGCGCGCGACACCAAGGTCGAAGAATTCATGACCCCATTTGACAAGCTCGTTGTCGGTAACGAAAACACCACCCTGCCGGAAGCCAATGACCTGATCTGGGATCACAAGCTCAATCAGCTGCCGATCGTCGACAAAGATCAGAATCTCATGTACCTGATCTTCCGCAAGGACTACGACTCCAACAAAGAAAATCCACTCGAACTCCTCGACGACAACTCCAAGCGCTACATGGTCGGCGCCGGCATCAACAGCCGCGACTACGCGGAACGCGTGCCAGCTCTCGTCGAAGCCGGTGCAGATGTGCTCGTCATCGACTCCTCCGAAGGCTACTCCGAATGGCAGAAGCTGACCCTCGACTGGATCCGCGAACACTACGGCGACACCGTCAAGGTTGGCGCCGGCAACGTCGTTGACGCCGACGGCTTCCGCTATCTCGCTGAAGCAGGCGCAGATTTCATCAAGATCGGCATCGGCGGCGGCTCCATCTGCATCACCCGTGAACAGAAAGGCATCGGCCGCGGCCAGGCGACCGCCGTTATCGAAGTCGCCAAAGCCCGCGACGAATACTTCGAAGAAACCGGCATCTACATCCCACTCTGCTCCGACGGCGGCATCGTCTACGACTACCACATGACCCTCGCCCTCGCCATGGGCGCAGACTTCATCATGCTCGGCCGCTACTTCGCCCGCTTCGATGAATCCCCATCCAACCGCGTGCGCATCGGCGGCAACTACATGAAGGAATACTGGGGCGAAGGTTCCGCCCGCGCCCGCAACTGGCAGCGCTACGACATGGGCGGCGACGCCAAGCTCTCCTTCGAAGAAGGCGTCGATTCCTACGTGCCATACGCCGGCTCGCTGAAAGACAACGTCCAGCTTTCGCTGAGCAAGATCCGCTCCACCATGTGCAACTGCGGCGTGCTCTCCATCAAAGAGCTGCAAGACAACGCGCGTCTGACCCTCGTTTCCGCCACCTCCATCGTCGAAGGCGGCGCCCACGACGTCACCCTGCGCAACTCCGATCTCAACAGCAACCACATGTAATTCAAACACAACGACCCTCTGCCGAATCGATTTGATTCGACAGAGGGTCGATTTTTTATTGCGTCATCTTTTCACGAATTTCCTTCGCACAGGCAATATAATAATGGCGGCCGTTCGCGCTCGTCTCCTGCTCAGCCAAACGCTCCATCGCATCCGCCTTGAGCAGGAGCGTCTGCGCATCCTCCGCATCTGCAAGCAGCAGATCGCACAGCTCCAGACACCACTGATAATCTCGTTCGTCCAGCGCCGACCGCGCCGCCGCCAGCATCTTTTCGCGGCCACCAGCAAGCGCCAACGTCTTCTGCGCACGCGTCTCCGGTGCCAGCGGATGCAGGCTCGTCGGATTGCCGTCAAACCAGCCCAGGTAGGCCGTGTAGATCGCGCGCACCGTCCACTCCGTGCAGCCGTAATGCTCGCCCAGATATGGCAGCGATGCGTATTTTTCCGGCAGCCGGATCTCAGAGGCCAGCGCGTCGATCGTCTTGCCAGCGTTCATCCCCGCAAGCGTCGTCTCCAGGATCCAGTCGATCGCATCGCGGAAATTCGTCAGCACCTCCGCCACATTTTCAGCGCCGAGGATCGGCTCCGTATGTCCCGGCAAAAGCGCCTCCGCATTGTACGCACGCAGCACATCCAGGCTGTGGATCCACTCCGCGATATTGCGGTACTGACTGCCACGGATCGCGTAGAGATTTGGGAAGCAGCCGTAGTAATTGTCGCCGCAGCAGAGCACCCGCTTCTCCGGCAGCCAGACAGCGATCGTGTCGTCCGTCTCGCCTGGCAAGCGGCGCATCTCGATCTTCACACCATCGATCACCTGCTCCACAACGTCCTCGTCATACACAGGACGCGGCGCGATCATCGCCCGCTTTTCGCCGCGAATGATCCCCTCGCGAGGGCCCAGCGCCTGCGTGATCGCTTCCTCGTCCGACAGCCCATAGCCAAACTGACGCGCCCCGCGCAGCATCTGGATCTCCGTGAGCTTTTCCGTGCGCTCCAGCACAGGGAACTTTGGCGCAAACGCGATCACCTCCAGCACCGAATCGCTGAACGCCTCCGCGCCGCCGCGATGATCCGGATGACCATGCGTATAGATGATCGTGTGCACCTCCTTGCCAACCTTCTCGCGCACGATCTCCTTCAAGCGCTCGCCGCGCTCCAGCGTGTCGAAACAATCCACCAGGATCACACCCGTCGCGCCCTCAATGATCGTCGCATTGCTGTGACCAATCCCCAGCACATGCCACACACCAGCGGCAACCTCCCGCACAGCAGGATTAAACGCCCGCTCCGCATACGCACGCAAAATCTCCGCGCCATTTTCTACTAACATAGTCATGCTCCTCTCTTTGTTTGTCTGATAATAGTATAACATACAAATGATCTTCCATAAAACAAAATCAGTTGCGGCCAACACGGTACCTGTTGCCAGAGTTTCGGTGCTGAGTTATCACAAATAAAATAAAGCCATAACCAAGGCGCAAGTGATCGCATATCACATTGCAACGTTGGGTATGGCTTTTGTTGTATTTCGTTCACACTTCGCAGACATCGTAGTTTCCTGATGGAATAATTTCTTTCATGATCTGCTCAAAATAGATCTTTGTGGCGCGATCGTATTGCGCACGCTGGACGATAAGGACGATGGTTTTTCCCTGGTTGCTTTGAGTTTTGTAGCGAGCTTTCAGTTCTCCCAGTTGAAAAACGGCGCCCTCTAAGCCCAGTTTTTTTCGCTCTTTCTTATGACTCTTGGCTTCAAACAGAAAATACTGGTGCGTTTTGTTATTGTGGCGGATGGTGATGGCGCCGGGTGTTTTATCAGCGATGTCTTTGTTGTAATGAAAGATCACTTCGTCCACAAATAGCGGGCGCACGGCTGTTGTCACGATGTGCAGGTCACTGAGTTGCGGAGCAGCAGAAGATACTCGCTGCTGCGAAATCTTTCTTTCAAAAAGCTTCCTATGCTTACGTGTTGTTGGCTGCTCTTTCTTAATCTCAAGAAGCAACTTTTTCATGTGCTGAAGCTCGCTTTTCATCGCTATCAACTGATCATTGCAGCACTGCAAATTTTGAATAGAGCGCTTGCTATCGTCGGCGATCAGTTCCTGATACGCTGCTTTCACTTTATTGATGTTTCGTTTCCGTAGCTGGCTCAATGCTTTCAGATACGCCTGATACTGACTGTTTGTCATGCGCGTCGCCTGCTTTGCCATTTCAAACAATAATCGCGCATCATCGCGAGGGTTATGCTGCTGATAGCCGAGCAGACTGACATCCATGAGGTAAGCGGCATCGATCATCGCAGCATGGGTGGAAATGCGTCCATCTTTTATCTGTCTGGCAAGCACTGGCTGGACGTTACAAATCAGAATTTTTGGCAGGATTTCCTGATAATAGCTTTTCTCATACAGCTTGCAGAGGCCATGATAGTCACTTGCTCCATAGACGATGAAAACCTTATACCCGAGTTGATCCACAAGCTTTGCCAAACGCATGGCAAATTCTTTGTGGCCGATGGCTCGGAGATGTTTTGTCTGATCGTTTCCTGGATAATTGCCAAGGCGGAATCCACGCGCATAACTCCCAGTAGCAACGCCATAAGCGATGGGGACGCCATCGTCACCAAATTCAAAATCGAGGCTGCCCACTCTGTAGCGAAAAAGCGCACGCAACACATCGAGAGATGTTACCTGACCATAATCGATTTTAGGATGCTTCTTCATACTGCTCAAAATTCCGCGACTTCTTTGCTGTGATAGAGGATATCATCGATGAGCAGGTCGATCTGCCATTTGCCTTTGAGGTGGGCGCATGGGATGGCCCAGTTGAGGCGGCGTTCGACGTCACTGGCGCCATAGGTGTAGAGCCATTCTGTGCCAAATGGTTTGCGGTTGGTGGTGAGGAAAAACTGATGGCGCTCATCGCCGCGGCGCAGGATGAGGGTGCAGGCTTCGCCTTTGTAGAAGGTGCCGCTGAGATAGAGCCGGACGTCGTCCTGCCAGAATTCGATGTGCATGTCGTCCTCAAGCTGGCCTTCTGAGGTATGCGGCAGATCGATGTCGATCTCAAAAGAGGGCCGCCACTGGCCGAGCACGCTCTCGCTGCCGCGGGCGTTGGTGAGGGTCTGCGGCTGCCAGAGGCTGGCATGGACGAGGTTGTCGTCAAAGATCCAGCGCGTCTGGCGCTCGCCGTCGGCGATGTACCAGACCTGCGCGGAGAGGGCGATATCCTCCTGACGCTCGCGCGCGAAAACGGCTGGCCGCAGAGAATCGCTGTTGGAGAGTCCGCCGGCGAGGACGAGGGCTGTGTGCTCGTCGTACAGCGTGAGATCACAGAACACTGGCGAAATGAGGCCGTCGCTGTTGGACACAAACAGGCTGACACGGCCGGTCTTGAGATCGAGGCGGTTCACATTAAACGGCGTTGGCGCGAGCTTTTTGCCAAGGGGATAGCGGTTCGCATTGACATAATAGAGCGCGTCGCCCCAGCGCTGCACGCCGTAGGCTTCTTCGAAGGTGCCGCTCAGGATAGGGCGCGTGAAAAGATCGAGACGTGTGTGCGCAGCGTTCCAGCCATCGACGCTGGTGGTAATGTGCTCGGTTGCTTCGGAACGCGCGACGCGCTGCTCCTCCCAGCCTTCTGTGCTGGCGATGATGCGGCGCACTTCCGCTGTGGCGGCGTCGATCTCGAGCACGACGTTCTGCGCCAAGCCGCTCCAGTAGAGCAGGCCGGTTGCGGCGTCATAGCGCAAGCTGGTGCCCTGGAACCAGTCGCTGCCAGATTGCCCGGCGGTGCCGTTTGATTTTGGCAGCACATCGGCGGCGTTCAGGCGCTGTTTCTCGCGCCCGTTTTCGCCGTCGAGCCAGACGAGCACATCGCGCGCGGTGCCCTGCCAGGCTGTCTGCGTGATGGCCACGATGGTGCCGTCGGGCAGGCGTGCAAAATCACTGACGAAGCCGTCTTCAAAGCGGTACTCGCGGTAAATATGGCCGAGCGCGTCCATCTCCCAGATGGCTGTGCCGCTGTATGGCGGCGCGAGCTGCAGTGGTGCGCCGCAGAGAAAATGGCCATTTTCGAGAAAGGTCAGTCGATGGTTGAGCGGCAGGGTCAGCGTCCAGCAGAGATCGCCGAGTGCATTCACGGCCACCGGCTGGCCTGCGCCATCGGCAGGCAGCGCGTAGAGCAGCGTATTCTCCGGCGCAGCGCCTTCCATCGCCACAAGCATCGGAGCTTCCACCTCTGCTTGCGGCAGCGCGAGCTGCACGCGCGTGCCCTCTGTCCCCACTGCTGCAAAGCTGCAGGCTGCGCCATTCACGAGCGCAGGCACGATGATGCGATGGATGGTCGTTTTTGGCGTGTCGTAACGCAGATAGATGCGTCCCTGCGCGTCGCTGAGCTGTACGCTGAACACCTCTGCCTGCGCCGTAGCAAAGCAAACGAGCGCAGAGAGCGGCGCAACGCCATAGGGATCGCGCACGACGACTGGCGCATCCGGCGTGCCAGGCTCTTCCACGAGACGCGCTTCAAGCGCCTCGGTCAGCGCGCGCTGTTCTGCGATGATTCCCGGGCTGCGTTTCATGATTTGCCTCCTCGCGATACGATCAGCGCCATCACGGCGTTGTTGAGATCCTTCATCGTCGCCTGGATCGTTTCAACAGAGATCGGCGCTTTGCCGACGTGGGCGAGCAGATCCTCTGCTGCCTGTTTTTTGCTGGTGAAGGTCAGCCAGAGCAGCGGATCGTAGTCCTTTTCCACGAAATCACCTGCCAGCGCCAGCATCTGCTGCAGGCTCACAAGCTGAGTCATCATCTCGTGCTCTTCGGCGACATCGCCGATCAACTTCTGCACCTTCCAGTTGCGGTTTTTTTCGGTGACCATGCACTTGTGGTCGATGCGCACCTTGTTTTGACGCAGCTGCGCCAGAAACGGATCGACCTCGAGATCGTCGATATCCATCAGCAGAAATGGCTCGCCCTCCTGCTGGGCCAGGGGTTCAAATCCCCTTATCTCCATCGGCGCAAGCTCTTCCAGACATTGCGCCACCGTTTTTTCAAGATCCCGCTCGCCGATGCGGCAAAGGCCTTCGCCCACGCGATCGACAACAGAAATAAACGCATTCTGATCCGACGCGGATAAGCATTCAAGATTGTAAATGTAAAGCATGTGATCGCCTCCTTGCGGTCATTTTACCATAAAGAAACGCGACGCCACAAGAAAATGACGTCGCGTTTTTGATCTGTGCATTAATTGTCGGCTGCGAAAAGTCCGATCAGCCGCAAGATATACAGGAAGAGATTGATCCAGTCGAGGAAGAGATTGAGCACCATCCTTGGCACGTCGTCTTCAGTGAGATAGCCGCTCTTCATGACCTGGATGTCGTAAAGGACATAGCCGCTGAAAACGAAGATCCCGCCGGCGCAGATCGCCGTCTGGAGAATCGTCGCCTGGACAAAGATGCCAACGATCGACGCAAGGATCAGGATCAGCAGCGCACCAAAAAGGATCGAGCCGATGTTCAGGAAATTGCGCTCTGTGCGTTTGGCGTAAGTCGCCAGCCCAAAGAAGAGCACGAAAGTAATGGCTACAGCGCCGAGCACCAGCTTTGCGCCGATGGCCTGTGTGTAAGCCATAACGATCGGATAAAGGCCGACGCCTTCCAGCGCTGCGAAAACATAGACAAATTTCATCGAAATGAAACTGCCTTCGCTCTCACGCTGACGCCAGCGCACAAACATGGCGACCAACAGCATGACCACGCAGACGATCGGCATCATGATCGCTACGGCTGGCGGCACAAACATCGCGCCGACGATCATACCGATGGTCATGATCAGCAGGCTGATCGAGAATTTCGACATGACCTGGCCGACAATGTCGACGCCACGGCCAACATCAATGATAGAATTGTTCATTTTATTTTCCTCCTAGTTGGAAATCGAACGAAATAGATACTGTGTTCAGTATAACGTATAAATCCGAAATAGGGAAGTGAAAATTAGCATTCTCTAAAATTTCTTGACAAAATTCAGCTCACCGCATTGAGCAGTGTCTGTTTGAGTTGATCCTCAATACCGGCAAGCTCACGTTCAGCGTCCAGCCGTGCTTCACGCCCCTGACGCTGAATCTTGATGGTTTCCTCGATGGTCGTGATGAGATCGCTGTTGACTTTTTTGAGCGTCTCAAGATCGACAACGCCGCGCTCCGATTCTCGCGCCACGTCCACGCTGTTTTGTCTGAGCAGCTCGGCGTTTTTCGTAAGCAGCTCGTTGGTAGTATCGGTGACGCTGCGTTGCAGCTCGAGCACATTTTTCTGACGCTCGAGGCCGAGAGCAATGACAATCTGGCTTTTCCACAGCGGGATGGTGCTGAGGATGGCGGTCTGAATTTTGTCGACGAGGACTTTGTCGTTATTCTGGATGAGCCGGATCTGTGGCGCTGTCTGGATAGCGATGGTCTTACTGAGCTTGAGATCATGCACTTTTTTCTCGAAGCGATTCACTGTGTCTTCAAAATCACGCACCACCTGTGCGCTCATGGCGTCGCCTTTGGCCTGTGCCTCTGCGCGCAGCGCCGGAATGGTCTGATCGCGTAGCTCGGCGAGTTTTTCTTCACCGGCAACAATGTAGACTTGCAGATCCCTGAAATATTCCAGATTCTTTTCGAAGAGTCCGTCGAAAACGGTGATATCCTTGAGCATCGCCATCCGCGCCTGTTCCAGCTCGTGCTCGATCTGGTCGATCTGCACCTCGAGTTTTTCATAACGCTGGATAAATTTTTTCAGAGCTCGGGCGGCGTTGTTAATGAAGGGGATCTTATCGAGGAAGCCGTCGTCCAACTCGTCGACGCCCACTTCCTTAACCTTGATCACAAGATCGCTCATGAGTTCGCCAACATAACCGCTGTCCTTATTGCGCACTTTCGTGAGGATCTGCTCAGAAAATCCTGCGATGTCGCGCTGCGCACCGACGCCATAAACGATAGCGGTCTGTGTGTCCATGAGATTGATGCTGTCCCTGATCTGTTCAACACGAGAGCGCTGTTCCGGCGACAGCGTCTCTACCTGAGTGCGCACTGTTTCCAGAGACGCTGCTGTCGGTGGCTGCGGCGCTGCAGTTCCGTTAGCCTGCAGCAATGTTTCCAATGTAATCTCATTTGCCATGGTTGGTCATCCTTTCTTTATGAAAGTGCTTCAATGATTCGTTCCATCGTCGCCGCATCCGGCATCGGCGCAACCGTTGTGATCTCGTCAGCCAGTCCGTCGACGCCAAAATCAATTTCTGTCGGTTTATCGTAGACACCTGTGCGGAAACCATGCTTTTCCCATGCGAGACGCTGCACATCCTCGTCGAGCAACGCATCGATGCCGGCGGTGCCCGCTTCATCGAGGGCAATATAGACATGGCTCGACCAGACGGTCGGCGTCGGATAAAGCATGACGATGTCAGCTTTCACCTGTTCCCAGGTATCAGGATTCGCCACTGCAAATTCAAGCAGCTGATTTTCGTAGCCAGCAATGATCGGCTTTGCTCCCATGCCGGTCTTGAGAAATTGTTCAAACAGATCCGAGGACGAGCTCTCCATATAGCCAAGGCGCTGGAAGATCGTCTCGAGCCGCGGCAGAATCTCACTGAGATTGCTCTCATCAGCGACGCCGCCGCAGAGCGTGTTGGCGAGCAGCCCCGCAAACATATTGCCGGAATTAGATTTCGTCGGATCGGTGGTATTCACCGCCACGCTCCCATAAAGCTGTGACAGGCCGATGTCGACCCAGGTTTTTCCTTCTTCAATGACCGCAGCCAACTTGGCCATATCCACACTGTAAACACCGTCATTCCGGCTCGCAATGCCCTGGCTGACGAGCGCTTCTGCGACAGCATTGCGGGTGTAAAGCACGATTGGCGTATTGAAAATGATCTCGCTTTTTTCCGATGCACCGTTCTGGTCCTCATAGATCTCCAGCGCTGTCTGATTAGACGGGAAGAGAAAATTCCGATCGCCTGCATCTTCTGTGACCATATCGATGGAACCAGCTTTGGCATAATCCATCGAGAGATGATAGCGCTCGTGCAAGATCTCCTGCACTTCCTCGTCTTCGAGGAGGCCGATCTTTTCGCCGCCGACAAAACCGCTGATCTCTGTCACCTGCCGGCTCTGTGTGACACCAACATAGGCCACGGCAACGATCGCCACAGCAACAAGTATCAACAGACCAATAAGTTTTGTTTTCATTTTCCACCCTCCATTTCCAAGGTGCTCTTGAGCAGCGCCAGATCTGCCTCGACATCCATCAACTTCCCTTCCATGAGATGGGTGAACTGACGCGCAAAGGCATCATTGAGCACTGGCAGTGCCTGTGCGGTTTTGGCGAGGATTTCCGCCACTTCACCGGTGCGCAGGCCGGTCTCCGAAAGCTCCACATATCGATCAAGGAGCTTCGCCGTCGTGTCCAGATAATACGTCAGAAAACGGCGCGCCAGACGGATCTTCTGCGGATTTTCTTCGAGATAATCACAGATGCGCGTGCCTGTTGTATAGAGCGCCTGCGCCTGCTCGCGCACCTGTGGCTCTAGGATGCGCTTTGTCGCGGAGCGGATCGACGTCAGATCATTGTCGGCTTCATCGAGCAGATCTGCCAGCGCTTCGCCGCCCGGCATCTCTGCCACATCGATGCCAGCGATCTTACGACTTGGTTTCAAGAACAGCGTCAGCCCGATATAGAGCCCGATCGCCAACAACAGGCTAATCACCAGACTCCAGTGTAGAAACACATAGAGCCCCACAAATACGACGGCAGCCACCGCCGTCGCCACAAACATACGTGCAACGTCTTTCATCAGTTGTATCCTTTCACACTGCGGAACGCTTCCGTGAGATTTTCGCGTCCGTCAAAGACGCGGGCATTCGTGTAATCCGCCAGCTCTTCCAGCTGCTCCGGATCGGCATCACCGAACATGATCGAGAACACCGGCACGCGTACACCTGTTACCTCTGCGACATGCTCATACGTTTCCTGGAATTCTGAATAATATCCGCCGCTGACGCCATCCGAAAGCAGAATGATCGCCGGTGTATAATTGCCGAGCTCAAAGCCCACGAGCATCTCCAAGCCGTGCGCGGCCGCCTGATACATATCCGTTCCGCCGCCAGTCGATTCTTCCGCGACGATGTCATAAAGATTCTCAAGCTCTGAACCGTTGCCTTCGGCATAATATTCACCAAGGATCGTGTCGTCGAACGGAATGAGAATGTTAACCTCATTTTCCGATGCCTGCAGATAATTTTTGCGCGCATTCTCCTGGATCAGCAGCTGCTCCATCGCTGCCACGAGCTGTTCGTTGCCTGTTCCCGACATGCTGCCGGAATAATCGAGACAATACACATTGAGCGATGGCTTTTTGAAATCGGTCTGGTAAAGATCGAGCGCTTCGAAGAGCACGTCAGACGCCGGCATTTTGATCGGTGAAAGCACGCGATCCGGCTGCAGGCCCCAATCAGCGCGGAAAACACTCTTGTTCTCCTCACTCACGCCAACGAAGCTGCTACGGCGTCCCGTCTGCTGGATCTGATCCTGCACTGCATCAGAGAGCAGATACTCCTGCAGCGCAAGGAACGCTTCTTCTTTTTCATCGTCGCCGCCATCCACATAACCCAGCGGTGAATCAGCGAGCGAAAGGCCATCGTATGGATAAACCGTGTAGAGCGTTTCTTCGCCGCGCGCTTCCAGTTCTTCATTGGCTGCGATGATCAGACATTCGTAATTGACCATCGCATCAAAATCTCCTTCAAGGAACATGTCCTTGAGCCAGTCCGAGCTGCCCGAGGAACGGTCCACACCGGCGAGCAGCTCGCGCACCTGCGTCTGCAGCGCCTCATCCTGCAGATCTTCCTCAGAGATGACCTCCGGATTTTCCAGCAAGGCGTAAAGAAAACCAATATAGGCGCTGGCGCCCGAATTCGATTGCGTGGCACTGGTCATGCAGAAACGCAGCTTGTTATCTTCGATGGCTGTGAGCAGATCCTGCACCGACACGTCACGACCGACAAATCCCAGCTCCTCAGCGAGGCTCTGACGAATACCGAAGACCACCGGCGTGATGGAGATCGATTCTGTATGCTTGATCACATGGTTCTCATCCCCGGCGTTGAGCCAGAGACTGCTCGCCGGCCAGACAGCGTCGACCGGTATCTCTTCGTCGCCGAGCATACGCATGATATCGAGTGAACCCATATAGCTCATTTCGATGGTCACATCGTTGTCATTAGCGTAAGTTTCGAGGATCGGCTCCAGCTCCTGATTTTCCGAGCCCGACACGATCTTCAACACCGTGCCGCCATCACCGAAAACAGCGTCCGGCTCACCGATCTGCACCGCGGCGTCGTCACCCGACGTCATCTCGCTATCACTGGAAACCGCAGCGCTGTCACTCGACGAGGTTGATTCATTGCCGCCAGAGCCACCAGAACCGCAGCCCACAAAACTTCCCAGCATCATCACTGTAACGAGCAAAATCACCAATAAGCGCTTGCCCCATCTCATCATGATCGCCTCCATTCATTGTCGGATGATACAATTCTACTTATTTTAATGATAGACAATGCTCCCTGCACATACAAGCAAGGGGAGGTTAAGCCAATGTTAAATCTGCGCAAGATAAAAGCCCCAACGCACAGGCGTCAGGGCTGGTGGTCAATCGTCGCGGATCATTTCCGGCGGAATGAGCTCCGTCGGGAAAAGCACCTCAGAATGGTTGTCCCAGATCAGCTCGTGGCTGCACAATTTGCAGCTGTTGCGGTCGTAGGTATCCTTGTAGATTTTCGAAATGCGATAGAATTTGTCGCCTTCCCTGCGAAAATGATGGTCCTCTTCGCTAAGCGCATACGTCCACGAAAATGCGCACTCGCTGCGCAGCTCGCCGTAAAGCTGGCCGTTTGCGACCCAGACGCAGAGCTGCACATTCTGATCGCTCGTATTTTTGAATCGATAATCGACGTAATTATAGAAAATCGATGTACCGGCCGCCAGCGGCTTGCGATGATCCACGTCACAGGCGAGCGCGTCTGAGTGCTTGTGAAACTCCGTCACTGCCAGCGGGCTGTGGAGAACGAGAAGATTGATGGTGTTTGCCAGATTGCAGAGTCCGCCGCCAAGTCCTGGAATGATCGCGTTTTTCTCAATGACGCGTCCGGCCTTGTAGCCTTTCTTTTCAGTGACATTGCCGACGAGCCGCCAGAAGGAAAACGTTTCGCCGGGACGGATGACGAGTCCGTCGAGTTTTTCACAGGCGAGACGGATGTTCACAGCTTTGTTTTCCTGCAGCACAGGATCGATGCCGGGACCAGTTTTGATGACCTTGGAATGGTGCTCGGAAACAATATTCGGCAAGCGCTCGCTGTGCAATTCTGTGGCGAATGCTTCATGGCTCATCAAGTCCTGCAGATGGCGGCGCAAGGTTTCTTTCTGCGTGGCGATTTTATAAAACAATGGATTGATGTCGCTGAAATGGCGGCGTGCTTTCGGGACAGTCGCCGTTTTCTTCTGGATGCCGCCCAGTCGCTGCGTATAGCGACGACGCAAGCGCCAGGTCAGAAGCACAGCCTGCTCCGCGCGGCGACGCTTGCCGAGCTTTTTCAGCCCCGGCAGACGAATGAAACGCACAAGGATGCTCGCCATGCCCACGCGATTTGCACCAAAAACGTCGGTGAAAACCTGGTCGCCGATAACAACGCACTGATTTTCGTCAAGCTCCATGATCTCCGCTGCTTTGAGATAGCCCCATGGCTTTGGCTTTTCAGCGTCGTGGATATAGTAGCTCGTAATGTTCTGCATGAAGCGGTTGATGCGCTTCTCCTCGTTATTGGAAAGGAGCAGCGTTTTGAAACCAATGGCCTGGATCTCGCGGAAAAGCGCATCGATCTCCGGTGTTGAATCGTCGCCGTGGTGGACTAGCGTGTTGTCGATGTCAAAGAGCAGCCCGCGATAGCCCATCTGCCAGAGCTTTTCATAATCGATGGCAAACACGCTTTCAGCATATTCGTAAGGATAGAATTGTTTCAGCATACGCCCGCTCCTTTCATATAATCGCAGACCTTGTCGATCTGCTCACAGAACGTGCCGCCAAAGCAGCCGTCAAAAAACGCGCTGCCAATCGTGAACGCCCACGGCGCTGCTTCCTTCACTTCATCCAGCCGCGTATAGCTGTTGATACTGCCAGCCAGACAAACCGGCGCATCCAGAGCAGCGACAAATTCGCGATTGAGCGCAGCCGCATCGCCTGTGTAGCGATAGCCGAGCAGGTCGATGCCATACACGCCCTCAGCGAGATAACGCTCTGCCTCGGCGACCATGCCCGCAAGCGTGCCGGTGAGCACCGATGGACGACCGACAATCTCGCCGACGAACGGCATATAGCGAATGCCGTGATCGCGACAAAATGCGTTCACCGCGTCAGAAAACACCGTGCCCATGAGCACATCGCAGCCACATTCCGCTGCCATCTGCGCACCAGCGAGGCATTCTCGCTCTGTGTATTCGACAACCTCAAGAAAGGTCGTCTTGCCGGCATCCTTCATGCTGCGATAAAGCGTCTTCATTTGTTCCAGTGGCAGTGGCGCCTCCTTGAAGCCCCAAAATTCTGCCTTGCTGTCTTTGCAGCGCGCAAAGATCTCTGCCGCATCCAGAACGGTATGGTCATTGTATGTCAGCATCACAATGAGCTGTGGTGGCTGCATCATGTGTATCCCCCCCAATGGTATTCTAGTTCTGTCGTTGTAAATTACAATTTTCTACAATTATATCATACTGCGCTGGAATTATAAAACAATTCGCAGATATATTTCGCAGCAAATTTGACACAAAAAGCCATGCTCCATCCTCGAAACGATGAAGCATGGCTCAGGATCATTGCAGCGACGCAACGAGCTGCCAGGCAGCAGTGGCGTTGTTGCTGATCAATGTGACGAGGTCTTCGCCGATCGTAAAGGTGACAAAGCCAGGATCCTCTTCCACAGCATGGGTGACCTGCGCTTCTGTCAGCGTTGAAATATCACCCAAAGAACCATCCGCCAGCATGGCATCTGGTTCTGTGTAAACGCTCCACTGAATGCGCAGCCAGCCTTCTTCGAAGGTGACGCCGCCATTTGCAATGGCTTCTTCTGTCGTTCCCGTCATGTACATGCCGTAAAACGAGATCGGCGTGCCATCGCTGAGCGTCACCGTATTATCATAACAAACATAGCCCAGCGCCTCAAAATCAGGAATGCGCCCGGAAAAAGCATCAGGATATTCTGCCAACGTACTCGTCGTGATCTCTGCACCGCGGTCGATCGCAAAACGCTCGAGATCGATGGGATACGCCCAGAACCAGTCGAGCAGATCGACGACGTCCCCGAAGCTGTCGTTCCAGGAACCGATGATCTGGTACCAGACGCCATCTTTCTCAAATGTCAGCGATTTTTCGCTGTCGGCCCGCCCCGTTGCAGTGATCGTCACACCATCGCGCTCCGTCTCCGTATGTCGTTCTTTGATCTGCACGCCGTTCTCATCCAGATCGATCGCGACGCCACACTCTGGCAATCGCATCTCCTCTGGCCCAGCGAGCACAGTGAGATCGCTGTAATCTTCTGTGCCGTCGCCGCGCGCCGCAAAGGCAAGCCGCACACCGTAGAGACTGCCATCCTCATTGTAATAGCCTTCGCCGTAGAAATCCGCATGATCAGCGAGCGCCGGTAGCACGCCTTCTTCAACGAGCGCATCTCGCTGTTCGTTAAAACTGCGTGTCTCTGCATACGGCATCTGATCTTCGGAATGCAAGGCAGCACTGCTCCTCTTTCCCTGTCCATCGTCCTCGCTGGTCCCCTCATTGTCACGGAAATATTCCTCAGCAGTGAGCGATTCGTTTTCCTCCAGCTGTGGCGGAGAGAGCACAATACCAAGCGCAACAACAGCACACAGAGCAGCCGCTGCAAGCGTCCACCTTTTCCAGCTACGTCTTTTTCGCGCAGGCTCCTTATCCGCCGCTTCGATGTACGCCGGATCGATCTCGCCAAAGCGCTCCAACAATTCCTCACCTTTCATAGCAGGATCCCTTCCTTTTCCAGATAATCGCGCAGGGCGTTGCGTGTGCGATGCAGCGTCGTCTTCACCTTGCTTTCGCTGATGCCATAGCGCGCTGCGATCTGCGCCACACTGTCGAGATACCAGTAGCGCCGCACAAAAATGTTGCGCTTTTCATCGTCGAGCGTCGCCAGAAAATCGTTCAGCGTCCGCACCAGCTCCCGCGCATCCAGCTGACCAGCCGTATCATCCAGCGCCGGAATGCACGCCTCCATTTCTGCGCTCAGCTGTGCAACGTGCGCCTGCCGCTTCAAGCGTTTCTGGTCGCGACAGCAATTGAGCGCGAAATGTCGCGTGATCCGCGCCAGAAACGCGTAGAGATAGCTGCGCGGCTCATGCGGCGGGATCGCGTTCCACGCCGCCAGATACGTGTCGTTTTCACACTCCGCCGCCACCATCCGGTCGCCAACAATGTGCTGCGCCAACGCCTGCAGACGACCGCCATATTTTTCCGACGTGCGCGCGATCGCCATCTCGTCCCGCAAGAGAAAAAGTTCCACGATCCGTTCGTCTTCCATCTCGACGCCCCCTTTCAATAGCCTCCTTCACCCTTATAAGCACCGTTTCAGGAGAAACGTTACATATTTTTATCTTATCACAACCACAAAAACGGCGCTGCTCATTTTTGAACAGCGCCGTCTGACGTTTTATTCTGCTGCTTCGGCGTTATCTGCGTCTGCGTTTTCTTCTGTCTCGATGCCGCTTGGCACATAGGCGCTGCCTTTGGCGGTGTAAAGCTGGCTGACGTAGCTGCCGAGGTAGGCTGCGTTGACGTCAGAGCCACCGCGGTTTTCGACAAAGTTGACCTGGATGCAAGCGGTCCAGTGTGGATCGTCAAGGTCACCGCCACAGATCCAGCCGAGGTTGGTGGAGCCGTCGACGCCGATCTCGGCGGTGCCGGTCTTTGCGTAAACGTTCGCGCCGACATCAGACGCATCGGCGGATGGATGCTGCACGGTGACGGCATCACGCAGGGCGTTCTTGATGAAGTCGATGTTTTCCTGGCTGGTGCCAGTGTCAATCCAGACTTCCGGTTCTTCGTCGAGGGTGTAGCAAGGCTTCATGATCTTGCCGGCATTTTCCAGGCAAGCATAGGTCAGCGCCTGCTGCAGCGGTGTGGTCATAACCTGATACTGACCATAGGCAGAATCGGCGAGGCCGGTTTCGTGGCCGTCGGCAACGACGCCTTCAGATGTGATCTGGCTGGTGTCGACTTTATACGCGCCTGGCACTTCCTGGCCGTAGCCGAGGGATTTCATGCCGTTGTTGAAGGTGTCATAGCCCATGTCGAGGGCGCAGCGCGCGAAGTAGATGTTGTCCGAATAAACGAGGGCATCGTGCAGGTTGATCCAGCCGCCGATCGGCACAACGCGATGCACGGTGTAGCTGCCCCAACCGCCTGGAGGCGCCCAGTCTTCGCCGTAGATCTCATAGCCATGCTCCAGCGTCATGCTGCCGCTGTTCAGCCCGATGAGGGTGGTGAGAAGCTTCTGGGTGGAGCCAGGGGTGTTTTTCTGCGCGAAAAGTCCGTTGCCTGGCGTGGTGCCTGCTTCAACAGCTACGGCGTAATCTTCGGCGGTCATATTCTCATCCAGCCACATGGTCGGATCATAGGAAGATCCTTCGGCCATGACGAGCACCTGACCATTGGCTGGCTCAACGACGACGGCTGCGGCGGTTTCACCGCTGATCGTGTCAGCTGCGAGCTGCTGCGCTTCCAGATCGATGGTCGTGGTGATGTCTTCACCGTCGGCTGGTTCGGTCTGGATCAGCACGTCATCCGACTTGTCACTGAGGGTCACGGTCATGCCGGCGGTTGCCACGAGGCGGTCCTGATAGGCCTGTTCAAAGCCGCTACGGCCAACTTCTGTGCCAACGGACACATCGCCGACGGTGCCGGCTTCGATCTCAGCGGCGGTCGCTGCGCGCACATAGCCCACGCAGGAGGACGCGATCGCTGCCTGTGGATACTGGCGCACGCCGTTTTCGTCATCCTGAGCGAGGACTTCGCCATCACGGGCGTAGATGGTGCCGCGTTTGCCCTGGGTGATCTGGACATTGAGGGTGTTGTCGTTGGTCAGACCGCTGAGCACAACCTCCGGCGTCCAGGCCAGCTGCATGTTTTCGTCGTTGCCGCTGAACACGAGCTGCGCTGGCAGCTCTGCCTCCCAGCCATTGCCGGCGACGACGACGGTGGCGTCAAAAACGCTCTTGCCGTCTGTGGAGGCCTCCTTGTTGCGCTTGATGTCGGTGTAATCAACGCTGTCCACCGCGAGGGTGTCGTAAACGGCGCTCATGCGCTCAGCCACGACTTCCTGCGTCACACTCTGCTTTGTGGCGTCGTCGCAGAGAGCGTAAACCTGCGCGGCGTCCATGGTTTCCAGGGCGGTTTCCACTTCTGTGAGGCGTTCCTTCGCCTCCTGGCTCTCGCAGCCGGAAAAAAGGCTTGCGGCTGCAAGGGTTAAGAGAAATACGAATCCTAATTTTTTCATATTATCATCCTACAATTTTCACAAAGAACGATCAGAGTCCCAGATTTTTTTCAACGATATCCATAACGACGGCGCGTTTTACTTCGTTGGCCTTATCGGCATCAAAGAGCGCTTCCACGAGAGCAAGGGCAAAATAGCCAGCTGCACCGGCGCCGCGGGAAGTGATGACCTTGCCATCGATGACGACGGTATCTTCGCTGAAGCTGCCGATGTTTTCGAGCTTGCCTTCCCAGCCAGGGAAGCAGGTTGTGCATTTGCCAACGAGCACACCGGCGTGGTCGAGCACAGAAGGCCCGGCGCAGAGAGAGGTCACCCACGCGCCCTGATCGGCCATGGCTTTGACAAAGGCGAGCACTTTTTCGTTGGCGATGAGATTTGGCACGCCTGGCAGACCGCCTGGCACAACGACCATCGCGTAATCCTCCGGACGAATGTCGTCGAGGAAGGAATCAGCCTGCACGAGCACCTGATGCGCACTTGGCACGGTGATCTCGCTGGTGGTGCTGATGATATCGACGGTCGCACCGGCACGACGCAGATAATCGACTGGCGTCAGCGCTTCGACCTCTTCATATCCTGGGGCCAATAACACACATACACGTTGTTCCATAAATAATCACTCCTATTACAATGACTTTCCATGTGTTATACTATGAACTACAGACTATTATAGCAAAAAACAGCGGCATTGCCATTGCAAAAACGCAAATCACCGAGGGTTTTATACGCTGCACAATGACTGCCCGCCGCTGTGTGTCAAATTCAAAGGAGGTTTTCGCATGGCGCTTATGGAGATCACAATCATTCCAATGGGCACCGGCACCACAAGCTGCAGCCCATACATCGCCCGTGTGCTCGACATCGCCAAGGCAGATCCCAAAGTCAGCTACGCGCTCAATCCCATGGGCACGACGCTGGAGGGTGAGCTCGGCGATCTCTACCATTGTCTGCAGAATATGCAGGAGGCGCTCTTCGACGACGGCATCCAGCGTGTCTACACTGTCTGCAAGATCGACGACCGCCGCGACAAGTATCAGGATATGGACCAACGCATTCGATCAGTGAAGGAGAAACAACATGACTAACGGAAAACTCAACGTATTACTCGCCACCGCACTCGACAAGGCTGCCGACGACCGCGCCCTCGCCAGCCGCATCATGAAACGCTTCGCCCTCGCACAGGCGCTGGCTGTTGAAGAGCAGCTCTCCGAGGATGACACGCGCATCGTCGCTGCTGCTGCTGCCCTCTACGAATTCAACGACGAAAGTGTGAACCCTGCCGACGACGGCAAGGAATTTTCGCCGATCGTGATCAGCGGCTTTATCAAAGAACTGCTCGACGATCTCTACGTCCCAGTCTTTGAAGCCTCTGCTGTCGGCTCTCTCGTCGCCATGCAGAAGCACGGCCTGTCCATCGAAAATGATTTGCACCGTTTGCTCGTCGACGTGAATCTCCTCGTCACCCTTGACGAAGAAAACGCCGATGATGCCCGCGTGAAGGAAGCGGCAGAATCTCTCACCCACGCTTCTGCCAAACGCCGTCTGGCGCTGATGTTCGGCCTGGAAGTCGCTGAATAATTTTCTCACAGAAAAGCAAAAACCGCACTGGCGATCCGCTGGATACGCTGGTGCGGTTCATTTTTTGTCGATTATTTCTGCACGTCTGCAGACCCCTCGACACCATAATCGGTGACATCGTCGTAATTGTTGAGCGCGAGAACTTTTTGCGCGAGAATCTTCGAAGCCAGCGACAGCGCTGCCATGCTTGTACCAAGAATGGTCAGCGGCATTTCTGCAAACGTCGTCTGCTCCACAGCTTTGCCCTGTGCAACATCTGCCACATAAGCAAGACTCAGCTCGATCTGCTCACAGAAGCGGTCGTACGCTTTCTGGAAATCATGGTCGCACAGCTCCAGCTGCAGATAGACACCCTTTTGGATATCTGTCAGCGGCAGCACCTGCTTGAACAGCGCATAGACCATCAGGCAGGCGATGTGTTCGCGATGATAGCGTTTTTTCTCTGGCTTTGGGATGAAATGCTGTTTCACATAGTTGTTGATCATCGCAGAGGTCAGCATACGGTCTTCTTTTTTTCCTTTCTGCGACTGTCCATTTGGATCAGCCAAAAGGAACGCCAGGGTGTCGTTGATGTAAGCGACGACCTGGTCCATATACAAATTCAGCGATGGCAGCTCCTCCCAGCGCGGGAGACGAATTTCGGCAAGCTCTTTTGCCCAATCATTTAATTCCTGGGAATAGTCAATCATGCGACCCCCTCCTTCTATACTATAGTATATAGGACGGCTGTAAAATGTGCAAATCATTTTTACAATTCTTGAAAATAATCACACAAAAAGAGGCCGCCGAAGCAGCCTCAAGAAGGTAAACAGCAAATTTATTTTTTCAGCTTCAGCGGAAAGCGCACGATGAAGGTCGTTCCTTTGCCAAGCTTGCTCTTGACCTTGATGGTCGCGTTGTGCCAGATGGCGGCGTGCTTGACGATGGAAAGTCCCAGCCCTGTGCCGCCGCTGGCGCGGGAATGGCTCTTATCGACGCGGTAGAAGCGTTCGAAAATGCGCTCCTGCTGATCCTCAGAAATACCGACGCCGGTGTCCTTGACTTTGACAACGGCAGCGTCCTTGGTCTTTTTCACGCTCACAGAGATCGCGCCATCGTCGACGTTGTACTTGATGGCGTTGTCGCAGAGATTGTAGATCATCTCATAGAGCAGCGTCTTCACACCCTTGATCGTGACGTGGGTCCCACTGAGATCCATGACGATGCCGCGAGACGCCGCCTTGTTTCCGAGCTGCTCGATGACGGTCTGGGCGATCTCGTAGAGATCGACTTTGTCCACTGGCAGCGCGTCTGCCTCTTCGTCGAGGCGCGAGATCTTGATGATGTTTTCGATCAGCGAGACCATATGCTGGGCTTCGTCGTAGATCTGCTTGAGGAAGCGCGGTTTGTCTTCTTCTTTAACGATGCCGGAGAGCATCAGCTCGGCGCAGCCGGAAATGCTGTGCAGCGGCGTTTTGAGCTCATGGGATACATTGGCGCTGAATTCGCGGCGCAGCTGCTCGGCCTCCACCTTTTCGGTGACGTCGACATAGAAAAGCACGGCGCCGTGGATGCCTTCATCGGATTCGACAGGGCTGGCGTGGATCTCGTAGCTGCGGGAATTGATGATGATGGTGGCGCTGGAGGTTTTTCCGTCGTAGGCCTTGTCAAGGAGGCTATCGACGACGGAATTGCGGCTGGTGATGATCTCTTCCCCTGCGGCAAGATCGTCCTCCTCGGCCATGGCCTTCATGAGATTGCGCCCGCTGCGGTTGATGAGCAGGATGCGCCCGCTCTGGTTCAGCAGCACGAGCCCTTCACGCATGTTATCGATGACGGTCTGGAATTCGTTGCGCTGCTGCCCGAGCTGCACGCGCTGATCGGCGATCTCCCGATGCTGCTGCTCAATGCGCGAAAGCAGCGGCACGAGCTCGTCGTAAGCCTCGCCAGCCAGTGGATGATCGAGATCGAGGGTGTTCAGCGGCTCGACGAGCGCACGCGAAAGCTTACGCGCCACAAACCAGGCCAAAAGCGAAATGCAGAGGATGAGCAGAACAGATGGCACGGCGAGCATCCAGGCTACGCCACCGACTGAAATATCGTTGGTGGCGATGCGCAGCACGCTGCCATCAGAAAGCTCCTCTGCCACATACATGAGACGCGTGGTCATTGTCTCAGACTCACGCTCGATCTCAGAAACGCCGTGTGCCTTCGCGTCTATAAATTCCTGTCGGTCGGCATGGTTTTCCATGCGGCTGATGTTGCTCCGATTATCAAAAAGGACCGCGCCGTCGGCTGCGATCCAAGTAATGCGATAGCTGTTGTTCTCAAGCTGGTTGAGATAGGTGAGGCCTTCGTCGTCGACGGCCTGCGACAGATAATCCAGCTGAGCCATGAGCTGATCTCTTGTATCTTCGTTGATATATCGGTAGGTGACGCCGACCAAAAGGATCAGACTGACCAGCACAGTGATGAGCGCTGTGGCAAAGACGGTCAGAAAGATGCGCTTCTTCACTCACTGACCTCCATACGGTAGCCCACACCGCGCACGGTGTTGATATAGTTGCCGCATGGTCCCAGTTTTTGACGCAAATTTCGAATGTGGACGTCGACGGTTCTGGTCTCGCCGTCGTAATCCTGATCCCAGATGCAGGTGAGAAATTGCTGACGGGTAAAGACGCGACCAGGATTGGACATCAGCATATAAAGCATCTCAAATTCCTTATAGGTCAGCTCGACAGGCTCGCCGTCGACCATCACAACATGGGCGCTCGGATTGAGATAGAGCTGGCCCAGCTGGATCGCCGGCACCTCCTCCTGCGCCGAGCGGCGCATCACAGCGCGCACGCGCGAAACCATCTCCATCATGCCGAATGGCTTCACGAGATAGTCGTCGGCACCGCTGTCAAGGCCGATGACCTTGTCGTATTCGCTGCCCTTCGCTGTCGCCATGATCACAGGCACACGCTGGGTGCTGGACTGGACGCGCAGCTTTTTCAGGATCGAGATCCCATCTTCGTCCGGCAGCATGATATCGAGGATGATGAGGCTTGGGATCTCTTCCTTGAGCGCAGCGTAGAGCGCCGCGCCATCCTCAAGACCTTTGGCCTTGAGACCGGCAGATTCCAGCGTGTACACCATCATATTGCGGATGCCGGATTCGTCTTCAACACAGTAGATCACTGTTCGTTCCCTCCTTCGGAGGCGATCTGAAGTCTCACTTCACAACCTGGTTCGTGACGTAATATTCAACCGCCTCAGCGATCTTGACGATATGATCGCCGATACGTTCATAATACTTGTCAACCATCAATAAATCAAGGACATAATCGGTGGCGGCGCTGTCGTCGCCAGCATTTTTCAAAAGCTCGGCGAGATTATTCTTCGTTTTGTGGAAGAATTCGTCGACGGTGTCGTCGTAGGCCATGACATCGCGAGCGAGTCCCACGTCCTTTGTTTCATAAGCATTGAGCACATCGCGCAGCATGCGGCGGGTGGATTTTGCCAGATCGGCGAAGTATTCGATCTCCACCTTCTTTCCGGCGTTGTCCTTGCGCAGAACGATCTCGCAGATGTCCACAGCCTGGATGCCGACGCGCGCCAGATTGCCGACGATCTTCGAAGCCGTCGCGATCAGGCGATAGTCGCCAGCGACTGGCTGCTGCTGCAGGATCAGCGACGCGCAGAGGGCATCGATGGCGTATTCCTTGTCATCGAGCATTTTCTCATACTTGAGCGTTTCCTGCGCCAGAGCGGCGTCGCCGGAAAGCAGTGCTTCAGAACCTTTCTGGATGGCTTCTTCACAGATGCCGCCCATTTCAACGATTTCATATGTCAGCCGTTCAAGCTGCCCTACAAATAAATCTCTCATCAACCAAATCTCCCTGTAATGTATTCTTCTGTGCGTGGATCCTTCGGATTGGCAAAGAGCGTCCCTGTATCAGAAAACTCAATGAGATCGCCGAGATAAAAGAACGCCGTTTTGTCAGAGATACGAGCAGCCTGCTGCATATTATGGGTGACAATGACTATAGTATAGTCTTTCTTTAACTCCAGCGCAAGGTCTTCGATCTTGGACGTGGAAATTGGGTCCAGTGCAGAGGTTGGCTCGTCCATGAGCAGCACCTCCGGCTCCACAGCTAGCGCGCGCGCAACACAGATACGCTGCTGCTGACCACCGGAAAGGCCGAGGGCTGATTTTTTCAGACGGTCCTTGACTTCATCCCAGATGGCGGCGCCACGCAGCGATTTTTCCACGATCTCATCGAGCTGCGCTTTGCCCTTGATGCCGTGGGTGCGTGGCCCATAGGCGATGTTGTCATAAATGGTCATCGGAAATGGGTTTGGTTTCTGGAAAACCATGCCGACGCGTTTGCGCAGGTGGTTGACATCCATGGTGCCGTAAATATCTTCGCCGTCGAGGAGCACGTCCCCTTCGATGCGGCAGCCTTCGACGAGGTCGTTCATGCGATTGAGGGTTTTCAGCAGGGTGGATTTCCCGCAGCCGGATGGCCCGATGAATGCGGTGATCTCGTTTGGCTTGACCTGCATATTGATACCGTGAAGCGCATGGAAATCGCCGTAATAAAGATTCAGATCTTTGATATCAAATTTAAACATTCTCTTACTTATCCTTTCTCAGGAAATTCGCAATGGCATCTGCGCCAAAGTTCAAAATCATCGCCAGGATGAGCAGCACGAAGGCTGTCGCAAACGCCTGGTTCATATACAAGCCTTCGCCGGAGATGACATACATGTGCACGGCGAGGGTACGACCGGAGGACAGGAATCCTGTCGCGATGTCTGCGATGGTGCCAGCGGTGTAGATGAGCGCTGCCGATTCACCGACGATACGGCCAAGACTCAGAATGACCCCGCTCATAATGCCAGGGATGGCGCTTGGCAGAACGATCTGGCTGATCGTGCGGAGCTTGCCGGCGCCGAGACCAAAGCTCCCTTCGCGGTAGCTGTCCGGCACCATCTTCAGCGCTTCTTCAGTGGTGCGGAGCACAACAGGAAGCACCATGATGGCCAGTGTCAGCGCACCGGAAAGAACAGACAGTCCCATGTGGCAGAACTTGACAAAGAAGATGGAGCCAAAGAGACCGTAGATAATGGAAGGAATACCTGTCAGCGTTTCTGCCGTCAGACGAACCAACCCTACGAAACGGCTGCCCTTCTTCGCATATTCAACGAGGTAAATGGCAGCGCCGATCCCGATTGGCAGCGCCACAACGAGGGCGATGATCGCCATGAAGACGGTGTTGATCAGCGCCGGGAGCATGGAAACGTTTTCGGAGTTGTATTCCAGCGCAAAAAGCTCCGGAGAAAGGTTTGGAATCCCTCTAATAACAATATATACAACGATGAATGCCAGGGTCAAAACACTGAGCAGCGCAGCCAGGTTGACCAGGATGAACAGCGCCAGCGACGCAGGATTGTTTTTCAAGCCGCGCCATCTGGAAGCAAATTTGCTGTCGCGTTTTTTCTGCTCAGTCATTCTGCTGGTCACCTCTCTTCAGAATTGCCAAAAGGAAGTTGATGATCAAAATAAAGATGAATAAGACAACAGCTGTGCCGATGAGCGCCTGTCGGTGCAAATCAACGGCGTAGCCCATTTCCATGACGATGTTGGTGGTCATGGTGCGGACACCATCGGTGAGCGCTTTTGGAATCGCAGCCTGGTTGCCGGCGACCATGATGACAGCCATGGTTTCACCGATGGCACGGCCGAGGCCGAGCACGACGCCAGTCATGATGCCGCTCTTGCAGGCTGGCAGCACACAGCGGAAAATGCTGCGTTCGTGGGTGGCGCCGAGGCCGACGCTGCCTTCGTAGTAGCTGGTGTTGACGGCACGGATGGAAGATTCGCTGACGCTGATGATGGTTGGCAGAATCATCATGCCAAGCAGCACAGACGCCGTGAGAACGCTCAGCCCTCGACCGCCAAACACTTCGCGGACAAATGGCACGAGCACCATCAGGCCAAAGAAACCGTAGACGACAGATGGAATACCAGCGAGAAGCTGGACGCCTGACTTCAGTACCGGATAGATTTTCTTAGGGCAGTAGAATGCGAGAAAAACTGCCGATAAAATTCCGATAGGAGCACCAATGATCAGCGCTCCTATCGTGGTGAGGACGCTCCCAACGATCATCGGCAGGATGCCATAGATGTCGTTGTTTGGACGCCACTCAATTCCGGTCAGAAAGTTCAGGGGCCCGATTTCCATGATCGCTGGCAGACCATTTGCAAACATGAAGATACAAATGATGAAGACTGCAACGATGGATACACAGGCGGCGACAGTGAAAAGTCCTTTCATGAACTTCTCAAGGCCTGCGCTCGTGTGCCCTGATTGTTTCTGACTATTATTCTGCATTTTCTAATTCATCCCATGTGGTCGTGTCGCCAAGGTAGATGCTCTTGACCTGATCGGCAGTGAGATCTTCGATTGGGTTGCCGTTATTAACGATGACGGCGATACCGTCCTGAGCGATGGTGGTGCTGGTTACGCCCTGGCTGGTTTCAGAATCATCGAGTGCACGGGAAGCCATGCCGATGTCACAGGTGCCGTCGATGGCGTTGGTTACACCAGTGGAGGAGTCGCTCTGCTGAACCTGAACGTCAACGTCTGGGTTTACAGCTTCGTATGCTTCAGCGAGTTTTTCCATCAGTGGGGTGACGGAGCTGGAGCCGGAGCAGACAACCGTGCCGGAGAGACCTTCAGCGGCGGTGTAAGCTTCGCCTTCGCCAACGGAGATCTGACCGTTTTCGGTGACAACTGCCTGACCGTCAGCGCTCATGATGAAGTTTACAAAATCCTGCGCTGCATCAGAGATGCCATCCTTGGTAACGATGTTGAATGGACGAGCGATCGCATAGCTGCCATCAGCAACGGTTTCGATGGATGGTGCTACGCCGTCAATGCTGACTGCCTTAACAGTATCATCCAGAGAACCGAGGGAGATGTAACCGATGGCGTATTCGTCGCCAGCAACCGTCTGCATCATAACGCTGGTGCTGTTGGTTTCAGCGATGCTCGTAGAGGTCTGGTCAACCTTTTCGCCATCCACTTCTTCTTCGATGCCGAAGAGTTCGATGAATGCGCTGCGGGTACCAGAACCATTTTCGCGGGTTGTCGCATTGATGCTGGAAGTATTGTCAAATTCTACAGCTTCTGTTTCAGCAGCAGCGCTGCCTTCGCTGGTGGACGCAGCTTCGTCGCCGCCGCCACCGCAGCCTGCCAACATACCCATGCAGAGGATCGCAGCGATCCCAACTTTTTTCCAATTTCTCATTGTTTACCTTCTTTCTTCATAGTAGCTTTCGTTTTTCGCTTACAGGTTTTATATTAATGCGGTCATGTAAAGTCTGAAAGCGGGCGAATGTAAAATGATTGTAAAATATCACCATTTTTCCATTTTAATTTTCAAAAAACTCCTACTACATGTGCAAGCAAGCTCGGCCCAGCGGCTAGATATTGGTCCATTGCTTTCGCGCCATCTGTTTTTTACAAAACTTTGCTGTCTGCACACGCCGAAGCATCGAAGGATTTTAACACGAAATGGTCGTTTTTTTACACAGCTGCCCACGAAAAACGGCCGCAAGCGAGAGATCTCACTTGCGACCGCATCTGTGATCGATCAACAAATAACACGCAGGACAAACTGTCCATCCCGCTGCTCATACTCACAGATGGCGCCGTATTTTTCGCAGAAGGCGCGGATGGAGCGGCTGCCAAGGCCGTGGCCCAGCGTGCCTGACGAATTTCCGACGCCATTTTTTTCGCGCGCTGCCAGCGGCAGTCCGTCCTCGCCAAAGGATACCGGCTTGTCGATGGGATTGGCGATCTGGAACATCAGCTGAGGATGGGCAATGACGAGACAGGAAATGGCACGCGCTTCTTTTGGCAAGAGCATACAGGCGTTGATGGCATTTTCCAGTGCGTTGGCAAAAACGAGCGCCAGCTCTGCTTCGTCCACGGCCAGTTGTTCTGGCAGGCGAATTTCTGCATCAACACGGACATCCTGCTGCTCTGCCTGCGAAAAATAGCTACTGAAAACGGCGTCCAGCACTGGCGAGCGACACCAATGCACAATGCGCTGTCCCTCCAGCCGCTCTTCGGCGCCGCGGGTGTAGGCCAGGGCTTCCTGCGTCTGACCCTGCCGGATCAATTCGGCGATGGTGCGCAGCCGATGGCGCATATCATGGCGATCCATGCGCACAGTTTCCTCTGCCTGACGCACAGCCTCCATGCGCTGCTCCAGCCCGCGCAGCTGCAGCATCGTGAGTTCGGCGTTATGGCGTGCCTCCACCTCGCGGCTCAGGCTCGAAACAAGGGTGAGAAAAACGAGATAAATCCCCACCATCATCAGACAGGTCGCCACCTTGATCGCGGTGATGCGTGCATTGGACAGGCCGGAGATCCCGGGCAGAAGGTAGATCATCATCAGATAATGTCCGGCCAGGAGGCTGCAGATCAGCCACCAGCCATGGCGCATGATCGGCAGTTCGCGCAGCGAAAGCGGGCGCAGATAGCGCAGCACCAGCCAGAGCTCCACAGCACTTGCAAAGAGATACCCCAGCCACATGGCCCAGAGCTTTCCGCCGGAGACCAGCATAAACACCGCGCCCACCTGCTGGATGAGAAAACAGAGGGCGACTGCCGAAAGAAACTGGAACACCGTCTTCCAGCCGCGCTCCGGCGACAAATACATGGACAACGCCAGCGCCGGCAGATGCAGACAGGGCGTGTAAAGATACAGCAGATTCTCGCTGCCGAAGAAGCGCGCAAGCACAAAGAGCCAGACGAGGAGCAGAAAACAGCTACCATAGACGATCACCAGCGTCTTCGCGCGTGAAAAGCGGCTGCCCACGAGGAGCAGGATCATCGTCATCCCGAAGGTGGTGTAGAAAATAAAGATCGCCAACATCGACAGATCCGACACATCAGTGAGCAGATTCATGGCCGCCTCCCCCTTCCAAATTTCGGTGCTGCGCCAACCAATACGCGCCCCACTGACGCTTAAGGGCAGGTGCTGCTGTGCGCGGCATGCTCACAACGCTGCCTGTATCCAGCAAAACCTCCTGACCGTCGATGCCGGCAATGCGCGACAGGTTCACGAGAAAACTGGCGCCGCAGAGCACAAAGCGCGGATCTGCGAGAAGCGCCTGCACGGCATCCCGAAACGCACCGCGCAGTGTGCGCGTCTGAATCTTTTCATGATCACAGACATAGCGCATCGCGCGGCCGCTGCGCTCGATGTAAAGAATCTCGTCGAGGAGCACACGCCGTGGACCGTTCGCTGTCTGAATCATGATGTATTCATTCTGCCTGCTGGTGCAGATGTCTGCGGCAGCATCGAGCACGGCGAAAAATTTTTCCGGCGTGATGGGCTTGAGCAAATAATGAAAAGCGCGCACGTCGTAGCTGTCGATGGCGAAATCTGTCGAGCTTGTGAGATAGAGAATGATGCCGCTGTACCCGCTCTCGCGCAGCGCGTGACCGATATCGATGCCATCGCGGCCCGGCATGAGAATGTCAAGGATGATAATGTCGAAACGTTCTCCCTGCGCCACCTGCGCGAGCAGCGCTTCACCATCTGAGAAGGGAGCGATCTGCCCGCCAAGCTTTGGCTGTCTGTGCAGATAGCGCTTCACGAGCGCCACGAGGTTTTCCAGATCCCCTGGCGCGTCGTCACAGACTGCAATACGGAGCATGGTGCTCCCTCCTTTCGTGTGTTAATTGTTCTGGCGATTCAGCATGACCACCATCTCTTCCGCCGGATCGATGAGCGGCAGCGTTGTCTGCGCTGCCAGCGTATCTTTGAGATATGGAAAATGGGTGCAGCCGAGGAGCATGGCCTCTGCGCCCCAGTCTGCAAACCAGGCTGCGAGCGCTTCCAGATGAAACTGCTGGATGATCCTCTCTGGCGTTTCTCCGCGCTCGATCGCGCCGACAACTGGCAAAAGCGTCGTACCCAACACCGCCAGCTGCGGATTCTCCGCATAAAGCGTGCGCTCAATGCCGAGCAGGCCGTTGGCGTTGGCAGCGATCACACCGAGGCGCTCGTAGCGCGTCGCCAATTGGCGATAAACGACCAGCGGCGTGACGATCTGCAAGCCTGTCTCTGCCGCAAGTGCGTCAAAATCCACAGCGCCGGCAAGCGAATTGCAGTAAACGAAGACGCGGCTGCTCCCAGCACTGGCGATCTCTGTCAACACCCCGCGCACCGCCGCCGTTTTTGCCGCCGTGTCCTGATTTTGAAAGGCCGTCTGCGCCAGCGAGTCCGCCGCCATTGCGTAAGCGCGGGCCGCCAGCCCATGCTGACGCAGCACCTCCACGCCCATCTCCGTATCCACCGGCGTTCCCGCCATCACTGCGATCCATTTGTTCATCTTCTGGTCCTTCTTTCGTATTTTGTTACAACCATTTTACCTGCTCGATCGCCGTTTGCCAATGGACAAAATGCCGTCGCTGACAGCAAAGAGCAAACCGCAGGCTGCGAAAAATGCGGCCAGCGTGAGAACAGCAACCGTCAGGCTGATCTGCGCCAGCATCTCAATGAGCACCGGCGTAAACGTCATGACCAGGCTCATCAGCGTCATGTGCAGCGCCAACGCTGTGACTTCGCTGACACGGCTTTTCACCTGCGGCGTTGCCAGGAAGCCATCAGACGCCATCGGCGAGCCATAGCCATCGAACACGCCGAGGAGCATTGTCGCCACGAGCACGGCCAGCGCAAACGGCGGCACCTCGAGAAGGAGCAGCGCTGCAGCGGCAAACACCAGCGCACCGCTGATACCAACGGTCACGCTGACGCGCCCGCTGAGCAGGCGAACGACCTGCGGCCCCAGATAAAATCCAGCCAGACCGTTGGCGATATAACAGTAGGAAAGCAGGATATCGCTGGATGCCCCGCCTTTTTCTGTGACCAATGTCGGGATCAGTGTCGCTGTGAAGAGAATGCCGAAGGTCACTGGCACCGTCACGAGGATAAAATAGCGCAGTACGCCTGGTGAGAAAAAGATGCGGAGATACTGGCTGAGCGGCACTTTTTCGGAAACCTGCGCCCTTGCTGCTTCTTTGACGCGGCCATTCTCTTCCAGGAACTGCCACGGCAGGAGCCTGAGTGCACAGATGCCGAAAAGCACAAAGACGATCGCCGATGCGATGTAAGAAAACTGGTAGCCAGCCAGCGCAGCGATGAGCGCGCCGATGCCGGCGCCGCACATATTCCCGCCGATGACGCCGGCGTTGGACTGAGAGAGATTGAGCCGATGGCGGGATTCTCCGTCGTCGCCGTTGGCCACGACCATGTTGACGGTGTACATAAATCCTGCATAGGAAATGCCCCCGAAAAAGCGCAGCACGATGATGACGAGGGCGGAATGCGTGAGAAAACAGCCGACGTTGATCGCCAGCATCGCTGCCAGACAGCCGCTGAGAAACAGACGGCAGCGGTGATCAGGCCGTTTTATCCAGATTGGGAAGGCGAGCAGGCCGATGATCTGCGCCGCGCCCTCTACACTCAGCGGCAGTGCCGCAGTCACGCCAACGCCCAGCGGCCCCACGGACTGGTCCCACTGCTTGATCAGGAGCGCCGAGTATGGCACGTACATATAATTCCCAAAGGTGCGCAGAAAAGACATGAGCCGGATGTTCGCTGACACATAGCTGTAGGTGCCGGCGTCATTCAGGCTGCCGTGGGCATCCCTGCGACGCTGGCTGAACATCGCCGGCAGGCGTGTCGCTTCGTAGATGATGACGACGCTGAAAATAAACATCGCAAGGAAAAGCAGAAACAGCGTGCGCAGCTTCTCCTGTACGTAGTCGTCGGAAATATACGCCTCGACAGAAAGCGCACCCTCGTCGGTGGTCAGCTCAACTGAGACGACGTCCGCCGCTGACGACGCGCCGAGAACGGTGCCGCTGTCAGAAAGAATGCTGGAAATCCGCAGATTCTCGAGGACTGGCAAGCTATCTACTTTTTCTGCGAGATAATGCTCGAGGCCTGCCATCTCTTCATAAGGAACGCCCTTCTCGTAGAGGCTCTGCGTGGTCGCGCCGACATACTCGACAATCGACACCGCATCCTCGCGGATCGCATTTTCGTAGCGATCCTGGAAAAAGAGAAAGTTTGTCGCGCCTGTGATCAGGATGCAGCCGATGAGCAGCGCCGACGGCACGCCAAAGGTCAGAAGCTGCCGCCGTTCAGCGCTGAGAGTGTCCAGCTTTTTCCTGAGCAGCCGGTAATAAATGAAGAACGCGACGAGCCCCAAAACTGCGACGATGGCAAAAAGCACAGCGATCTCCTGCAGCATGACGGTGCGCTGCCCGGCATAAACGCTGGTCGGATAGCAGAGCACAAAGCGCCCTACCTGGCTGTCGCCATCCATGATCGGCATGAAAAGCGCTTCGTGGTCGTTCTGGCTGAGCAGTTCGTAGCTTCCTGCTGCGATTGACGCCGTTGCCAGCTTCCGGGCTTCGTCAGATTCCACAAGCGCGCGCACCTCGCGGTCGCTGGCAAAGGTGCTGTAGAGCAGGTTTCCTTCCTGATCGAGCACGCCAACCTCCATCACGCCCTCGTCAAAGAGCGCCTGGGTGCGCTCGAGCACTGCATCGATGCCATAGTAGCGGTCGAGGCGTTTGCCGTACTGAATGCTCGTCTCCATGTCGCCGATCACCTGATCGCACATCGCAGCGAAAGTGCTCTGCTTGACTTCGCGGTAGTTCTGGTCGAAATTCAGATAGCAGACGGCAGAGATCAGCGAAAGCATCACGAGAAGCAGCACAGCAAAGGTGCGAAGCGTTGTACGCAGATCATTTTGTCCGTCATTCATTGTCGTCACCTTCTGTCGTTCGTTTTGGATAGATCGTTTCACAGGCAAGGAGCAGATTGAAATCCGGCTGGAAGCCGATGCGCTCCGCCGTCTCCAGATTCAGGCTGATGTACGGTGAGGAGACGTATTCCATCGGGATCTCGCTGACAGCCGTGCCGCAGGCGATCTGTTCAATGGTCTCGGCGACAAAGCGGCCGACGCCTGCGTTGTCTGTGGACGCCACCAGAAGCAGCGCGCCAGCCTCGACGTAATTCTCGCCGTCCTGCACAAAGACAGGGATCCCGGCGTCTGTAAACGGCTCGAGCAAAGCAGCGCTGTCCATATCGCTGGTGATGAGGCCGGCGCAGAGCATGAGGGCGTCGATGTCCTGCGTGAGCAGCTCGCTGTAAACGTCGGCCAGTTTTTCTTCGTCGGCTGCTGTCTCTTCATCCACCTCGATCGTCGTCATCGTCACGCCGAGCTCTGCCGCAGCCTTTTCGTAGTCGGGGATGCCGGCGATGATCGGATCGGCGTAGACCATGGCGATGTGCTCAAACGGCAGAATGCTGTGATAATACTTCAGCTGACGCTCGTAGGGCGAAGGCTCGATCTGCGCCCACATCTGCGCGTCGCCGCTGTCCGTCGCCGAGTCGACAATGCCGGAAGCGACAGGATCCGTCGCCATGCAGTCGATGGTGATGACGTCGAGATCCTGCGCCTTCATGAAGAGGCCGGGATCGGTGCCCATCGCCAGCACCACATCCAGCCCGTCGTCGACGCGCTCCAGCAGGCTCTCAGTGATCGCCGCTTCGTCCTCGTCCTCGAGATAATACGCTGCCTCGCCGTCAAATTCGATGTACGGACCGAGGTCCATTTCCGCGAGGCGCTGGATCATCGTTTTGACGTCGGTGTCTGTCTCGCTGAACGGCAGACTGTCGCAGCTGATCCAGCCGTCTTCTCGCAGGGCGCTGACAACGTTGTAGATATAAATCGCCGCTGGTTCGTACTCAAAGACGCCGACGAGCCCGATGCGCAGCTTGCTGCCGTCTGACTGCTGCATCGGCGCATAGCTTGTGCTAACCAGCGCGCTGGCATCTGTTGGCGTAGCGGTGTCCTGCGCCTTTCCGCAGCCGCTCAGAACGAGCGCAACAAGCAGGCAGAGCGCCAGAAATCTTTTCTTCATCGTCCTTCCCACCCTTTCATTCGTTCCGCTGGGGGCACCACGGTTTGATACAGGTCGCCGATGCCTGCGAGATGCGCATCATGCAGACTGAGCGCCAGTTTTTCTGTGAGCGCAGCCTTCGTGAGAGGATGCGCGATGAGCTCCGCCATGCTCAGCGGTGTGCCGCGCGCATTCGTGAGAAAAAGCGGGCCGCTCAGATAGCCACTGGTCTCGCGCGCAGCGATCACCTCTGCCAGCCCGGCACGGCCTGTCGCACGTAGGGCTTTACAAAGTCCCTGCTGCATTTTTGCCAGATAATCCGCCTGGAAATAACCGCCGAAGCAGCGAAAGTCACGGGCAAAAAGCAGCACCAGGAAAACCATGAACAATCCTGGCAGCAGGCTGCCGCGCTGCAGTGCCTCAGCGAGATCAGAATAGCTGATTCTATCATTGCCGGACCCATTAACGAAGCCTGTGCCGTCGTCGATCATCTGCGCACGCCGGTAATTTTTCGCGGCTCTGCCCCAGAAAAGCATGGTGCCGCCTTTCGCGCGCTCTTCCTTCACGCCGCTCCGCAGCGCCGCTAAGCGCCAACAGCCGCTGACGCCATCCAGCGCGTCATAGAGGGTGCGGCGAAACGCGTGATCCCGCAGCGTCAGCGAAACGAGAGAGTCCGGATCCTCAAGATCGCGCAGAATGAGCGCCGACGCCAGCCGTTCGGCGTCCAGGTAACAGGTGCCGACGCCTGCCGCTTCCTGAGAAAGGCTGTAGTTGATCAGCGTCGCCTGTGACACGTAGTCGGAGGCGTTCAGCACAGCGGGCTGACCGTAATGATCGCGCAGAATATGCTCCACGGCGCCGACCATTTCCGGCGACAGAACGTCTCTCGAAATGCGGTGCAGCGATTCTTCACAGCTGCAGAGCATCTCTGCTGTTACGCCCGGGAAAAAGCAGACGGCGCTGTTTTCGTATTTGCTGGGGATCACAGGGAGCTTCAGCGGCGGATGTTTCTGCTGGACGTCATAGAGCAGAAATCCCCGTCCGTAGGAAGCGTTGCACAGCGAAACAGTGCCAAAGCCGAGCAGCGGCACGGCCTGGCAGGAAATCCCACGTTTCTCGAGCAAGTGGCGATAAAGCAGACTCCCCTGCACTGATGGCGCGAAGTAATCGACGCCGTGGTGCGTCGCTGTGAAGGCGCTGTCCACCAGTCCCTGCGCTGCCTCTGCGGCGATCTCATCACCGAGGAGCGGCGCCAGCTGGGCGCGCGCACAATCGCTGACATCCTGCGGCGGCGAAAGTGGACGCGCAGCAGGGAAATCAGCCAGCTGGTCCAGGTAATCGTCCAGCGTGCGCTGGCCGTCTCTCTCAATCACCTGGCGTACGGTGGGACAGTAGCGCATTACCTGCGCCAGCAGCTTTTCCTGCGCATCCTCCCTCATTTCATCTGCCATACAATCGCCTCCTGAAAGTCCCAGAAATCTTAGTATTATTTTACCAAGTTCTTAATCGCTCCCGCCTGCTCGATTCTACGCAAATGCACGCAAATTTTGCGCAAAAAATTTTCACGAACGTGCTCCGAAGAACACGTTCGTGAAAATTATTTGCGCTCAGCGCCAGTCGATGACGGCGGGCTTGCGTGGTGCGGTGCGTTCGTAGGTGACGTCTGGTCGTCCGATGAGCATGCAGGCGCAGATCTCTTCGGGCTTGACGCTGAGGGCGTCGCAGAGGGCCGGATTTTTCGCGAGGGCCATCTGGATGAAGCCGCTGTAGAGGGTGCCGAGGCCGCTGGCGTGGGCCATGAGGGCGACGCTCGATGCGGCGAGGCCGCCGTTGAGCGCGGATGGTGAGCAGACGATGAGGAGCGCTGGCGCGCCGCAGAAGAGCTGGTCGTTTGCGGGATCGGCGGCGTGCTGGCTTTGCATGCGCGTGAGGGTCTGATAGAGACGACCGCTCGTTCCCTGCTTGGCGACGTAGCCCTGGATGATGGCGTCAAAGCCCTGCCAAACCTGGGTCTTTACGTCGTCGAGGGTGTCCTGCACGAGAATGTAGCGCACGTTCTGGGCGTTTGAGCCGGTCGGCGTGAAGCGGCCTGCTTCGAGAACGCCGACGATCTCTTCCCGCGGGATCTTTTCATCCTTGAAGCGACGGATGCTGCGACGGGATTTGATGGCGGCAAGGATCTCGTCGGGATCGTATTCTGCTGGCCAGTCGTGCAAATCGATGACATCGTAGCGCGGATAGTCTGGGCCCATGTCGATGGCGCCTACTGGGCAGACGCAGAAGCAATGGCCGCATTCGATGCAGCTGCCGACGAGAGTGGCTTTGCCGTTTTCAAGGCGCAGGGCCTGGGGAAAGCAATCGGCCACGCAACGGCCGCAGCCGATGCAGCTGTTTGTATCAATGGTGATCAAAACCAATCTCCTCCTTGTTTTCGCGAAATGGTGTAGTCGTCGCCCATGCGGTAGTACGGGCAATCGCTGAAGGTATCGCTGATGAATTTGTAGAGCTCGTCCTCGTCGAGGAGCATGTCGCAGACGTAGTAATCCATTTCTTCGTCGTAATCGTAGTACAGACAGGTGTCACATTTGCTCATAAGCCCCTCCTTTACAAAAAAGCCCCTGTCGCAGGATCAGGGGCTGAGAAATTTACGCGTTCACTTCCTGTGGCTTCTGATAAAGGGCTTCGATGAAGCGCACGGTCTTGGAGGTGTTGCGCAGAACGACGGTGTGGGTCTTGACGCGGTCGCCAAGATTCTGCACGCCGCTGAGGACGTCGCCGTTGGTGACGCCGGTGGCGATGAACATGACGTCGTCGGCGCTGACAAGGTCGTTGAGATTGTAGACCTGGTTGACGTCGGCGTGGCCCATGGCTTCCATGCGGCGGACCTGTTCGTCGTTCTCCGGAACGAGTCGGCCTTGCATGTCGCCGCCGAGGCATTTCACAGCGGCTGCTGCGAGCACGCCTTCTGGTGCGCCGCCGATGCCGAGGATCATGTCGATGGCGCCGGTGTCCATGGCGACGGTGAGGGCTGGTGCGACGTCGCCGTCGGTGATGAGCTTGACCTTGGCGCCGAGGGCTTTGCAGGCCTGCTTGATGTGTTCGTGGCGTTCACGATCGAGGAGGCAGACGGTCATTTCGCTGACGTCCTTGCCGAGAGCGGCTGCGACGTTCTTGAGATTTTCTTCGACGGTCTTGTCGATGTCGATGGCGCCTTTGGCGCGTGGGCCGACGATGATCTTATCCATGTACATATCTGGCGCATGGAGCAGGCCGCCAGCTTCGGCAACGGCCATCACGGCGATGGCGCCTGGCTGGTTTTTCGCGGTGAGGTTGGTGCCTTCCAGCGGGTCGACGGCGATGTCGACTTCGGTGCCACCGAGGCCGACCTTTTCGCCGATGTAGAGCATTGGCGCTTCGTCCATTTCCCCTTCGCCGATGACGACGGTGCCGGAGATGTGGATGGTGTCAAACATTTTGCGCATGGCTTCTACGGCTGCGCCGTCGGCAGAATTTTTCTCCATGCGGCCGATCCATTTGGCGCAGTTGATCGCTGCAGCTTCGGTGACGCGGGCAAATTCAATAACGAGATCTCTTTCCATTTCTCAGTCGCCTCCTCACGCTTTGCCGTTGGAGCCGAAGATGCGGATCTTTTCGGCGACGCGTTCTGCCATTTTTTCACGGGCTGGGCCGAGGATCTTGCGTGGGTCGATCTCATTTGGCTTGGCAGCGAGCACTTCGCGCACGCCATCGGTGAAGGCTTCGCGCAGGTTGGTGTCGATGTTGATCTTGCGGACGCCGCGTTTTACGGCTTCGCGCAGGGCTTCATCAGGCACGCCGGAGGAGCCGTGGAGCACGAGCGGAATCTGCACGCGTTCCTTGATCTGGCTGAGGCGTTCAAAATCGAGCTTTGGTTCGCCCTTGTACTGACCGTGTGCGGTGCCGATGGCGACGGCGAGGGAACGGATGCCGGTCTGCTGGACGAAGTATTCTGCTTCGGCAGGATCGGTGAAGGTGGCTTCGCGTTCGCTGACGGTGACGTTGTCTTCGGTGCCGCCGATCTTGCCGAGCTCTGCTTCAACGGAGATGCCGAGTGGGCGGGCGACGCTGAGGATCTGATTGGTGACGGCGATGTTTTCTTCCAGCGGATGCTTGGACCAGTCGATCATGACGGAGGTGAAACCGTTACCGATGCACTGGATGACCTGGTCAAAGCTGGTGCCGTGGTCGAGATGCAGCGCCACTGGCACGGTGGATGCTTCGGCGGCGGTCTTGACGAGGGAAACGATGTAGTTCAGCCCGGCGTATTTGATCGCGCCCTGGCTGGCCTGGATGATGACCGGAGACTTTTCGGCTTCGGCAGCCATCATGATGGCCTGGACGATTTCCATGTTGTTGCAGTTAAAGGCACCGACTGCATAGCCGCCTTCTTCGGCAGCAGTCAGAAGGGTGTCAACGTTTACGAGTGGCATGATAAAATTCCTCCTTGAAATTTGATTTACATACGTTCAGGGGCAGAAAGGCCCAAAAGCGTCAGCACATTGCGCAGCGTGATGCGGGTGCAGTCGACAAGCGCCAGACGCGCGTCACGCAGGGCTGCATCGTCGGTGAGGACCTTGCAGCTGTTGTAGAAGCTGTGGAAGGCATTGGCCAGTTCCTTGGCATAATAGGCGAGATGGTATGGCGCGAGCTCGCGGGCAGCGTCGGCGACCTCCTGCGGCCATTCGGCGAGCTTGCGGATGAGCACACGCTCGTTTTCCTCTGTGAGCAGAGAAAGATCGACGTCAGCGGCCTTTGGCGTGTCTACGCCAGCGACGGAGAGAATGCTGCAGATGCGCGCGTGGGCGTACTGCACATAATAGACAGGGTTGTCGCTGGATTCGGCCTTAGCGAGGTCGAGGTCAAAATCGAGGGCAGAATCCGGGCTGCGCATGATGAAGAAGAAGCGCGCCGCTTCCTTGCCAACCTCTTCGATCAGCTCGTCGAGCGTGACGTATTTGCCGCTGCGCTTGCTCATCTTGACGATCTCGCCGCCGCGATAGAGACGCACGAGCTGCATGAGGATGACGGTGATATCGTCGCCGTCGTAGCCCAGCGCCGTCATCGCGCCCTTGAGACGGGCGACGTGGCCGTGGTGGTCGGCGCCCCAGATGTTGATCAGACGCTTGTAGCCGCGCTCAAATTTATCGCGATGGTAAGCGATGTCCGCAGCGAAATAGGTTGGGGTGCCGTTGGAGCGTACCAGGACCTCGTCCTTTTCCTCGCCCCAGTCGGTGGCGCGCAGCCACTGAGCGCCGTCTTTTTCGTAGACAACGCCCTTTTCGCGCAGGATATCCACCACCTCGTGGACGCTGCCGGCGTCATGCAGGCTCTGTTCACTGAACCAGTTGTCGAAGACGACGCCGAAGTTTTCAAGGCTGCCGCGGATGCCGGCGACTTTTTCCTTGAGGGCGTAGTTTTTCATCAGCTCGCGGCGTTCTGCCTCTGGCAAGTCGACGAGGGATTCGCCCTTTTCATCGAGCAGGCGCTGAGCGGTGGCGATGATGTCCTTGCCGTGGTAGCCGTCCTCTGGAATCTGATAGTCGTCGCGCCCGAGGAGCTCGAAATAGCGCGCTTCCACAGATTTGCCGAGGTTTTCCACCTGATTGCCGGCGTCGTTGATGTAGTATTCCTTGTCGCAGACATAGCCGGCTTCGTTCAGCACAGCCGCCAGCGTATCGCCGAGGGCGCCGCCGCGGGCGTTGCCCATGTGCAAGAGCCCCGTCGGATTGGCGCTGACAAATTCCACCTGCACACGCTCGCCGCCGCCGGCGTTCGACTTGCCGTAGTCGGCGTCTTCCTCCTGGATGGCCGGAAGCACGCGGTTCAGCCAGCCTGGAACGAGGTAGAAATTGATAAAGCCCGGTCCGGCGATCTCCACGCGCTCCACGAGTCCCGGCAGATCGATGCCGCCGACGATGGCTTCGGCGATCTTGCGCGGATTCTGGCGCAGGATGCGCGTCAGCTGCATGGCGAGGTTCGTCGAGAAATCGCCGTTCTTTTCATCCTTCGGCGTCTCGATGACAAAGTCCGGCAGCGCCGCCTCTGGCAGCGTTCCTGCGGCCATCGCCTGCGCGCAGGCTGCGGCAACGCCCTGGCGCAGCGCCGATTGTGTTTCTTCAATAATGTTCAATAGGATGCCTCCCTTGTTCATGTATGATCATCGCTCCGGCAGCGCCGGGCGGTTTGCTCATGCTGGTATATACACATACCCATCTAAATATTACCACACCGCAGGGATGTGGTCAAATAAAATAAGCCCCCGTCCTTGCAGACAGGGGAATTTGGCGGAGCGTGGAACTTTCCGCAAACGAATACTACGCAAAAATTTCCGGTCCCCTTGGTCCCTCAGATTTTTAACTTTTATCTGGAACGAACAGCACGAACAACGGATTATATTTATTACTCTCGCGTGCTATATAACTCATTATTCCTGTTTGTTTTGTAAAATGATTTTACTATTTTTAAGGGACCAAAGGACCAATAGTTTTAGAAACAGCTCAACCACACGGTTTCTGCGAATCGTTGCCATAAATTAGGGGACCATTTTTATCGTAGAAGTCGCTGGAGAAAATGGTCCCTTTTTTCTATACGCTCCTCTTCCTTTGCATAATTCCGCGTCGGTCAGCGCGGCTAGCAAAAATACACCGACGGCTGCACGCCGTCTTTGTCGCGCTCGGCGATGGCTGCTTCTGCCAGAGGCAGATCACCGGCGTAAGGCTCTGGGCCGTTCGGCCCCTTCTGGGCGGTTTCGCTGCCCTTGCCGAGGATGAGCACGACGGTGCCTGCCGGCGCAGAAAGGAGGGCGTCGCGGATGCCTGCTGCCCGGTCGTCGAGGGAAACGACAGGCGTCTCCTGGGTGAAATGGCTGATGATTTCGGCGTTGATATCGAGCACCTGCTCCTTCGCCGGATCGTCCGGCACGAGGTAGACGCGCGCGCCTTCCTGGCTGACGATCTTGCCGAGATCGCTGCGGCGGCTCTGGGCCTTGCTGCCCGGCGCGCCAAAGACGAACCACAGCGGCGCGTCGGGATATTCGACGTGCACCGTCTCGATGACCTTGCGGAAGCTGATGTCGTTGTGGGCGTAGTCGATGATCGCGGTGACGCCGTCCTGGCTGTGGCGATAGATCATGTGGCCGGCGAAATGCACCTGGGCCAGCACGCGCGCGATGGTCTCCACAGAAACGCCGAGGTTGAGGGCGACGGTCGCCGCTGCCAGGGCATTTTCGACATTGAAGATGCCCTTCATGGCGGTGGTCAGATGGTGGGTTTCGCCTGCGGCGTGGAGATCGAAGGCCATGCCTTCCTTGTCGCTCTCGATGTGCTCGGCGCGGTACTGGGCCTCGCCCTCCACGGCGAAGGTCGTGACCTGCTCGCACTGAGCGGCTGCGCGCTGGATATCGGCAAAGCGGTCGCTGTTCGGATTGATGTAGGCGTGGCGCGTGACCTTGAACAGCAAGAGCTTGGAGGAGAAATAATCCTCAAAATCCGGATGCTCGATGTCGCTGATGTGGTCCGGCGCGATGTTCAGAAACACGCCGTCGTCAAAATGGATGCCGCCGACGCGGTGGTATTTCAGCGCCTGGCTGGAAACCTCGACGATCATGCGCGCCAGGCCATTTTCCACGGCGTCGTCGAGATAGCGATAGAGATCGATGTTTTCCGGCGTCGTCAGCTGAGCCGGCGCGTCGATCCTGCCGTCGTAGATGCGCGTGGAGGACGTGAGCCCGCAGAGGGGCAGGCCCTTTTCGCGGGCGTCGGCATCGAGAATGTCCTTTAAGAGGGTGACGGTCGTCGATTTTCCTTTGGTGCCGGTGACGCCGATCATGTGCAGCTTTTTCCATGGCGATTCAAAGAAAACATCGGCGGCGACAGCCAGCGCTCGACGGATATCGCTGACGATGAGGGCCGTCAGGTCCTCGCCTTCGTCAAAGGGGCGCACGGCAAGATAGGCCACTGCGCCAGCCTCTGCCGCCTTGGTGATGTAGCTTGGCTGGAAGGTCGCGCCCTTGCAGAGAAAGAGGCTGTTCGCCGTGCATTTGCGGGAATCGTACTGGATGTCCTCGATGACGAGATCCGGATCGCCCTGCCACATGGTCAGGAGTCCTTCCTCGCGCAGACGCACGATAAATTCTGAGATTGGTATTCTGTGGCTCATGCTTCTTCCTCCTTCATTTCTGCGAGAATCGCGCACCATTCGCCGTCCTCGCGCTGTTCGACGACGGCAAATCCTGCTGCCAAGAGCGCCTCGCGCACGTCTGCCGCGCGTGTGAGCAGCACGCCGGAGCAGAGAAAGCGTCCGTTAGGCTTGAGATGGCTGCGCAGATCCGGCACAAGCTTGAGGATCACATCGGCGACGATGTTCGCGATGATGAGATCCGCTTCGCCGACGCAGCCGCGCAAAAGATCGCTCTTGTAGATCATCAGCTGGGAATTGTTGCGGGCGGCGTTCTGCACCGCAGCCCAGACCGCCACGTCGTCGTAATCCATCGCATCCACACGCCCGGCGCCCAGCGCCCGCGCGGCGATCGCAAGGATGCCGCTGCCGGTGCCGACGTCGAAGACGGTCATCTCCGGCGTGATCAGCTCCTCCAGCCAGGCCATGCACAGCGACGTCGTCTCATGCTCGCCGGTGCCGAAGGCCATGCCCGGATCGATGCGGATGACGATGTCCTCGGGATAATCTGGCTCGAGCCATTCCGGCACCACCTGGATACGGCTGCCATAGTGCAGCACATGGTAGTGCGCCTTCCAGCTTTCGGACCAGTCCTCGTTTTCCACGCGCTGCTCCTGCCAGCTGCAGCTTTCGTCAATGCGCGCAAGCTCCGCTTCCACAGCGTCGCGCAGCGCCTTGTAGTCCGCCTGCCAGCCTTCGTTCATCTCAAAATAACCGCTGACCTTGAGCTGCTCCCGCGCCAGGATATCCTCTGAAAATTCGTGGGCGTCCCAGTCGTCGCTTTCCACATGCTTGAGGATCGACTGCGGATCGTCCACCATCACACCGTTTGGGAAGGCCTCGTTAAAGAGCGCTGTCACAGCCTCCAAACCGCGGCGGCTCGCCAACACACACGTTACTTCCATCCAATCCAAAATATCACCTGAATTTCTATTGATTCGACGCAGCTGCGCCGTAAAATGTCACATACACCCTTTAGGATACCAAAAACCCTGCGCCTTGTCATTGGATTTTCGCCGAAAATGCGCAGCCAGCAGCAAATTCTCCGTCAGCGCGTCAGATAAAGAGTTCAAACACCCAGTTGCCGAGGCTGCGTCCGACGTCGGTGAGGCGCAGCTGTCCATCTTCCAGCACAAGCCAGCCGCGCTCGCGTCCTTCTGCCACAGCGTCAGGAAAAACGTCCGCGACATCCTCACCGTAAAGCGCGCGAAATGCTGCCAGCGAAAGCCCATCGTTCATGCGCAGCGCCATGAACACGCTCTCGCTCATCTGCTCTGCACGCGTGAGACGTTCCTCCGCCGCTGGCGGCAGCGCGCCGCTGGCGAGGGCGCGACAGTACGCGCCGAAGTCGGCGGTGTTCGTGCGGCGCACTGGGCGTTCCCAGCTCGTCGCACCAAGGCCGAGGCCG